>Ga0079224_100000756_pt1 | contig 34085 bp, 31 predicted proteins | sample Stecom2015_FD_80414 | JGI IMG/M metagenome (GOLD analysis project Ga0079224, IMG submission 80414) | Agricultural soil microbial communities from Utah to study Nitrogen management - Steer compost 2015 | ecosystem: Environmental > Terrestrial > Soil > Agricultural land | place: USA: Utah... | reverse complement strand
GTGGCCGTGCTGCTGGTGCGAGACGCTCCCAAAAAGGATGAGCCGCCGACCAGCGACAGCTGCCTGCGCGACTTCGAGCGCTGGGCGCGTCTCCAGGTGCGCGCCTACGGCGTGCGCCTCGGCCCCATCGGTCGTCGCGACTCGAGCTGGCGCGAGCAGCCGCTGACGATCGGCTATGTCGACGGCGAGGTCGACTGGGCGTTCTCCAAGAAGCGCTTCTCTGCTGCCTGGGCGGCCTACGCCGCCTACCCCGCCGCCTGCCTGGTCTACGCCATGGCGGCCAAATGGGAGGAGCAGCCGGAGCTCGCTCGCCGCGTGCGCGATCGCTGGGTCCAGGAGGGCTTCGAGCGGATGGCGCCGCTCACGGAAACGAAACCCATCCGAAAATGAGCCGGGGTGGCGATCCCTTCCGAGCCTACCGCAAGCTGGTGAGGAGCATCGCCGCGTACACGACCAACGCGCCGAGCCACACGCCGCTTCGGATGGGCATGCCACTACCGAAGCCCCAAAACGGCGCCAGGGGCGGCACGACCAGCGCCAGCGCCGCTCGCCAACGCGGCGGCCGGAACAGGAACCCCGCCACCAGCGCGATGTGTGTGGTGATGAGCAGCGCGAAGGCGGCCACCATCACGATCAGCACCCAGAGCGTCACGCCCTCAACATAGGTTGGCGGCGGTAGAATCCCAAACTCTCCGGCAGGCTCACGGTGACCGGGCCTCGAGACCACCCCGCTCGTGCTCGAGCGAGACCGGAGCCAAGCAGGCGCTCGCTCGGACCGATCGGAGCCCAGACCTCCGGTCGGAGACGACCCCCCGGGGCGGTGCAGGGTGGGTCGGACCCACTCCTGGGATCCGCTCTGTCCCCCCGGTGATTTTGTAGGCAAGTTTTACAGGCCTGCTAGACTCGCCGCACCGTGCGATTCTCGACCTTGTTGTTCGGTGCCGCCCTTGCGGGCCTGCTCGCCGCGCTGCCAGCGGGCGTGCGTCTCGCGAACGCTGAGCGGGCCGTGTCCAAACGGCCGGACGTGATGCCGTTGAAGGACGTCAAGCCGGGCATGAAGGGCTATGGCTTGACCGTCTTCGAGGGGACCAAGCCGGAGCGGTTCGACATCGAAGTGATCGGGGTGCTCGAGAATTTCCGCCCGCGCCAGGATCTGATCCTGATCAAGACCATGCACCCGCGGCTCGACATCACGAAGGTCGTGGCGGGCATGAGCGGCAGCCCCATCTACATCGACGGCAAGATGATCGGTGCCTACGCCTACGGCTGGACCTTCGGTCGCGAGCCGGTGGCGGGCGTGACGCCGATCGCCAACATGCTGAGCGACCTCGACCGGCCGCTGCCGAAGACGCTCGACGGTTGGCCGCTGCAGCCCCTGCCGAAGCCCGCCGGCGGCCAGGCCCGAGGCACGACGTCGTCGGCCAAAAACCGCTTCGCGGGCAGCTTGAGCGACTACGATCTGCGCGCGCACGCCGCCCAGATCGCAAAGTCCAAGTCGAGCGTGAGCTCGATCTCCGCCGCCCCGGTCGCCCCCGTCGCGACGCCGCTGTTGGTGGGGGGGCTGACGGCGGGTTCGATCGGCGTCGCCAAGGAGCTGTTCGAGCCGCTCGGGTTCCAGCCGCTGCAGGCGGGCGGCGGGGGCGGCAAGGTCGAGCCGGGTGCCCCCAGCGCTTACGTCGACGGGGGATCGATCGGCGTGCAGCTGATCCGTGGCGACATGAACGCCATGGGGCTCGGGACGGTGACGCGCGTCGAAGGGGACAAGCTCATCGGTTTCGGTCACCCGATGATGCAAGGGGGCGTCACGGCGTTGCCCACCGCCATCGGTCGCGTGCTCTGGTTTTTGGCGAGCGACATGCGAAGCTTCAAGATCGGCGTGCCCGCCCGTCCGCTCGGCGCGCTGGTCAACGATCGGCTCGCCTCGATCGTGGTCTCCACCGCGGTGACGCCGCCCATCATCCCGGTCTCGATGAAGATCCGCGGCATCCCCGGCTCCGAAGGGGAGACCTGGAATTTCGAAATCGCGCACGAGAAGTTCATGACGCCCGCCTTCATGGCCATCGCGCTCGGCAACGCGCTGCAGGCGTCGGCGTCCGAACGACAGGACGTGAGCTGGAGCGCCAAGAGCAAGCTCAAGATCAAGGACTACGGCGTGATCGACCTCGAGGACTTCGGGGTTGCCGTCGGCGGAACGCCCGAAGCGGAGGAGTTCGTCCGATCGAACCTGGTGCGGGCGCTCGGGACGTTGATGAACAACCCCTGGCGGCCGGTGCTGGTCGAGAGCGCGTCGATGGACGTGGAGCTGCGCTATGGCCGGGAAATCCTGCGCTTGCGTGGCGCCGAGCTCCTCGACCCGGAGGTGGAGGCGGGACAATCGGCGCGCGTTCGGCTCACGCTCGTGCCCTATGCCGACGAAAAGGCCTTCACCAAGGTGATCTCGGTGCCCATGCCCGCTCATCTGGCGGGGAAGACGGTCGAGCTCGAAATCTCCCCCGGCTACACCGAAGAGCGCGAAATGGCCGATCCGGACAGCCTGTCGGAGCTCGTCAGCAACCTCGAGGACACCACCTATCCCGCCAAATCGATCGTGGTCAGCTACAAGACGGGTGAATCCGGCGTGACCTTCCGGGGCCACGTGGCCAAACACCTGCCTCCCGGGGCGCTCGACCTGCTGACCTCCTCGACCAGCTCGATCTCCCCCGAGGCGTTCAGCTCGGTCCGGCGCCATGTCGTCCCCATCACCCAGTTCATGACCGGGACGGATCGGGTATCGGTCGTGGTCAAACCCGTGCTCAAGTGAGCAGTGCGGCCTGCCCGAACCCCGTCCGCCGTCCTCCTGCCCTGACTCCTCCCGCCCCCTGATTTTGCTAAAAGCGGCTTCTGAACATGAAATCTCTCACGCGATGGTTGGCTCTCGCCGCTTGTGGTGGCGTGCTGTTCCCGGCGGCGGCTGGCGCGGTCGGTACCCGCCGGTTCGAGCTGCGCGAGGCCGATGATTTCAAGGGCGGTGAGCTCGAAGGCGTGGCCGTCGACGCCAGCGGCCGCGTCCGGCCGGGGTTCAACCTCGGCAGCGTGCCCATCGCCGAAGCGTCGGCGATCTGGAGCGTGCTGCCGCAGGCCGACGGCTCCGCCCTGATCGGCACCGGCAATGACGGCAAGCTCGTCCAGGTACAGGCAGGCAAGGCGCGCGTGGTGGGGGACACCAAGGCGTTGGTCGTCACCTCGCTCGCCCGTGCCTGGGGCGACAGCGTGGCGGCCGCGACCTTGCCCGACGGCAAGATTTTCCGCTTCGACGGCGGCAAGCTGGCGGAGCTCGTCACGCTGAAGGACACCGAGCATGTCTGGCAGATCGCGTTCGATCCCAAGACGGACTCGCTGTACGCCGCTACCGGACCTCAGGGCAAGCTCTGGCGCATCGACCGCACCGGCAACGCGCAGGTCTACTACGACGCCGAGGAACAGCACTTGATGAGCGTCGCGGTCGCCGCGGACGGCACCGTGTATGCTGGCGCCAGCGACAAGGCCAAGCTCTACCGGATCGCGGGTCCGGGGCGCGCCGAGGTGCTCTACGACTTCGGCCGCACGGAGGTGCGCGGGATCGCGGTCGCAGCTGGCGGGGTCATCTTCGCCATCGCCAACGAAATCACCGCGGGCAGCCACGCCCCCAAACGCAAGAGCAGCGGCCAACCCGCGGTCACCGCCCAACCCGTTCAGACGTCCCCGAAGATCAAGGGCAAGGGGACCTTGTACCGCTTCGACGCAGACGGGACGCCCCATCAGCTGCTCGACGACAAGGACGAGCACTTCACGAGCGTGGCCGTCGGCGACGACGGGGTCCCGTACGTTGGGACGGGCGCCGAAGGTCGGGTGTATTCGGTGGACACGGCCGGCAACTCGATCCTGGTGGCCGACACCGAGGAACACCAGGTGAGCGCGCTGTCCATGTCCGGGAAGCAACGCTGGATCGCGACCAGCGATCCGGCCGTGCTGCACCCGGTGCGCGGGGTCGGGGGGCCCGACGCGGTGTGGACCAGCAAGGTCCTCGACGCCGGGCTGCGCGCGCGCTTCGGCAAGATGCGCTGGATCACCTCGGGCAACCTCGAGTTTTCGACCCGGACCGGCAACACCGCCCAGCCCGACGACACCTGGAGCGCGTGGAGCCCGCCCCTGGTCGCTCCCGGCGTGATCGCCAGTCCGCCGGCGCGGTTCTTTCAGGTGCGCGCGCGCTGGAACAAAGACACCGACGCCGTCTTGCACGAGCTCGACATCCCCTTCGTCACCGACAACCTCCGGGCGATGGTCACGCAGATTGACGCCACCGGCGGGTCGAAGAAGAAGAAGAGCGACGCCAAAGACGGCATCGAGGCGTCCGGCGGCCCGATCGACGCCGAGCCGCAGACCGAGGTCACGCTGAGCTGGAAGGTCGACAACCCCGACAAGGACGAGCTCCGCTTCCGGCTCCAGTACCAGCTGGTGGGCACGGACATGTGGTTCGAGATCCTGCCGCCCACCGAAACGCTGACGAAGGACACCTACTCCTGGGACACGGCCCCGCTGCCGGAGGGCCAGTACCGGGTGCGCGTGATCGCCAGCGACGAGCTGTCCAACCCTCCGGGGCGGGCCAAGCGCCACCAGCGTCAAAGCGGCGTCATCCTGGTCGACAACACGCCGCCGCGCGTCGAAGGCTTGAGGGCCGTGGGGCGCCGCGTGCAGGGCACGGCCATCGACGGGGTGGGGCCGATCCAGCGCATCGAAATTTCTGTCTCTGGTCAGAACGAATGGCACCCTTTCTTCCCGAGCGACGGCATTTTCGACGAGCAGCGGGAGACCTTCGACGCCGACGTTTCCTCCTTCGTCAGCTCGGTGCCCGCCATGCTGAGCGTGCGGGTGTTCGATCAGGCGAACAACTTCGTGGTCCGCAACGTCATCATCAAATAGCCGTCCGGGTGTGCGGCGACCCTGGGACCGTGACACCGATGACAGGGGTCGAGGCGCCGACAGGGCCGATCAGTGGGACGATCGCGCTCGGCACGGCGTGTGCTCATCGGATCACGGGTACTAGTGCGTCACGCAGCCCGCAGGCCTAGAGGCGACAAACGGTTTGCGTTGCACGCCGTCCGTCGCGGAAAATGAGACCACCCAGAGCGCCGATCCATGAGCCAAGGAGAGGGTCGCCCGTGACTCGGGGCCCTCGCCCAGCGTGGGCCCCGATTTATCGGGTTGTCCGATCTGGCAAGCGGATTGGCGCTATAGGGACCCCGGTTCGGCGCGCCCCATGACTCGGTCCTCGATCCTCACGGCTTGGTCGCTGCTGCTGCTCAGCGGACTGCCGCTCGCGGCCAGCTGCGGGGCCTCGGACTCCAATGCCTCGAACGACGGCGCGTCGTCCCGCTGCGATGGCGGGGACTGTCCGGCCTACGACGCCAGCTTGGAGTCGGGAGTGGTTCACCCCACTCACGAAGGCGGCCTCGACGCGGAGGCAGCGCCGCCCCGCAATCCGCTCTGCGGCAGCGGCTGCTTGCCCGATGACGCGCTCGCCTGCTCAGAGTTTTCGCCCCCCACGTCCAAGCACCGAGAGCTCTTGCCCGACGCGTCGCCCGAAGAACCCGACACCGACGACATGGGCGGCGATCTGGATGCCGGTGCGGAGGCGGACGCCGCCGAAGAGACGGACGCCGAGCCTTCGGAGGGGGGAGCCGAGGACGACGGCGGGGCCGATGCAGGGCCGGACGGACAGAGCAGCGACGCCGGCGCCGACAGCGATGCTGGCCCCGACGGCGCCGACGGTGGTCTCGACGCGGGGATGGACGCCGACGCCGACGCCAGCGGCCCGGCCGTCCCGGTGGTGTACGCCTGCCAGGTCCTGCCGGTTGGCGCGGAGGTCGAGGCAGCGTGTCTGCCGTCGGGCGGTGGCGATTTCGATGCGCCGTGCCTCTCGGGTCGAGATTGTGCTCCGGGGTTCGCCTGCGTTGGAGAGAGCCACGCCGGCCTGTGCCGCCCGTACTGCTGCGAAGGCCAGCAGGGCTGTGCCGAGGGGCTGCTCTGCACCGAGCGGCAGCTGGTGGTGAGTGATCCGGACGCCGGCGCACCCGTGAGCGTGCCGGTGTGCACGCGGCCTGACAACTGCGACCTCTCCCAGCCGTATCCTTGCTCCGAGGAGCTCCGCGCGAAGAACGAGTGCACCTGCCGCGAAGGCCTCGCCTGCACGGTGATCGCCGGCGGGCAGACCAGCTGCCTGCCGCCCGGGGCTGGCCTGGCCGGTGAGGCGTGCCCGTGCGCGTGGGGCCACATCTGCTCGCAGGGGACCCAGCGGTGTTTGAAGCTTTGTTCGACGGTCGCCGGCGCCAGCGACTGCACCCCCGGACGCTGCCAGGGCAGCAAGGACCTGCCGGAGGGCTACGGCGTGTGCGTGGGCGCGACCATGCTGGATGGTGGCTGAGGGGCGAAAACGGCCGCCCGGCGTGATATAGCCACCCTGCCGTGTTGGTTCATCAAGAGACGCTCGAGATCCGGACGCAAGGCAGGGGTTGCATCGACGTGAGCGGCCTGGTGCGCGAGGTCGTTCGGCAGAGCGGCGTCCGCACGGGGCTGTGCACGGTGTTCGTGCAGCACACCTCGGCCAGCCTGATCGTGCAGGAGAACGCCGATCCCGCCGTGCTCCGGGATCTGGGGCGCTGGATGGACGATTTGGCGCCGGAGTCGCGCTCCTGGGAGCACGACGCCGAAGGGCCCGACGACATGCCCGCGCACGCGCGCAGCGCGATCACGCGAACATCGGAGACCATCCCCGTGACGAACGCGGAGCTCGCGCTCGGCACCTGGCAGGCCGTCTATCTTTGGGAGCACCGGTCCCACCCGCACCGTCGGCGCTTGATCGTCCACGTAGCGGGGATCTGAGCGGCGGTGGGCGGGTTGGGCGCTCCCTGATCGAGCGCAGGTGGCGTCGTTGACGCGCCCCCTCGGGGCCTTACCTTTCCTCAAAGGGGAGGGGGCTTTCGGGACGGCCCCGCGTGATGGCGGCGTCCCATCGACCATCATTCATCACAAGGAGGTGTTTCATGCTGACCAGATGGAACCCGTGGTCCGATCTGTTGGGGACCAACGAGTGGGAAGATTTTCGTTTAGGAACACTGGGCCGCTTCCAGCCCGCCGTGGACATCGTCGAGGAGGACGCGGACGTGCTCCTCAAGGCGGAGCTGCCAGGCCTGAAGCCAGAAGAGGTGCAGATCCAGCTCGAGGGCAACGTGCTCACGATCAGCGGTGAGCGCCGGTTCGAGCACGAGTCGAAGGAGAAGGGCGGCTTTCGCCGCATCGAGCGCCGCTACGGCTCGTTCACCCGGTCCTTCTCGCTGCCCGACAACGTCGACCGCGAGAAGCTGGACGCCGAGATGCACGACGGGATCTTGACCGTGCGGTTGCCGAAGTCGGAGAAATTCCGTGCACGGCGTATCGACGTGCGCACCTCGGAGCCGCGCAAGGAGGAGCGGCAGCAGGTCCAGGTCAAGCAGCAGGAGCAACGCCCGAGCTGAGCCCCTTGGTGGCGCGATTGGAGCGAGATCGTGCGATTTGGGCCGTTCCCAGGCGCCGAATCCGAGCTAAGCTCCCCGCGCCATGAAGAGGTTCGACACAGCGCGTAAAATCATTGGATCCGTCCCGCTCCTGATCGTTGCGAGCGGCTGTGGGGGCGCAGGCAAAGGCGCCGACTCTCCGGAGGGCGGCGGTATCCCGGCGCCGAGCGGCAGCATGACCGCCGGCGCCTCCGCCGCGCAGGGCAACAATCTGTTCTGGAACAGCGACTTCGAAGAAGGCTCGGTGCAGCCGTGGTCGATGAACTTCAGCGCACCGGCCGCTGGCGACGTCGCGGTGGAGAACGGTGAGCTCTGCTTGAAGATCCAGGAGGGCGGAAAGAATCACTTCGACGTGGTGCTGCGGCAGCGTGGGCTGAACCTGCAGCAAGATCACGAGTACACCTTGGCGTTCAAGGCGCGGGCGACGGCGCCGACCAAGATCCGCTCGCAAGTTGGCCCGGTGAGCTCCACCACCACCGAGTACTGGTCGGCCGTGGTGGACCTCGGGACACAGCCGCAGACCTTCTCCGGCAGCTTCAAGATGAACGGCAAGGCCGATCCGGAGGGCCAGTTCATGATGCAGCTCGGCGGGCCGCTGTACGCGGCGTCGGGGCCGGTGACCGTCTGCATCGACGACGTCAAGCTGACGGATCCGAAGTTCGAGCTGCCGGTGGCGCGCTCGGTCGGACCGCTGCCACGGGTGCGGGTCAACCAGGTGGGCTACCTGCCGAACGTCGCCAAGCACGCGACCTACAAGACCGCCAGCAAGACGCCCCTCGAGTGGCAGCTGGTCGACGCCGATGGCGCCGTCGTGAACAAAGGCCAAACCAAGTACTACGGTGAGGACCCGGCGGCCGGCGACCACGTGCACATCATCGACTTCAGCGCGGCGAACAAGCCGGGCAAGGGCTACAAGCTGAAGGTCGGACAGGACGAGAGCTACCCGTTCGACATCGGCCCGAACGTCTACACCCAGCTCAAGTACGACGCCCTCGCCTACTTTTACCACAACCGCAGCGGCATCCCGATTCAGATGCCCTATGCGGGCGACGAGAAGTGGACCCGCCCTGCGGGCCACCCGGGCGACAAGCAGGTCGCGTGCGCGCCGGGCACTTGCAACTACTCGCTCGACGTGAGCGGCGGCTGGTACGACGCTGGCGACCACGGAAAATACGTCGTCAACGGCGGCATTTCGCTGTGGACGCTGTTCAACCAGTACGAGCGCGCAAAGTACCTCGGCTCGACCGTCGCCGACTTCGGGGACGGCAAGCTGAAGGTGCCGGAGAAAGGCAACGGCATCCCCGACATCCTGGACGAGGCCCGCTGGGAGCTCGAGTTCATGATGCGCATGCAGGTGCCCGCCGGGCAGCCGCTCGCGGGGATGGTGCACCACAAGATCCACAGCGAGAAGTGGACGGACATCCCGACGTTGCCGCACGAGGACCAGGTGAAGCGCTACCTGCGGCCCCCGAGCACCGCGGCGACGCTCAACCTCGCTGCCACGGCGGCGCAGGGAGCGCGCATCTTCAAGCCTTTGGACAAGGCGTTCGCGGCCAAGTGCCTCAAGGCCGCGCAGACCGCCTGGGCGGCGGCCGTGAAGAACCCGGCGGTCTACGCGCCCGGCTCGGACAACGAAGGGGGCGGGCCCTACGGCGACATCAACGTCACCGACGAGTTCTATTGGGCAGCGGCCGAGCTGTACCTGACCACTGGGCACCCCGCTTATGCCGACTACCTGTCCAAGCAGGACCACCACACGAAGGTGATGCGCACGGCAGGCGGCGGGACGGCGTCGATGAGCTGGGACAACGTGGCGGCGCTCGGCACCATCTCGCTCGCGGTCGTCCCGGGCAAGCTCGACAAAGCGACGGTGGACAACCTCCGCAAGCTCTTGACCGACACGGCCGACTACTACCTCGGGCTGATCGAGAAGCGCGGCTACCGCGTGCCGATGGAATCGGAGACGCGCTACCCGTGGGGCTCCAACTCGTTCATCATCAACAACATGCTCGTGATGGGGTTGGCCTACGACTTCACCAAGCAGCAGAAGTACGTGGACGGGGTCGCGGACGCGATGGACTACATCCTCGGCCGCAACCCGAACGCTCAGTCGTACGTCACTGGCTACGGGCAGCGCCCGCTGCAGAACCCGCACCACCGCTTCTGGGCCCACCAGAAGAACGAGAAGTTCCCGGCCCCGCCTCCCGGCGCCGTGTCCGGTGGTCCGAACTCCAGCATCGAGGATCCGTACGCCAAGCAGGCAGGCCTCGGCGGTTGCCCGCCCCAGAAGTGCTTCGTCGACCACATCGAGTCTTGGTCCACCAACGAGATCACCATCAACTGGAACGCGCCGCTCGCCTGGGCAGCAGCGTTCCTGGATGAGCGGGGCAAGAGCAAATAAGGCCGCTCGTCGAGCAGCACTCAACGGCTCGCGCGCGCGAGCCGTTGGGCTGGGCTCGTGTTCCTCGGTCACCGGGGCGGCCTGTGAAGCCGCCGGCCCCGCCGCGCGCCGCTCCCTCAGGGCCGCTCGACGTAGAAGACCCCGAGCCCGTTCCACCAGCCGCTCGGGCCGTGATCGCCCGGCAGGACGCGCTGCCAGAGCGGGCGCAAGCCTGCCTCCTGGAGCCCGTCGCGCGTCGCTCGCACGACCTCTGGATCGTTGAAGTCGTCCATCAAGAGCACGGAGCGGCGGCTCAGGGTGCGGCTCGCTGCCACGATCGCAAACCGTGTCTCCCGGTAGCTGTGATCGCCATCATAGAAGAACACGCCGACCGGTGAGGGGACGAGGGATTGCTCGAAGAGCCGGCGATGGCTCATGTCGAAGAAGCGGATCTCGGCGCAGCGGTCCTCGTACCGCTTGAGATTTTGCAGCAGCCTGCGTCGGGCGACGAAGCCGGGCCCGGTGAACTTGCCCCAAAACCGAAATCGGTCGCACGCGACACAGCGGCGGTCGCGATTGCCGTAGGCGGCGGAGAGCAGCGTTCGTCCCTGAAACGTGCCGATCTCGAGGTAATGCTCCTCGGGATCCATGTTGGCCACGAGCTGATTGAGGAACGCGCACACCTTGGCCGACGAGAGGCCCGGTACGTCGACCACAGGGCGTGCGTGTTCGAAGTCTCGGTGTCTGGTGAGCAGCTCCAACGCGATGTTTTCGTGCATAGGCAGGTCCTTCTGAAGACGGGCGCCGAACGGCGCGCGCCACGGGCCATCGCAAGCTCTGCGCCAACGCGTTCGCCGCGGGGTTACGCGCCTTTCGCGCTATCGACCCGCGGGTGACGCTCGTCCAAGCGTGGCTGCTTCGCTGCACTGTCGCTGCTTGACCACACTCGGGCGCGCACGCGCCGGCAGGGCGGCGCCGCGCGCTTCAATCTGGACCGCGGTCGGCGCGGGCGTCCGAGCCCGTGCGATCGTGGTGCAGCGTCTTTTTTTGCACCACGCCCACCAGCCACAAGGTCACCAGCGCGAACGCGGTGGTGACGATCGCGATCCGGTACATGGCGACCCCGCACGCGGCGCCCAGGGCCCCCGAGATCCAGACGCTGGCCGCCGTGGTGAGGCCCCGCACGTCCCCCCGGCTTTGAATGATGCTGCCGGCACCGAGGAAGCCGATGCCGCCGATCACGCCCTCGATCACCCGCGTCGGATCGAGCCGCGCGTGGTCGTAGCCTTCGGAAATCTGCCCGAGCACCTCGACCCCGATCACCACGAACGCCGCCGAGCCGAGGGTGACCAACATGTGTGTGCGCAAGCCAGCCGGCTTCTCGTGACGCTCGCGTTCGAACCCGATGACGCCGCCCAGCAGCGCAGCCACGGTCAACCGCAGGAGCAAGTCCCAGAACGGCAGCGCGGCACCGGAAAAGGACGTCGGCACGAGCCGGCAACATACGTCGCAGCACCCGCCTGACAACGGTCCTTGGGCCTATCGGAGCGCCCGCCGGGTGCGAGCCGAGCGCGCGGGATCATGCTAGCACGTCGTGCGCGGATGGCGGATTTGACACCTTTTGCGCTGGCCTCGGCGGGCGGCTGGGCTCTGGTGGTGCTGCTGGCGGCGCTGCTTCGCTCCCGCGCTTACGCCGTGTTCCGCGCCGTCACGCTCGGCATCCACGGGCTCTTGGCGACGGCCATCGCTCCACGGTTCGAGGGGATGTGGCCGCTGTTCGTGTACCTGCACGCGACCGTCTACATCCAGGCCCTGGCGCTGGTGCGGCCGCGGCTCCGCCCCTTGGCCTACCGGGTGGCCGTCAGCTTGCCGGCAGCGTTCTTCTCGGGGGGCACGCTGCTGGCGCTGCCGTGGGCGGTGGCCGCCTGGCTCGGCCTGGAGCTGCCCGGCGTTTTTCTGGCGTACGTCGGCGCCGGCATCGGCCTCTACCAATCGCTCAGGGCTCGCCGCGACGTCGTCGACGTCACCGTCGGCGATGGGGCGGCACCCGAGAGCCTCCGGCGCCACCGTGCCGGCGACTACAGGGCGCCGCGCCCGCTGTCTCTGGTTCAGATCACCGATCCGCACCTGGGGCCCTTCATGAGCGTGAAGCGGCTTCGCCGCATTTGTGAGCGCGCCGTCGAACGCGAGCCCGATCTCGTCCTGCTGACCGGTGACTACCTGACCATGGAGTCCCAAGTGGATCCGGCGTTGCTCGGCGCGGCGCTCGCCCCGCTGCAGCAGCTCCCCGGGAGGGTCTTCGCCTGCCGTGGCAACCACGACCACGAAGCCCCGGACACGGTCGCCGAGGCGCTCCGCGCCAACGGGATCCGCCTGCTCGTCGATGAGGCGGCCTTGGTCGAGACGCGGGCGGGTCCCGTCCAGGTGCTCGGGCTCGACTACGTCTGGCGGGCGCGGCGCCGCCACATCCGCGAGGTCTGCAAGAACATCCCGCGGCAGGCGGGGGCGTTTCGGCTGGTGCTGCTGCACGATCCGGGAGCGTTCAAGCACCTGCCGTCCGGCGACGCGGATCTGGTGCTCTCGGGCCACACGCACGGCGGACAGGTGGGTCTGGTGAGCCTCGGCCTGCCGTGGACGCTGCTGCGCCTGCTGATGAACGCGCCGGACCACGGGCTATGGGCGCGCGGCACCGACCGGCTCTACGTGCACCGCGGGACGGGCCACTACGGCTTCCCGCTCAGGCTCGGCGTCCCGGCGGAGGAGAGCTTGCTGCGCGTGCACGGGACGGGCTCTCCCGCGGCGGCGGGTGAGTTTGCCCGCGCGGCCACCTCCTCGTAGATTGGCGCCGCCATGCTGGAGCTACGGGTGGACACCAGAGCCGAATGGCTCGACGCGGTCTTCGCAGATTTCGACGCCTTCTTGATCGACCACGCCGCTTGCGAACGCAAGGCCAGCGCGACAGGGATGAGCTTCGTCGTGCGCTACCCCGACCGCGCCGAGCTGGTCGAGCCGATGATCGAGTTTTCGCGCGAGGAGCTCGAGCACTTCCACATCGTGTACCGAATCCTGGCGGCGCGGGGGTTGAAGCTCGCGCCGGACTACAAGGACGAGTACGTCAACGCGCTGCTGTCGCAGGCGCGTCGGGGCGGTCCTGAGCTCTTGCTCGATCGGCTGATCGTCGCGGGGGTGGTGGAGGCCCGCGGGTGCGAGCGGCTCCGCATGCTGGCGGATGCGCTGCGCGACCGGCAGGATCCATTGAGCGATGTCTACCTCGACCTGGCCCGCGCCGAGTCGCGCCACCACGCCCTCTTCTTCCGCCTGGCACGCCAGCTCTTCGCGCCCGACCTGGTAACGGAGCGGGCCCAGCAGCTGCTCGACTTCGAAGCGAGCTTGATCGAACGCTTGCCTCACCGGCCTGCGGTGCATTGAGCTCCGGCCCTGACCACGCAGCCCAAGTCGGGCGCGGCGCCCGGGTGGTGGAGAAGTACCTGCGCGTGCACGCCGAGCCGGAGGCGCGCGTGGCTGAACGCATCGATCGCGACTACGGGCGCGTGCTGGTGGTGCCGGCGTTTCGCGAAGCACCGAGCTTCTTGTCGAACCTGCGCCCAGCCTGTCGCGCTGCGCGCGGCCGCACGCTCTGCCTGGTGGTGGTCAACGCGCCCGAGGACGCCGAAGAGCCCGCGAGGTGGCAGACGGCCGAGCTGGCCACTCAGCTGCGCGCGCACCTGCAGGCGCCGCGCCGGTTGAGCGAGACACCGCCCATCTGGCTCGGGGACGCGGGCGAGATGGACGTGCTCGTGATCGACCGAACGGCGCCCGCGTGGTGTTTGCCCCGGCGGCAGGGCGTCGGCAGGGCGCGTCGGATCGGCGGCGACCTGGCGCTGGCGCTGTGGCACTCGGGACGGGTGGGCTCGGCGCAGGTGTTCTTCACCGACGCGGACGCCAGCCTGCCGGAGGGCTACTTCGCGATGGCGTCCGAGGGGCACCCCGACTGTCCGGTGGCCTCTGCGTTCGTCTACCCCTTCACGCACGATCGAAGCTTCGAGCCGGCGCTGGACCGTGCCACCTGCTTGTACGAGCTGTCGCTCCGGTACTACGTGCTCGGCTTGGCCTGGGCCGGTTCGCCCTACGCCATGCACACCATCGGCAGCACGCTGGCGGTGGACCATCAGGCCTACGCGGTCGTGCGCGGGGTGCCCCCGCGCGCCGCGGGCGAGGATTTCTACCTGCTCGACAAGCTGGCGAAGGTGGCCCCCGTCCGGCGCCTGAGCGGCGAGCCGATCCGCATCGCCGCGCGGCGGTCGAGCCGTGTTCCCTTCGGCACGGGCCCTCAGGTGGCGAAGATCGAGGGCGCGGAGCGCGCTGGCTCGGGTTTTGGTCTGTACCACCCGCGGACCTTCAGCCTGCTCGGCAGCTGGCTCGAGCTCCTGAGCTGGCTCGCCGAACACCGTGACGTCCGCCGGTTGCGGTGGGAGGTGGAGCAGACCGAGCTCGCCCCGCTGGCCGACGTTCTGCTCGAGAGCGCGAGCTGCCGCGCGCTCGACGGAGCGCTGGCGCAAGCGCCGGATCGGTCACAGCTGCTGCGTCGCCTCCACACCTGGTTCGACGCGCTCCGAACACTGAAGCTCGTCCACGCGATCCGAGACCGCCTGCTCGCGCCGCTGCCTTGGACCGACGCGCTCGCGCAGGCGGCGTTTCTCGGGGACGCTCCGCGCGCTGCCTTGCGAGACCCCCTCACGGCGAGCGCCGCGCTGAGCGAGGCCGAGCGGCGCCTCTCGGCCTGCCTGGGGCCCACGCTCCCGATCGCCAAGCGGTGATTTGCTGACGGGCCGCTTGCGGATCGGGGGCGCTGCCACAACTATGTGCTCGACGACAGAGTCAAGCTGGTAAGCTCGCGCCCAGGGCGGTCGACCTGGAGCGCCCGAGCTTTTCGAGGTGAGGACATGTTGACCATTCGGCGCATCCTGGTTCCCGTGGACTTCTCCAGTGGCTCTCGCGGAGCCCTACAGCGGGCGATCGCGTTTGCGCAGAAGTTTGGCGCGCGCATCCAAGTGCTGCACGTTTGGACGTCGCCGTCGGCGGTTCGTCCCGACTTGATGGCCTGGATGGAGGGGAGCGGGGAACGGCCCGTCGCCGAGATCATCGAACAGCAGGCGCGGCAGGATCTCGAGCAGCTGGTGCAGTCGGTAACGGCCGACGCGCGCCAGCTCATCGATGCCCGGCTCGAAGCAGGCGATCCAGTCACCACGATCGTGGACATCGCCAATAGCGAGGGCTTCGATTTGCTGGTGCTCGGAACCCATGGCAGGAGCGGCCTGTCACATTTGCTCCTCGGCAGCGTCGCCGAAAAGGTCGTCCGCGCGGCGCCCTGCCCGGTGTTGACGGTCCGGCTGGCAGAGGCCGCGTGAGCACCGACAAACCCAGTCCCTCTCGAGCGGCCAACCTGCGCCGCATCCTCGTCCCCACCGACTTCTCCGAAGGTGCGCGAGCGGCGCTCGACCTCGCCTTGTCGCTGGCAGAGGTCTTCGAGGCGAGGGTCGACCTGCTGCACGTTTGGGAGCTGCCGGCATATCTCCCGTCGGAGGCCATGCTCGGCACCACGGGCGCCCAGGTACAGTCGCTGTCGCAGGCGGCTCAGGCCCACGCCGAGGCGAACATGCACGCGCTCGTCAGCGGGATAGGTGCTCCCGCGGCCCGGGTCGACCAGATCCTGCTCGAGGTCGGCTCCGCCGCGCCGACCATCGTCGAGGTCGCGCGGACCGGAAACTATGACCTCATCGTGATCGGGACTCACGGCAGGAGTGGAATTTCCCGTCTCGTCGCCGGGAGCGTCACCGAACGTGTGGTCCGATCCGCCACCTGCCCAGTGCTATCGGTCCGAGCCCCCCTCGACGCGGGGCAGACCCGTCGGTAGTCTACGATTTGGATGGCCGTCCACGCGGACGTCGTACAGCGGGCTCGAGCCCGAGTGGGCACCACCCTCAAGGGCAAGTGGCGTCTGGAGCGCTTGTTGGGAGTCGGCGGCATGGCGGCCGTGTACGCGGCCGTGCATCGCAATCAAAGCCGCGCGGCGGTCAAGGTGCTGCATTCGGAATACACGGTCGACGACGCCATTTGCTCGCGGTTTTTGCGCGAAGGCTACGCCGCCAACACGGTCGCCCATCCCGGCGCCGTGACCGTCCTGGATGACGACGTGGCCGAGGACGGCGCCGCGTTCTTGGTGATGGAGCTGCTCGAAGGGGAGACCCTCGAAGCCCGCGCCGGGCGCAAGGGCGGCGTCTTGCCCCTGTCAGAGGTGCTCACGCTGGCCGACCAACTCCTGGATACCTTGGCAGCAGCCCACGAAAAGGGGCTCGTGCATCGGGACATCAAGCCCGAGAACCTATTTCTGACGGTCACGGGCCGGCTAAAGATCCTAGATTTCGGCATCGCACGGCTCAGAGATCCTCTCATGGGCAAGAGCACGACCGCGGTCGGCTCGTTCATGGGCACGCCTGCGTTCATGGCCCCAGAGCAAGCGCGCGGCCGCTGGGAAGACGTGGACGGTCGGAGCGACATCTGGGCGGTCGGCGCCACGCTCTTCACGTTGCTGACGGGCAGGTTCGTCCACGAGGCGGAGACCGTGAACGACCAGCTGATCCTGGCTGCGACCACGCCGGCTCCGTCGCTGCGGAGCATCGCGGTGGCCGAGCCCCTACCGACGTCCGTGGTGGAGCTGGTCGACCGTGGCCTCGCGTACAAGAAGGAGGAGCGCTGGTACAACGCCCGCACCATGCAGGCGGCCGTGCACGACATCATCGCCGAGGTCGGCGACGGTCCCGTCCCCGTGGCGACCCCCGCGTCCACGCCCGACCAGAGCGAGCCGGTGGCCGCCACCCTCGCGGTGGCTCCGGACACGCCGCCGGCTCGCGGGGCCGTGGTCAGCGACACGAACACGCCGGCCGCCGCTGCCATCAGCAGCGCGTCCAGGACCCAGAGCAGCCCCGCCCCCAATAGGACCGCGTTCGTCGTGGCGGCCCTCGTCGCTCTGGCGATGGTTGGCGCCGTCGCCTACGCGATTGGCGAAGCGACCGGCCCGACGCCGCCGCCCGACGGTCGGGCGGCGGCAGAGCTCGACGCCCAGGCCTCACCGGAGGCGCCGAGCCCGATCCCGGGGGCAGCCGCGAAGGGCCAGCGCGACGCGAGCTTGGCGCCGCCACGGCCGGCCGAGTCGGCCGCCGAGAAACCGCTTGCCCCTGGAAAAGACCCGCTGTCCGATGACGCGGGGGCGCCAGCGGCAGCGCCCCCCAAGGTCGGCGCCAGCGCCTCGAGCGGCCGCCCGCAGGTTCGCCCCAAGCCCAAGCCGAGCTTGCCGCCGCCCCCGGCGTCCGCGCCGCCGCCCGACAAACCCAACCCGTTCGACCGTCGATTTTGAGCACATGTTCCTGTTCCGACTGCTGTTCGTCTGCTGCGCGACGCTGGCGACGCTGACGAGCCCCACCCTCGCCCAACGCGTGGACCGAGCCGGCGCCGAGGCGCTGTTCCGGGCTGGCCGTGAGGCTGCCGAGAAGGCCGACTACGAGACGGCGTGCCGTCGCTTCGAAGAGAGCCACCGCCTCGATCCAGCCGTGGGGACGCTGTTCAACCTCGCCGATTGCGAGGAGCACCTCGGCGAGATCGCGAGCGCGTGGCAACGGTTCCGAGAGGTGGCGCAACGCCTCGATCCCGCCGACGAGCGGGCGAGCATCGCGCGCCAGCGGGCGGAGGCGCTCGAGCCGCGCCTGCCGCGCTTGACGATCCGGCTCGCCGAGTCGGCGCCAGCGCGCACCGTGGTGTTGCGCGACGACGTCGAGCTGGGCCGAGGCAGCTTTGGCGTTGCTTTGCCGCTGGACCCGGGGCCCCACGTGGTGGTCGTGAAGGCGGCGGGCTTCGCCGATCAGCGCTTCGAGGTCGCCCTGGCCGAAGGGGCCAACACCGAGATCATCGTCGCGCCGGGCGATCCGCTGCCCGCGGCGCCGTCCCCAGCCCCCACCGAACCCACGACCGCGCTGCCGCCGCCGCGGCTCGCGCCCGAGCCGGGGCCCACGCTGGCGATCGAGAGCGGGAGCTCGACGCGCCTCTTTGGCTACGTCGTGGGCGGCGTGGGGGTCGCCGGAGTGCTCACGAGCTTCATCACGGGTGGGCTGGCGCTCTCGAAGAAGAGCACCATGGAAGACAACTGCAACGCTCAGCATCAATGCAACGCCGAAGGGCTGGAGGCCGTGGACGCAGGCTCGACCCTGGCGAACGTCAGCACCGCGGCGTTCGCGGTGGGGGCCGTCGCGCTCACGGTCGGCACCATCCTGGTGCTCACGAGCGACGAGTCGGGCCGCGAGGTGGCGCTCGGCGCCGCGGCGAACCGCAATGGCGGCAACCTCGAGCTTCGAGGGGCGTTTTGACCAGGCGGCGCTCGTCGGCTCGCGACCTGGCACGCCCGGGGCGCTGGCTTGGGATCGCGCTCTTCATCGCCGGCTGTGATCAGATCATCGGCGCGGATTTCGACGAAGCCGAGCCCCTGCCCACCGGCGGGGCCGGCGTTGGCGGCAGCATCAACGCGGCCGGCACGGCGGGGGCTCCGCCGCTCCCCGGTGGGGCCGCTGGGACGGACGGGGGCAGCGGCGGCGCGGCTGGCTCGGCGGGGGCCGCGGCGGGTGCTGGCGGGGTAGGGGCGAGCGCCGGCGGCGGCGGCGCTGCGGGCAGCGCTGGCAGCGGCGACGCCGGTCAGGGCGGCGCCGGCGGCCAGGGCGGCAGCGGTGCGGCGGCCAGCGGGGGCATGGCCGGCAGCGCCGGCGCCGCCGGTAGCGCCGGCGCCCCGCCGTTCACGGTCGTCATCAACGAGATCAACGGCGATAGCCCAGACTACATCGAGCTGTTCAACACCGGTGACCAAGCCATCGACCTGAGCGGCTACGGCGTCGCCGACGACGAGGGCGGCGCGCCCAAGCTGTCGGAGGCGTTTCGCTTCAAGGCGGGCACCAGCATCGGTCCAGGGGAGCTCATCTTGATCGTGACCGGCGAGCAGATGACGCCCATCACCGATGTGACGACCGCCTGCTCGGGCCGCCCGGCGCCCTGCTTTCACGCGACGTTTGGCATCAGCAACAGCGGCGATGTGATCTATCTGCTCGCGCCGAGCGCCGGCATCGACATCGTGAGCAGCGTCGCTTATCCAGGGGGGGGCGCCTTCGGCCGCATCCCGAACGGAACCGGCGCGTTCGCGGTGGTCGTCGAGAGCCCCAACGCGCCGAACGGTGGATGAACGATGACGGACTATTTTCGTGTTTGCAGCACCTGCAAAAAAGAGATTGGGTTCGAGCAAGAATATTTTCTGTGCAGCGTCTCGACCTGCAATCGCAAACGCACGGGGCTATTTTTCTGCTCCGTCGAGTGCTGGGACGCGCACCTGCCGATGATGCGCCACCGGGAGGCCTGGGCCGAGAAGGCCCGCTCGCCGACCCGGGAGCAGTGGGAGCGCGAACAGGCGGACGAGGAGAACGAGGCCGGGCGGGAGCCCGTCGCCGCGTCCGGCGCGCGGCACGCGAGCGAGAGCGGCGTGGCGAACGCCCCCGCGCGGCGCATCGTCTCGACCGGGTCCGACGAAGCGGAGGATCTGCGCGACGTGCTCGTCGTCGTCTCCAAGCTCAAGAAGTACATCAAGGCTCGATCTGGGATGAACACGTCGGACTCCGTCGTCGACGTGCTGAGCGACCACCTGCGGAGCCTCTCGAACGAGGCCATCCGGAACGCGGCACGCGACGGTAGAAAGACGGTCCTGGACCGGGATTTCGCGCCGTTGCTGCAGAAAAAGCCCTGAGGTTTTCGATTGTGGGGCGCGCGCCGCGGGCGCCGTCCTAAAATCGCGCGGACCTTCGCATGCCCGCCCCACCTGCCCCCTCCGAGCGGCGCTGGCTTCTGCCGATCGCCGTGTTGACGCTGGCCGCGCTGGTCATCTTCTGGGGCCTGTACGCGCTCGACTTCTACCTGCTGGGGGCCGGGGGGCGTCCGGGCGGCCATCCCCTGGCGGCGTTCTTCGAGTTCGATCCGGGGAGCTTGACCGACGCCGTCAGCTCGCTGGCGACGATGACGGCGGCCGTGTTCGGCATCGTGATCACGGTCGTCAGCATCATCGTACAGCTGTCCGCCGAGCGCTACACGGGCGTCGCGCAGATGTTCTTGAAGGACCGCGTGAACCTGAGCGTGATGGCGTACTACGTCGTGGCCTGCGTGTGCGGTGTGTGGCTCAGCGTCTCGCTCAAGCAGACCTACGTTCCGACCCTCGCGCTGATCGCCATGGTGTGTGCGACCACCGGCGGCTTGCTGCTCATGGCGCCCTATTTCGGCTACGTTTTTTGGTTTTTGGAGCCGATGAACATCATTCGGCGGATCCGGACGGAGGCGGTCGGCGTGGCGAAAGCCGGCGCGGCCGCCAGGGATCCGCTCGCCGTCGCGCAGGCGCAGGCGAAGCTCTTGTCTGCGATGGAAGAGCTGACCGACATCACCAGCAACTCCATCTCCGGCAAGGACAAGATCATCGCCAGCGGCGCCGTCGACGCGCTCAAGGATCTCACGCTGGAGTACCTGAAGCAGAAACCAGAGGCCGACGCCGCGTGGTTTTCGATCGCGGAGAGCATTCGAGACAACCCCGACTTCGTCGCGATGGACCCGGAGAGCTTGAGCGACTTGGAGGAGCGCCACACCTGGGTGGAGTGGAAGGTCATGCGCCAGTACCTGGGGATTTACAACGAGGCCCTGGCGACCATGCGGGACATCAACTATTTGGTGGCCATCGACACGCGCTACATCGGCGACGCCGCGGCCGTGCAAGGGGACCGCGAGCTCTTGGAGCTGGTGCTGCGTTTCATGAACTCCTACATGCGTGCGACGCTCAACGGCCGCGACGTGCGCACGGCCTACAACGTCTTGAACCAGTACCGGCTACTGGTGGAGGGTGTGCTCCGCGCAGGGCAGGGCAGCGTCGCGGTGGAGGGGGTCGAGCACATGATCTACTACGGTCACGTCAGCTTCGACATGAGCTTGACCTTCGTGACCGAGACGGTGGCCTACGACGTGTCCGCCATCTGTCAGGTCGCGAGCGAGCTCGGCGCCCCCGAGGAGCGCGCCATGCTCGATTGCTTCTTGGAGCTCGATCGTCCCCTGCGCTCGCGCAGCCAAGAACGCGCGCTGCTCGGCGTGCGCAAGGCCCAGGTGAAGCTGGCAACGTACTATTTGGCCACCGGCCAGCCCGAAAAGGCCCGCCGCATCTCGCGTGACATGCAGGACGAACCGCCGGAACGGTTGCTCGCGATCCGCGACGCGCTCGAGAACGTGCGCAGCAAGGACTTCTGGGAGATCATCGACCGCGGGCGCAACTTCGAGTTCATGCCGCCCGCCCAGCGGGAATGTCTGCCGACGTTCTTCGCGTGGTTGAACATCGGGGAGGTGCCGCCGAGCTCCAAGCTCGGCCGCGCAGGCAAGACGACGATGAGCTAAAAGCGGTTGATTTACTTCACAGGAAGATCGGAAGGGCGGAAGTGGGGACCGACGTCGCCGGTCCCCGACTGGAGTTTCGACCTCGAGCGGCGCGACCACCCCGTGGCGGCTACCGGACGCGAGGATCGCATCGGGCTCACCCGTCGGCCTCCAAAAAATCTTCCGCCCGTTCCTTCCTGTGAACAAAATCAGGTGGAAGCACGGGCGGGCTTCAGCGGCTGGGGGGCGTGATGTGTAGCTCGTCGAGATCCACGTCGGCGAAGCTCTCGATGATCCGATGGGCCAGGGGGTAGCGGCTGCGGTCCATGTTCGGATCCGGCAGCGCGACGACGAACATGCCGGCGGCGTGTGCCGCCTCCACCCCGGCTGGCGAATCCTCGAAGACGAGGCAAGCGTCTGGCGTCGTCCCCAGATCCGCGGCGGCGACCAAGAAAATGTCCGGCGCTGGTTTCGAGCGCTGCACCCTGGGATCGTCGCCGCAGACGACGGCGTCGAAGCGTTCGAACCAGCCGTGGCGCTCCGTCTTCAGCGCGAACAGCGCGCGCCGGCTGCTGGTCGCGACGGCGATCGGCACCCCGCGGTCGTGCAGCGCTTCGACCAGATGCTCCGCGCCTGCTTTCGCCTCGGCTTGGCGGCAGAGCCGCTCGAGCTCCGGCTGGTGTCGGCGCAGGTACTCTTCGGGCGAAATCGGCAGGCTCAGCCGCTCGACGAGGTACTCGGCGGCATCGAGCGCACCGCGACCCATCATCTCGCACTTGATCGACCAGTCGAACACCTTGCCGAACTCTCCGACGACCTGCTGCGTGGCCTGGGTGTACAGCGGTTCGGTGTCGAGCAGGACGCCGTCCATGTCGAAGATGACGTGTGTGATGGGGGGCACGCGCTTGGCATAGCGCAGCCAGCGGCCGCGGGCTTGTCCTTATCTTTTTGTCGGCACGCGCCGTGCTTGAGCAGGCGCTCGGAGGACAAGATCATGAAGTTTGGTTCACTCGCGCTGCTCGCCACGTCCGCGTTGCTCACCGGTTGCCCTCGTCAGAAGGACGACGGCCTCAGCTCGGCCCAGGCGCGCGAGGCGCTCGAAGAAGCCGCCCTGGCGTCGAAGGCCGAGGCCTTGACGTCGGGCGCGGTGGAAATCAGCACCCACTTCACGATTGGGCAGGCCGTCGAGGCGGCGGCCGAGGAGCTCTCCGCCTTCTTCGATGCCCAGCTGCCTTGCGCGGAGGTCGTCCTAGAAAAAGCTCGCCTGGAGATCAGCTACGGCGCGCGGCCCGGGAGCTGCACGTACCGCGGCCAGACCTTCTCGGGCCAAAGCGCCGTCACCATCGACCGCAACGACGCGGGGGAGGTGGTGGTCGAACACGAGTGGCTGGGGCTCAGCAACGGCGCCGTGACGCTCGACGGCGACGCGACCGTCACCTGGAACCTCGAGCAAGGGACCCGCCGCGTCGTTCACGAGGCACTGTGGACGGACGTTGTCACTGGCAAGACGGTGCAGGGCAGCGGCGATCGTACCCAGCGCCTGCTCGCTGGAGGCCTGGCCGAGGGCATCCGGGTCGACGGGGTGCGCTCCTGGACGACCCCCCGCGGCGAGTGGGACCTTGGCATCGACGGGGTGGAGATGCGCTGGGTGGATCCCGTCCCCCAAGCTGGCAGCTACACGCTCGCCACCCCCGACGGCAAATCGCTGAGCTTATCGTTCGCCCGCAAGGACGCCGACACCATCAGCGTCGAGGTGGCCAGCGGAAAACACCAGTTTCGCTTCGACGTCACGGCGCTCGGAGGCATCGAGCCGATGAGCTGACGCGGCGGATGGGTCTACTTGTAGCGCCGCCGAACGGGCTTGCGTCGTGAACGGCGGATCGCTACCGTCCCGCGCGTCATGAAGGTGCGGATTGGCTTGGGTTCGTTGGTCCTCGGCACACTGCTCGGCTGCGCTGCTTCCGAAGATGTCAGGCCGATCGGTGGCGGCTCTGGCGGCAGCGACGCTCCGGGCGGTGCCGCGGGCGCGAGCGGGTCGTCGGACGCAGGCGGTGCTTCCGGGGCTGGGGGCCTAGCCGGCAGCTCGGGGGACTCAGGCGGCAGTGATAGCGGCGGAGCCTCCGGGGCCGGTGCTCAGGGCGGTCCTGGCGGAAGCGCCGGGAGCCCGGGCGCTGCGGGATCGAGCGGTGCAGGTGGCGCGGCGGGTGCCGCTGGCAGCGGCGGCAGCGCGACGCCGAGCCCGTGGGATGGGCAGGATGTGGATTTTGGGGTTCTCAAGCTGTCGACGCCCTGCATGTCCGACGATCAGTGCACTGTCGGTGAATGCTTCAAGAATCCAGAGATGCCGGATGCGGAAGGGCGGTGCCTGCTCCCGTGCGATCCCACTGAACAGGCTGTCGCCTGCAAGATCTCGGGCCGGAGCGTTGGCCTCTGCGTTGGTCAGGCGGCTGACGGAAGCGTGATTTGCGCGCCTGCCTGCGATTGCGAGCACCCCTGCGAATCCGGCACGTGTCACCCGCTCGGCGTATGCGGGGAGGCCGCCGAAGCCCTACAGTGCGAGTGACTTAGCCTATTGATCTCGCCCGGCGCTTGGTTGAACGGCTCCGCCGACCACGGCCGCATCATTCGCAGGCTGCGCCAGCAGCACCTCTAGCTGCTTCAGCCGCGGATCGTCCTCGGGAACCAGCTCGCCGAGCTTCTTCCGGTGGTGTTCGGCTTCGGCCTTGGCGCCCGCGCGGTGGGTGAGGGCGGCCAGGTAAAAGCGCGCCTGCGCGTGTTTGGGATCGATGCGCAGGACGCGCAGGAAGGCTTCGCGCGTCTCCCCGTAGCGGTTCAGCCGATCGCTGGCGACCGCGGTGTTGAAGGCCGCCTCGAGATCTTGGGGCGCGGCTGCGAGCACGCGGTCGAAGTGTGCCTTGGCTTCTTCGAAGCGGCCCTGAGCGATCGCCGCCTTGCCGAGCAGCCGCTCGGCCTCGGCGCCACGACCGAGGCTCGCGGCGCGCTCGGCGGCCGATTTGGTGGCGCCCATCTTGCGGGCCTCGAAGGCTGCCAGCGCGAGCGCCATCTGTGCGTAGGCGTTCTCGGCTCGTTGCTCGAGCGCCGTGTGCGCGAGGTGTTCGGCGCGGTCGGTGTCACCGGAGCGGGCCGCGAGCTCGGCGCGCAAGCCGCGCAGCAACGCCTGATTGCTGCAGCTCGCAGGGGCGGCGTCGAGCAGCGCTTTGGCGCGGTCGGTCTGCTCGAGGTCGAGGGCCGCCGCGGCCGCCGCCTCGGCGCACGCACAGGTCGGCTCGCGACAGGCGTTTGTCACCTTGCCGGCCAGCCCAGTACGAGCGCTCCTGGTCGCCGCGTCGACGATCGGTTGCCACGGGATTTGGACGGCCGCCGCTTCGGCGCCCCCCTCCGCCGGAGCGGGACGCCGAAGGGTCCAGACCAGGGCCGACGCTCCCGCCAACGCAGCGGCGCCGGCCCAGAGCCAAAGGGTTCGCCGCTGCACGGGTGGGGCTACCTACTCAATCCACGCTGCAGCAGCGGGCGTAAGCGCGGATGCTGGCGGAGGCCGTCGTTGTGCACATCCAGTTGTTCGTGAATCCGTCGCACGGATTGATGATGATGGGCGGTTCGATGGGAGGGATGATGATGCTTTCCTGGTAATCCTCTTGATAGGCAATCAGCAAGGTGCAGACGTCGTGGTAGCTCGCCCGCAGCGTGCCATTGGTGTAGCAGCCGCCGCCGGTCAGCACCTCGCCAGCCTGACAGCCGACGTTGGCCGACGTGCCCGTCACCGCGCTCGAAAACCGCGTTCTGCACGACAGCGTCGGCAGCGACTCACAGAGCGCCTCACCCGCCTCCGAGAAGCCGCTCAGGAACTCCCCCGTGCCACAGGGGGCCGGGATGCCGGTCAAGCCGCTGAACGGGGCCGAGCCGGCGCTCAGGGCGTAGGGCACGCTGCGCACCGCCTGGCGAGGGGCCATCTCGTCGTCGTTGCCGACCTTGACGCCGAGGTAGAGCACCGAACCGTCGAAGATCGACGGATCGATCGCCTCGACCTCACCGAGGGCTGCCGAGAAGTAGCCTTCGTCGAGGGTGATGCTCTGTGTTTCCGTCCACACGGCGTTGCCCTCTTCTGCCGCGTCGTAGAGCGTGAACACGATCGAGAATTCGCCGTCCACCGGTTCGCCATCCATCGACAGGATGCGTCCCTGTTGCGTCAACGTCGCCGGAGCGGCGGCGGAAGCCGCCATGCCGAAAGTGCCGATCGCGAGCGCTGCGGCACATCCAACCCAAGTCTTGCGGTTGCCCATCCAAGCCATCATCGTTGTCCTCGACTCCGTTCTGAGTGTTCCCACTACTTTTGTGTCGCGCCGACGAGGCCGCCGCGCAGTTGCTGATTGGTCGACTGCATCACGCCGTTGCCGCCGGGCGACTCTCCGAGCGTGAACACGCCTTTGAACAAGCGGCCCTTGGCCGCGACGCCCGCGCCCGGCAGCGCGAAGGCCTGCTTGGCAGACGTTCCGGCAGGATCGCCGCCGCCGGTTCCTGCCATGCCGGCGTCGCCGCCTGCACCAGCGCTGTTGCCGGATCCGCCATCGCCTCCGGACCCGCTGCTGTTGCCGGACCCGCCCGATCCGCCGCTATTGCCGGATCCGCCATCGCCCGCGGATCCGCCGCTATTGCTATTGCCGGACCCACCCGACGAGCTGCCGCTGGAGCCGCCGCTCGCGGAGGAGCCGCCGGTGCCCGAGCCGCCTCCGCCGTCGTCGTCCCCACAGCCTGTGATTAGCAGCGTCGAGCAAGCTAGCAGTACGACGCCGCGCCGCGCGCAGTGCAAAATTCCCATCGCTGCCGATAGTCGTACAAGCAACATCGTCCGTCAACAGCGATTGACGATGTCGAACGCGCCCCCGCGCATTTAGTTCCTACATCGGCACCCATGCGGCGCAACTCAGTTGCACTCGTGCGGCAACGGAAAACGCGTCACCATCACGCGCGGCGCGAAGTCGACTTCGGGCTCGAAGGCATCGTTCGCAGTGATCGAGAGGTTCGTCTGCGACGCGTTCGTGGTGGCCGCGAACATCGCAAGACTCGGCTCCTCGACGGCGCTCGCGCCGGCAGCGCCCCCCATTCCGTTTGCATCATTCGTGGGCCCGAAGGCGGTCACGACCTGGCGGGTGAACGGCTCGTAGGCGACGAGCTGACCTTCGTGTCCGAGCGCGACGTTGCGCGCGAGGCCGGTCTCGACGGACGCGACGGTGAGCGACGCTCCGAGCATGCTGGTGAACGCGGGCAGTTTGTCGCACTCGAACAGCGCCGCTTGGCGCAAGATCTCGTGGCTCGCGCCGGTGTCGACGGAGGTCGCGTTCTGCGGCGCCTCGGGCGTGGCGGAGTAGATGGCGACGCCACCAGCCGCTGCTGGCGGCAGGGCGAAGTAATTGCGTCGCTCGGTTTGACTCGCCACGAACGCGGGGCGGCCTCGGTACGATCCGAGGGTCCTCGGCAGCTGTTCTTGAATCGTCGTGCCGACCAAGATCGGCTGCACCACCAGCTCGCAGACATCGCCAGCGCACGCGGACTGGATCACGCTGGTGAGCGTGCCGCCGGTGCTGCTCGGATTGCCGGCGATGCCGCGCGCGCCCAAAAGGCCAATGCGCGATTGGTCGGCGCCAAGCGGCGTGGGCGTGAAATCGATCAGCCGGACGTCCGCCGGATCGGAGGTGTCCAGGATCGTCAGCGCAGGTTCGATCACGTTGCCTTCCACCGTGTGCGAGAGGTACGCGAGCCGTCCGTTGAGCACCGCTAGCCCCATCGGATCGGGCGGTGGCAGGCTCGTAAAGAAGCCCACCTCGATCCACTCGTTGTTGGTCTCGTCGAAGCGGCGCACCGACAGGTTGGCGGAGCCATCCCGCGGCGCGGGAAACGCCGTCGACGTGAACACGAAGAACAGGTCGCGCCGCGGCCCGCCGTCGTACGCCAGCGCCGCGACGACACCGGAGTCGAGGTCTTCGTCGTCGAGCGATTCGCCGTCGGTATCGAAGACTTCGAGCACCCCGTCGCCGGTCTCCGACAGGCCGCCGACCACGATGAGCCCTTTGGTGATCCCGCCGCCCGGGGCGCCGCCCATCCCGGCGGCGCCCGCGGCGCCACCACCGCCCGTGCCGCCGCCGCCGGCGCTGCCGCCCGTGCCACCGTCACCGGCGAGCCCTCCCATGCCCGAGCCCGCCATGCCCGCGGACGCGCCGGTGCCGCCGCTGCCGCTCGTGCCGCCCGTGCCGGCATCGGGGGAGCTCGTCACGACATCGTCGAAGGAGTTGATGAGTGAACAACCGGCGGAGAGCGACCAGGCTCCCGCGATGGCGATCAGGATTCGGTGTCGCATGGCTGCGCCCTTTCAGAAGCTCCCGGAGACCGTCAGGGCGCCCGCGTTGCGCCCGAGCAGCGGGCGGATGCGGAGCGCCCTGGTGTCGCGCTGCGCAGGCGCTGCGGGTCGGGTGAAGTACAGCACCGCCGTGACGGCGCCGGCGACGACCGCGCCGCCGATGAACACGTCCGTGACGAGGTTCAGCGTCTCGCCGCTGTCTTTGAGATCTTCAGCCGCGCGCGGGTTGGTGCCGTCGTTGGCGTCGTCGAACTCCGACTTCTTCGAGCTGGCGAGGATGCCCGTGACGATCGCGCCCACGGCCAGCGCCCCGGTCGCGGCGGCGCCGATGTACACGCCGGTGGGGATCGGCCGCTCGGTGCCGGTGTCCATGGGCGCCGCGGGCGGCGTCAGGGTCGCCGACGTGCTGGCGGTGGCCGTCCCGGTCGGAACGAGCTCGAACGCGTGCGTCAGGCTGCCGCCGGAGGCGGCGTCGAACTCCCAGACCTGGGGGTCGTGACCGGCCAACGTGGCGGTGATCTTGTGGTGACCGGGGCGGATGCCGAGCACCGCGGGAGCGTCGAGGGCAGGGTAGCGGTTGACGATGACCCCGCCCTGGTTAGGCACGCGCTCGTCGGTGATGGTCGCACCGGCGGGGACCGAGCTCAACGTGACGGTGACCAGGCTCGCCTTGAGCGTCGCGAGATCGCGTTCGACCTGAGCTCGCTCTGCCGGATCGATTTGATCGCCCCCTTCGGCCAGGTACTTCTCGTAGGCCTGGATGGCCTCACCATCGCGCTCGAGCTTCATGGCCGTCAGGCCCAAGTTGCCGAGGATTTTCCACGACGGCGAGGAGGCGTACGCCGCTTTGAACTCGCGGTACGCCTCTTCGTACCGAGCCCCGTCGGGGTCCTGCAGGAAATTCACACCCGCCTGGAAGTGGGCGCGGGCCTCCTCGGTGATCGGCACCTCGCTCGGTGCTGGCGGGGAGGGGTCTGGCTCTTGTGCCTGTGCGGCAGCGGCGGCTGCCAGGCACGCGGCGAAGGCGGGACCGTAGGCCCAGAGTCGTCGTGATCGTGTCATGGTGAGTGAGCGCGGCCAAGAGGACGGCGCCGAGCCAGGAACACTGCTCGGCCTGCGGCGGGATTGCAAGAGCCTAGAAGCTCTGTCACCGGCGCGCGCGCCGCTCCTCCGAGACGGGCTTCAACAGAGCTGGAAACGGGATCTTTCGGCCGCGAAGGCCTCAGCGCCTCAGAAGCAGGCCGCGTAGCGCTCCAGCCATTGGAGGAAAGCACGGTACGCCAGGTCGTTGGTATTGGCCATCTTGTCGTGCCCGCCGTGCTCGACCCCACCGGCCGACTTGGCCAGCGGCTTGAGCAAGAGCAAGCTCTGCTCGGGGTCGTCGGGGTCGGCGTAGCCGCTCGCGATGATGTTGCGCATCGTGGCGAGCGACGCGCTGTCGCAGTTGCCGCCGGTGACGAAATATCGGGGCGCATCCGGCGCGGCGAACGGCTGGCTGTCGTGGTGGCAGGGGAAGCAGCGGCCGCGCCAGGCGTAGACGGTCTGCTGAAACAGCGCCTCGAGTGCCCGGTCGTCGCAACCCCCCGGATCCTCGATCGCCGCGAGCGCGCCCGCGTCCGGCTCCTGCTCGTGCGCGCAGAAATCGTCTGCGCGGGTGCCGCAGCGCACGTCGCCGCAGAGCCCGTCCCCGCAGCTCGCGTGCAGCTCGATCCACTCGAGAAACCCGGCGTACTCCTCGTCGATGACGGCCTGCGTGATGAGACCCTCGGGCTCGGCCCGCCCGATCCAGGTGAGCACCACGCTTTGCTCGGGCCGCTGCAGGTCCACCAGGTCGAGCTCCTTCAAGCAGGCCATCGTCTCGCACGGCGTGTCGCGGGCGAAGAGGCTGAGGTCGACCCCGGACAGGTGACACTGATTGCAGCTGCTCGGTCGATCGTCGGACAGGAGCGGAGCGATCCGGCGCTCGTAAATCGACGTGGAGTCCGCCTGACATTTCGCGTCGACCTCCGGCTCGTCCGACGACACGCAGCTGCCGGCGAGCAGGCCGAGCAGCGTCGCCGCCAGCAGGAGCCGCGCGCCGAACAGCGAATGGGAGGCCTGCCGCGCCGTCACCCGTGAAGGCTAGTCCCTTCGGTCGGCGCCGGCCAGCACGCGAGCCGCCAGCGCATCGCTGCGCTCGACCGCCATGCAAGCTCGACCCCCGGGCGAGGAACGGGTCCTCGCCCGGGGCCCGGGCGCCCCGTCGGCGCAGTGCCGGACACGACGTCGAGGGGCCTGCCATCGCCGACGCCTCAGTCCATCCCGCAGTCGCTCATGTCGATCGTGACCTCGGGATGGTTCTGCTGGAAAAACTGGAAGGCAAGATCGTCGATGACTTCGACGGTCCCGTGGCCGCGGTCGCAGGTATGCGCCCACGCGTGAGCCAGGAGGGCGAAGTAGCAAGCCTCCCGGTTCGCCGCCGGATTCGGCAGACTTGCGACGCGGTTCAGGAAGAGCGGGAGAAGTGAGCGCGCTTGTTCAGGTAGGACGCCCACCCGTTGCTGCCCGAGCATTGCCCTCCGCTGGCGGCCTCCCACACGACCTCTCCGTTGTCTTGGAAGCGATTGCCGAGGCAGTTTTTGATTTCTATGTCCGTCCGCGCTTCGAGGAAGGCCTCGAAGGCGGTGAAGCGATCCGCGCCGAAGTCCAGCGCGCCGCCGATCTCCTCCACCTCCCGTTCGGTGCAGTCCAGGATGTGGCTTGACGATCCCAGGAGCCGGCTCGATACTGGGGCCGTGACAGCGACGCGTGGCAAGCTCCTTCCGAAGAGCATTCGCTGGCTTTTGCCGGCGGAGGTCGTGCTCACGCGTTGATCGAACGGATCGAGCCGCCTCCCCGCAACGGAAGGCTGGCTCGACCAAGGCTGTCCTTTCGATCGGGTGCGACGGACCGACTCCCGCGGAGTCCACCGTGCCAACGCCTACCCCTATCGACCTCCCCGACGGGCATGTCCCGACCCCACCCGAAGTCGCCCCGCGGCTGTTGTCGCCGCGGTTCGCGGCGCTCTTGTGCGCCCAGTTCTGCTTCGGGTTTTGCTTCTCGGTTTTTCTGCTGCTGCCGAAGTTTCTGGTGATGGAGTTCGGCGCCACGGCGACCGAGGTCGGCTGGGCGACGGCCGTCGCCCCGCTGAGCGCGCTCTTGTGCGTGCCCTTGGTCGGCGGCTGGCTGGATCGGGGCGGTCGGCGCGGCCTGATCATCGGTGGTGCCCTGATGATGGCGCTCGCCTCGAGTGCGTTCGTGATGGTGGATCGCGTCGGTCCGCTGCTCTTCGGCCTCCGGGTGCTGCAGGGGGCGTCGTTCACGCTGGCTTTCAATGCTGCGGCGATGCTCACCGTCGATCTGGCGCCCGGGGCTCGGCTGGGCCAGGCCCTCGGGATCTTGGGGGTGTCCAACCTGGTGACCAACGCGATCGCGCCGGCGGTGGTCGAGCCGCTGGCCCGCGCGCACGGCTGGATACCGGTGTTTTGGCTGGCGTCTGGCTGCGCGCTGCTCGCGGTGCTGCTCGCCTTTCTGCTGCCGGATCCGCGCAGCCGCCTGCCGGCGCGTCCGGCCGCCCACATCGGCCGGCGTGGCTGGGCGCTCGTCTACGTCAGCGCGATGATGGGCGCGGCCTTCGGCACGGTGATCACCTTCGTGCAGCCCATGGCCCTGGCGATGGGGGTGCAGGAGATCGGCGGATTGTTCATCGGGTACACGGTCGCCGCCGTGCTCGTGCGCGTCGTCCTCGGCAGCGTCGCCGATCGCTTCGGTCGCCAGTGGGTGGCGATCTTGGCGCTCGCCCTGTACACGCTGGTCGTGGCGGCGGCCGCCGGGCTCCGGCCGAGCTTCATCGTCGCGCTGGGGGCGGGGCTCGGGTTCGCGCACGGGCTGTCGTACCCGGCGCTCAGCGCGCTGGCGGTCGAAGGGGCCCTGCCCGAGCAACGCGGCCGCACGATCACGTACTTCAACGGCGGGTTCAACGGTGGCTTCGCCGCGTGCAGCTTTGCCTTCGGCGCCGTGGCGTCGGTGGCTGGCTACCCGACGGTGTTCCTGCTGGCGGCCTCTCTGTGCGCCACGGGGGTGCTCCTGGTGGTGCGGCTGCCAAGCGGCGCCGGCGTGCCGTCGAGCGACCGGGAGCTGCGGTCGCCGGGTTGAGCGTCAGCCGTCGCGGCGGGGGTCCTCCTCCACGCGCGCCGCGCCGCGGGCGGCCGGGCGCGAGCGCTGGTACGGCTCGCCGCGCAGCCGCTTCGCGGTGGTGGCGGCTCGCCAGGACAGGTAGCCCTTGGTGAACTGCCAGGCGTTGCGGCGATCGAAATACGGATTGTCGAGCCCGCCGAGCTCCGCGAGCGCCAGCACCTGTTCGGCCACGCTCACCGGGCAGCCCTCGAACCGAACGACCTGATCGTGGCGCGTCGTGTGCAGCTTCTTCATCACGCGCGCCATCTTCGCGTAGATGTCGTCGTGCTTGGCGGTCCGTGGATCTCGGGTGGAGCGCGGCTGGTACTTGTTGCGAATCTGAACGAGCTTGTCGCCGATCTGCCCCTCGTACTCCGCGCAATCGCCGATGAAGATCACTTTTTCACCCGGCCCCGCAGCGATCGGTCCCTGGTAGGCGCCGAAGACCACGTGCAGGCGCGGCAACTTCTCGTCGCACTGAGCGTCGTACGCGCGCAGGATTTCGATCGCCTCTTCGATCGCGCCGGGGCAGCCGCCCCAGCAGTAGCTCGTGCGCTCGCTCTCCGGAGGGGGGCCGGCGTACGCGGTGATGTGACTGCCTTCGAAGTATTTCTCGACCCGCTCTAGCCCGACCTGGAAACCCTGCGCGCGCGCCCTGGCTTCTTCGAGCGGAACGTCCCCGCCGATCTCGATGGCATCCAGATCGAGCGGGCCGAAGCCCTCCTCCGCCACCCGCCGGATGTGCTCCACGCTCTGCGGGTCCACGCCCATGACGTGGCTGCAGACGCTGTCGAAGGCGACCTGGTTGTTGCCCATCAAAATCAAGTTCAAGCGCTTGGGCCGGGGCGTGAGCATGCGCGCTTCCCCCGCCACGATCGCGTCGATGCAGATGAGCTGCGGCTGGACGACGTACTGCAGATCGCGGATCTTCTGGTTGAGACCGTGGTCGTGGTCGATGAGGCGGTGACGATCGTCCTGAATCCCGATGTACGCCTTGAGCGAGAACGTCACCGTCGTCCACGGGTGCGCCTTGAACTTGGGACAGTTCACGAAGAAGTCGGCGGCGGCGACGGGCGCGGGGGTGAAGACGAAATCCCGCAAGCGGCTGGCGTGCGTCAGCGGGATCTCGACCTGAGGCTCCTCTTCGAAGTAGTAGGCGCGCGCGCCGGTGCGGCGCAGCATGGGCTCGTAGCCGGCGGCTTCGAAGGCATACCGGGTGGGGATGGTGATGCCCGATCGCTCGCCGACGGCGAGCTCCGTCATCGCCCCCTGATCGCGATCGCGCAGCGCGAGCAGCACCCCCTCGATGAACTCCGGGCGGGTGAAGGCGTGCTCGAAGATCGGCCCCGCCGAGACGACGTTGGGCTTGAGCAGCGTGCGCCCGCGAGGGACGACGCCGAGCTCGGTCATGCCCCTCAGCACGATTTTTCGGATCTTCTCCGGATCGTAGTCGTCGCAGTGGTAGATCAGGACGCGGGCAGGTGATGCCGGTCGCATGCGAACAATCTAGCTCCGATCGTCGCGCGGCGCCGATCCGAACGGCCCGCTGCGCGCTGATCGTGGCGGCGACCGCGGGGTTTTCGAGCTTGGTTGCGTGCCGCAGCGAGAGCCCGGCGCCGGCCCCGGCGGCGCGGGTTTCGGCCAGACCCTCGGCGCCCACATCGGCGACCTCGCCCGCCGCCGCGCCCGCCCCCGTCGACGACGATCTCGTGCCGCTGCCCTTCGAATACCCGACCGTGACCTTGACCGCCCCGGTCGGCAGCGCGGTGCTCGCTCCGCCGAGAGGGTTCCTCGACGAGGCGCTCGAGCGCGGGGTCGCTGCCCAAACCTTCGTCTACTACGCGGGGCGCTTGCTTCGGACGGGCCCGCGTTCGTCGCTGATCGAGCTGCGCAGCGGCCGGCGACACACGCTGCCGAACGCGCTGGTGATCCCGCTCGGTCCGCCGGCAGCTGCCGAACCCGGCGACAGCGTGCTCACCGCGTGGCTCGCGGGGGCGGGGATGCCGCGGGCGCGGGGGGTCGCGGGGGGCACCACCAACAGGCCGCCGGGCGGCTGCCTCTACATCGAGCCGGACGACGCGTG
>Ga0079224_100000755_pt1 | contig 34092 bp, 36 predicted proteins | sample Stecom2015_FD_80414 | JGI IMG/M metagenome (GOLD analysis project Ga0079224, IMG submission 80414) | Agricultural soil microbial communities from Utah to study Nitrogen management - Steer compost 2015 | ecosystem: Environmental > Terrestrial > Soil > Agricultural land | place: USA: Utah... | reverse complement strand
CCGGGCAAAACGATTATCGTTGCCGGCAAATGGGATCGGCACCGCCTCCAGCTCACGGCGGAACGCACGCTGCTCGACCCCAAACGGCAAGGGGTCGAGGCAGGCAGATTGGTTCCCGTTTATTCGGTCTCCGGTTCGATCCGGGTTCCCTGGTTGCGACGGACCATCCATCAAGCCTTTGTGCAGTTTGGACGCCACATCGAAGACCCCCTTCCGAAAACGTTGATCCAGCGATATCGCCTGATGGATCGGGCAAAGGCCATGTATCTCCTCCATTTTCCCCGGGGATGGGAAGAGGGGAAGCAGGCTCGGCGCCGGATGGTGTACGAGGAGCTTTTTTTGTACGAGCTGAAGATCATGGCCCTTCGCCGTCGGATCCGTCGGGAATCCGTCGGGATTGCGCGCAAGCTGGATCGGCAGCGCATCGAAGAGTTTATCGCCGCACTTCCTTTTCCCTTAACCGGTGCCCAACGCCGTGTGGTGGAAGAGATCCTGTCCGACATGGCGAAGGGGGAGCAAATGTACCGACTCCTGCAGGGGGACGTCGGTTCGGGGAAGACGGTGGTGGCGGCGATTGTCTTGTACGCCAATTATTTGAGCGGCCATCAGGGTGCCCTGATGGTGCCGACGGAAATCCTGGCGGAACAACATGCGGCCACCCTTGGCCGTTTACTTATGCCCCGGGGCGTTCGCGTCGTGACGTTGACGGGACGCCTGTCAACCCGGGAGAGGCGGGAAGTGATCCGGGAGATTCAAACCGGATCCGCCGATGTGGTGGTCGGCACCCATGCTTTGATCCAAGAGGGTGTGGAGTATCACCGGTTGGGGTTAGTGATCACCGACGAGCAGCACCGCTTCGGGGTGAAACAGCGCGCCCGCCTGCGGGAAAAAGGGGAGTCCCCGGATGTCCTGTTCATGACGGCGACGCCGATTCCGCGCACGCTGGCCATCACCGCTTTCGGAGAGATGGATGTTTCCGTCATTGACGAGATGCCCGAGGGACGACAGCCGGTGGAAACACACTGGGTGAAACCCGACGTGTGGCCCCGGGTGGTCCGGTTCATCGGCCAGCGGTGCAGGTCCGGGGAACAGGCCTATGTGATCTGCCCGCTGATTGAGGAATCGGAAAAAATGGATCTGCAGAATGCCCAGGCTCTCTATGAATCGCTGGTTCAAGAGCTGGCGCCCCTCCGGGTCGGGCTGCTCCACGGGAAAATGGCGCCGGACCACAAGGATGAAGTGATGCGCCGGTTTGCGTCGGGGGAGGTGCAGGTGCTGGTTTCCACCACCGTGGTAGAGGTGGGGGTCAATGTGCCCAATGCGACGGTCATGGTGATCTATGATGCGGACCGTTTCGGGCTGGCCCAGTTGCATCAGCTTCGCGGCCGGGTCGGCCGGGGAGGCGGCGAAGCATTTTGCATCCTCGTGGCCAACCCGAAGTCGGAGGCGGGGGTGGAACGGATGCGGATCCTGACGGAAACGATGGACGGATTTGAAATCGCCCGGAGGGATCTGGAGCTGCGGGGTCCCGGGGAGTTTTTGGGTGTCAAGCAAAGCGGGGTGCCGGAATTTCACGTTGCCGATCTGTCCCGGGATGAGCGGGTCCTGGAAGTGGCCCGGGCGGATGCCTGGGAGTTGGTGTCCCGATCCGACTTTTGGGAGCGGGAAGAATGGGCGCCGTTGCATGCCCTCCTGAAAAAGGAGGGCCTGGATGCTCCCAGTCTGGATTAAAGGATTTTTCCGGGCTCTTATCCCAAACCCCTTTTCCTCTCCGTGCATATCCTGCAGGGAGACAAAAAACCAGTTGGAGGCTTGGGATTGAAACCGGAAATGAACCCTCTTTACGCAGAAGCGGTGCAACATATCAACCGAATTCTGAGGCGAAAGGCGGTGAGCGTCCGGCGCATTCACCGCTTGATCGAGCAGGCGAAACAGGTTCGCCGGTCCGGCGGGGTTTTGGCGCTCCTCCATTTCTCGACGGACCTGGCCCATCGCCTGTTTACGCCCGAGGAAGTGGAGAGGTTGAAACAGTCGCCCCGATACCGGGAACTGTCCCATCGGTTGATCGATTTGATGGTCGAGGAGCAGGTCATCACCCGCCGGGAAGCGATGATGCTGAAACGGGCGGTCTGATGAGGAGCCCCGGGATCCTACGGGGCGGTTGAGCGCGAAGAAGTGGAAGCCCGCCGAAAGCGGCGGGCTTTTTTTATGCAAAAAAAAATGGCTCCCTGAAAGAGGGAGCCCATGGTATCCGCCCCTCGGCGGATACGGTATGGGAGAGGAGAAACCGGAGGAAGAGCTTATGGGGAAACTAAGTCTTCTTCGCGGTGACGGCATCCTCCTGTGCCGTCACTTCTATCTTTTCCCATGCGACAGGAATATATACACGGTCCCTGTAATTTTTCACGGAAAAGGGTGAACTCCTCCGTTTTTCTTTCGAAGGGTTTTTGTGGTAGGATTAATTATGTTCACTCCGCCGTGGGGGGTGTCAGGATGCGGGTGATCGCCGGTTCCGTCCGCGGCATTCGGTTGAAGATGGTCCCCGGCAACCACGTTCGGCCGACGTCGGACCGGGTGAAGGAAACCCTCTTTCAGGTGATCGGTCCCTATTTCGACGGGGGCTGGGTCCTGGACTTGTTTGCCGGAACAGGTGCCCTCGGCATCGAAGCCATGAGCCGGGGATGCGATCGAGCCGTCTTTGTCGATCGGTCCCACGCAAGTGTGCGCACCGTCAAGGAAAATTTGCAAAAAACCGGATTCATCGAGCGTTCGGAGGTGTACCGGGAGGATGCCCGAAGCGCTTTGCGGAAGCTGGTCCGGCGGGGAGTTCGCTTTCGGCTGATTTTCCTGGACGCCCCCTTCCGGGAGGACCTGCTCAAACCGACGCTGAGGCAAATTGCCGCCCACTCGCTGCTTCAGGAGGACGGGATTGCCGTTGCCGAACATGATGCTCGCAACCCTCCCCCGGATCAGTTTGCAACGCTCAGGGCCTATCGAAGGATGAGCTTCGGCGAAGGGGCCATCACGCTGTATGCCCCGGATGCGGATGAATGAGACGAAGGAGTTGGCGAATATGGGTATAGCCGTATATCCAGGCAGTTTCGACCCGATTACATACGGTCATTTGGACATCATTCAGAGGGGGCGACGGGTCTTTGATCGCCTGATCGTCGCTGTGCTGCACAACGCCTCCAAGCAGCCCCTGTTCACCCTGGAGGAGCGGATGCACTTGATCCGTGAAGTGACGAAGGAGATGCCCAATGTGGAGGTGGACAGCTTCGACGGATTGTTGGTCGACTATATCCGCTCCATCCAAGCCGATGTGATTTTGCGGGGGCTTCGGGCGATCTCCGACTTTGAATACGAATTGCAGATTGCCTCCATCAACCGGGAGATGAACAAGGAGGCGGAAACCCTGTTCATGATGACGAACAATAAGTATTCCTTTCTCAGTTCGAGCATTGTCAAAGAATTTGCCAAATACGGCGCCGATGTCGGAGAGTTGGTCCCCGATGTGGTAAAAAAGGCGTTGATGGCCAAATACGGCCATCAACAGGCGGGGGAATAAGCTTTACGAAACCCGTCGGCGGATGGTCCAGATCCATCGGAAGACCGTCGCGACGAGGATCATCCCGGTGAGCAGGAGGAGCATCCACCCGCCGATGTTCACGAATCGTTCCAGCATGGACGACCACCCTGCGGCGGGAACCTGCTGCAAAAAGGCCGGAACGGCGGCATCGGACAGCAGGTATTGGTGAACGGGATCCCAAATGATCAGGGTGATCAGACCGGCAAGGACCCCGTGCAAAAGTCGGGCGAAAAAGTAGGGCGTGTATCGGATATCGGTACTGCTTAAAATGCTGGCGACCTGGGCGTGAACCGAAAGGCCGCTCCAGGCGGTGATCGCGCCGACGATGGCGATTTTATGGGCCATGTCCACCGTTTCCGGCGCGACGCTGGCCTTCTGGGCTCCCAGGGTGATTTCAAAGGTTCCGGTAATCAGGGACGAGGCCAACTCCGCCGGCATTTGCAAGATCGTGAGCAGTAGGCCGAAGAAGCCTTCAAGCAACCCGCTGACTCCGATGAGTGCCATCGCGTTGGTGATGACGGAGAACATGATAATGTATCCCCCGACGAGGAGCAGGGTTTGGATGGACGAGGTGACGGAGTCCCCCATCAGTTGTCCCAGACTGCGTCCATCCTTCAGCCGGGCCTGGTGCATGGCCCGGAACGCTCGCAGGAGAAAGAAGGTTTGATCGGTGGGAACAGGCGGCGTGGAATCTCCGCGCGGATCGTGGAACCGCAGTGCCAGACCGACCAACAGGCTGGATGTGTAGTGGGCGATGGCGATCACCACGCCGAGGGTGACGTCGTGAAAAAATCCGACGGCTACGGCTCCAAACATGAACAGCGGATCCGCGGTATTGGTGAAGGAAACCAGTCGTTCACCCTCGGAGCGGGAGAGCAGCTTCTGCTCCCGAAGGCGGGCCGTCAGTTTGGCACCGATCGGATATCCCGATGCCAGCCCCATCGCCATGACAAAGGCACCCGCTCCGGGGACGCGGAAAAGGGGGCGCATGAAGGGCTCCAGCAGAACGCCCATAAAATGGACGACGCCAAAACCCATCAGGATTTCCGAAGCGATAAAAAAGGGAAGCAGGGCGGGAAAAACCACATCCCACCAGATTTTCAGCCCTTTCAAGGCGGAATCAAAGGCTTGCTCCGGATACAGAAGCAACGAGAGAACCAAAAAAGCCGCCACTGTTCCAAACAGGATCGTTTTTAAATGGTTACTGTGTACTGAGGTCCTGGTTTGCACCTTCGTTCCTCCCGTTCTGGCAGTGTTTGATAACATGTCTACGCGAAGGAGTGCGCAAATAGACCGCTCGTCTATCCGGCGGGCGGCGGATGTTTGCTTGAGTAAAGGAGGCGAATCCCTTGTCTCGGCCAAAAGTGGGGCTGGCCTTGGGTTCGGGTGCCGCACGCGGCTTGGCTCACATCGGGGTGTTGAAAGTGTTGGAGCGGGAGGGAATCCCGATCGACATGATCGCCGGAAGCAGCATGGGCAGCCTGATCGGGACGGTTTACGCCAACGGCGGCGATCTGGCGATGATGGAACAGTTGGCGATCCATCTGAAGCGGAACCAGTGGCTCGACTTCAGTTTGACGCGCCGGGGCTTAGTCGCCGGCGATCGAATTCGGGAGCTGGTTCGCCTCCTCACCCATGGAAAAAACCTGGAGGATTTGCAAATTCCCACCGCCGTGATCGCGACGGATTTGACCAAGGGGGAACGGGTGGTCTTCACCTCCGGGCCGATCGATCTGGCGGTCCGGGCGAGCGTGTCGATACCGGGAATTTTTGAACCGGTGGAATGGGAAGGGCGTACCCTGGTCGACGGAGGGGTCATCGACCGGGTGCCGGTTTCGGTGGTTCGTGAAATGGGGGCCGACGTGGTGATTGCCGTCGATGTGATTTCACCTACGGGCGGGCTCAGGATCCGAAATATTTTTGACGTGATTGCCCAATCCTTAGAAGTGATGGAAAGGCAAATGACCAGCCCGCAAATTTTGACGGCCGATGTGGTGCTCCATCCCGAACTGTCCGACATCAGCCCGACCGCCTTTACCCGGGTTGATGTGTGCATTCGTCGGGGAGAGGAAGTCGCCCTTGCCCAGCTGGAAGCCATTCGCAGGGCGATCGGTGAGGCGGTGCCGTCCGGAAAAGGGTGGAATCCGGATGATGATCAGTAAAGGAAAAAGATGGAGAGTGCTCGGATTTGCCTCCCTGTTGCTGCTGACCGCACTGGCGGCGGCATGGGCGATTCCCGTTCCTTACTTTGTGCTGCGTCCCGGTTCCGCAGTTCCTGTCCTCCAATTCGTCGACGTGGAAGGGGCGGATTTTCGGGAGCGGGGGGAATTTTTGCTCACCACCGTCAGTGTCCGGGAAGGGAACGCGCTGGAGTATCTCCTTGCCTGGATGGTTCCTGGCAGCAAGCTGGTGCCCCGGGAGGAGATGCTGGATCCCGGAGAGAACCCGGATATGTATCGCCGGCGGCAACAGGAGTGGATGACGCTCTCGCAGCAAAATGCGATCCTCGCCGCCTTTCGTTACGCCGGGCGCTCGGCTGAAGAGATCCTGCTGGGGGTGAAGGTGATCCGGACCCTATCCGGTATGCCCGCCGAAGGAAAGTTGATGTCCGGGGATCGCATCGTGGCGGTGGACGGACAACCTACCAGGAGTGTTTCGCAGCTGCTCCGGAAGCTGAGGGAAAAGCGGAAAGGGGAGTCGGTTCGCATCACCCTGTGGCGGCAGGGGAAAAAGCTCGAGAAGACGTTGCCCTTGGTCCCTTTTTCCCAAGCGAAGGGGGGACAGGTGGGAATCGGCATTGTGCCGATGACTGAGCGCCGCATCCGAACCGATCCGCCGGTGCAGATCCGGGCTGACCACATCGGAGGCCCTTCGGCCGGATTGATGTTCGCATTGGAAATTCTCAACCAGTTGACCTCCGAAGACCTGACCCGAGGATTGAAAATCGCCGGTACGGGGACCCTTACCGCCGAAGGGGAAGTGGGCCAGATCGGCGGGGTGGAACAAAAGGTGGCGGCGGCGGATCGAGAGGGGGCCGAGCTCTTTTTCGTCCCCGCCGATGTCCATCCCGGCGATTCGAATCAGTCCAGGGCCGAAGCGGCAGCCCGGGCGATCGGTAGCCGCATGAAGATTGTGCCCGTTCGCACCCTGAACGAGGCGGTGCATCACCTGGAACGATTGAAGACCGCGTCCGTAAAGGGGCCGATCATTGACACACCCGCCGTCTTGACATATAATGATCCTGTTTTCATGGTCCGGGCGGGTGCCATGTAAGGAGTGAAACCATGCGTCTTTATCTGCCGGAGATTGTCCGGGCAGTCGAACCCTTGGTTCGTGAGGAATCGATCGAATTGAAGGGGGTCGAAAAGGAAGTCCCGCAACTGGTCCGGCTGGATCCTGTCCGGGTTCGTGTGGAAGCGTCGGAAGAGAGCGGTCTCTTTCACGTGCATGCCGAGCAGCGGACCCATGCCACCTTTACCTGTTCCCGCTGTTTATCTCCCTTTGAAAAGGATTTATCGGGGGAATGGACGCAGGAGTTCACGGATCGGGCGGACCGGGCGGATCAGGACGAGATCGGCTTTGTCGAGGGGGATACCCTCGATTTGACGCCCTATATTCGGGAGGCGGTTCTGCTCGAGCTGCCTTACGCCCCTGTCTGTCGGGAGGATTGCAAGGGACTCTGCCCCGTTTGCGGTGTGGACCGGAACAGGGAATCCTGTTCGTGCAACACCGAACGGATCGACCCCCGGTTGGCCGTATTGAAAGAACTTCAATTCCCCGAGAATTGACGGGGTATTCACCCGCTCCGACGCCGATGGAACAAGGGAGGTGATTTTTGTGGCGGTACCCTTCAGAAGAACGTCCAAAACGCGGAAGCGCAAGCGTCGCACCCATTTCAAACTGTCGGTTCCCGGGATGGTGCGCTGTCCCCAGTGCGGTGAGTGGAAGCTCGCCCACCGGGTTTGCAAGGAGTGCGGTCATTACAAGGGTGAAGAAGTGGTGGAGAACTGATCCTGAAGCGGGGATTCGGGCCGAAGGTCCGGGTTCCCGCTTCGTTTTTTCGGTTCCTCTCGGGTCCAGGGGCTTGTTTTTCGGGAGGGGATTTGTATATACTGAATTAGGACTTGGTATTAACATGTGGTCCTAAAAGGGTGGTGAGCCCGGCAGTGCGACTCCCGAAAAAGGAACGGCAGCGGCAGTTGAAATTGTCGCTTCAAGCCAATCCTTTCCTCACGGATGAGGAGATGGCTCGACGGCATGGAGTCAGCGTTCAAACCATTCGCCTGGACCGAATGGAGCTGGGGATCCCGGAGCTGCGTGAACGGATTAAGGATATGGCGGAAGGGAACTTTGACCGAATCCGTTCCCTGGCCCCGGATGAGGTGATCGGGGAGATCGTCGACCTTCAGCTGAATCAGAGCGGCGTATCCGTGCTGGAAATCCGCGAAGAGCACGTGTTTTCCCGCAACCGGATCGCCCGGGGGCATCATCTGTTTGCCCAGGCCAACTCCCTGGCTGTCGCCGTCATCGATGCGGATGTGGTTTTGACCGCATCGGCGGCGATCCGATTTGTGCGACCGGTGCGGTTAGGGGAAAAATGTATTGCTAAAGCCCGCGTGGTCAAATCCACCCCTCACCGGATCCAGGTGGATGTGGAAACCTTCGTCAACGAGGAGAGAGTGTTTCAGGGAGTGTTCGATATGTACCGCTCCAGGGAGGAGAAAGGCAAGAAGTAAGGGGGAAAATGGATGCGGATTGCATTGGACGCCATGGGCGGTGATCACGCGCCGGAGGCGATTTGCGAAGGAGTCCGCTTGGCGGCGCAGGAGTGGCAGGACGACGAGTTCGTCCTGATCGGTCCGGAAGCGAAGGTCCAGCCGCTGTTTGCCGACGGGCTTCCGTCCAACCTGCGGATTCATCATACGGCGGAATGGATTGGACCGGATGAGGAACCGGTCAAGGCGGTCCGGCGGAAAAAAGAAGCCTCCATGGCGGTCGGCTGCCAACTGGTGAAGGTGGGAGAGGTGGACGCCTTTATCAGCGCCGGGAACACCGGCGCGCTGATGGCGGCAGGGCTCTTCCGCACCGGACGGATTCCGGGGATTGACCGGCCGGCGCTCGCCCCGGTGTTTCCGGACGTATCGGGCAAAGGGACACTGGTGCTGGATGTGGGTGCCAACCCCGAGGCCAAGGCGCACCATCTGGCCCAATACGCACTGATGGGAAGCATTTATGCCGAAAAAGTGCTGGGAATCGACAACCCCCGGGTGGGTTTGCTCAATATCGGAACCGAAGAGGGAAAAGGGACCGAGATGATCAAGGAGGCGTACCGGAGACTCCGGGAGTTGCCGCTCCATTTCGTGGGGAATGTCGAATCCCGCGACGTTTTTCAGGATGTCTGTGATGTGTTGGTCTGCGACGGCTTCAGCGGAAATATCCTCCTCAAAACCTCGGAGGGCGTGGCAAAAACGTTTATCGACCGGCTGAAACAGGAGTTTACCCGAACATGGTGGAGCAAGCTGGCCGCGGCCGTGTTGAAGCCGGGCCTGAAACGCTTTGCAAGGGAGTTTGATTACAAGGAGCACGGAGGGGCTCCCCTGTTGGGATTGTCCGGTCCGATCATCAAAGCGCACGGTTCCTCGGATGCCAGAGCGGTCTATCATGCCGTCCGGCAGGCCCGGTTGTTCGTCGAGCGGGGGGTTATCCCGCAGATCACCGAGGATTTACATAGAATCGAGAGGGGCTGAACAGTGTGAAACCGGTGGGGATCATCGGGACGGGTTCATATCTACCGGAAAAGGTCTTGACCAACAAGGATTTGGAAAACATGGTAGATACGACGGATGAGTGGATCGTCAGCAGGACGGGGATCCGGGAGCGGCGCATCGCCGCGGAAGATCAGGCTTCCTCCGATCTGGCGGTGGAGGCGAGCCGCAAAGCGCTGGAGGCGGCCGGGGTGACGGCGGATCAGCTGGATCTGATCATCGTGGCCACCGTGACCCCCGATATGATGTTCCCGGCGACGGCCTGCCTGCTGCAGGATCGTCTGGGGGCGAAGAAGGCGGCCGCCTTCGATCTGTCCGCCGCATGCTCGGGATTTTTGTACGGGATTGCGACCGCGTCCCAGTTTATCCAAAGCGGCATGTACCGGTATGCCCTGGTGGTCGGTGTGGACTGCCTGTCCAAAATCACCAATTGGGAAGACCGGAACACCTGCGTCCTGTTCGGTGACGGTGCCGGAGCGGTTGTTTTGGGGCCGGTGGAGGAGGGCAGCGGCCTTCTCTCCTTTGAACTGGGTGCCGACGGCTCCGGTGGTGATCTGCTGAAGCAGCCTGCCGGCGGCTCCCGCCTGCCGGCCAGCCGGGATACGGTGGACGGACGCCTCCATACCATTTCCATGGCCGGCCGGGAGGTCTTCAAATTTGCGGTTCGCGTGATGGGTAATGCGGCGGAAGAGGCGCTGGCCAAGGCGGGAATGACGAAGGAAGACATCGATTTCCTCGTTCCCCATCAGGCCAACACCCGCATCATCGATGCCGCCGTCAAGCGCTTTGGTTTGTCGGAAGAAAAAGTGATCATCAATCTGGATCGTTTTGGAAACATGTCATCGGCATCCATTCCAGTGGCCTTGGATGAAGCGCTGCACCAGGGACGCATCAAAAAGGGGAACACGCTGGTTCTCGTCGGTTTCGGCGGCGGGCTGACCTGGGGTGCGGCGGTGCTGAAATGGTCGATGGACACGTGACGGATGCTGATCGAGAGGAGCGGAGAGAAATGGGAAAAATCGCTTTTCTCTTTCCAGGCCAGGGATCCCAGAAGGTCGGGATGGGGAAGGATCTCGCCGAAGTGCACCCAGGTGCAAAGGAGATCTTCGCCAAGGCGGATGAGGCCCTCGGCTTTTCCCTCTCCCGCCTCTGTTTTGAGGGGCCCGAGGAAAAACTCCGTTTGACCGCCTATACCCAGCCGGCCATTTTGAGCACCAGCATCGCGCTTTACACGGCCTTTTCCGAGGGGGGGATCGTTCCGGACCTGGTGGCCGGACACAGTCTGGGCGAGTATTCGGCCCTGGTCGCTGCCGGTTCGATCGATTTTGCCGATGCCGTCCGCACCGTCCACCGGCGGGGGACCTTCATGGAAGAGGCGGTTCCGGCAGGAAAAGGCGCCATGTCGGCGGTGATGGGCCTCGACCGGGAAGTGTTGGAGCAGGTATGCCGGGAAGTGTCCCGGGAAGGCCATCTGGTGGAGCCGGCCAACCTGAATGCGCCCGGACAAATCGTGATTTCGGGGCACAGGGAAGCGGTGGAGGAAGGGGGCGAACGGGCCCGGCAGGCCGGTGCCCGACGGGTAATTCCGCTGGCGGTGAGCGGTCCCTTCCATTCCAGCCTGATGAAGCCGGCGGCGGAGCGGCTCTCGGAGGCGTTGGCGGATGTGGTCATCACCGATGCAAAGGTCCCCGTGGTGGCCAACGTGTCGGCACGTCCCGTGACAGAGGCCCAAGCGATCCGTCAATCTTTGATCGATCAGGTGGCCTCCCCCGTGCTGTGGGAAGACAGCGTTCGCTGGATGATGGAGCAGGGAGTGGATACCTTCGTGGAGATCGGGCCCGGAAATGTGTTGACCGGTTTGGTGCGGAAGATCCATCGACGGGTGACTGCCCTGTCGGTGCAGGATGTTCCTTCCCTGGAAAAGGCGCTGCAGGAGCTGAAGAAATCGTCCTTGGGACGCAATCCCTGACCTAAAAGGAGGAATGTTCTCCATGTTATCCGGAAAAGTGGCGATTGTGACCGGCGGATCCCGGGGGATTGGAAGGGCCGTTTCCATCGCCCTGGCCGATGCGGGTGCCGATGTGGTCGTCGTCTATGCGGGCAATCGGCAGGGAGCTGAAGAGACGGTGACCGAAATCGAGAAGCGGGAGCGCCGGGGGATGATGATCCAGGCGGACGTCTCCCGGGCGGACCAGGTGGATGCGGCGGTGAAGCAGGTCATGGAACGCTTCGGCCGGATCGACATTTTGGTCAACAACGCCGGCATTACCCGGGACAACCTGGTTCTCCGAATGAAGGAGGAGGACTGGGACCGGGTGATCGACACCAACCTGAAGGGGACCTTCCTCTTCAGCAAAGCGGTGATCCGGCCGATGATGAAGCAGCGGTCCGGACGGATCATCAATATCGGATCGGTGGTGGGCGTCAGCGGAAACCCGGGACAGGCCAACTACGTGGCGGCCAAGGCGGGGGTTATCGGTATGACGAAGTCGATGGCCCGGGAATTGGCCAGCCGCGGGATTACGGTGAACGCGGTCGCTCCCGGATTTATCGAGACGGATATGACGGCCGTTCTGGGGGATGAGGTGCGCAATCAGATCTTGAGCCAAATTCCCCTTGCCCGGTTCGGCTCTCCGGAGGACGTGGCCTCCGCCGTCCGGTTTCTCGCCTCGGAGGATGCGGCTTACATTACCGGTCAAACCCTGCATGTCGACGGGGGAATGGTCATGGTTTGATCCCGCCTTTCGTTGAAAGGGGGGATGCACCGGAAGCGATGCCGCACGAAGGGAAATTGTCTTCTTGTATCCTCACCTCAATTTTTGCTAATCTTGAATAGGTGTCCTATCACCAGAAAGGGGAGGTGAACGGAGATGTCCGATACGCTGGAGCGTGTCAAGCGCATCATCGTCGACCGGCTGGGAGTGGATCCGTCCCAGGTGACACCGGAAGCGTCCATCAAAGAGGATCTGGATGCCGATTCCCTCGATGTGATGGACCTGGTATTGGAGCTGGAAGATGAGTTTGGCATGGAGATTTCCGATGAAGAGGCGGAAAAGATTTCTACGGTAGGAGACGTGGTTCAATACATCGAATCGCATCAAAAGTAAGCCAAGCAAAAAAGTCCCGTCGTGTTTTCGCGCGGGACTTTCTCCCTGTCCTTTATCGGAAAGCGTTTTGACTCATTTTGAAGATGAAAGGCGGTAGCCGAAGTGAGACGGGTAGTGATTACCGGAGTGGGAGTCATCTCCCCGATCGGGAATGATCGCTCCACGTTTTGGAACAACTTGACCGCCGGCAAATCCGGAGTGGGGCCGATTACCCAGTTTGACCCGAGCGATTTTCCAGTCCGGATCGCGGCCGAAGTAAAGGACTTTAATCCGTTGGATTATTTGGAACGAAAAGAAGCCCGGCGCATGGACCGTTTTGTCCAGTTCGCCGTGGTCGCATCCCGGATGGCGCTGGAGGATGCCGGTCTGGACATGTCGAAGGAGGATCCCGACCGGGTCGGCGTCTACATCGGGTCCGGTATCGGCGGCCTGGCCACCTGGGAGGAGCAGCACCAAATCCTCTTGAAGAGGGGACCGAAGCGCGTCAGCCCCTTTTTCATTCCGATGATGATCGCCAACATGGCCGCCGGCCAGGTATCGATCGCCACCGGGGCGAAGGGACCCAGCAGCGCGGCCATCTCCGCCTGTGCGACGGGTACCCATTCCATCGGCGATGCCTTCAAGATCATTCAACGCGGCGATGCCGATGTGATGATTGCCGGAGGTGCGGAAGCGACCATTCGTCCGCTGGCCTTTGCCGGTTTCTGTGCCGCCCAGGCCTTGTCCAAGCGGAATGAGGAACCGGAAAAGGCGAGCCGTCCCTTTGACGGAGAGCGGGATGGATTTGTGATGGGCGAAGGAGCCGGGATTCTCATCCTGGAAAGCTTGGAACACGCCTTGAAGCGGGGGGCTCCCATCATCGCGGAGGTGGCGGGCTACGGAATGACCGGAGACGCCTACCATCTCACGCAGCCGGCTCCGGAAGGGGAGGGAGCGGCCCGTTCGATGCTCCGGGCCATTCGGGACGCCGGGCTTGAGCCGGAGGAGATCGATTATATCAACGCCCATGGAACCTCGACGGATTACAACGATAAATTTGAGACCCTGGCCATCAAGAAGGTGTTCGGGGAACACGCCTACCAGCTGGCCGTCAGCTCCAACAAATCGATGATCGGCCATCTGCTGGGAGCCGCAGGCGGGGTGGAAGCGATCGCTACGGCGCTCACCCTGAAGCACCAGGTGATTCCGCCGACGATCAACTACGAGCATCCCGATCCCGATTGCGATCTGGACTACGTTCCCAACGAAGCGCGGCGGACCCGAGTGCGGGCAGCCCTGTCCAATTCCCTGGGGTTCGGCGGTCACAACGCGACGCTGGCGTTCAAGGCATTCGACGATCAAGGGCAGGACTTGGGGTGACGGCGGATGGACCTGATCGAACTGGAAGAACAGCTCGGAATTTCTATTCGAAATCCCGAGCTGTTTCGCCAGGCTTTCACCCATACTTCCTTCGCCCATGAGCGGCGGGACGAAACGCCTCCCGACCACAATGAGCGATTGGAGTTTTTGGGAGATGCGGTGCTGGAGCTGCTCGTTTCGGAGCACCTGTATCACCGATATCCCGAAAAAAACGAGGGGGAACTGACCCGGATGCGGGCGCGGGTGGTTTGCGAGCCTTCCCTGGCCCAATTTGCCGAAGAGTTGGGTTTTGGTCAGCTTGTCCGGCTGGGTAAGGGGGAGGAAATGACCGGCGGTCGCCAGCGCCCTGCCCTCTTGGCGGACCTTTTTGAGGCCTTTGTCGGTGCCCTCTACCTGGACCAAGGGTTGGAGGGAGCGAGGCGGTTTCTTCAAAAGGTCGTCTTTACCCGAATCGACGAGGATTGGCTGTCCCGGATCATCGACGCCAAAACGCGACTTCAGGAGGTTGTCCAACAGGAGCGGACCGGTTCCCTGACTTACCGCATTGTCGATGAGTGGGGGCCTGCCCACGATCGTCACTTCGTGGCGGAGGTTCACCTGGACGGACGGCGGTTGGGCAGGGGGACGGGCCGCTCCAAAAAAGAAGCGGAGCAGGAAGCGGCAACGATGGCTTTGAAGGAGCTGGATCGCTTTTGAGGAAACAGGACCACCGGACCCCCATGAAAGGTCGGTGGTTTTCCCGTTTTTAGCCGAAAAGGAAATGAGTCCACTCCGGAGAAATGGAAAAGAGGGGCGTGCAATGCAGGCAATGCAGGTGACCTATGCCGATTTTGAAAAGATTGAGATGCGGGTGGGAAAGGTGATCCGGGCGGAACCCTTTCCCCGGGCCCGGAAACCGGCTTATCGATTGTGGATCGACTTTGGCGCATTGGGGATTCGCAAAAGCAGTGCCCAAATTACCAAGTTGTACAAACCGGAAGATCTGATCGGCCGTCAGGTGATCGCTGTGACCAATTTTCCGCCGCTCCAGGTTGCCGATTTTATGTCGGAGGTGCTCGTTCTCGGCGTGGTTCTGAAAGACGGGGAAGTCTCCCTGATCGGCCCGGATCGGGAGGTTCCCCTGGGGAGTCGGATCCTGTAAAACACTGGCATATCGAACTCCGGATAGGAAGGGGGGAGCGGGATGCATCTGAAACGGTTGGAGATGATCGGCTTCAAATCCTTCGCCGATCGTTCGGAATTGGAGTTCGTCCCCGGCGTCACCGCCATCGTCGGGCCCAACGGCAGCGGCAAAAGCAACGTGACCGACGGAATCCGTTGGGTGTTGGGGGAGCAGAGCGTCAAATTGCTGCGCGGTGCCAAGATGGAAGATGTGATCTTCTCGGGAAGCGAAACCCGGAAACCGGTGGGTTACTGCGAAGTCTCCCTGACCCTGGACAACTCCGACCACCAGTTGAACATCGACTTTTCCGAGGTGACGATCACCCGTCGGGTGTATCGTTCCGGGGAGAGCGAATATGCCATCAATCGCCGGTCCTGTCGGCTGAAGGATATCACCGAGCTGTTCATGGACACGGGAATCGGGAAAGAAGCCTATTCGATGATCGGTCAGGGGCGCATCGACGATATCCTGAGCACCAAGTCGGAGGATCGGCGCGCGATCTTTGAAGAGGCGGCCGGGATTGTCAAGTATAAAACCCGCAAACGGGAAGCGGAGCGGAAATTGGAAGCGACCGAACAAAACCTGGAACGGATCCGGGACCTGATCAGTGAGTTGGAAAATACGGTCGGACCCGTCGCGGAACAGGCGGAGAAGGCCCGCCGATACAAGGAGCTCCGTTCCCGACTGGAGCAGGCGGAAGTCGGCCTGTACGTACATAAGATTGAGTCGCTCCACCGAAATTGGCGGACCTCGAAGGAGCAGGCGGAAGCCCTCGCCCATCGGCATATGGAGCTGTCCACACGGCTGAATACCCGGGAGGCGGCGCTGGAAGAGCTCCGTTTGCGTCTGAATCGGCAAGAGGAGGAGATGGGCCGCCGGCAGGATGAACTGCTCGAACTCAGCGAGAATTTGGAAAAGATGGAGGCGCGGCGGGAAGTATTGGAGGAGCGGATCCGAAACCGGGAGGGGACCCGGGACGGCATTCGGGCCCGGATTGGCGAACTGGAGGAGGAACGGGACCGGCTGAAGGATGAATGGGAACGGATTCAGGAAGTCTGTCGGACCAAGCGGCGGGAATTGGAGGAAGCCGAAGGCAACCTGGAATGGTTGGAACGGAAGTTGGCCGCCGCCGGAGACGAAGCCGAGAACCAGCTGAGCCAGCTGAAGTCCCGGATGCACGAACGGTCCGCGGAACTGGCATCCCTTATCAGTGAGAGCCGACACCTGGAAGAGGCGCTGGATGAAGAGCTGCGTCGGCTTTCGGCATTGTCGGGCCAGGAAAAAGAGTGGATGCAAGCGAGGGCCCGGCTGGACGAGAAATCCGATGCCCTCCGTCGGGAAATGGATCAGGTGGAAAGGGAATTGGAGACAGCCGCCGATCGCTATCGGGAACTTTCCCGGAAGCTCGAGGGGATTTCCGCCGACCTGGAGGCCGCCCTGGAAGAACTTCGACAGATCGAGGAGGAGTGGAACCGGATCCGTTCCCGGCGCGATCTGGTCAAGGAAATGGAGGCGGAACACGCCGGCTTTTTCCAGGGGGTCAAGGAGATCCTCAAGGCGAAGGACCGGGGGGAGTCGGAACTTCGAGGGGTTCGCGGAGCTGTCGCCCAGTTGATCCGCGTTTCCGCCGAACATGAAGCGGCGGTGGAGACGGCCCTGGGAAGCGCCCTGCAACACCTGGTGGTTCAGGACGAGGCGACGGCCCGGCGGGGGATCCGCTTTCTGAAGGAGCGCCGGTTGGGCCGGGCCACCTTTCTCCCCCTCGAGGTGATTCAGCCCCGGGAGTTGCCACCGGCGGCCCGGAGACAACTGGAAGGAATGGCGGGTTTTGTGGGCATCGCCGCCGATCTGGTTGACTGCGATGCGGAGATTCAAAAAGCGGTCCGATTCCTGTTGGGCAACGTCGTCGTCACCCGGACCCTGGAGGATGCCAACGAAGCGGCCCGACTGCTCAGCCATCGCTATCGGGTGGTCACCCTGGAGGGGGATGTGGTTCATCCGGGAGGATCGATGACGGGGGGAAGCCGTCACTCCTCCAAGACCAACCTATTGGGCCGTTCGCGCCAGCTGGAGGAGCTTTCACAGGCGTTGGCCCGAATCGGTGAGAGGCGGGAGGCCCTGTACCGCCGGCGGGAAGAACTGGAACAGCAGCGGGCGGATGTGGCGAAGCGGATGGATGCGATCCGGGAGCAAGGGGAGCGCCTCCGCCTGCGGGAACAGGAGTTGAAGGGATCCGAGAGGGAGCTGGCCGCCGAACATCGATCCCTGGAGGAGCGGATCGCCAGCAACCGGGCGGAGCAGGAAGAGGCCCGCTCCCGAAGGTCGAAGCTGGAAGAGGAGCTCGGGCGATTGCAGGAGCGCCGCCTGGAACTGGAGGAGGAGCAGGAGAAAGCGGAAGAGCGGATCCGCGATTTGGAGAGGGAAGTGGAGCGGCACGTCCGGGAAAAAGGTGAGACCCATCGCCTTTTGACCGAAGGGAAAGTGACGGTGGCCCGATTGACCCAGGAAGTGACCAACCTGGAGGAAAATGCGGAGCGGGCGCGTCGGGAGGTTGCCCGAACCGAGGAGCAACTGGCCCGGTCCCGGGAGGAAGAACAACGGATGGAGGCGGAGGTCGAGTCACTCCGCCGGGAGATCGATTCCCTGTTGGAGCAGGCCTCCGCACTGGGAAAATCCAAGGCTGCGGCTCAGCAGCGGTATGCGGAGGCCCGCAGCGAACGGGATCGACTGTACGGTGAGCGGGAGAAAAGCGAAGGGGAGGCCCGGGAACTTCGGAAATCCCTGCGCCGCCGGGAGGAGGAGTTGCGCCAGCTGGAGGTGCAGGTCAACCGGCTGGATGTGGAGCTGAATCACCTGCTGCAAAAACTGGCGGAGGAGTATGAGCTGAGCTTCGAATTGGCCCGCCGCCGCTACGGCGTTCCGGAGGATCCCGATGCGGTGGAAGGGGAAGTCCAATCCCTCAGACAGCAAATCGCGGCCCTCGGCGAAGTGAACCTGGGGGCGATCGAGGAGCACCGGCGGCTGATGGAGCGCCTCTCCTATCTGAAGGAACAGCAGCAGGACCTCGTCGAAGCGAAAAACACCCTGTACGAAGTGATCCAGAATATCGAACAGGAGATGGCGCGCCGCTTTTCGGAGGGTTTTGAGGCGATCCGCCGGGAATTTCAGGAAGTGTTTCGGCACATGTTTGGCGGGGGTCGAGCGGACCTGTATTTGACGGAGCCGGAGAATCCCCTGGAGACGGGGATCGATATTGTGGCGCAGCCCCCGGGAAAAAGGCTGCAACACTTGAGTCTGCTGTCCGGCGGGGAACGCGCCCTGGCGGCGATCGCCCTCCTGTTTGCGGTCCTCCGCGTCAAGCCGGTCCCCTTCTGTGTCTTGGATGAGGTGGACGCCGCCCTGGATGAGGCCAATTTGGCCCGTTTTGTCCGCTACCTGCGGGAGTTTTCCCGAAACACCCAATTCATCGTCATCACCCACCGGAAACAGACGATGGAAGGGGCCGATGTCCTGTACGGGATTACGATGGAGGAATCGGGGATTTCCAAGTTGGTTTCGGTCAAACTGGAGGATGTGGCGGAGGAAAGCGCCGTGACAGCAAACGGATGAAACGGAGGAGCAACCATGAGCTTTTTTAAACGGTTGAAGGAACGGGTGTCCCGCACGACGGAATCGGTCACCCGGACGTTTGTCTCGGGATTGAGCAAGACCAGCGACTCCCTCGTGGGCGCTATGGACGATCTCTTCCGCCGGAGCAAGATCGACGAGGAGATGTACGAGGAACTGGAGGAGATCCTGATCGGCGCCGATGTGGGCGTAACCACCACGATGGAGCTGACCGACCGGTTGCGCCAGGAGGTGAAGGAGCGGAAGATCAAGGATCCTCAGGAGCTGAAACCCCTGCTGTCGGAGATCCTGGCTGACCTCCTGCGCGGCGATGAAGGGGATTCCGAGATGAAGCTGGCCCAGGAGGGCCTTTCGGTCCTCCTGTTTGTCGGCGTGAACGGTGTGGGCAAGACGACGACGATCGGGAAGCTGGCCCACAAGTTGAAGGAGGAGGGGAAGAAGCCCCTGTTGGCCGCCGGGGACACTTTCCGGGCCGGGGCGATCGAGCAGCTGGAAACCTGGGGGGAGCGGGTCGGCGTCGATGTCATCCGGCATCAGGCGGGGGCGGACCCCGCGGCGGTGATCTACGACGGCATCCAAGCCGCCCGTTCCCGCAAAGCGGACGTTCTCCTGTGCGACACCGCCGGACGGCTGCAAAACAAGGTGAATTTGATGGAAGAGCTGAAAAAAGTGCACCGGGTCATCCGGCGGGAAGTGCCCGACGCCCCCCACGAGGTTCTGCTGGTCCTGGATGCGACCACCGGACAGAACGCCATCCAGCAGGCGAAAACCTTCCGGGAAGCGGTGGGGGTGAGCGGTATCATCCTGACCAAGCTGGACGGCACTGCCAAGGGCGGAATCGTTGTCGCCATCCGCCGCGAACTGGGAATTCCCATCAAATGGGTCGGCCTCGGGGAAAAGGTGGAGGACCTGCAGCCCTTCGACCCGGACCAGTTTGTCCACGCCCTTTTCGCCGATTCGATCCGGGAGGAAGAGGAGCAGGGAGAGTGATGGCTGAACGCTTCAGGCTGTCGAGGTCCTCGACAGCCTGTTTTTTCCGCAGTGCGTGGGAAGATCCGGGATGTAGAAGAATGGAGGTGCCATACAAACTGGATGATCGCGTGGATTCCGCTTTGCAGAGCATTTTCCCGGTTCAATTCAAGATGCGGTGAGTGGACGAAACCCCCGGCATGGAAGGGGAGGCATCGATGTTTCAAATCAAAACGTACATTTATGTCCCATGCGGTCCGAAACAAGGGACTTCGGAAATCCCGATGGATGATATCGATGCTTTGAAAAGAGCAGGACCCGATATGAGCCTGGAGGACTTGGAAGGGCATATTGATCTCTCCTATTACGGGGCACCGATATTGGACGATCGTCTGGGGGATTGGATCCACTTCACCTGGCAGGAGCTGGTGGATGCCATAAATTCCTTTGCGGAAAAGGGATGCGGCTGCGCGGGCATTTGGTCGTCGCCCGTTTCGATATGCCTGAAGCGGACGACTCCCCGCTTCGTTTTATTGAAGGTGAATGACGAAGGCTGGTTGTTGCCCAAGGGGGAGCTGCTTGCGACATTGATCGATGGGGCCCTCCAATTTTATGAAGGGATGTTCCGAGCATTTAGGTGGAACAAAAAAGAGTATCACGATTGTTTAGAATTGAAGAGGCGGCTCATCCGGAAGGGACACATCCGGGGGGATTGAAGAAGCCGTGCAAGATCGGGCTAAAACCAGGGCCCTCTGAATTCCTTTCATTCAGGGTTTTATCTTTCAAGGAAAATCACTTGACACTCGCCTTCCGTTTCTATAAGATGGGGTACTGTAAGGCCTCCGGTGCCGAGGTGACGGCCATGTTGGAGAAAACCACCCGGATCAATCTGCTTTACGATTTCTACGGTCCGTTGCTCACGGAGAAGCAGCGGGCGATGCTGGAGCTCTATTTTCACGAGGATTGGTCCTTGGGGGAAATCGCCGGGCACTACGGCATCTCCCGCCAGGCGGTTTATGAAGCGGTGAAGCGGGCACAGGATGCGATGATCGATTTGGAAAGCCGGCTGCACCTGTTGGAGAAGCACCGCAGGAGGCGGGAGATTGCGGAGGAAATTCTTCGGAGGCTGGAGGATGTTCCGGAAGGGAAGCGGGTGGCGGAGCCGCTCCTTCAACGCCTTTTAGACCTGGATTGACCGGAAGGCTTGGAAGGATTTCGCCGAACGGGGAGGCTAATCGATGGCTTTTGAAGGGTTGTCCGAACGGTTGCAGGCCGTCCTCGGGAAGTTGCGTGGCAAGGGCAAGGTGACGGAGGCGGACGTCAAGGCGGCTATGCGCGAAGTGCGCCTCGCCCTGTTGGAAGCCGATGTGAACTTCAAAGTGGTGAAGGAGTTTGTTGACCGCGTCCGGGAACGGGCCGTCGGTCAAGAGGTGTTGAAGAGCCTGACTCCCGGTCAACAGGTGATCAAGGTGGTCAACGAAGAGTTGACCCAACTGATGGGGGGAGAGCAGAGCAAGCTGACCTTTTCCTCCTCTCCGCCTACGGCGATCATGATGGTCGGGCTGCAGGGGGCCGGGAAAACCACCACCGCCGGGAAGCTGGCCCTTCACCTGAAGAAGCAGAACCGGCGCCCCCTGTTGGTGGCGGGGGATGTCTACCGGCCGGCTGCCATCCGCCAGCTGGAAGTGTTGGGAGAGCAGCTCGATGTCCCCGTCTTCTCCCTGGGCGACAAGGAAAACCCCGTCCGCATCGCCGAGGAAGGGGTGGCCAGAGCCCGGGAGGAGGGGTGCGATACGGTCCTGATCGACACCGCCGGCCGGCTCCACATCGATGAAGCGATGATGGAAGAGCTTCGGTCGATCCGGGAAGCGATCCAGCCCCAGGAGATTCTGCTGGTGGTGGATGCGATGACCGGTCAGGATGCCGTCAATGTGGCCGAGCAGTTTCACAACCAGCTGGGCCTGACCGGTGTGGTGCTCACCAAGCTGGACGGCGACACCCGGGGCGGAGCCGCGCTGTCCGTCAAGGCGGTGACCGACTGTCCGATCAAGTTTGTGGGGACCGGGGAAAAGATGGAGGCCCTGGAACCCTTTTATCCGGACCGGATGGCTTCGCGCATCCTGGGCATGGGGGACGTACTCACGCTGATCGAAAAGGCCCAGGCGGCGGTGGACGAGGAACGCGCCAAAGAGCTCGAGCGGAAGATGCGCACCCAGCAGTTCACCTTTGACGATTTTCTGGAGCAGCTGCAGCAGGTCCGCAACATGGGTCCGCTCGACGAAATCCTCGGGATGATTCCGGGTTTGAGCCAGGCCAAGGAATTGAAAAACCTGCAGGTGGATGAAAAGCAGCTGAGCCGGGTGGAGGCGATCATCCGGTCGATGACCCCCCAGGAGAAGCAGCATCCGGAAATCCTCAACGCCAGCCGTCGGCGCCGGATTGCCCGGGGAAGCGGAACCTCCATCCAGGAAGTGAACCGCCTGATCAAGCAGTTTGACAACATGAAGAAGATGATGAAGCAGTTTTCGACCAAAGGCGGTAAGAAGAAGCGGAGAAGAGGGGGCTTTCCCTTTCCCTTCCGCTGATACCGAGATTCCAAGAAGGAGGTGAGACGGATGGCCGTACGCATTCGCCTGAAGCGCATGGGTGCCAAAAAAACGCCCTTCTATCGGGTCGTGGTGGCCGATGCCCGTTCGCCCCGGGACGGCCGGTTCATCGAAGAGATCGGATATTACAATCCGCTGACGGATCCGGTCCAGATCAAGATCGACGAGGAAAAAGCCCTCAAGTGGCTGGCGACGGGCGCCCAACCGTCCGACACGGTGCGGAGCCTGTTCCGCAAAGCGGGGATTTTGAAGAAGGCCCACGAAGCGAAGAACCAGAAGTAATTCCCGTCGGTCCATAAGCAGGGGGGATTCCCATGGAAGAACTGATCGGGGTGATCGCCCGGGCCTTGGTGGATCACCCGAATCAGGTCCGCGTCGCCAAGCGGGAAGGGGAGCGAACCGACGTGTACCAGTTGTCCGTCGCCCCTGAGGATATGGGGAAAGTTATCGGAAAGCAGGGGCGCGTGGCCAAGGCCATCCGCACCGTCGTCGGAGCGGCGGCGGCGAAGGACAAGAAGCACGTCGTGGTGGAGATCGTCTGATTTCCGATCTTTGAAGCTTCCAGCCCGGAAAAAACCGGGCATGGAACAAAACCAACGGTCTTAAGGGAAGGGAATGCGGGTGATGAACCAGCCAAAGTGGCTGACCGTCGGCCAAATCGTCGGAACGCACGGGATTCGCGGAGAGGTTCGGGTGGTTTCCCGGACGGACTTTCCGGAAAAACGCTTTTCTCCCGATACCCGGCTGTTTCTCCGCCACCCGCGCCTGGAAAGCCCCGTTCCCCTGGTCGTGGAGCGGAGCCGTCCGCACAAACGGGTCCTTCTCCTCAAATTCCGCGAGTGGAACAACATCAACGACGCGGAGCCCTATAAAGGGGGCGAGTTGATGGTGGAGGGATCCGAGGTATTGGATCTGGATGAGGGAGAATATTATTTTTACCAGATCATCGGGTGCGAGGTGGTGACCACCGAGGGAGAACGGATCGGTGTGGTGACAGACATTCTCCAGCTCCCCGCCAACGATGTGTGGGTCGTCCAACCGGATGGGGGAGGCCGGGACATCCTGATCCCCTATATCGATGACGTGGTGCTGCAGGTCGACCCGGATGCGCGGCGCGTAACGATTCGCTGGATGGAAGGGTTGAGGTGAATTGGCACAGATTCGGTTTGATGTGCTGACGCTTTTTCCGGAGATGTTTTCCGGCTTCCTCTCCACCAGCATCATCGGGAGGGCCCGGGAGAAGGGGCTGATCGCCGCGGAGGTGATCGATTTTCGGCAGTTCAGCACCGATAAACATCGTACGGTGGACGACACCCCCTACGGCGGCGGAGGCGGAATGGTGCTGAAACCGGAGCCGATTTTTCGGGCAGTGGAGCATCTTCTGGCCGATGAAACCGAAAGGCCGCCCATCTTGTTGATGTCTCCCCAAGGGGAGCCGTTTACGCAGCGAAAGGCGGAGGAGTTGGCCCGCCATCGCCGGTTGATCCTGATTTGCGGTCATTATGAAGGTTATGATGAACGGATCCGGCAACATTTGGCCACCGAGGAGTTGTCGATCGGGGATTATGTCCTCACCGGCGGGGAGCTGCCGGCGATGGTAGTGATCGACTGCATCAGCCGGCTCATACCCGGGGTGTTGGGCAACGAGTCCGCGGCGGCGCAGGATTCCTTTTCCACGGGACTTCTGGAATACCCCCAATATACCCGTCCAGCCGATTTCCGGGGATGGAAGGTGCCCGAGGTGCTCCTGTCCGGTAATCACCGGAAAATCGCGGAATGGCGTCGGAGAGAGGCCCTCCGGCGCACCTGGAAGCGCCGGCCGGACCTGCTGGACGGTGCCGACTTGACCGAGGAGGATCGGGCTTTCTTGAGCCGTTTGAAGCAGGAGGAAGATGGCCTTTCGGATTGAGTTCCGGCTGCCCCTGTGATAAAATATGCATTGTTTCAGATGCATTTTTCGCTGGGGCACGCGATGTTTGCGTGGGAAGGAGGGATAGCCATGCATCCTTTGGTTCGAGAAGTGACGAAGGAACAGCTTCGTAACGATATCCCCGATTTCAAGGCGGGCGACACCGTTCGCGTGCACGTGAAGGTGATCGAAGGCCAACGCGAGCGGATTCAGGTGTTTGAAGGCGTCGTCATCCAGCGCCGGGGCGGTGGGATTTCCGAGACCTTCTCGGTGCGGAAAGTTTCCTATGGTGTGGGTGTGGAACGGACCTTTCCCCTGCATTCCCCCCGGATTGATAAAATCGAGGTGGTACGCCGCGGAAAAGTTCGTCGCGCCAAACTGTTCTACCTGCGGAAACTGCGCGGGAAAGCGGCCCGCATCAAAGAAGTGCACCGCTGATGTTTGTTGGGAAAAGGGCTTGAAATTCAAGCCCTTTTGTTTCACGTATATGAAACCTGAAAATTGGGATGTTGAGAAGTCAGGAGGAGCTTCATGGAACCGTTCGTTCCCCGTTCCGCCAGGCACCGCAGTAAAGGCGGAAATGAGGCGTGGGAATGGGTGCAGGCCCTGGTTATCGCCTTCATTCTGGCGTGGATCATCCGCTCTTTCGTGTGCGAACCCTTTCACGTTTCCGGCCCGTCGATGCGAGAGACGCTTCATGACGGTGACCTGGTGTTGGTCAACAAGCTGGTGTATGAGTTCCGCGAGCCGAAACGCGGCGAAGTGATCGTATTTGATTATCAAAAGGAAAACCGGGATTACATCAAGCGGGTGATCGGTCTTCCGGGTGACATCGTAGAGGTGCGGAACGGCAGGGTCCTGGTTAACGAAAGAAGCATATCCGAACCGTACATAAAACCGGGTACCCCGACCTCCGACATGCCTCCGACACGGGTTCCCGAGGGGCATCTCTTCGTCATGGGAGACAATCGGGGGAACAGCAGCGACAGCCGGGATATTGGGCCGGTGCCCATCGGTTGGGTAGTGGGTCGGGCGGACCTCGTCTTTTGGCCGCTGACCGATTTCGGTTTACTGTGGTAGCAGGTGATGAGATCATGACGACGATCCAGTGGTTTCCCGGCCATATGGCCAAGGCCCGCCGGCAGGTGGAAGAAAAGATCAAGAAGGTGGACATGGTCCTGGAGCTGTTGGATGCCCGCCTTCCTCTATCCAGCCGGAATCCCTTGATTGATCGTTTGGTGGGCCACCGTCCACGCATCCTTCTGATGATGAAAAGCGATTTGGCGGATGATGCCGTCACCGATGGTTGGATCCGTTATTTCCGGGGGCGGGATGTCGAGGCGATGCCCATCGATGTTGGGAACCGGCGTCAGGTCGGGGAGATTCCCCGAATTGCGAACCGCCTGCTGGAACAGAAAAAAGCGGCCCTGGAGCGAAAGGGCATCCGCTTTCACCGGATCCGAGCGATGGTGTTGGGCATTCCCAATGTGGGGAAATCGACGCTGATCAACCGCTTGGCGGGGCGAAGCGCCGCCAAAACGGGGAACCGGCCCGGGGTGACCCGGGGACAGCAGTGGATTCGAGTGGGAAATACCATGGAGATCCTGGACACCCCTGGCATTTTATGGCCAAAATTGGAAGATCCTCATGTCGGGCTCCGTCTGGCTGCCAGCGGGGCGATCCGGGAAGAGGTTTTGCCGAAGGAAGATGTGGCCCTCTTTTTGCTCCGCTATTTGCGCGAGCGCTACCCGGAGCGTCTCCGGGAGCGATATCGCCTGGAGGAATTTCCCTCGGCGGAAGGCGCCGATCTGCTGGAGGAAGTGGGCCGTCGCAGAGGCTGCATGGTTAGAGGAGGGGCCATCGACTGGGAAAAGGCGGCGGAAATCGTCCTTCGTGATTTTCGTTCGGGCTGCTTAGGCCGTGTTTCCCTGGAACGGCCCGAAGATTGGCTGGAGGAAGACAGGGAGGGAAAATCGGATGAAAATACGGGGGACCGTCCGCGAAATTGAGGCGTGGCTCGCCCGGGAATCCGATGTATCCCCGGAGGTATTGGAGCAGCTCTTGGAGGATTCCCGGGCGGGAGTGCGGAAAGTCGCCCTTCGCTATCTTCGGAAGCAGGAGCGGGTGAAACAGGAGAGGGCCCGTCTGGAAAGGATGTGGCAAAGGGAGCGTACATACTGGGCGCAGGGCTTGCGGGTGGCCGGATTGGATGAAGCCGGACGCGGCTGCCTGGCTGGTCCCGTGGTGGCGGCGGCCGTTATTCTTCCAAAAGATTTCGATGTTTCCGGTTTGAATGACTCGAAGCAGTTGAGTGCCTCGGAGCGGGAGGCGCTCCGCAGGCGAATTGACCGGGAAGCGACGGCCGTCGGGATCGGCATGGCGGATGTGGAGTATATCGATACCCACAATATTTTGCAGGCCACTTTTGAGGCGATGCGGCGTGCGGTCGCGAGTCTCCCGGTGTCCCCGGATGCGCTCTTGGTGGACGCTTTGACCGTTCCAGGCCTGACCCTTCCCCAACAGGCGATTATCAAGGGGGACAGCCACAGCCATTCCATCGCCGCGGCCTCCATCGTGGCCAAGACGGAGAGGGACCGGTGGATGGAGGCGATCGCCCGCCGCTATCCCGAGTACGGTTTCGATCAAAACAAGGGATACGCGACGCCGGATCATCTGGCTGCGCTGGATCGATGGGGACCATCCCCCCTTCACCGCCGCAGCTTTGCGCCTGTCCGGGAACGGTTGCAGGGATCCCTTTTTCCGGAGCAGTCGATGGGGTGATCCCCTTGTCGGGAAAACAAGATCCTCGTCGCTCCACGGGGCGCATCGGAGAGGCATGGGCCCGCCGCTTTCTCGAGTCCAGGGGGTGGGAAATCCTGGATGCCAACTGGCGCGTCCGCTGGGGTGAATTGGATATTGTCGCCCTCCGGGACAACCAACTGATCGTCGTCGAGGTGCGAACGACGCGGGGAACCCGGTTTGGATACGGATATGAATCGGTGGATTTTCGCAAAAGGCAACAGGTCCGCCGGCTCGCCCTCCGCTATCTTCAGGAGAAGGGGCTTTTCCATCTGCCGGTTCGTTTTGATGTGATTTCTGTCCTGCTCGGGGAAGACGACCGACCAAAGAGCATTCGCCACCTGGAGGGCGCCTTTTGAGAGATGACGCCCGGACAAGCGCTTCAATAGAAGCGCTTTTTTTTGAAATAAAAATGCGCCCCTGGTAGGGAGGAGGCGCTGTCAAACTGTCCGAGCGCGCATTTGAAGGCTTGGAATGTTACGGAGATGGGGAGCCCCTCCGCGTTGCAGGCCATCGAGGATTCGTTACACGGCCTGGGAGTAGGTGTCCAATAATCGCTGATACAGTTCATCCCCGCCGATGTGGATGCGCAGGGCCACGTCGTCATTCCCGAGATTTTGCCACTGATACATTTGCTGAAAGACCAGGTAGATGCACTTTTTTACTTCGGGATGCGGATATCGCTTCAGGTCGACAAACAGGCTGTACAGATCCGGTTCGTCCACGAGATGGGGGATCACCTTCATTCCCGCCAGGGTCTGCTCCAATCCCTTGAGCACCCAGTTGATCCACATCGGACGCGCATTCCGCTCCCCGGGATGGTCAAAGTACAAGGTGAAACCCATCATCGGATACCGGTGAATGTCCGTTTCCGAATAGGTGGACTTTCCCTGGCTTTTGGAATCGTAGAGGAAAAACTCGATATGTACTTGAAGCTGCTCGTCGGCCGTTCCCCGGTCTCCCGTTCGGCTCCGTTCCGCTCTTGGGCGCTGATCGACTGGCTCTTCACTCGTTTCCGGATCCGTCGATTGCCCCTCCCAATCGCGTGCGGGTTGATCCTTTTGGGGGAGCAGGCGTTTAAACAGAGACTTCACGGAAACCACCTCTTTTTCGATGATCGGCCAGGGCTGCCCGTTCGACTCCACCATCACGGGGTCGAAGAGGGGGTATCGCCGGATTTCTACGTCGTTCTCAGTTCCTATATCTATAATATTAATATAGTACAATTTTGCCGGTTGTGCCATCGGACTTCTTTTTCTGCGATCCGTTATCAGTTATTTTCCATAAGAATGGATACTCAGAAATCCCAATGAAATATGATAATCTATTAATAGATGGAAGGAGGGTCATCCTTGGCTCTGTCTGATAATTCGTTGGTGGATCTGGCTACACGTCTCGGGAGCGATCGCATTCAGCGGGATGCTCCGGAGGGATCCCTGTGGGGATCCTCGGCGGCTCCGGTGGTGTTTGCCGAGTCGGAGGAGGAGGTCCAAGCGGTGATGCGCTGGTCCGCGGAAACGGGGATCGCGATCGTTCCCCGGGGAAAGGGAGGATACGCAGGATACGGGAACCGGGTGGACGGCGAATTCGTCATCCTCTCCCTTGAACGGATGAATGGCATTTTGGAGCACTCGGTGGGCGACTTGACCGTCACGGTGCGGGCGGGAACTTCCCTCGCCGCACTACAGGATCACCTGTCCGGACAGGGGCAGTTGCTTCCGCTGGATCCGCCCCGGCCCGAGTTGACCACGGTGGGCGGGGCGGTGGTGACGGGGGTGACGGGACCCAAACGGCTCAAATACGGGACGGTTCGGGATTGGGTGATCGGCCTGCGGGTGGTGCTCGCCGACGGGAGGGTGATCCGCACCGGCGGAAAAGTGGTGAAAAACGTGGCGGGCTACGACATGAACAAATTGTTTATCGGATCCATGGGCACGTTGGGGGTGATTACCGAATGCACCTTTAAGCTGCGTCCGGCGCCTCCTGTGGAAATCCTGGTGCTTCTGGAAGCCGATGACTGGCAAGCGGTACACCGATTGAGCCGTCGTCTGCTGGATTCGTCCCTGGAGCCGACGGCGGTGGAGGCGGTAAACAGCGGGGCGATCCGGGTGTTTTCGGATCAGTTGGAGGCCCCCTGCGGCTTGCTGGTGGGGTTTGCGGATGAACGCTCGGCGGTAGAGGTGCAATGGGACCGGTTGAAGTCTTGGGCGGATGAGGAAGGGCTTCGTCTGCGCTTTGTGCTGGAGGGAGCAGATGCCGCCGAAGGATGGCGGGTGTTGGGAGTGTCACTCTTCTGTGGTGTGGATCCGCCGGATGGACAAGCGGTGGTCAAGGGGATCACCCTGCCCGATCGGACAACGGAAATGCTTCAGGCGGTGGAGGAGATTGCCGCGCAGCACGATCTGTCGGCCCAATCCCACGGCGGGACGGGAACCGGAGTGATCCGGGCGGTTCTCCGGGGGGCGGAGAATCGGTTGGAGGCGCTCATTGCCGGATTGGAGCAACTCCGGAGACGGTTTGAGGAACCGGGAGGATATCTGATTTTGGAGCAGGCACCCCTCGAAGTGAAAGAGCGGGTCGCCGTCTGGGGACGGCCGCCCGGCGGTCTTTTCCTGATGCGACGGCTCAAGGAACGATTGGATCCCAACGGCCGACTCAATCCGGGACGCTTTGTGGGAGGGATATGATATGGCTGTGAAACCGGCCTCCGGTTATCCTTATCCGGATCCCCCGGATGAGGCGAAGTGGTCTGTCTGCATTCACTGCGGGATGTGTCTGGACGCTTGTCCCACTTATCAGGAGGAAAAACTGGAGCATCAGTCGCCGCGGGGTCGGGTGCATCTGATCCGGGCCGCGGGAGAAGGAAGGATCGGCCTCGATGAGCAGTTGTATGATCCGGTATTTCAGTGCCTCGACTGCCGGGCCTGTGAGACGGCCTGCCCCTCCGGCGTTCAGGTGGGATCCCTCATCGAAGAGGCCCGCGGGCAATTATATCAAGCGATGCCGCCCCGCGGGTGGAAGGGGATGATCAGCCGCCTCTTTCTGCGGCATCTTTTTCCCAAACCGGAGCGGCTCCACTTCCTCGGAAGGTTGCTGCGATTTTATCAGCGTTCGGGCCTTCGCACCGCCTTTCGAAAGCTGGGACTTCTTTCCCTTTTCCCCGCCCATCTGCGCGGCATGGAAGCGGTGTTGCCGGACATCCCCGAAATGCCCTCGCGCAAAAAGCTGCTGAAGGTGTCCCCTGCCCAGGGGGAACGGCGGTATCGGGTGGCCCTGCTGACCGGCTGCGTGATGGACGTCGTGTATGGCGGAATCAATGAGGCGACGGTGCGGGTGCTGACGCGCAATGGATGCGATGTGGTGATCCCGGAGAGGCAGCGGTGCTGTGGGGCCCTGCAGGTGCATGCCGGGGATCGCGAGACGGCCAAGGCGTTGGCCCGGCAAAACATCGACGCTTTTCTCGATGCCGGGGTGGACCGGGTGATCGTGAACGCCGCCGGATGCGGATCGGCCATGCAAGAATACGGGGATCTGCTGGCCGGGGATCCGGAATACCGGGAAAAGGCCGCCCGCTTAGCCGGTATGGTGCAGGATGTGGCCTCCTTCTTGGAGGAGATCGGATTTGACCCTCCTACCGGAAGCGTGGACGGAACCGTCACCTATCACGAGGCATGCCATCTGGCCCACGGACAGCGGGTCAGGAAGCAGCCGAGGAAGCTGCTGGAGAGCATCCCCGGCCTCACTCTGGTGGAGATGCCTGATGCCGATCGCTGTTGCGGCAGCGCAGGGGTGTACAATTTGACCCATCCGGAGATGGCCAGTCGATTGCTGAAAAGGAAGGTGGCGGACATCCCCGAAGGGGTCGACTATGTCGCCATGGGCAACCCCGGCTGTATGCTGCAGATCGCCATGGGTATCCATGAGCGCGGTGGACGGGAACGGGTGGTGCACACGGTGGAGCTGTTGGATGAGGCTTACCGGCGGGAAGGAGCATCGGCGGAGGCGGCAGCGGCTGTCGCGGATCCGGAACGTTCCGCGACCGAGTCCCGGAATGACGGGCTGGTGGATGAATTGATCGGCCTGTTGGGGCGGGATGCGGTTCTCTTCCGGGAGGAGGACCTCATCGCCTACGAATGCGATGCCTATACCCTGGAAAAGGCGCTTCCCCGGGCGGTGGTGTTTCCGAAGAATACCGAAGAGACGGCGGAAGTGGTTCGCCTCCTGAATCGGAAGAAGATTCCCTTCATCCCCCGGGGAGCGGGAACCGGATTGAGCGGCGGGGCCACACCCCGGGGCGGGGAAGTGATCATCAGCTTGGCCCGGATGAACCGGCTCCTGTCCGTTGATCTGCCCAACCGGCGCGCTCTGGTTCAGCCGGGATACATCAATCTGCACCTGACCCGGGCCGTGGAGGATCAGGGATATTACTACGCCCCCGACCCCTCCAGTCAGCAGGCCTGCACCATCGGCGGGAATGTGGGGGAGAACGCTGGAGGAGCCCACTGCCTCAAGTACGGGGTGACCACCATCCACGTTCTGGGGCTGAAGGTGGTCCTTCCCGACGGGGAAGTGACAGAACTGGGCGGATTGCCGGATACGCCGGGCTACGATCTGGTGGGTCTGTTAGTCGGCTCCGAGGGAACGCTGGGCATCGTCACGGAAATCACGGTCCGGCTGATGAAGAAGCCGGAAGGGGTGCGGACGGTTTTGGCTCTCTTTGACCGGGTGGAGGACGCCAGTGAAGCGGTGTCCGACATTATCGCCGCGGGAATCCTTCCCGCAGCCCTGGAAATGATGGATACTCTGGCCATCGAAGCGGTGGAAAAGGGGACTTTTCCCGTAGGCTACCCCAAAGATATAGCGGCGGTGTTGCTGGTGGAAGTGGACGGGGTGGAAGCCGGCCTGGAGGAGCAGATCCGCCGGATCGTCGATGTCTGCCGCAAGCACCGCGTCCGCGAAGTGCGCCCGGCCGCTTCGGAGGAAGAGCGGGCGAGCTGGTGGAACAACCGGAAAACCGCCTTCGGGGCGGTGGGAACCCTCTCCCCGGATTATTTGGTGCAGGACGGCGTGATTCCCCGTACCCGTCTGCCGGAGGTATTGGCCCGGGTGGCGGAAATCGGGAAGGAAAAGGGGGTTCGCATCGCCAACGTCTTTCATGCCGGCGATGGCAATCTGCATCCCTTGATCCTGTTTGATTCCCGGGTTCCCGGTGAAACGGAGAGGGCCGTCCAAGCCGGGTCGGCCATCCTGAAGGTGTGTGTCGATGTGGGAGGCAGCATCACCGGTGAACACGGGGTGGGATTGGAGAAGCGGGAGGAGATGAAATATCTCCTGACCGAAGACGAATTGGAAGTTCAAGCGGCGATCCGCAATGTGTTCAATCCGAAGGGTTTGTGCAACCCCGGCAAGTTGCTTCCCGAACCCGCCCGCTGCGCCGAGATAAAGAAGCCTTTGAAGGAAACAGCGACTTATGGAAAGTGACAGATGATCGGATAAACCCGCATTTTGCGGCCAAGGTGCCGCAGGATGCGGGTTTTTCAATCCAACGGAGGATTCTGTACTCCCGTTCCAATCCGTGAAGCGTTTGCCTTCAGACATCGCCGTCATCTTCTTTATGTAAACTATGACAATTTATTATTTCAGTTCTAAATAAAAACCGTTCGAAAAATAGTATGGCCGCATATGGGGGTTTCTTTATTCACCTTGAATAGATGATTACAACCGGGCGCTCACGGTTCTTTTTATATCCCTAGGCTTATTGGTTCCCGAACAAGCCGATGCGATTCCAGGATACTCTAACCGCTCGGGATGTTGAGAGTAATCCATGTTTTTCCTCGGATATGCAGTTTCTTTTACCAGCTCTCGCTTTCCGTTTTCAGTATCTTAAGTATTCACTTGTATGAAGTTTTAAAGAATGGTTAATCAGAAACAGAAATTTCTCTATAGAATTATCTCATTTACATGCACTAAATTATTTGTGTATTATAATACATGCAAAAATATCAAATGGGAGAGGTAATTCCTTGAGGGAATGTATACTTCGCTACATCCAATCTCTGCAGAGCCGTAAGGGTTCCCAGACGATGGAGTATATTGTAATCATCGCCGTCGGAGCTTTGTTTGCAACCATTCTACTTAATGCAATTCAGAGCGAAACCATTCAGGCAGCAGTCATAGAGAAGGTTCGCTGTTTCATCCTTTTTTCAGGCGAAGGTTGCAAAGATCCACAATCCGCTTCAGAAAACGTGAAGCCTACAGTGAACAATTATCCTCCCGACGAGCATAAGAATCCTGATTCTCCACCGATTCCCCCTGTACCACCACAACCTCAGGTACAAGTAACCAGTCAAGAGCAAGATTTAATAGAGCCGTGGTATAAGTGTTTGTTCAGCTTGTACTGTTTGAAAAAGAATGCTGGAGAAGCTGTCGATGAAATAAAGAGTTTTTTTGTTAGATATATGGAGGATTTGGAAAAGGAAGCCTTACAACACTGTGGTCAGGATGCCGAATGCATTTCCAAATACAAATTAAAGAAGGGTTTCTCACTCGCTCTTCATCTCCAACCCGGATTGGGTTTGCCATCGCTGGCCATCGAAAAGCTGACTGGTTGGAGTTTTCTTGACACCGTGGCCGATTATACAGTGGAGCATCCGTTTGAAGCGCTGGCAACCGTTTTGTTTCTTGTTTCGATCCCCTTTACGGGGGGGCGACAGGAGTGGCCGGAGCCGCCGGGGTCGGAGCGACGGAAAGTGTACTCGGAGGTCTGGGAGCGGCGGGGATTGCTTATCTGGGTCGTCGGCTAAGTATACGTTTTTTCCCAAGGATTTCAAGGTGGTTGGTACGCCGCATCCCTCTTCCACGCTGGGTCTCCCGTTTTCTCCCCATCAGCATGGAAGGCGGGTTTACTGCATCGGCGGAGTCGAGTTGGTTTGATTGGATTCGAGACGGCAAGGTAAATTGGAAAAAGGCACTGGTCAACGGGATTTTGGGTGTGGCCATAGGCTTTGGTGCCCCCTATGTCATGGATGGCATCGGTACTGGCCTTCAACAGATCCGCCATCTTCCTGTGGCCTTTGAAATCACGCCGGAGGGCTCAATTCTCGCCAAGCGGCTCGGGGATACGGGAATCGGGCAGAAACTACAGGATGCAGGCGATGTACTGAGACGGTTTGCTGGATCCGGGGATCAAGTAGGTACAAT
>Ga0079224_100000752_pt1 | contig 34132 bp, 34 predicted proteins | sample Stecom2015_FD_80414 | JGI IMG/M metagenome (GOLD analysis project Ga0079224, IMG submission 80414) | Agricultural soil microbial communities from Utah to study Nitrogen management - Steer compost 2015 | ecosystem: Environmental > Terrestrial > Soil > Agricultural land | place: USA: Utah... | reverse complement strand
CCTGATCCCGATCCCGGAGACGCACGAGATCCTGACGCCGATCCTGGCGACGGTCCCGCTCCAGCTCCTGGCCTACCACATCGCCGTCATGCGCGGCTGCAACGTCGACCAGCCAAGGAACCTCGCGAAATCGGTGACGGTCGAGTAATCTGGAACGGAGCAGTTCAAGGGATGCGGGTGGTATTGCAGAGGGTCTCCCGTGCCAGGGTGACGGTCGACGGTCGGACCACGGGCGAGATCGGCCGTGGCTTCCTCCTCCTCGTCGGCTTCACCGAGGGCGACGGCGAGGAGCAGATCGACTGGATGTCGGACAAGATCATCGGCCTCCGGCTCTTCGCGGATGCCGAGGGAAAGATGAACCTCGGACTCGAGGAGGTCGGGGGCGGCCTGCTGGTCGTGAGCCAGTTCACGCTGTACAGCGATGCGCGCCGCGGCCGGCGCCCGAGCTTCGTCGACGCCGCGCCGCCCGCGATCGCCGTGCGGCTCTACGACCGCTTCGTCGAGGTCCTTCGCGAGCGTGCGCCGGGCCCGGTCGAAACCGGTGAGTTCGGTGCGATGATGGATGTCGAGCTCGTCAACGACGGGCCCGTGACCCTGATCCTGGAGCGGTGAGCCGGTGCCGACGCAATCCGGACGCTGGAACGAAGACGTGCCGGGCTCGCCGCCGCTGGTCCTGGCCTCGGCCTCGCCGCGCCGTGCGGAGCTCCTGCGGATGCTCTCGCTCGACTTCACGGTCCAGCCCGCAGCGGTCGATGAAGCCGTGTCCGGCGCCTGCCGGCCCGCCGAATTCGCGGAGCGACTCGCCCGTGCGAAGGCTGCGGCGGTCGCGGCGGAGCGCCCCGACGCCCTCGTGATCGGGTGCGACACGATCGTCGTCGTCGACGGCGAGGTCCTCGGGAAGCCGCGCGATCGGGAGGACGCGGTGAGGATGCTGCTCCGGCTCCAGGGCCGGGAGCACCGGGTCGAGTCGGGGATCGCGGTCGCGGCACCCGGCGGCAGGCTCGAGAGCTCCGTCGAGGGCGTCCGCGTCCGGTTCCGCCCGTTCGACCGGCGGATGGCCGAGGACTACGTGGCGACGGGCGAGCCGATGGACAAGGCGGGCGGCTACGGGATCCAGGGGCTGGGCTCGGTCCTCGTCGACGGGATCGAGGGAGACTTCTTCGCGGTCATGGGGCTCCCGATCGCCCGGATGATCTCGCTCTTCAGGGCGCTCGGCTGGCGGTACAACTTCCGGGGCTTCGAGCCGTTGCGCTAGATGCGAGGCGTCGAGGAGCGGCGGCCCGGCCGGCCGCACGGCGCTGGACGGCCGGCTCTGGTGTCACGGGCAGGACGAGTCATCTTTCTCGAGGGGTAGGGTCGTGACCATCGAAGCGGTCCGTTGGAGCGCCGACGGCCAGGCCGTCGACCTGCTCGACCAGACGCTCCTCCCCGAGCGTGAGGTCCGGCTTCGGCTCGAGTCTGCCGAGGCGGTCGCCGAGGCGATCCGTACGCTCCGGGTCCGGGGCGCGCCGGCGATCGGGATCGTGGCGGCGATGGGCGTCGCGGTCGAGGCGGCCAGGCTGGCGGCGCTCGGTGGCGAGGCGTTCGAGGAACGGCTCGCTGCCGCGGATGCGGTGCTCCGCGCCACGCGGCCGACGGCGGTCGACCTCTTCTGGGCGCTCGACCGCATGCGGCGCCGTGTCGCGTCGCTCGCGAGGCGGCCGCCCTCGGAGCTCGCGGCCGCGCTCAGGGCTGAGGCGACGAGGGTCCTAGAGGAGAACCGGGCGATGTGCGAGCGGATCGGCGAGTGCGGGCTGTCGCTCCTCCCGCGTGGCGAGGTCTCGGTCCTGACCCATTGCAACGCGGGCGCACTCGCGACGGGCGGGATCGGGACCGCGCTCGCGCCGGTCTACCTCGCGCATGCGGCCGGCCGACGGGTCCGGGTCTGGGCCGACGAGACCCGCCCGGTCCTGCAGGGGAGCCGGTTGACCGCGTGGGAACTCCAGCGGGCCGGTGTTCCGGTCACGGTCATCGCGGACGTCGTCGCCGGTTCGCTCATGGCGCGGGGGCGTGTCGACCTCGTGATCGTCGGCGCGGACCGGATCGCGGCGAACGGCGACGTCGCGAACAAGATCGGCACGTACCCCCTCGCGGTCCTGGCCCGGCACCACGGGATCCCGTTCTACGTGGCGGCGCCGATGAGCACCTTCGATCCCGCGACGCCATCCGGCCGCGAGATCCCGATCGAGGAGCGTGACGCGGATGAAGTCCGCCGCGGGTTCGGGCGGCTGACCGCGCCGGCCGATGTGCCGGTCCACTCGCCCGCCTTCGATGTTACGCCCGCGAGCCTCGTGACGGCGATCATCACCGATCGCGGCGTACTGCGCCCGCCGTACGAGGACGCGATCCACGCCGCGCTCGGAGAGGCGCCGGTACCCGCGGGCTGAGGACCAGCGACCAGGGGAACGCCATGCCGTGCATCCTCGCGATCGACCAGGGCACGACGGGGACGACCTGCCTCGTGATCGACGAGCGCGGCGAGATCGTCGCGCGCGCGTACTCGGAATTCACTCAACACTTCCCGCGGGCGGGGTGGGTCGAGCACGACCCTGAGGAACTCTGGGCGGTCACGCTCCGGACGGCGCGGCAGGCGCTCGCCGCGACGACGCGCGAGCCGAGCGCGATCGGGATCACGAACCAGCGGGAGACGGTTGTGCTCTGGGATCGGCGGACCGGCGAACCGGTCCACCGGGCGATCGTCTGGCAGGACCGAAGGACCGCGCCTCGATGCCGGGAACTCAAGGAGGCGGGGGCGGAAGCGTGGATCCGGGACCGGACCGGGCTCGTCCTCGATCCCTACTTCTCGGCGACCAAGCTCGAGTGGCTCCTGGAGAACGTGCCGGGCGCCCGGGACCGGGCCGAGGCCGGAGAGCTGGCCGCCGGGACGATCGATGCCTGGCTGATCTGGAAGCTGACCGGCGGGCGCGTCCATGCGACGGATCCGACGAACGCGTCGCGCACGCTGCTCTTCGACATGCGGCGGCTGGCGTGGGACGACGAGCTCCTCGACCTCTTCACCATCCCCGCCGCGCTCCTGCCGGAGGTCCGGCCGTCGAGCGGCGACTTCGGCGAGACCGAGCTCGGACACTTCGGCCGCCCGATCCCGATCGCGGGGGTCGCGGGCGATCAGCAGGCCGCGCTCTTCGGCCAGGGGTGCTGGGCACCGGGGCTCGCCAAGAACACGTACGGGACCGGAGCGTTCCTGCTCCTGCACACCGGGTCCGAACCGGTCGCCTCGCAGCGCGGACTGCTCAGCACCGTCGCGTGCGGCGCGAGGGGCGAGCCGGCCTACGCACTCGAGGGTTCGATCTTCATCGCCGGCGCGGCGGTCCAGTGGCTCCGCGATGAGCTCGGGATCATCGCGCACGCGCCGGAGGCCGAGACGCTCGCACGAGAGCTCGAATCGAACGACGGCGTCTACTTCGTGCCCGCCTTCGTCGGGCTCGGGGCGCCGCACTGGGAGCCCGACGCCCGGGGCACCATCGTCGGGCTGACCCGAGGGACCGGACGCGCGCACCTCGCCCGCGCCGCGCTCGAGGCGATGACGTACGCCACGCGCGATGTGCTCGAGGCGATGATCGCGGAATCCGGCGTCACGGCCACGCACCTGGCGGTGGACGGGGGGGCGGCGCAGAACGACTGGCTGATGCAGTTTCAGGCGGACGTGATCGGGGTCCCGGTCCGCCGACCCGCCATCGTGGAGACGACGGCGCTCGGCGCCGCCGGACTCGCGGGGCTCGCGACCGGCGTCTGGGCGGACGCCGGCGAGTTCCTGGCGGCGCAGCCGGAGCCGACCCGCTTCGAGCCGCGACTCGAGCCCGCGGCCCGGGACCTGCTTCTCACCGGCTGGCACCGTGCCCTCGCCGCCGCCCGGGCCTGGGCGGCGTACGGGGGGTGATGGGCCGATCCGACGAGCCGGGCCGCACGCGATCATGGTCTCCCTTGCACTCGCGCTCCACATCGCCCTCGCCACGTCGAGCGGTCTCACCCGCGCGGCGCCGCTCCCGGCCGCCCCACAGCCGACGGTCCCTGCCGCGTCGTCGCCCGGCTGTAACGCGCCCACCTGCATCGCACCCGTCTCCGCCGCGCCCGTGAGGGCGATCCCCGTCGTCCCCGCGCCGAGGGCGCCGATCGCTCGCTCAGCGGGTCGAGGGGCGGCCGGACCTCTGAGCCCGGCTGTGGAGATCGAGCCCGCTGCCACGAGCGACGACTGGTTCGCCGAGGACAAGCTCCGCCATTTCTTCCTCTCCCTCGCCGCGACCGGGCTCGGCTACGGCGCCGCCCGGACCCTCGGGCTCGGTCACCGGCCGGCCGCGGTGGTAGCCGGGGCGACGGCCGCGGGCGCCGGCGTCTGGAAGGAGCTTGACGACCATCGGGCCGGGCGCAGGTTCAGCCCGAAGGACCTCGCCTGGGACGGGCTCGGGATCCTCGCCGGGATCCTGCTCGCCTCCCAAACCCGGTGAGCCCCGGGTGGGTCCGATGACGCTGCCGCCGCCCATCATCGTCCCGGCCGCACGGCTCCGGGATTTCCCCACCGGCGCCGGCCTGGAGTGGCTCGAACCGGACGGGCGGGGCGGATACGCGTCCGCGACCTCCGTCGGCGCGAACACCCGCTGCTACCACGGCCTCCTCGTCGTCGCCCGACGCCCGCCGACCGACAGGGTCGTCCTCCTCTCCCGCTTCGAGGAAGCGCTCGTGACGCCCACGGGCGACCGGTACGATCTGGGCGCCAGCCTCTACGATCCCGGCGTGGTCCACCCCCACGGCCACCGGATGCTGGAGGAGTTCCGGCTCGACCCGTGGCCCATCTGGCGGTACCGGCTCGGCGGGCTCACGCTCACGAAGATCCTCTTCGTCGCGCGGGAGCCGGGTGCGACGGTCCTCATCTACCGGCTCGAGGGCGGGGCCGGCCGCCTGGAGCTCCGGCCCCTCGTCGCGGGCAGAGACTTCCACGCCGTCGTCCGTGCGAACGACGAGATCGCGCCGGCCGCCCGGGCGGAGCCGGGGCGCGTCGTGTACGAGCCGTACCCGGGCGTCCCCGGACTCGTCCTCTCCTTCGAGCACGGCGAGTGGAGGGGCGAGGGGTTCTGGTACTACGACTTCGCCTATCCACGCGAGACCGAGCGCGGGCTCCACGACCGGGAGGACCTCTACTCGCCGGGCGTGCTCACCGCCTCGATCGCCGCCGGCGAGTCCTGGGCGCTCGGCTGCGCGACGGCGCCGGTCGAGATCGAGCGCGCCGGGGAGTGGCTCGAGAGGGAGCGGCGCCGACGCACGGCGATCGCGGCGGCCGGACGCCGCATCGCGCCCGCGGATCCGGCGGCCGCGACGCTCGCCGCACGACTGGCCCTCGCCGCAGACGCGTTCCTGGTCCGGAGGGGCGCCGGGTGGAGCATCCTGGCCGGGTATCCCTGGTTCGCCGACTGGGGGCGGGACGCCATGATCTCGCTCCCGGGGCTGTGCCTCGCGACCGGGCGGCTCCGGGAGGCCGGCGACGTGCTCGTCGCCTTCGCCGAACACCTCCGCGACGGGTTGATCCCGAACCGGTTCCCCGACTACGGCGGTCAGGTCCCGCTCGACCACTACAACGCGGCGGACGCGTCGCTCTGGTTCGTCGAGGCCGTCGCGGCGTTCGGCGAGGCGGGCGGCGATGTGTGCGGGCTGTGGCCCGCGGTCCGGGAGATCCTCGAGCGCTACCGGCTGGGCACCCACTTCGGGATCAGGATGGACGATGATGGCCTGATCACCCAGGGCGAAGCCGGCGTCCAGCTCACCTGGATGGATGCCCGGGTCGACGACTGGGTCGTCACGCCCCGGGCGGGCAAGGCGGTCGAGATCAATGCGCTCTGGTACAATGCGCTCCGGAAGGCGGCGCGGCTCGCACGTGCGATGGGCGACGATCGCGGGGCGACGTACGACGAGATCGCCCACCGCGTCGAGGAGGCGTTCGACGCCTTCTGGTACGCCGACGGCGGATACCTCTACGACGTGATCGATGGGAGCGGCCGGCCGGATCCGACGCTCCGGCCGAACCAACTCCTCGCGATCTCGCTCCCCCACTCGCCGGTCCGCCGAGGGCGAGCGGCGAGCGCTCTCGCCGTCGTCGAGCGCGAGCTCCTCGTGCCCCTGGCCGTGCGTACGCTCGCGCCCGGCTCGCCGGAGTACCGCGGCGATTACCTCGGCGACCGCATGGCCAGGGACGCGGCCTACCACCAGGGCACCGCGTGGCCCTGGCTCCTCGGGCCCTTCGCTTCGGCGTACGTCCGCGTGCACGGGGACGGACCCACCGCGAGGCGACGGGTGTGGGCGCTGCTGGAGCCGATCACGGCGCACCTCCACGTCTATGGCCTCGGACACGTCGCCGAGGTCGTCTCCGGCGACCCGCCGTACCGGCCCGGCGGATGCTTCGCGCAGGCGTGGAGCTGCGCCGAGCCGCTCCGCATCCTCCACACCCTCGGCCGGTTGGAGGGCCAGCCGTAGCGAGCACGGTCGTGCTCGCATAGATTTACAGATATGGAGTTCATCCTCGTGATCGGGATCGCCGCGGTCGCCGTCGCGGCCGTCCTGTACCCGACGCTGCGAACCGGGCGGAACACGCCGCGACCCGCCATTCACTTCGCGGATGACGACGCGCTCGACGCCGCCGTCGCCCTCTACCGCGCCGCGCTGAGGGCCGGGACCGTCTGCGCCCGATGCCGCTTCGCGAATCCCGACGGGAGTCGATACTGCGCCGATTGCGGTCGACGGATCGCCAGGCCCGAAGACGAGCCCGGGGTGTCCTGATGCCACGAACACAGACCATCGTCGATCTGAGGAGCGATACCGTGACCCGGCCGACGCCGGGGATGCGTGAGGCGATCGTACGCGCCGAGGTCGGGGACGACGTCCTCGGCGACGATCCGACCGTCCGGCGGCTCGAAGAGCGGATCGCGGAGATCCTCGGCAAGGAGGCCGCACTCTTCTTCCCGAGCGGAACGATGGCGAACCAGACCGCGATCGCCGTGCTGACCCGGCCCGCGACCGAGGTCGTCGCCGAGGCGACGGCCCACGTCCTCGATTGGGAGGACGCCGCCGCCGCACAGTGGGCCGGCGTCCAGATCCGACCGGTCCCGACGACGGACGGCATCCTCACGCCCGATGCGGTCGAGGCCGCGATCCGGCGGCCCGCGCGCTTCTCGATCCGCACATCGCTCATCTGCCTCGAGAACACGCACAACGCGGCCGGCGGACGCGTCATGAGCATCGAGACGATGCGCGCGATCCGCGACGTTGCAAGCAGACACGGGATCCCCGTTCACCTCGACGGCGCCAGACTCTGGAACGCGAGCGCCGCGACCGGGATCCCGGAGGCGGAGTTCGCCGAACAGGCCGACACCGTCATGGTCACCCTGTCCAAGGGGCTCGGCTGCCCCGTCGGATCGCTCCTCGCCGGACCGGCGCCCCTCATCGAAGAGGCGTGGCGACTGCGCCGGAGGCACGGCGGCGGAATGCGGCAGGCCGGAATCCTGGCTGCAGCCGGGATCTACGCGCTCGATCACCACCGCGAACGGCTCGCACTCGACCACGAACGCGCCCGACGCCTCGCCGAACGAATCGCCGAGATGCCCGGCATCCAGGTCGTGAGCCCGGATACGAACATCGTCATGGTCGACATCCTGCGCGAAGATCTCGACGCGGACCAGGTCGCGCGACGCCTCGCCGCGAACGGCGTCCTGACCACGCCCTTCGCCGAACGGCGGCTCCGGGCGGTCACCCACCTCGACATCGACGACGACGCGATCGACCGCGCAGCCGACGCCTTCGAGGCCGCCCTCGCCGACCACGCGTTCTCGAAATAACCGAAAATCCCCCTTTCCCGTTTTGGCCCGAAATGCTATGAATACGCCCGTTTACGGGCTTGTGTGCGCGCCGGAAAACGTGAAGATTGGCGGCCGGGAAAAGGAAACGTATCTTGGGGGAGGGGGTACCACCGGAGTCTGCGGCATGGAACCGATCCAGAGGGGAGAACAGGCGGGGTTATGGCGACTGTAGACATCAGCGAAGACAAGCGCAAGGCGCTGAACGTCGCGATCGCACAGATCGAGCGGGCGCACGGGAAGGGCTCCATCATGCGGATGGGGGCCGAGGGTGCGCGCGTGGTCGTGGAGGCGATCCCGACCGGCGCGATGAACCTGGATGCGGCGATCGGGATCGGCGGGATCCCGCGCGGCAGGATCACGGAGATCTACGGCCCGGAGTCGAGCGGGAAGACGACGCTCTGCCTCCACGTGATCGCGAACGCGCAGCGGAAGGGCGGCGTCGCGGCCTTCATCGATGCCGAGCACGCGCTGGACATCGAATACGCGCGGAAGCTGGGCGTGGACATCGAGAACCTCCTCGTGAGCCAGCCGGACACGGGGGAGCAGGCGCTCGAGATCGCGGAGGTCCTGATTCGGAGCGGCGCGGTCGACGTGGTCGTCGTGGACTCGGTCGCGGCGCTGGTGCCCAGGGCCGAGATCGAAGGCGAGATGGGCGACTCGCACGTCGGCCTCCAGGCCCGCCTCATGAGCCAGGCGCTGCGGAAGCTGACGGGCGCGGTGAACCGTTCCCAGACCTCGGTCATCTTCACGAACCAGATCCGGGAGAAGATCGGGGTCATGTTCGGGAACCCGGAGACGACGACGGGCGGCCGGGCGCTCAAGTTCTACGCCAGCCTCCGTCTCGACATCCGCAGGATCGGCGCGATCAAGGACGGCCAGGACCAGGTCGGGAACCGCACCCGCGTCAAGGTCGTCAAGAACAAGGTCGCTCCGCCGTTCCGGCAGGCCGAGTTCGACATCATGTTCAACGAGGGGATCAGCCATACCGGGCTGCTGATCGATCTCGGCGTGGAGACCGACATCATCAACAAGTCCGGCGCTTGGTTCTCCTACGGCGATGTCCGCCTCGGCCAGGGCCGCGAGAACGCAAAGGCCTTCCTGAAGGAGAACCAGGAGATCGCGGCCGAAATCGAGGCGCGTGTTCGCGAGCAGCTCGGATTGCGCGGCGTCGGGGTCGCTCCCGCCGCCGACGACGACGTCTGACGCCACACCCCGGCGGCCGGGGTCGTCCGCGCCGCCGGCCGGACACCCCCGGCACAACGGCAGCGGTCGAAGCCCCCGGCATCGTGCCGGGGGCTTCGTCGTGCCCGCTCATCCGCGGCTACGCCCGCGCACCGCGGCCGGCGATTATTGACTGGTCGTTCTAGAACGATTACGTTGGTGTCATGGCGAGGCCGCGGGAGTTCGATCCGGAGGCTGCGCTCGAGGCGGCGCTGGAGCTGTTCTGGGAGCGCGGGTACGAAGGGACATCGATGGCGGACCTGGTCGAGCACCTGGGGATCGGCCGGGCGAGCCTCTACGCCGCCTTCGGGAGCAAGCACGACCTCTACCTTGAGGCTCTCGACCGATATCTGAGGACCCGGGACCCCTCCCCGGTGGAGGTGCTTTCCCAGCCCGGCCCGGCGCTCCCGGCGGTGCGATGGCTGGTCGAGCGGCACGCCGAGGAGGCGGCGTGCGACGAACGGCGCCGTGGGTGCATGGTCGTCAACGCCGCCGTGGAACGGCTCCCCTTCGATCGCAAGGTCGCGCGCCGGGTCGAGGGGGCCTGGGACGAGATCGAGATCGCCCTGACCTCGGCGCTCATCCGGGCGCAGGCCCAGGGGGAACTCAGCCGCGACAAGGATCCGCGCGCCCTCGCCCGCTTCCTCCTCGTCGTGATCCAGGGGCTCCGCGTCGTCGGCAAGGGGCACGCCGATCCGGACCGCCTCCGCGATGCGGCGCGCGAGGCGCTCACCGTCCTGGACTGACACCGACAACGGTTCCATGAACCCGAATCCCGGCTCCGTTCCCGCACGTCCGGTTTTGGAACGAACGGTCAACAATCCGCCGTCGGCGAGGCGCGGTCCGGGCGCCGCGTTCGCCGTCCTGGGTGCGGTGCAGCTCACGCTGATCCTCGCGATCACGGTGGTACCGGTGGCGCTCCCCGGGATCGAGGCGGCGTTCGACGCCACCGGCGCGGAGCTGATCCTCGTGAACTCCGCCTACGGTCTCACCTTCGGCGGCCTCCTCCTCGTGGGCGGCCGTTTGTCGGACCGGCTCGGGCGAAAGCGGATCTTTACCGTCGGCCTCAGCCTCTTCGGCGCGGCGTCGCTGGTGGCGGGTCTCGCGCCGGGGCGGGCGCCCTGATCGGCGCCCGCCTCGCCCAGGGTTGCGGCGCGGCGCTGACGGCCCCGGCGGCGCTCTCGTTGCTCGGGGCGCTCTATCCGGATCCGGCTCGACGGGCCCGTGCCGCGGCGGTGTGGGGTGGGCTGGCCGGGATCGGGGCGGTCTCGGGCGTCGTCGTCTCCGGGTTCATCGTCGCCTGGACCTCGTGGCGGTGGGTGTTCGCGCTCCCCGTCGCGGTCGCGGCGATCGCGGGGGGGCTCACCCCCCGGTTCTTCCCGGGGGACCCGCCGCGGGCGTCGTCGCCGTCCTCGCCAAAGTTCACGTCACGGTTCCCGGGGGATGGGCTCATCGACGCGGTGCCGGCCACGGCCGGTCTCCTTTCGCTCGGCTACGGGCTGTCGCTGGCCGCCGACCACCCGTGGCTCTCGTCCACGGTCCTCGGGCCGGCCTCGTTCGGGGCAGCGCTCCTCGCGGCCTTCGTCCTCCTCGAGGCGCGGGTCTCGGCGCCGCTCCTCCCGCTGTCGCTGTTCGCCTCGAGGTCGAGGGTCGCCGCGTACGGGGCGGTCCTGCTGGCGTCGGCCGGCTCGGCGACCGTCCTCTTCTTCTTCTCCCTCTACTTCCAGCAGATCCGCGGCTTTTCCCCGGTGCTGACGAGTGCGGCCTTCCTCCCCTTCGGGGGTGCGCTGATCGCCACCGGCGCGGCGGCGGGCCGACTCGCCGGGCGGACCGGTCCTGGGGTCGTGACGGTGGCCGGCCTCCTCGCGGCCTCGATCGGGTTGCTCGCCCTCGGCCGCGTCTCCGTCGGCTCGCCGTACATCGGGGCGGTCCTGGGCGGCCTCGTGATCTTTCCCGTGGGGCTCGGGCTCGTCTTCGCGGGCGCGACGGTCCTGGCGCTCGCCGGCGTCCCTGAAGACGAGTCCGGGATCGCCGGCGGTGTCCTGAACACGGTCCTCGAGGCCGGCCCGGCGCTCGGGCTCGCCGTGCTGGCCTCCCTCGCGGGAGCCCGATCGAGCCGCCTCCTCGAGGAGGGGCACCCCGCGGCGGTGGCTGCGACCGGGGGCTTCGCCTTCGCCCTCCACGCCGTCGCGATCGCGTTCTTCCTCGCCGCGGCGGCCGGTGCGGTCCTCCTCCGGCCGCGGCGGCCCAGGCCGGGGCCGGGAGGGGCGGTCGCGGCGGGGGCGGCCCGGTGAGGCCGCGGCGAGGGCGGCCCGGCGAGGCCGCGCACCTGGGCGCGTGGACTCCCGCAGGCACTCACTCCATCCATGGATGGTCGTCGCATGCGTTGGGATCATTCGGGGAAGGTCGTCCTGGTCACGGGCGGCGGGACCGGGATCGGGAGGGCCACGGCGCTGGCGTTCGCCCGCGCGGGGGCGACGGTGGTCGTGGCGGGCCGGCGCCCGGAACCACTCGCGGAGACGGTGGAGCGGATCGTCGAGGCCGGCGGCCGGGGGATCGCCGTCGTCGCGGACGTGACGCGGCCGGCCGATGTCGCCCGCCTCATCGACACGGCGGCGTCGCGCCATGGCGGCCTCGACATCGCGTTCAACAACGCCGGCACCCTCGGCCCGGTCGGCCCCCTCGCGGAGATCGAGGAGGCCGACGGGTCGTCGGTGGTGGCGACCAACCTGACCGGGATCTGGCTCGCGATGAAGTACGAGATCCGGTACATGCGCGAGTACGGGGGCGGCGTCATCATCGACACGGCATCGAACCTCGGGGCGCACGTCACGGCGCCCGGGCTCGGCGTCTACGGCGCCACGAAGGCCGCCGTCCGGGTCCTCACGCGGTCCGCCGCCCGGGAGTACATCGGCGCGGGGATCCGGATCAACTCGATCAGCCCGGGCCCGATCGACACGCCGATGTCCCGCGCGCCAGGTGAGAGCGACGCCGAGCGGGACGCCCGCTACGCGGCTGTGATCCCGGTCGGCCGGGTCGGGACGGTCGAGGAGGTGGCGGCGACGGTCCTCTGGCTGGCCTCCCCGGAGGCCGGCTACATCGTCGGCCACGATCTCGTCCTGGATGGCGGGATCTCCGCCTGAGGGGCCCCCCGGCACGCAGCCCATCGGCCGCTGGACGCGCGGCCGAAGGGCCCTCCGCGCCAGGCCGTCGCCGTTCGGCTACACCGTCGTCAACTTCAGACCGACGAGGGAGACGACGAGGAGGGCAAGGAAGAAGAAGCGAAGCGGCGTGGCGGGTTCGCCGAAGAGCGAGATCCCGACGATCGTCGCCCCGATCGCGCCCATCCCCACGAAGACGCCGTAGGCGAGGCCCATGGGCAGCTCCCGCATCGCGGCGCTCAGGAGGTACATCGAGAGGACGATGGAGACGACCGCGAAGAGGCTCGGCCAGAGCCGGGTGAACCCCTGCGCGTACTTCAGGCTGAGCGCCCAGGCCACCTCGATGAGCCCGGCCAGGATCAGATAGATCCAGCTGATCATCGTACTACTCCTCACGCCCCGGAAGCGGGTCCGATTTCTGTCGTAGGGTTCAGCAGCCCCCAAACATAACGGCTCGCCCTCCCGAAGGGCGAGCCGTGAGCGCGGTCGAGGCAGCCGCTCGACGTTTCTGTCAGGTCAGGTCTCCGATCCGAGCGGGGTCGGGGACGCCCGGGGTGCGGGTCCGTTGTCCGCCCCTCCCGCACGGTCGATCCTGAACCGCATCACGTACTGCACGTCCATGTCGTCCCTCCAGACGCCGTAGGCGTGGTCGCCGCGGATCTTGATCAGGTTGAAACGGGCAGGGAAGGCGAGGACTCCGAGGTAGCGCCCTTCGGCGTTGAAGACATCCCAGTTCGGCGCGCCCAGGTCCTGGACATCCACGGTCCCGCCCGCGGAGATCTGGTCGGCCGATTGGACGTGTTGGACGAGGATCGTCCCCCCGGGGCCGGCCATGAGGTTGGCGAAGGCCGTGTACGTGTCCGCGAAGCTGATGTTCTGCTGCATCATCTGCCACGCTCCGGGCGGCGCGCCCGAGTTGCGGAGCGTCTCCTCGAAGAAGGCGAGGAACGCCTCGCGATCGGCCTCCGTGACCGGCCGACGTGTGAACGGCTTGGTGACGACGCGCTCGAGCCGCCCGTCCGGCGTGCGGAGCTCGAGGCGGTAGTCGGTGCTCAGCGCGGTGACGAGACGGCCGTCATCGAGCAGGGTCCAGATCGGCTCGGTCTCGAAGATCCGGAACCTCGGCATCCCGCCGGAGAAGTCCATGCTCTCGCCGAGGGGGAGCTCGAAGAGGGTGTCCACGATGGCGCCATCGCCCTCGCGGATGAGGAGGCGGTTCTGCTCGGGCTCCTCCGATTGCCCCGGGAGACGGATCGTCCGGGCCTGCTGGACGATCCTCCCGTCCGGCAGCCGGTCCCAGCGGAGCGGGATCCCATCCGTGAACGGGATCGGGAAGGAGCCGACCGCGGTGCCATCCGCGAGGAACCGGCTCACCCGCATCAGGCCTCCTTCCACCACGAGCAGGGTATCGCCGCGGCCGAACAGGAGCGCCATGGCGCCCGGCCCGATCTCGCCGGGGCCGGAGCCGGCCCTGCCGATGGTGTGGAGGTAGGCGCCGTCGGCGCCGAAGACCCGGACCTCCTGCGCCTGCTGGTCGAGCACGTAGATGCGGCCCTCCTCGTCCGCCTCGATCCCGAGCACCTGGCCGAACTGGTACACCGGGTCGCCCTCGACGACCCCGATCCGGAGCTCCTCCGTCGCCTTCCATTCCCGACCCTTCGGCCACAGCCCCTGGTCGGGGTTCATGACGATCGCGACTCCCGCGCTGTCGACGACGGAGCCGGTCCAGTCGCCGGAGGGCGTACCGCCGCACGCGGCAACGGAGGCGGTAGCGGCAAGGACGAAAAGGAAAGCGCGTGGCTTCATCGATCTCTCCAGGGGGCGAACGGGATCTCACCGTGACGGGCGTCGGGCGCGGGCTCGTCGCGGGGCGGCTTGTCGTCCCCGCACGTCCCCACTCGGGGCCCGGCCGCGGGCGCGCCTCGCGTAATTCTTAACGCGGGACCCGACCGCCGGGCAAGGAGCGGCCGCGACCCGGCGCGCGCCGACCGACCTGCCCACTTCGCAACGCGTCGACGAGCGCCTATATTGGATTGCTTCGCGACCGACGCGGTCGAATCGGACGCAGCGGCCGGTTCGGCCGGTGCATCGAAGCGGTCCTGATCGACTTGACCGAGAACGAACGTCTCCCATGAAGGCCTCCGACATCCGTCGACGGTTCCTCGAGTACTTCGAGCGGAACGGCCATACGATCCACCCGAGTTCGAGCCTGGTTCCGCGAGACGACCCGACCCTGCTCTTCACGAATGCGGGGATGGTGCAGTTCAAGCGGGTCTTCCTCGGGACCGAGACGCTCCCGTTCCGCCGCGCCGTCACCTCGCAGAAGTGTCTACGCGTCAGCGGCAAGCACAACGATCTCGAGGAGGTCGGCGTCACGGCGAGGCACCACACCTTCTTCGAGATGCTGGGCAACTTCTCCTTCGGCGACTACTTCAAGCGTGAGGCGATCGCCTACGCGTGGGAGCTGATGACGGAGGAGTTCGGGCTTCCCAGGGAGCGGTTCTGGGCAACGGTCCACTACTCGGATGACGACGCGGCCGCGCTCTGGCAGGAGGTCGCCGGGCTGCCCGCGTCGAGGATCTTCCGCCTGGGCGACGAGGACAACTTCTGGCAGATGGGCGAGACCGGTCCGTGCGGTCCGTGCTCGGAGCTGCACTTCGACCTTCGCCCCGAGGGCCGGCGCGGGACCGATCTCTCGGTCGAGGAGTTCGTCGACGCGAGCGAGCGCGGCGAATTCATCGAGCTCTGGAACCTGGTCTTCATGCAGTTCGACCGGGGCGCGGACGGCGAGCTGACGCCGCTGCCGCACCCCTCGATCGACACCGGGATGGGGCTCGAGCGGCTCGCGAGCGTGCTCCAGGGCGTCGGTTCGAACTACGAGACCGATCTCTTCGTCCCGTTGATCGAGCGAGCGGTCTCGGTCATCGGCGTGCCGTACGAGTCCGGGTCGCCGTCGGGCGTCTCGTACCGCGTGCTCGCGGACCACGCGCGCGCCGTCGCCTTCCTCCTCGCGGACGGCGTCTTCCCGTCGAACGAGGATCGGGGCTACGTGCTCCGTCGGATCCTGCGCCGCGCGGTGCGCCACGCCTGGCTTCTCGGCCGTCGGGAGCCGACGCTCGTGCACGTCGTCGACCAGGTCATTGAGGAGATGGGCGACGCGTTCCCGGAGCTCGCCGCGAGGCGGGACCACCTGCTCCGCACGACGCGTGTCGAGGAGGAGCGGTTCCTGGAGACGATCGATTCGGGGATGGCGCGCTTCGACGAGATCGCGCCGGACCTCGCGCCCGCGGTCCGCGCCGCGATCGAGGCGGGGACCGAGCCCGCGCCGGTGATCGCGGGTGAGGACGCGTTCCGGCTGCACGACACCTTCGGCTTCCCGCTCGACCTGACCGAGCTCATGGCCCGGGAGCGAGGGTACGTCGTCGACACGGAGGGCTACGAGGCCGCGCTCGAGGCGCAGCGCGAGCGGTCGCGCCGGGACCGGCGAGCCGCGGGGCACGAGATCGCGGCCGACGAGTTCGCCGAGGGGTGGGACGAGCTCGAGCCGACGGCGGAGCAGACGTTCGTCGGCTACGAGCGGGTCGAGGTCGAGACGGACATCATCGCGGTCCGTCGCGCGAACGGGCGGCTCGCGCTCCAGCTCCGGGAGAACCCGTTCTATGCCGAGGCCGGCGGCCAGGTCAGCGACCGGGGCGAGGTCGTGGGCGACGGGTGGCGTCTGGAGGTCGATGACGCTCGTCGCGTCGGCGGCCGGGTCGCGGTCGTCGGGAACGTCGAGGGCGACTTCCCCGCCGTCGAGCGTCCGATCCCGGTGCGGGCCATCGTCGCGCAGCCGTCCCGCCACGACACGGAGCGGAACCACACGGCGACGCACCTGCTCCACGCCGCGCTTCGCCGGGTCCTCGGCCCGCACGTCGTGCAGCGTGGCTCCCTCGTCGCGCCGGACCGGCTGCGCTTCGATTTCTCGCACCCGCAGCCGTTGACGGCGGAGGAGATCCGCCGCGTCGAAGAGGAGGTGAACCGCGCGATCCTGGCCGATGAGGACGTCTGCGCCGAGTACACCGGCTATGCCGAGGCGCTCGAGCGGGGCGCGATGGCGCTCTTCGGCGAGAAGTACGGCGATGTCGTGCGCGTGATCGAGATCCCGGGCGTGAGTCTCGAACTCTGCGGCGGCACGCACGTTCGCCACACCGGCGAGATCGGGCTCTTCCGGATCGTGAGCGAGTCGGGCGTCGCCGCCGGCGTCCGGCGGATCGAGGCGGTCACGGGCCCCGCCGCCTACCGCCGCGCCGTGGAGCGGGAAGCGCTCCTCGAACAGGCCGCGGCCGCGCTTCGGACCACGCCGGACAACCTGGTCCGGCGGATCGAGCAGCTCGTGGAGGAGAACCGTGAGCTGGAGCGGCGGCTCGAGCGCGCGCTGACGGCGGGCGCCGCGGATGTGGTCGGCGACCTCGTCGCCGGCGCGACGATGGTCGACGGCGCACGCGTCATCACCTCCGAGGTCGAGGTCGCGACGCCCGACGAGCTCCGCGCCCTCGGCGACCGGCTCCGCGAGCGACTCGGCTCCGGCGCGGCCGTCCTCGCCGCACGTTTCCCGGAACGGACCGCGTTCTTCGCGGTCGTGACGGACGATCTCATCGGCAAGGGCCTCCGCGCGGACCGGCTCGTCCGGGAGGTCGCGCAGCGGACCGGCGGCTCGGGCGGCGGCCGGCCGCACATGGCGCAGGGCGGCGTCGGCGACCCGTCGAAGATCGCCGAGGCGCTCGGCCTCGCGCCGGAGATCGTGCGTGCACACCTCGGAGGCGAAGGGTGAACGCGGCCGCGGCCGCCCGGAGGTGGCTGGAAGAGAGGGAGCCCCAGGCGCCGCCCGCGCTCCGGAGCCGGATGCTCGAAGCCGTAGGTCGCCGGGCGGCCGATGCCGACGAGGCCGGGACGGCCGGAGCCCATGCCGGCGTCGCGACCGTCCTGGCCGAGGCCGCGATCGAGCGGCTCCGGTCGGTCCTCGCCTCGCCCGGCGACCGGGAGGCGGCGTGGGACCTCCTGACCGCGGACGCGCTCCTGACGGGCGCGCTCGAGGCCGCGGCCGAGGCGGGGCCCGAAGCGCTCCTCGCCCTCGCCGAGGCGTACGGGCCCGAACGGCTCGCGGCCGAGCTGCTCGAGCAGGGACGCGACGGACGATGACGGAGCGGGGACGATGGAGAGCCCCTTCGTGAGCGAGGTCTCCGCGCACCTGGAGGCGCTTTCCGAGGTGGCGGCGCGTTCGGCGCGAGAGCTGGCGGGCCAGGTCGCCGAGGCCGCGGAGCTGGCGCTCCGGGCGCTGGACGGCGGGCGCAAGCTGCTCTTCTGCGGGAACGGCGGGTCCGCGGCCGACGCGCAGCATCTGGCGACGGAGTACGTGGTCCGATTCCGTCGTGCCCGGCGCCCGCTCCCCGCGATCGCGCTGACCACGGACACGTCGCTCCTGACGGCCGCGTCGAACGATCTCGGCTTCCGGCACGTCTTCGCCCGCCAGGTTCGCGCGCTCGGCGCTCCGGGCGATGTGCTCTTCCTGCACTCGACCTCCGGCGAATCGGAGAACCTGCTCGAGGCCGCGAAGGCCGCGAGGGAGGTGGGCGTGAAGACCGTCGCGCTCCTCGCACGCGGCGGCGGGCGGCTGCGCGGGATGGTCGACCTCGCGATCGTCGTGCCGACCGACAACGGCGCGCACGCCCAGGAGCTGCACCTCGCGATCGGCCACGCGATCTGCGAGATCGTGGAGAGCCGGACCGCGGGCCCGACCGGCGAGCCCTGACGCCGGACGGGCCCGGGAATCCGCCCGGGTGCAGGTGGTGGATAGGGATGAGGGTACCGGTTCGATGGCTGAGACTTTGAACGAGGAGATCCGGCGGGCGCTGCACGAGCTGCGTGCCGCGGAGAAGGACCAGGCGCTCTTCTACCGTTCGCTCGCGGCCCAGGCCGAGGCGGCGGGCGACGAGGCGCTCGCCGAACGCCTGAACGGGCTCCACGCCGATGAGCAGCACCACCTCTCGCGCCTGACCGCCCGTCTCCTCGAACTGGGCGAGCCGCTCGCCGACCTGCGTTCCCGGCCGGCGCCGAGCGCCACGCTCGAGGGTTGGGAGTCCACAGCGCGGGAACGGGAGCGCGCCGAGATCGATCGCTATCGCGCACTCCTCGAGCAGCCGCTCGACGAGGTGACGGCAGCGCGGATCCGTGAGATCCTGAGGGTCGAAGAGCTCCAGGAACGCGAGCTGGGCGGGAAGTGGACGACGGCGTGACGCGTGGGCGCGGGCCGCAGGACCGGGCGCTCGGCAGGATCGCGGCGCCGCGCGCGGTCCGGGAGATCACACGGCGCCTCGAGGAGGCCGGGTACGAGACCTGGGCCGTAGGCGGCGCCGTGCGTGACGCAGCGCTCGGCCTCGCCGTCGGCGACTGGGACCTCGCGACCCGGGCCCGGCCGGAGGAGGTCCGGCGCCTTTTCCGGCGGACCGTGCCGATCGGGATCGAGCACGGGACCGTCGGCGTGTTCGGCCGGGATGGCGTCCTCTACGAGGTCACGACCTTCCGCCGCGACGTCGAGACGTACGGGCGCCACGCCCGGGTCGAATTCGCGGATACGATCGAGGAAGACCTCGCGCGGCGCGACTTCACCTGCAACGCGCTGGCCTGGCACCCGCTCACGGGCGAGGTCCGCGACCCGTTCCTGGGGCTGGAGGACCTCCGGTCCGGCCGGCTCAGGACCGTCGGGAACGCCGCGGACCGTTTTGCCGAGGACTACCTGAGGGTCCTGCGTGCACTCCGCTTCGCCGGGCACTTCGTCCTCGAGATCGAACGGTCGACGTGGGGTGCGCTCGTTGCGGCGGTGCCGGAGTTGACGCGCCTCTCGGCCGAGCGGATCCGTGAGGAGCTCTGGAAGATCCTGGGGAAGACGGCCCGCGCCTCCCGCGCGCTCTCGCTCTACGCCGCGTCCGGGGCGCTCGGCGTCCTCTACCCGGAGCTCGAGGCGCTCATCGGCCTCGAGCCCGATGGCGGGGGCGGTCCCGACGTCTGGTCGAAGTCGCTCCTCGCCGTGGACGCGCTCCCGCCGACCCGGCCGCGACTGAGGTTCGCGGCGCTGGTGCACGCGATCGGGATGCCCGGATCCAGGATGAGGGATCTCCGTGGCGGGTGGCGTTTCGTCGGCCACGAGACGCTGGGCGCGAGGAAGGCCAGGCAACTCCTGGCCCGGCTCCGCGCTTCGAACGCGGATACGGAGCGCGTCACGAGGCTGGTCCAGCACCAGTCGTCGCTCTTCCCGCCCGACGCACCTCCGGCCGGGATCCGGCGCTGGCTCCGGGATGTGGGGCCCGACCTGGTGCGCGACCTGTTCCGGCTGCGCTTCGCACTCTGGCGCGCGGAGCCCGGAACCGGAACAGAGACACCGCGCGACCTCCTCGAACGGTGGGCCGCAGCGCACCGCGTGCTCCTCGAGCGCCCGGTCCTGGATGTGGCCGGGCTCGCCATCGGTGGCAAGGAGCTCCGCGCGCTCGGGCTGCCGCCCGGACCCGAGTACGGGCGGATCCTGCGGGAGCTGGTCGAGGTCGTCATCGAGCGGCCGGAGCTGAATACGCGGAGCGATCTCATGGAGTGGGTCGAGCGGGAGGAGTTGGGCCGGTGACGGGTGCTCTCGCGTTCTCGGCGCTGGCTGCCGTCGTCATCATCCTGGGCGGCATGCTCGTCCTCGCGCGTACGCCCCGCGAGCGGACGACGCTCGACGCGCTCACCGCCTTCGGCGGGGGGTTCATGCTCGCCGTCGCGCTCCTCGACATGCTCCCGCACGCCCTCGACGTCGACGCGGGCTTCACGATCGTGACCCTCGGCTACCTCGCGGTCCACGTGACGCAGCACGTCCTCCCGCCGCACTTCCACTTCGGCGAGGAGACGCATGCGGAGGCGATGGTCTCGAGGGGCATCGGCTTCTGGGCGCTCGCCGGGCTGCTCCCGCACTCGTTTTTCGACGGCGTCGCGATCGCGAGCGGATTCCTCGTCGGACCCGAACTCGGGGTCCTGATCTTCCTCGCGGTCCTGCTGCACAATGCGCCGACGGGGATCGCACTGGCGAGCATCATGGTCGCGAGCGGGAACACGCGCCGCCAGGCGATGCTCGCGCTCGCCACGATCGGCATCGCGACGGTGGCCGGCGCACTCGTCACGCCCACGATCGAGGCGCTCGTCCGGTACGGCCTCGCGCTCGCGGCGGGAGTGACGCTCTACGTCGCGGCATCGAACCTCATCCCGGAATCGCAGAACGCGTCGCGGCGGATCGTGCCGATCTCGGTGATCCTCGGCGTCCTGGCGTTCCTCGTCGTCCGCTTCCTCCTGCCGGACGCGTGAGCGGGAGCCGGGCCGCGCGGGACGACACGGGAGGTAGAGCAGTATGACGGTACACGGCACGGGCCCGGACCTCTTCGAGAGCGGGCGCGACCCCGGCGCGTACGCGCCGCTCGCGGCACGGCTGCGGCCACGGTCGCCCGACGAGTTCGTCGGGCAGGAGCACCTCTTCGGCCCGGGCAAGCCGCTGCGCGAGATCATGGAGCGCGGGCTCCTGACCAGCTTCGTCCTCTGGGGCCCGCCGGGCACGGGGAAGACGACGATCGCACGCCTCGTCGCGGAGCGCGCGAACGCGGAGTTCGTCATGCTGAGTGCCGTCTCCGACGGCGTGCCGCGGCTCCGCGAGGTCGTGAAGGAGGCGAAGGAACGGCTCGGCTATCACGGCCGACGGACCGTGCTCGGCGTCGACGAGTGCCACCGCGCGCTGCCGGCCTTCCAGGATGCACTGCTCCCGTCCATCGAGGACGGGACGGTCGTCTTCATCGGCGCGACGACGGAGAACGTCAGCTTCGAGCTCCGCCCCGCGCTCCTCAGCCGGGTACGGGTGTTCCGGCTGGACCCGCTCAGCGTCGAGCAGGTCCGTCAGATCCTGGAGCACGCGCTCCAGGACCGGGACCGAGGGCTCGGCGCGCGCGAGCTGCGGATCGAGCCGGAGGCGCTCGAGCTGATCGCGGCGAGCGGAGGCGGCGATGTACGGAGCGCGCTCGGCGCGCTCGAACTCGCGGCCGGGATGACCGGACACGGTGGCACGATCACCGCCGCCATCGCCCGCGAGGCGGTCGGGACCCTCGTCGTCCGGCACGACCGGAAGGGCGACGCACACTACGACGTCGCATCGGCCTTCCAGAAATCGATCCGCGGGTCCGACCCCCACGCAGCGCTCTACTGGCTCGTGCGGATGCTCGCCGGCGGCGACGCGGCGATGGCGATCCGCAGGATGCTCGTGACCGCGGCCGAAGACATCGGAATGGCCGACCCGCAGGCGCTCGTCGTCGCCGAGGCCGCCGCGGCCGCGTACGACCGGATCGGATCGCCGGAGGGCGACATCCCCCTCGCGCAGGCCGTCGTCTACCTCGCGACGGCGCCGAAGTCGAACCGCGCGTACAAGGCGCTCGGCGCGGCTCGCGCCGCGCTCAACGCCGATCCGTCCCTGCCCGTTCCGATCCACCTCCGGAACGCGCCGACGAAGGTCATGCGCGAACTCGGCTACGGGGCAGGGTACCGTTACCCGCACGATGAACCGGAGGCCTTCGCGGCAGGCCAGTCGTACCTCCCGGACGAGCTCGTGGGGAGCATTTTCTACCGGCCCACCGGTCGCGGGTACGAGGCGATGGTGCGCGAACGGATGATCCGGTGGTTCGAGCTCGGGCGGAAGCACGAGGCGGAGTCCGGGTAGACCCGGGCCGGGAGCAGGGCCTCCCGGGGCTTCCGGGCCTGCGGCAGGTCGCGTAGCCGTCGGCCGGCCGTCGGGTAGCCGGCGGCGGGGCCCCCGCGAGCGCCCGGGCCTGCCCCGATCCGGTACGCGGCCGCCGCGCGGCTCCGAGCCCGCATCAGAGCGCCACTTCGAGCCCGAGTTCGACGACCTGATCGGGTGGGATCCGGAACGCGGCCCGCGCCGGGCGCTCGTTCCGCCAGAGGACGGCGAAGAGCCGTGCGCGCCACCGGGCCAGGTTCGCGCGTCCGACCGGGATGAGCGTGATGAGGCCGAGAAAGTAGGTCGCGCGTGCCGGCTCGAGGCGGAGCGGCTCGCCCCGGCAGCACTCCAGGATGTCGGGGATGTCCGGCGTCTCCATGAAACCGTAGCGGGCCGAGAGCTGCCAGACGCGTGCGGCGACTCGCTCGACCGTGACCCTCTCCTCCGGCGTGACCCGGGGCGCATCTTCGGTCAGGACGGAGAGGAGGACCACGCGCTCGTAGACGATCCCCATCCGTTCCAGGCTATGCTGGAGCGCGAACGGGACGATGCCGGGGCTCGGCGCGAGGAAGATCCCCGTCCCGGGGACCTGGACGGGCCGCCGCGCGCCGATCTCACGGAGGAACTCCGGGACCGAACGCTGTCTCCGCCGCAACATCTCGCCGAGCGCGTCGGTTCCGCGCCGCCACGTCGTGAGGATGACGAAGACGACGGCGCCGATCAGCGCGGGGAACCAGGCGCCGTGGACGAGCTTGACCAGGTTCGCGCCGAGGAGCACGGTGCCGAGCGCGAGGAAGGCGCCGGCGATGAGGACCGTCCGCGCGAGCGACCAGCGCCATCGCGCCCGCGTCACGAAGAGGAAGAGGAGCGATGTCGTCACCATCGCGCCGATGACCGCCATCCCGTACGCGGCGGCGAGGCGCTCGGAGCTGCCGAACCCGAGGACCAGCGCGAGGCAGAGCGCAAGGAGCGCCCAGTTCACGACCGGGGAGATAGACCTGGCCGGCCATCCGGGCCGAGGTGTGCCGGATCGTCATCCTCGGCAGGTACCCCAGCTGGATGGCCTGGCGCGTGACGGAGAACGAGCCCGCGATCAACGACTGCGATGCGATGATCGTCGCCGCGGTCGCCAGGAACACCGTCGGGATCCGTGCCCACTCAGGGACCAGATAGTAGAACGGGTTGCGGACCGCGCCCGGATCGAGGAGGAGGCGCGCGCCCTGTCCGAGGTAGTTGAGGACGAGGGCGGGGAAGGCGATGAAGTACCACGCCCTGCGGATCGGCGCCGCGCCGAAGTGCCCCAGACCCGCGTAGAGCGCCTCGGCGCCGGCGACGGTCAGGACGACGACGCCGAGCGTCAGGAACCCGGCCACCCCGTTCTCGATGAAGAAGGTGACGGCGCGGCGCGGGCTCAGCGCGGCGAGGACGGCGGGGTGGCCCGCGAGCCCGGCGATCCCGAACGCGGCCAGGGCGAGGAACCAGACGAGCATGATGGGCCCGAAGATGGCGCCGATCCGCCCGGTCCCGAGCCGCTGGACGGAGAAGAGCGCGACCAGGACCGTGACGGCGATTGGCACGGCCGCGCGCCCGGTCGTCGCCGTCGTGGCGTCGAGCCCTTCGACCGCGGCCAGGACCGAGATCGCTGGCGTCACGATCCCATCGCCGTAGAGGAGCGCGGTTCCGAGGAGCCCGACCGTCGTCAGGAGGCGTTCGCGGCCCTGCTCTCCCCGGGGGATCAGGAGCGCGAGGAGCGCGAGCGTGCCTCCCTCACCGCGGTTGTCGGCACGCAGGATGAACTGGAGGTACTTGACGCCGACGACCAGGGTCAGGGCCCAGACGAAGAGGGAAAGGACCCCGAGGATGTTCGGCTCCGTCGCCGGGATCGCGTATGGCCCGCGGAACGCGGCGCGAAGCGCGAAGAGCACGTTCGTCCCGATGTCGCCGAAAACGATGCCCAGCGCCTCAAGGGTGAGGAGTCGGGCCGCCCGGTTCGAGTCCTTCCGCATCCTCCGTCCTGTGGCGCCCGCATCCATGCCGTACGCCCGCGGCTCGGGAGCGCACGACCCATACCCGCTCCGCCTGCCGCGCCGCGGGCCAGGGGCTGGAACCAATCCTCGCGACGTGCGCTACAATCAGCGACCCGCACTAGCGGGGTGCGCCGCGGCGTGGGGTGCCGGAGGACCGGCGAAGGAGACCAAATCAGGAGAACGTGCCCGTATGAAGAGGATGTCCAGGGCTTCACTCGCCGCGATCCTGGTCGCGTGGGTGGCCGTCGCGTGTGTGCCGAAGATCAAGGAGCCGGACGTCCGGCTGGCCGGCGTCCGCGTCGGCGGGCTCGGACTCGATGGCGGGCTCATCTATGTACGGCTCAGCGTGGTCAACCCGAACGACTTCGGGATCGAGGCGGCCGGCCTGACCTACGATCTCGACCTGAAGCGCGCGGCGGATGGGGAGGCCTCGTGGGACGACGTCGCCGAAGGGACGTACCGCGAGACCGTACGCGTCGGCTCGAACGACAGTGCGGTCGTCGAGATCCCGGTCGAGTTCAGGTACAGCGGCCTCGGCGGCGCGGTCCAGTCGCTCCTCTCTTCCGGGTCCGTGAGCTACCGGGTCCGGGGCAGCGTCGCCATCACGAAGCCCGTGCGCACCGAGATCCCGTATCGGCACACGGGCACGGTCAGTCTCTTCCAGGGTAGATAAGACCGGACGCCGTTCGGCCGGCAGGCTACGGTCCGGCCGACCCGGATCGGGCAACCACGTGGCCAGGAAAGGAGAGAGCCCATCAGCGATTCCATCTCGACCGAGGCACCCCGCGAACGCGCCGTCCTCGTGGCCGCGCCGTCCCGTGCGGTGCCGTTGCGCATCGTCGAGGAGCAGCTCGAGGAGCTTGGCCGGTTGGCGGACACCGCCGGCGCGACCGTCGTGGACGCGCTCGTCCAGCGTCTCGAGTCGCCTCACCCCAGGTACTACATCGGCAGGGGCAAGGCCGCGCAGCTTCGGGCGGCGCTCGAGGCGGCCGAGGCGACGCTCGTCATCTTCGACGACGAGCTCTCGCCCGCCCAGGGCAAGAACCTCGAGGACCTCCTCGGCGTCCGGGTGCTGGACCGTACCGAGCTGATCCTGGACATCTTCGCGACCCGGGCCCGGACCCGTGAGGCGCAGATGCAGGTGGAGCTGGCACAGCTCCAGTACATGCTCCCGCGGCTGAGGCGGATGTGGACCCACCTGGCGAGGATCCGGGGCGGGATCGGGATGCGGGGCCCCGGCGAGCAGCAGCTCGAGACGGACCGGCGGTTGATCGGCCGGCGGATCCGTGACCTGCGCGCCCGGCTCGCCGTCGTCGCCCGGCAGCGCGCCACGCAGCGCAAGGGCCGGTCCGGCGAGTACCGCGTCGCCCTGGTCGGGTACACGAACGCCGGGAAGTCATCGATCCTGAGGGCGCTGGCGGGCGCCGAGCTCTTCGTCGAGGACCGCCTCTTCGCGACGTTGGATCCGGCGACACGGGTCGTGCACCTCGGGACGGGCGCGAAGGTGCTCGCGACCGATACGGTCGGCTTCATCCGCAAGCTGCCGCACCACCTGGTCGCGTCGTTCCGGGCGACACTCGAGGAGGCGGCCGAGGCCGACGTCCTGCTCCACGTCATCGACGCGTCGCACCCGGGGTGGGAGGAACAGAAGCTCGTCGTCGAGTCCGTGCTCGACGACCTCGCGATCGCGGACCGGCCGGTGCTCCTGGTCTTCAACAAGGTGGACCGGCTCACGCACGTCGAGGAGGCCGCGCTGCGCGAGCGCGTCGCCGTGCTCTACCCGGAGCCCGCCGTCTTCGTGTCGGCCGTCGAGGACGGCGGGCTCGAGGCGCTCCGCGTGCGGCTGCTCGAACTCCTCCGCGCCGAACGCCCCGAAGTCGACCTCAGGATCCCTGCGGCGGACGGCGAAGCCCTCGCGACCGTCTACAGGGAGGGAGAGGTGCTCGAAAGGGAAGAGATCGGAAGCGTGATCCGGGTCCTGGCCCGGCTGCCCGGGCCGGCGCTCGGACGGCTGCGTCAACGGCACGGGATCGAAGTGAGCGGGATGGGATGACGGGCCGGAGAGACCGCATCGCCATCATTGGGCCGGGACGGATGGGGCTCGCCCTCGGCGCCGCGCTCGTCCAGGCCGACGCCGTCGAGCGGATCGACTTCTTCGGCCGGGACGAGGGCCCGCCACCTCACCCGATCTTCGAAACCGGGAGCGGGAGGATCGAGTACCGTGGCCCGCTGAGCCGATTGCCCGATGCGACGAGCGCGGTGATCCTCGCGGTGCCGGACGAGAAGCTGGTGGAGGTCGCCTACGGTCTCGCAACCTTCGGACCTGCGCCGGCAGGGTGCGTCGCGCTCCATCTGGCCGGGGCGATCAGCACCGATGTCCTCGCACCGCTGCACGCGGTCGGGTACGAGATCGGCTCGATGCATCCGCTCCAGTCCGTCGCGGACCCGTGGTCCGGCGGCGGCCGGCTGGCCGAGGCAGGCTTCGCACTCGCCGGCCAGCCGGGCGCCCTCGCGGTCGGACGCAGACTGGTCCGGGCGCTGGGCGGCCGCCCCTTCGTCATCCCGCCCACGCTCCGGCCTCTCTACCACGCGGCGGCCACCTACGCGTCCAATTATCTGGTCGCCCTGATCGCGGTCGCCGCCCGCCTCATACAGAGCGCAGGCGTCGATCAGGAGGATGCACTCCCCGCGATGCTGCACCTCGTGCGCGGCACGCTCGATAACCTCGAACAGCTCGGCCCCGCGGCGGCCTTGACCGGTCCCATCGCGAGGGGCGATGTGGACACCGTTCGCCTGCACCTGGCCAGGTTGTCCGATGAGGACCGAGCGCTATATTGCGCGTTGGGACGCGAGACGGTGCGTCTTGCTCGGGCGGCCGGACTGGATCCCGGCCGTGCAGTCACGTTGGAATCGCTCCTCGCGATCGAATGATGCGGCTTTACATCAATGTCGACCACGTCGCCACGGTTAGGCAGGCCCGCCTCACGGACGAGCCGGACCCGGTCCGTGCGGCCGTGCTCGCGGAGCTGGGGGGCGCCGATGGGATCACGCTCCACCTCCGTGTGGACCGGCGCCACATCCAGGACCGGGATGTGCGCCTCCTCAGCGAGACCGTCCGGACCGGGATCAATTTCGAGCTCGCGGTCGAGAGCGACGTCATGGATCTTGCGCTCGATGTCCGGCCGATGGCGGTTACGCTCGTCCCCGAGCGCCGCGAGGAGGTGACGACCGAGGGGGGGCTCGCACTCGGCCAGGAGCCGCAGCGCCGGCGGATCGCCGCGGCGCTCGACCGGTTCCGGGCCAGGGGGATCCGGACCTCGCTCTTCGTCGATCCCGATCCGGACGTCCTTCGCATCGCGGCCGAGCTCGGGACCGATGCGGTCGAGCTCCATACGGGCGAGTATGCGAAGCGCTTCAAGGCCGGCCGTGACGCGGCCGCGCCGGAGTTGCAGCGGCTCCGGAGCGCCGCGGCGCGTGCGCGCTCGCTGGGGCTCGACGTCCACGCGGGCCACGGGCTGACCTACGAGAACGTGGCGCCGATCGCGGCGATCCGGGAGATCGAGGAGTTGAACATCGGGCACAGCGTCGTCAGTCGCGCGATCTTCGTGGGGATGGAGCGCGCGGTGCGAGAGATGAAGGAGATCCTGTATCACGCCCGTGCGGGCGTGGCGCACGGCTCGAAGGGGTGAGCGCGATGCCGTCGGTACGCGAATTTTTCCTCGCCGAGGCGGGCGGATGCCTGCGCGGCCTCGAAGAAGTCGTCCAGGCGCCCGTGGGCGGGGGATTCGATCCGGACGAGCTGCTCCGACTCGCCCGGATGTTGCGCGGGAGTGCTCAGATGGCCCGCGAGGATCAGGTGCTTGCCGTCGCACAGGCGCTGGAGTCGGGTGCGAAGGCGATCGCCGAGCGGCGCCTCCCGTGGAGCGATGAGATCAAGCAGGAGCTCCTGGCGACGCTCGCGGACCTGAAGCTCCTCGTCGGGGGCGAGCTCCCGGTCGTGGAGGCGGAGGCGCGGGTCCGACAGGCGGTCTCGCGTTGGCGGCGGCCGGGCATCGACCCCGTCGGGCCGGCGCCCTCGGGGCTTCCGACGACCGTGGGGCCGGGCGCCGGTCCCGGCTCGGACTTCGTCGCCTACGCGGCGAAGGAGCTCGGGGCGATCCTCGCGGCATTCGATCGCGCGATCCCGGTCCTCGAGCTCGATGCTCGCGACCGCGAGCCCCTCAAGTCGATCCTCCGCAGCCAGCGGGCGCTCCTGGGCGCCGCGCGGCTCGACTCGATCCCGCCGCTGGCGGAAGCGCTACGTGCCGTGGACGAGGTCAGCCGCCTGATCGCCCGGCACGATGCGCCGGTCGAGGGCGACTGGCTCGAAGTCTTCCGCCTCGCGAGGGCCGTGCTGGCCGATGTGGCGCCCGCGCTGGAGCAGGGCGGCGTACCCGCCGGCCCGGCCTTGCTCCCGGAATTGCGCGCGCTCCGGACCCGGCTCCTCGAACGATTCGGCTCGATCCCGGATCCCCGCCGGGCCGGGGACGCCGCGGCCGGCGGCCGACCGGCCGACGCCATCGACTTCTTCCGCCGCGAGGCCGGCCTCCTCCTCGACCGGGTCGAGCGGATGTCCGGCGACCTCTCGCACGCGCCGCCGGACCGCCAGGCCATGCTGCGTCGCGAGATCCAGGGCGTGCTCACCGCGCTCCGCGATACCGCGCTGAGTCTCGGTTTCGGCCACACCGCCGTGATCGCGGAGACCGCGCTCGCCCGGGCCTCGGCCGGCACGGTCGCCGTCGTACAGGAACTCGTGCCGACGCTGCGGAGGACGGTCGCGGCGGATCGGCCGATCGCGCCGCCCGGCGCGGCCGAGGCTCCGGCCCGGGCCGCGGCGGCCGGGGTCGAGCACGAGGCGAGGCGAGACGACGCGCCGCCCGCCCCGCAGTCAGCAGCGGCCGCCGTGGACGCCCAGACTCCGGGCGAGGAGGTCGTGCCGATCGAGTCGCTCTTCTATCGCGGGAACGCGCTGAGACGCCGGATCGGCGAGCTGCGTCTGATCATCGACCGCGCCATCGGCGGCGATGCGACGGCACGCGAGGCACTCGAGGAACTCTGCGACCTGATCCACCAGGAGTTGAAGTGACGTCACGACGGGGCCGAAGTCGGGCCCTGAACGGGAAGGCGGTCGCAGGGATCGCCCTCGGTCTCGCGCTCCTCGGCCTTTCGCTCCGCGGGGTGGACCTGCGCGGCGTGCTCCGCGAGATCCGGAGCGCGGACCCGTTGCTCTTCCTCGCCGCGATCGCGGCCGCGACCGCGCCGATGGTCGTGCGCGCGTGGCGCTGGCGCGTGCTCCTCGAGCCGAGCCGCCCCGGGACGGCGTTTCGGTCACGGTTCGAGGCGACGATGATCGGCTTCATGGCGAACAACGTGCTCCCGGCCAGGGTCGGCGAGCTCGCACGCGCGTACGCCCTCTCCAGGGCGGAAAGGGTGCCGCTCATCGCTTCGATCGGCTCCCTCGTCGTCGAACGGCTCCTCGACGGAATCGTCGTCGTGTCCTTCTTCGCCCTCGCCATGGCGTGGCCGGGCTTCCCCACGCCCGGCGTGCTGGCCGGGCGAGATCCCGCCGGCGCGGCGCTCGTCGCCGGCGCGCTCGTGCTGGGGTTCGGGATCGTCCTCGCCGCCCTCGCGCGCTGGCCCGGTCCTGCGGTCGCGCTCGTGGAACGCCTTGCGGCGCGAACGCTGCCGTCCTCGTTCCGGAGGCCCGTGATCGACGCATTCACGGGGTTCGTCTCCGGCCTCGGCGCGCTCCGCGACCCCAGACTCCTCGCCCGGGCGATGTTCTGGTCCGTCTGGGTCTGGCTCATCGGCGCATTCGGGTTCTGGTTCGGATTCCTGGCGTTCGGGATCCGCGTCCCCTTCGTCGGCGCACTCTTCCTCCAGTCGCTGATCGCTCTCGCGGTCGCGCTCCCCTCCGCGCCGGGGTTCTTCGGGCCGTGGGAGGCGGCCGCACGCCTCGGGCTGCACGGGGTCTACGGGGTCGCGCTCGACAAGGCACTCGGGTTCGCGATCGGATTCCACATGGGCGGCTTCCTGGCGGTTACGCTCCCGGGGCTCTACTTCGCCTCCCGGCTCGGCGTCTCGCTGCGCGAGGTCGAGGCCCGGGAATCCCGGCAGGTCGAGCTGGCCGGAGCGGAGGGCGCTCCCCCCGGCGCCGCGCCGTGACAGCCTGCGGGACGTCCTGATGCGTACCATCGGACACGGGCGCGACCGCGCTCGGGCCCACGCGCCCGCGAAGGTGAACCTCTCGCTCCGCGTCCTCGCCCGGGAGAGCACCGGTTATCATCAGCTCGAGACCGTTTTCTGCGCGCTCGAACTCTCCGATGAGGTGGAGCTCGAGCGCGGCGGACCGGGGATCGAACTCGAGGTCGAAGGCCAGGACACGGGCCCGGCCGAGGCGAATCTCGCGTACCGTGCGGCCGAGGCGTTCTGTCAGGCGTGCGGGCGGGCGGCGGCGCTCAGGATCCGGCTCCGGAAACGGATCCCCGTCGGCGCCGGGCTCGGTGGCGGTTCGAGCGATGCGGCCACGACGCTCCTCGCCCTGAACGCCCTCCACGACGAGCCGCTCGACGGAGCCACGCTCCTCCGGATCGGTGCCGGGCTCGGGAGCGACGTCCCCTTCTTCCTCGCCGGCTCTCCTCTGGCCCTCGCCTGGGGGCGGGGCGAACGACTGCTCCCGCTGCCGCCGCTGCCGAGGGCACCCGTCCTCGTCGCCGTCCCCGACTTCGCGATCGCGACGGCGGATGCATACCTCGCCCTCGACCGCCACCGCGCCGCACACGATGAGCGGCCCGGGCCCGGGATCTTCGAGCCGGCGCGCTTCGGGTCCTGGGACGACATCGCGGCCGTCGCCGTCAACGACTTCGAGGCGCCGACCTTCGAACGATTCCCGGTGCTCGGAAGCGTGAAGGCCGCGCTCGGCGAGGCCGGCGCGACCCTCTCGCTCCTGTCCGGAAGCGGCTCGGCACTCTTCGGCGTCTTCCGGACCCCGGAGGATCGCGATCGCGCGGCCGACATCATCCGATCCGCGCACCCCGGGATCCGCACCATCGCGACCTGGACAGCGAGCACGATGACGGCGCCGGGCCGCTCGTTTCGCGCCGAAGCCGGTTGAATCGCGGCCCGGCTTCCGTTAACTTGATCCGTGACATTCGCGAATCGCCCGGGCCGAAAGACCGTGCAACACCACGATCCGAACGGTTGCCGGGAGCTGGCGAGACGCGATCGATCCGGGGTCGTCTAAAGGCAGGACAGCGGACTTTGGATCCGCCAGTGGTGGTTCGAGTCCACCCCCCGGAATCCACCCAAGACGGAAGACCCAATATTGGCGCGGGCTGTCGGCGCCTGTGTTGCCGTTTGTTGCACATCTCGCGTATTAATCCCGGCCACCTTCGCCCTTCTTCTCTCTCGACCTCGCCTCCACCGGCCGACGCCGGGCATGTCGAAGTCAGGGATGCCTGTGAGATCGCCCCGCACCACGACGGGCTGCGCTCCCTGACCACGCCGGGCGGTGCTCCGCACCCGCCTCCCTCGCGACGAGCGCTCCCGAGTGCGGGACCCCAGCCGCCCCCGGAATCCCGCCGTTGACACATCCGTATCGGAACGAGTAAACTACCAGGCTGTCGCCACGAGGAACTGGTGTATCAGGGCGAGGCATGCCTGACAATGGGTTTCATGGGCCCATGCTGCTCCTCTCGGGCACGGCGAACCGTCCGCTGGCGGACGAGATCGCGGAGCACATGGGCATCCCGATCGGTGACGCGACCATCAAGCGCTTCGCCGATGGTGAGATCTTCGTGCGTATCAACCAGAACGCACGAGGTCGTGACGTTTTCATCATCCAGCCGACACCGCCTCCGGCGGATACGATCATGGAGGCTCTCCTCCTGGTCGACGCGGCGAAGCGCGCCTCGGCGGCGAGGGTGACGGTCGTGATGCCGTACTTCGGTTATGCCCGCCAGGACCGCAAGGATCAGCCGCGGGTCGCGATCGGTGCGAAGCTGGTCGCGAACCTGATCGAGGCTGCGGGGGCGGACCGGGTCCTCGGGATGGACTTCCACACGCATCAGATCCAGGGATTTTTCGACGTCCCGGTCGATCACCTCTACGCGGCTCCGGTCCTGACGGGCTATTTCCGGAAGAAGCGTCTCACGGACCTGGTCGTCGTCGCGCCGGACGTCGGCGCGGCCAAGATGGCCCGTGGCTTCGCTCGACGTCTGGACGCGTCCTTCGCGATCATCGACAAGCGCCGGCCGGCTCCGAACGTGGCGGAGGTCCTGACCGTCGTCGGGGATGTCGAGGGCCGCAGGTGCCTGATCGTGGATGACATGATCGACACGGCCGGTACGCTGGAGAGCGTGGTGTACGCGTTGAAGGACCGGGGCGCGTCGGAGATCTACGCGGCCGCGACGCACGCGCTCTTGTCCGGCCCCGCGGTCCAGCGGCTGCAGGAGTCGCCGCTCGTCGAGGTCGTCGTCACGAACACGCTCCGGATCTCCGAAGAGAAGCACTTCCCGAAGTTGACGGTCCTGTCCATCGCCGAGCTCCTGGCGAGGGCGATTCGCTACACGCATTCGAACGAGTCGATCAGTCAGCTCTTCGACTGATGGAAGGGAGAAGATCATGATGGTGAGCGAGGCCACTCTGAAGGCGCAGCTCCGAGAGGATTGCGGCAAGGGGCCGGCGAGGCGGCTGCGGGCGGCGGGCCGGATCCCTGCCGTCGTTTATGGAGACGGCGACGAGGCGCAGCCGCTCGCCGTGGACGCGCAAGAGTTGAACCGGCTGTTCTCCCGCATCTCGGTCGAGAACACCGTGATCGACCTGTCGATCGAGGAGAGGGAGCCGGTTCGGGTCCTGGTCCGGGAGGTCCAGACCCATCCATTCCGGCCGGAGATCCTGCATGTGGATTTCTACCGGGTCCGTGCCGGTGAACGGATCACGGTCGAGGTGCCGATCCGGCTCGTCGGCACGCCCGTCGGGGTCCGTGAAGGCGGTATCCTCGACCAGAACCTGCACGCCCTCCCGGTCCGGGTCCGGGCGGATCGGATCCCGGAGGAGATCGAGGTCGACGTCTCGGAGCTCAAGGTCGGCGATGCGCTCCGCATCGAGGATCTTGCGATCCCTGCCGGCGTCGAGGTCGAGGTCGAGGGCGATCGCCCGGTCTGCAGCGTGACCTCACCGACGGTCGCCGCGCTGGAGACGACGGCGGAGTCGCCGGAGGGCGTGGGCGGCGAGGTCGAGGCCGAGTTGACCGAAGAGCGTGGAGCCGAGCCGGCCGGCGGTGGCGAGTAACGGCCGGATCGGTCGTCGCGCGGCGCTCGGATACGGTCCGTGAAGGTCATCTTCGGTCTCGGGAACCCGGGTCCGGAGTACGAGCGCACGCGCCACAACGTCGGCTGGTGGCTCGCCGACCAACTGGCGGCCGAATGGGGGATCGGGCCGTTCCGTCGGGTCGGGCGAAGCCGGGTCGCGGCCGGGCGCGTGGATGAGATCGGGGTCCGGATCGTCGAGCCGCTGACGTACATGAACCGCTCCGGCACGGCGCTGGTGCCGTGGCTGGGAGAACCGGGCTTCGAACCCAGCCGCGATCTCCTCGTTCTCGTCGACGACGTGGCGCTCGAGCCGGGGCGGTTCCGGTTCCGGGCCCGGGGGAGCGCCGGGGGGCACAACGGCCTGAAGTCCATCGAGGCGGCCCTTCGGTCACGCGAGTACGCCAGGCTCCGCATCGGAGTCGGCGCGTCGCCGCCGTCGGTCGACCTTGCGGACTGGGTCCTCTCGCCTCCGCTGCCGGACGAGGAAGAACGGATCCTTGCCCTCTTCCCCGAGCTGGTCGATGGGGTCAGGGTCTGGTTGATGGAAGGGATCGAGGCGGCGATGAACCGCTTCAATCGAAGGCACGACACCGAATGATCGAGAGAACACTCGAACGGAGGCGTCCGTGACGCAACTCATGACGTGGGCCACCTGGGCACCGTTCCTGGGGCTCGTGGGATTGGTGGGGGCGCT
>Ga0079224_100000751_pt1 | contig 34132 bp, 53 predicted proteins | sample Stecom2015_FD_80414 | JGI IMG/M metagenome (GOLD analysis project Ga0079224, IMG submission 80414) | Agricultural soil microbial communities from Utah to study Nitrogen management - Steer compost 2015 | ecosystem: Environmental > Terrestrial > Soil > Agricultural land | place: USA: Utah... | reverse complement strand
TCAAATGCCACTGGACGACCTCAAGCCTGAGCGGGGACTCACGTGAGTACAAATTAGTCTAGCACAGGTGTCAACACCTGCACTGATAACTAGTGCTATGACGCGGTTTGTCACTGGACCACCTTCAACCGGACCAGACACGTAGCGTTCAACCCACGCTCCTCGTCCCGCCCGTAGTAGAGCTCCCTGACCAGCACCTGATAGTCAGCGACGATCACTGTCCACGACCTGATCCCCTCCTTGTAGAGGGCTGCCTGTTTCGACCGGCACAGATCCACCACGTTGTCGATCTGGCCGATGGCATCAACTTCCTCAGCGAACCCGCCCGCCTGATCCAACACCGGGCCGATCAGCAACGGGACCACGATCTCTTCCGTCACCGGGGTCGCCGGCTGGGAACGGAGCGCCCACGACCGCAAGATCGGCCCGACGTCGGTGTCCGAGCTGTCACGGTTCAACGTCATGCGAACCTCGAACTCGTCCGCTCTCGCTTCACCTGTGCCGATCGGAGAGTTCGAGTTGGTCAACGTCGCCAGATCCACGAACGAGCCACGGTCCAACGACAAACTCACCGTCGTCGACCCGCCATCGGCGATGAACGACAAATCGACGAACAAGGACAGCTTCTCGTCTGTCAACCCGTAGTCGAACAGACCCGAGTCGATCTGCCCCGACGGGACCAGATTGTCGAGGTCTTCCATGTAGACGATCCCGAACGTGGTCCCGTTCAACGAGAACACCCGCCTACCCTGGAACGTGACCACCGTCGTTGTCGACGACGCCGCCGCAGGTTCGATCATCAGATCCGACGCGTACGCCGGCACCAACGCCTCCGTGTTCGAGAACGTCTCGAGGTTGAGGCGGCCAAGACCCGTGTTGGGTGTGTTCTCGAAGGTGGACCAGCCGAACCAGACGTATTTGTCTTGGCCTTCGAAACAGAGGACGGGGTCGTCGGTGGGGATGAGGGCGCCGACGGTGAGGTCGCCGTTGCTGCCGACGATCCCGACCCGAACCCCGAGGCTGGTGCCGATGAGCACGAACCCGAGGTAGCCCTGCATCGAGTGGATGAGTTCGCCGTCAGGGAGGAAACCTGCGACGACTGGCTGGTTGAGGCCGGTGCCGTCTTCTTTCATGGTGAGCCGGTAGATCAGGGACTTGTCGCCCGAGTAGCCGCCCGCGTAGAACGCGGTGGGGCCTTCCGCGAAACAGTTCCACGCAAAATCGGTGTTGGGGTGCGTGAAATGGGCGGTAGGGAGCGCCCCGCCTGCGGCGACGAGGGTGGTGATGTCGTACAGGTCATTGTCGTTCGTGGCGATCCAGCGGCCTTTGCCGTACGCCACGTGGTCGACAGTCCCGGTGATGTTCGACGCCGTGGCGGCTGAGCCGCGGGTCGTCTTGTAGATCCCGGACGCGTTGTGGGCGGTGAGCACGTTGAACCCGTCGGACGCAACAGAAGTGACGTCAGCGGCCGGGACCCCAGTGAGAGCGGTCCATGTCGGGGTGCTTGGGGTGATGTCGGTCGTGTACTTGATGGCGGGCCCGTCAGTGACGTACAGGTAGTCACCTGCGACCACGAGCCGCACGTTCGATTTGGAGGTCAGGTACCGGGCGGCGACATCGTTAAGCAAGGAAACTTGGAACCGTTCCCACACGTTGATGCCCTGGGAACGGCGGAACCGGTGCGGGTGCGATTCGTCGATCCGGTCGAAATGGGACTGGCCGGCGCCGACATGCCACGATTCGAACTGGCGGCGCCAGAACGCCTCCGGGTTCAAGGTCTGGGAACCGACGTTGGTCTTGTCGTCCGTCGCCGCACGGAGCTGCTGGACAGACTTGTGTGAGAACTCGGTCTGGTCTGTGTCGAGCGCGTACGCGACCCCGCCAAGCGAGATCGGGTAAGAGATCCCGCCGTTCGCTGCGACCCCGGCACCTTCGTACCAGGAATCGGAGAACCCGAACGTGATGTCGATGGTCACCGTGTCGCCTGCGGGTACTTGCGGGCCAGGCGGGCAGCTTCGGCACGGACCCGCTCTTCACGTTGTTCCATGAGCGGACCGAGAGCGATAGCGGCGTCACGGGACTGTGTCTCCGCCGACCGCCGCGGGTCAGGCTGCGTTGTCATCAAGGCACGCTGAGCGCCCAGCCCACCGAGCAGCCGGCACGCCGCACCCAACGAGAGGATGTCGTGCGCCTCGGCGTGCAGGCCGGACACGGCGGCGATGTCGTCATCGATGGCGGTCAGAGCGTCGAACGTGGCCCGGTACGACACCCGGACCTTGTGCCCCGGCCAGCCGCCCTCACGGAGCACGATCTGGACACCGCCAGTGAACTCGTCGGTGTCCGCAGCCTGATCGGTCCGCCACTTGTCACGTGGAACGATCGGCCAATCGTTACTGGGGCCGGGCGTGTTGTACCGGACCCGCCACACATCCAAGAAGTCCTGCAACCCAGAAAGCGTGTAACCCTGGGTGGGGGCCAAGAAGTCGAAATCCACAGACCGGATACGGAACAGGCCGTTCGACGGGGACGACAGGTCGGCGAGCTCGTCGTTGACCGCCTGGGCGATATCCCAGTTCGACCACGACGGGTTCACGTGGACTGTCGCACCGATGGCATGTTCGGCGGCGGTGGACCCGTACTGGCCCCGGACCACGTTCGCTCCCGAGGACCCGATCCCCGCGACGTACACGTCCTCGAGGTCGCAGGACAAACGGGCGTTCTCGGAGAACCGGGGGGATGTGGTGAGCGGCCACGCTGTGTCCACGGCGTCGACCGCCGAGGAAAGGGTCGAGATGGCTTCTCGTTGGGTGGTCATCAACCGGCGGCGTGTCCGTTCGATGACTTCGTGGAAGGTGGTCATCCGCCCAGCTTTCGTTCGTGGGCTGCGGCGCCACGGAACGGGGCGTCACGGACCCCGTTGTCTCGGAGGCGTTTGTAGGCGGCGTGGTCGGCGGAGACCCGCTTGTTCCGTCGGAGGGTTTCGACGGCGGGTTCGTCGACCTGGCCGGGTGTCCGGTGTGTGGCGCGGGTGGGGATCGCTGCGGCGCCGAGCACCACACCGCGCAGATGGTCGGCGTACGAGAGGGTGCAGGTGTCGGGGTTCTTGCAGCACGCGGGATGACTCATGTGATGTACTCCCCAAATCCGCCGTCGGTCAGAGCCGCGGCTTCTTCGTCGGTGATCTCGTGGACGTGGCCGCCGTCATAGACGACCTGGGCTGTAGCAAGTCCTTCCTCCGGGCCGGTGACAGTGGTCGTGTCGCCGTCGTGGACGATGTGGAACGTGCCGCCCTGATACGGGTGCGTCGACTGGTGCCACACCCCCTCTTGGTCGAGCCACACCGTTTGCCCTTGTGCCCACGAACCGAAATAGGAGAACAGCCGGTTGGTGACGTCGTTCTTCCCGGCGATGAACGTCGGGTTCCCTTCACCGGTCGGCGGGGTGAACGTCGGCATTACTGCCACACCCTCACCCAGTCGACCCACATGTCCATCACCGGGAGACCCGAGTGGCCCACGTGCCTATTGCACGACAAGATCAGGTACATGGGCTGGTTGAACGAGTCCGGCGCCGGGGCCTTGATTGTCGGGACACCGTCGATGAACTGGGTAAGCATCCCGTCTTTCCACAGGCCGCCCCACACGTGCCAGTCGGACAGGTTGATGCCGGCCAGGTTCCGTCGGTTCGTGGTCGCCGATTGCGGCTGCTCGCACAACGCGACGTTGTTGCGGTGGGAGTTCATCCACGTCGTGGTGTTCGGGTCCGAAGACGACAGGCCGAGTTCCATGATGTCCCACTCGCAGCGCAGCAACGGGCACTGGTCGCCGTCCGGCCAGGTCTGCGGGTGTTCGGCGGACAGCAGCCAGAAATACGGGTAGGCGTCGCCGTGGTTCGTGAACCGGATACGGGCCTCGAAGTAGCCCTCCTGCCACGACAGAGCGTTCGGGTAATGCGGGATGTTGTCCGGGTCGCGGACGCCGAGCGTGGTGAGAGCTGTCGACGGATGGTCGGGGTCGAGGTCGTCGGTCATCTGCAACTTGAGGATCGAGTCTTCGACGGTTACGCCGTCCCAGTCGAACACGAACCACGGGTGCGGCGTCCACCTGGTCGTGTCCAACGTCTCGAAGTCGTCCTCGAAGGTGAGCGTCATGCCTTCATGTGGAGGGGCCGACTCTTCGACCACCCCACCTCCCTTGAGCAGAGCGGCGATTTGTCCTCTCCGGGAGAACGCTTCCCTCGGACCCCACAAGGTGTGGGCCACGCCGTTGACGTCCTTGCGAACCCCGGAAGCGAGCTGCAACCCACGGTTGAGGTCCACCCCGTAGTTCTGTTGCGACAGGCCGTTCAGGTCGTCCATCGACGGGGGTGTTGCGCCGTCATCGACGATCGTGGAAGCGCCGGCCCGGACCCACGTGCGGCCAGCCTGGTCGGTGAACGAGGTCGTGCCTGTCGTCCACGCCGAGAAGATCGGGTAGGCGACCACCGTCCCAGAAATCCCGTCGCGGACCTGAGCGGCGTACACCTTGCCGACCAGCCGTGAGTCGACCCCCTGGTTTTCGGCGCCGACTGCCAGTTCGATAGACGACGAGAAGATGCTTGTGACCCCGGCGGTGGTGACCGGGTTGCCCAACGGCAACCAGACCTCGGTGTTGATCAGGTCGGGGGCGGTGACATAGAAACGGACAGTGCGGCCGCTGGACCCGTTGTCAACGTCGATGGTGACGCGCACGCCGAGCCGTTGCCCGTTGGTCGCGCCGACCGCCGCAGTCGACTCGACCGGGATCGGGGACAACCCGTCGGCCGAGTGGATGAACCTGAGCCGGCCCTGCGTGTCGACCTGCAACTGGTAGGACCGTTGGTTGCTGGCTCCCAGGTACTTCGAGACGATCGTCTGGTTCGCGGCGGGCGTCCAGTCGGCGAGAGAGACGTCGGCGCGGATGTCGAGGTCGCCCGTGATGTCAAGAGACGAGTCGTCGACCGTGTACGCGTACGCCCCAGATGTCCCGGTGAGGTTCAAGTATGTGGTCATCGGTCCCTTTCGGCGACCAGAGCCCCCCGGCCGGAACCGGGGGGCCGAAGGTCAGGGGGCCGCGTCGAGGCCGGTCAGAAGCGCCGTGCGCAGCGCCGCCTTGTCGACCTTGTACGACGGGGTCGTCACCTCAGCGATCACCTTCTGGATCGCTTCCAGTGACTCCTTGCGGGTCAGGACCGCGGCCAGCCGCGTGTACCGGAGACGGCTAGTAGCCGTAACCGACGTGAGCGGGGCCGAGTCCTTGATCTTGTGATCAGGCATGAGAGTCCTTTCAGAACCCGTAGCCCCACCCCGCTGGGGGGTGGGGCTAGCAGGATCAGGTCAGGGACGAGGCCGTCTCGAGCCGGATGAGGGACTCCTCGCGGAACCGGCCGTAGCCGCCCAGCCAGTACCAGCCGACCGACATGAACCGCTTGAGCTGGTCGGTGACCGGCCCAATCACGATCGACGGGGACGGGCCGTTGCCCTCAAGCGAGGACGAGAAGGCCTTCGCAAGGGCCTGCTGGCCGAGGAAGATGGTCGGGTAAACCTCTTCGTTCGACGAGCCACCGTTGAGCCACCCGGTGGGCAGCGCAGCGATGTCAAGCCGCGGCGTCTCGATGAAGTCGAAACCCTCGAAACGGCCAACCATGCCGTTCCAAATCTCTTCGGGCTTCGAGTGGACGTGCGGGTCACGCCAAGCGTCGGCGCCCGTCTCGGTCGTCAGGTCGTAAGCGACCGAAGGCGAGAAGAACGCCTTGTACGCCCCACCGATCCGCTTCGAGTTGTTCGACGCGAGCTCGACACGGGCCTGGCGGACCAGAGCGGCGGTGATCACGTCAGCCGAGGTGACCGTCGCACGCGACGTGGCCGAACCGGCGTAGTTGACGTTGGAGCCACCGAGCAGCGGGTTGCGGGCCAGGTTGTCGAGGGTCTTGCCGGCATGGTTGCCGATCTCGGTCGACGCCCGGACCATCTCGGCCAGGTACGACGTGCCACGCAGCTTCGCCGACACCGACGTCGCCTTGCCGTGCTCTTCGAGGGTCACGGTGCGGACGCCGTCACCCAGGGCCGTGGCCGCCACGTCGGACAGCTCGACCAGAGGGGTCGGGGTCGCCTCGGTGGCGAGCTCGTCGAGGATGTTGAACACGACGCTCGACCCGGGATGGGTCTGGTTCGTCGGCTTCACGTCGGCGCAACGATCGAAGTAGAACTCGTCGCGGAGCGCGTAGTAGGCGAGCTGCTCGTAAGCAGCGGTATCGGTGGCCACCTGGCCGGTGCCGGTGACAGCGGTAACGGGCATTGCGATCTACCTCACAGGGGAGAAGGGGTGGAGGCAGACCCTGCGCTTAGACCTGGGGAGGTGTACCGAACTGGTCGGCGTTCCCGTACAGGTACGACTGGATGGCTTCCGGAGACATGTTGCGGATCTCGTCCACGCTTGTCTGCGGATCAGGCGCACCAGGGGCGGGGGAGTTGGCGAGCTTTGTGAGCGTTGCCAGCTCCTGCTCTCGCTGTGCCTGCTCCGGGTCAACCTCTTCCTCGGCAACCTTCGGCGGCGGCCCGAACCCAAGTTCGTCAGCGGTCGCCTTGATCGCGTCGGCAGAGATATCGCCTTCGTGGGCGGAGAGCAGAGCCTTGACCTGCTTCGGCGACAGATCGGTCAAACCCGCCTCAGTGAACGCCAGACGGCGTTCCAGGTCGGCGGCCTTGTCCTCTGCCGTCTTGGCTCGGTCCTCGAGTTCCTTGCGCCAGTTTCGGGCTGGTGCCTGTCCCTCGGACTCTTCGGCCTCGGCGTGGTCTGCCATTCGGTTACGCTCCCGTTTGAGCCCCATTCCTGCCCGGTGAGGTAGGCAGGCGCGGCGTGTGTTGCTGATCGCGACCCGTGAAGCCGGTCGGCCACTTATTGCTATGTTGGCAACATACCTTGACACAAAGGTTGTGTCAACTCAAATGTCAAGGTGACATCCGTCACGACGGGCGAGAGTCTTCTCTCGGAGCCGCTGCCAATACCCCAACAAGGCAGGCTGACGACGACGAGACTGACGCCACACAAACCCCACACCACCCGGCACCACCGGATCAAACCGGCGCATCACCGCCCGCAACGGCACATCCGCCTGGACACACGCCATGAACCGCAACACCCCCATCAACAACCGGCCATGACAATCAAACGTGACCGCGTGCTCCACCGCACCCGGGAACCCGATCAACTGGTCCTCCCACCAGCCGCCCCGCATATCACCCGCGTACCGCTTCACCATCGCCGGCCTCGACAAAGTCCAATGCCCGGCGTCGTCGTCGATCTCAAGCAGCCACGCCCACGCTTGTTCGGGGGTGATCGTCGCGTTCTCGACGATCATCTGTCCCTCGTAGTCCTCGGGCACCCACGGCGACTTGCAGTCCCAGCAGACCCGGTCGGGTTCGTGGATGGCTGCCAGGTCAAGGACGGCGGTGTTGGGGCACTGCGGGCATTTCACCCGGTCCACAAGAGTCCCTGTAGGAGTCCTTGGGGGGCGAACGTGACGGCCCGGAACGGGACACCGGAGTCCCGGCAGGCGAGGAGGCGCATGACTCCGTGGGTGATGCGGCCGTGTTCGTCCCAGCGGATCGGGTGTTCGTAGAACCCGTTCTCGAGGGTTTCGTTTCGCCAGCGGCCTTCGGACATGATCTGCGTGTACCTGGCGACGGCCTGGGGGGCGAGACGGGGGATGTCCCGCCAGTGATACGAATCGGCGGGGATCGTGTCGATGATCGTCTGGGCTTCTTCGGGCGTGTACGTGTGGTCGAACTGGTCGAACCCCGGCGGGGCGGCAGGGATTTTGGTGAGGTCGCCGCGCATCGGGCCGTGACAGATCGGGCATTCCAACGGGCCTTCGCGGAACACGGCTTCGTCGGCTCCCATCGTGTTCCGGCACGGGGCACAGTGAACGTTCGGCATCAGGTGTTCGCAGACCCCAGGCCGGCAACACCAGACCGGCCGGTCGAGAACGCCCCGCCTTCCTGGAACCTGGCGAACCGTCGCTCGCCACGCCGTTCAACCTTCTCCGTCAAGTTCTGGTCACCAGTCAAGATCGACAACTGGTCGTCGATCCCGATTTCGTCCTCGGTCACATCCGTCGACTGGAACAGTTCCTCAGACTCGACAAGCTGCCCGAACGCCGAAGTTGCCTGATCCGGGGTCATTCCCCGGTTCACCAGATAGCCGAGCTGCCCACGGGACAGATCCTGGTCGAACCCGGCACGCTTCGCTTCACCCGAAATCTGGGCAGTAGCGAACTTGCGTTGCAGACCCACCGACGTTTCCTTCGGGTCCAACCAGAAATTGATCAGGTCACCGGTCGTCACCCCGTAAATCCGGTTCAGTTCAGCACGAGTCTTCGAATCGGACTGCAACGCCGCACGCGACGCCAAATCCAAACGGTCCTGTGTTTCCGCCATCGACACGTTCCCGGCCAACAGGTCGTTGATCTGCGACTGGGAGATCGACACCCCGTACGCACGAGCGATTGTGGTCGCCTGCGCCTCGTACGCCAAATATTCGTCGACCGACAGGGGCGGCAAACCATCACGGCCCCGGATACGGATAGCCGGGAACCGTTTGATGAACTCCGGCCGGTCATACAGCTCGAGTTCGATCTGTTCGGGGGACGCCCCAGCGGTGATGCGCTGCGACAGCCACGACCCGAGCTCACCGAGCCCGTAACGGTCCAGCATCTTCGACATGATTGGGCCAAGGTTCGTTGCCATCAGTTACCCATTCCCATCGGGGCACGCTTCCCGAACATGCCGAGCACGGCCTTGGCCATCGACGCGTCGGTCTGTTTGCCGTTCGCTGTCCGCCAGAACCTGGGGTCTTGGCGGGCGAGCTGCAACGTTTCGAACGCTGTCATGGGCCGGATCTTCCCGTTCTTGTCGCGGCGGGACAGGACAGCGGACCAGCGGCCCTGCGACAGGTCGATGCGGTCCGGGTCGATCTCCAACTCGTCGGCGATGATCTGCTTGTGACCGTCGGTCATTTCCGCCATCGTGTGCCCCTGCGCGAGACCGGTGGCGAACTGGGGGTACATGTGCTGTGCCCGCGACGCAACCTCGGCGCGGACGTCGTCCATCGTCGCCTTACCTTGAGCGATCCGGTCACCCCAAATTTGGGCGTTCTTCGACGACATGTGGTAGAAGTAGTCGCCGCGGGCCATCTGCCGGACAGCTTGAGCCCCGGTGGATCTCGCGCCCGGTCCCGCTTTCGCTCCCCCCGACGCGACCAACGACGAGAACTCGCGGAGCATCAACGGCGAATCGGGTGCGTACCCCTGCGACAAGCCCTTCTCGGTCAACCACTTCAACTGTGCCCCGTTGAGCTGGACGCCGTACTGGGAAGCGGCCTGCATCAGAGCAGCGTTGTACTGGGACCGTTCGTTGATCGCTGTTCGCGGGTCAGTCTTGGTTTTGATCAGCCATTCGCGTTGGGCGTTCGACTGGTTCTTCCACCAGCCGGTCTGGTACAGCTTCGCTTGGAACGTCTGCGGGGAAAACCCCTTGTTGGGGTCGACGGCGTCACGGAGCAGTGGGCCGATCTCCGGGTCGTTGACCAGGAACGCGAGCGTCGGATACTTCTCTCGGATGTTCTCAAGGACGCCCATAGTCCTGTCCTTTCAGTCTCAGTACCAGTTGTTCTGGAGGTGGAAGTTCAGGGCCGCTTGCGGAGACCCGTACCGGTTCTTGATGTACTGCAACCCGGCCTGTGTCTGCGCCGCCGGGTCGGACGTCTTCGATGCGCCGACACCGGCCCACGTCGAATCGAGGAACTGGAACAGACCGAACGCTGTCGATGTCGGGTTTTGTGCCGTCGGGTTCCAAGACGACTCTTTCTCAACGAGAGTTTCGAGGGCGCCCCACTGGTCGTCACCCCAGCCCATCTGTGCGGCCATCTGCCGGACCATGCCCTTGAGATCGCCGCCGCCACCTGTGGGGGCTGACGGGGCACCACCGGAAACCTGTGTTTGACGGGTCGACGGGTCGCCACCGGCGAGCAGAGTGACGTCCTGGGCGAGGTCGCCTTGCTGCACCATCTGTTCCGGGGTGTCTGCCTCCGGGGGCTTCTGTGTGAGCATGTTCATGATCGAGTCGAGCCGGTACGACAGTTCGTCCTCCGGCTTGCGGGTCTCGTTCATCCAGTCAAGATTCACCCGGATCGGTTCCCCGTCCGGGCCGGGCGGGCCGGCGGCTTCCGCTTCGGCGCCGTCGACCAGTTCCACGTGCCACGCCTCACCCTTGACGGGACGATGGAACCCGAACCGGGCGGCGTTCGCTGCCAACCACTGGTCGGCTGCCGAGCCGGCTTGCACGGCACGGCCGGTCGACATGTCCTTGACGTCCATGGCGAGACCGTGGTTGTGGTTGCTGCGCCCCGGGATGGCGGTCGGGACACGACACGAGCTGGCCGGGGACGACCACACGTCCGGGCAGCCGTTCGACTTGCGGAGAGCGATCTGTTCTTCCACGGACCGCTTTCCGGAACCGGGGCCGATCAGCCCGCCGGACGCAGCGATCATCGCCTGAATGTTCTGTGCGAACACGGGGTTCAGCCCGTCGAATGCACCCACGTCAAGCCCACCCTTCCATCATCTGCCAGAAATCGGGCAGGACCTCGTTCACGACCTGGCCCGTCTGGAAACCGACCGGGTCTTTCTCCCGCATCTGGTCCTCGAGGAACGTCTCAGGGGAAGCGATCTCCGCAGACGAGATCACTTCGCCGCCCTCGGTACGTTCACCCATGAACTCGGCACGTTCGATAGCGACCTGCTGGTTGTAGGCGTCTTGCTGGACCTGGATCTCTTTCCAGTTGTAGGCGTCGACAACCTCGTTGATCTGTTCCTGTGACCAGCCCTGCCCCATCGTGTCGATCACGGCGGCACGGAACACGCGGCGCAGATCGTCCTTGTTCGTGGTGCGGATCTCCAACGGCGGCGGGACGTACTGTTCCTCGACCCAGACCGGTTCCCCGTCAGGGCCGATTTCCCAGCGGCCACCCGCACCGCCGCCACCACCGGAACCGTCGCTGCCACCGCTGCCACCGGACGTGAACGTCGACGCCCGGAGCTGCAACGCCTGCTCGGCTGTGAGACCCTGAGCGTTCGCTTCGGCGAGCAGGTCCTTGTATGCGGCTGCTGACCCGGCGTCCCAGATCCCGTACCGAAAATCGCCGGTCAACAGGCCGGCCGCGGCCATCGTCGCTTGGAGTTCACCGATCGTCGCCGGGTCCAGCGAGGCGGGCTTGAACTCGTCGCCGTCGTGGTAACGGGGTCGCTGCTCAACGATCGTGGGCCGCCCGCCGCCGAGGGACCGGTCCCGTTGCGGCCGGTTGAGCATGACGTCGTAGCCGGACGTGCGGGGCAGCATGTTGTCGTAGCCGCCCGCCGACCGGTACGTGTACGAATGCCGCGGGATCGTGTAATCCTCGGGGACACCGATCGGCTTCTTCTTGTCCTTCTTGTCCTTCTTGTTCTTGGACCCCGACCCGAACCCGCCCCAGACCGGCTCGTCGTCGTTGCGGTTGTGGGCTCCTCTAGGAATCGGCATCGGTCTCGACCTCGGTTTCCCTGCTCAAAATGATGTCGTAGATGTCCTTGAACGCCGGGTGCTTATCGATAACCCAGTCCGCTACCTCGTCGAGATACACGCGGGCTTCCACGGCGTCCTGACTGCCCAGCCCGATGTCGGCTTCCCGGGCCGCGGCCACCACCTGATCCCGACGTTCGAGATACAGGGCAAGGCCCTTCCCGGCGTCTGTCTCAGCGATCGCCGGGACCTCGAGGGCGTCGTACAGTTCACGGATCAGGACCTCGGTTTCGGGCCGACCCGGGATGCCGGCCTTGTCGCCCCACCCGTCGTAGTTCTCTGCCAGCCACTCGCGGACGTCGCGCAGGTAGGCGCGGCCCTCGTCCGTATCGGCGTCTTCGCCCACCTGGTCCTTGTGGTCCTCGTAGCGCATGTCGCCCTTCGTCCGGTTCATCAACCGGGTCCACTCGGCGAGCGTCAACTGATCCCGGGCACCGTCCTGGAACTGCTTCTGGTACAGCGAATAGTCGAACTCGCCGCCTGTCGGGGCGAAAAACCCGTACGTGTGCGGGGCGAGCTCGTCGACCTCCGGGTTGGCGAGCACCCACGCCGCGCCTTCGCGGGTCACCGGCAGCGAATATTCGACACCCGCCGTTTTCGGTTGGACCGCGGCGAGGATGTCTTCGCCGTACATGTCCAAGAAGGTGCGGTCCGCCGAGTCGTAATCCTCCGATTGGAGATCCCGGTACTCTTCGGCCAGCGCCTTCAACCGGAGGGTGCGGCCGTTCGGGTCGGCGACCATCCAATCCTCCGCGGGGGACGACGGGGCACCGAACTGGGCGATCATCTTCAAGACGTAGAACTCGCGGGCCTTACGGCGGGCGTCGTCCATCAACCGCTGTGTTTCGGCGCGGGTTGTCCCGTACTCGCCGGTGGTGCGCAGATAGCCGGCGACGGACATCACGGCCGTGTTGTACGCCTGGTCCGATTCGGGTTTCGTTGCCGCTTTGATCGCCGTGCGCATCCACGTCGGCAGGTAGCTTTCGAGGGCTGTGATCTCTGACTGGTCCGTGTCGCCGATCGACCCGAACGGCAACAACTGGTCCTCGACTGTGCCCAGCGGGCCGGGAAGTTCGGTGCCGATGATCTCGTCGATCGCGGCTTTCATGGCCTGCGGGCCAGGTTTCGTTTCGAGGAACCAGCCGACCGGGATCTGTGCTGCGGGACCGAGACCGGGGACCACGGAACCGAACATGGACAGCCCCTCGACGCGCCCAGTCAGAGGGATGGGCACGCCGAGGAGCTTGTCGGTGAGGAGCTGTGAACCCGGGTAGGTGAACACCTCTTCGCCGAACTCGTTTTTCCAGAAGAACCCTTCGCCGTCGGGGGCGCCCATGACTTCACCGAAATCTTCGCCGCGGGCACCTTGAACGACTTGCTGGAACCGGCGGATCACCTTCGGGTTCTTCGCGATCAGGCCACCGGGACCGAGCCAGCGGGTGAGTACCTCGGACCAGGCTTCACCGAACGGGAACACGAGCCGTGCGGCGTCCATGAACCGGCCACGGCGAGACAGGTCGTACAGCAGTTCCTTCGTTTCGTCGAGCCCGAACCCCTTGGCGAGCAGGTCCACCTCGTCGACCGAGAGCGCCCCGGAGGCCGGAGGCGCAGCAGGGGCGGCGGCGGGGGGGGCGGGAGGGTCTAGCTTGTTGATCCGCACGTTCCCCGGATCGAGCCAGATGAAGACGTTGTGAGGGTTCTTCCCACGTCCGACCCGTCCGCCCCCGCCGTGCCGGATAGCGTCGTAGCCGTTCTCGAGGAGAACGTCGGCAAAGTCATCGAAGATCGTGTCGATGCTTTCGGCGCCCGCCTCCATGAACGCGTCTCGGACCTTCGGGTACAACCATGCGGCGTCTACAGGCTGGGAGGTATCGGCCAGTCGGGTAACCAGCTCGTCGAAATCATCGACCACGTACTCCGCATATTCGCCTCGGCGGATAACCCAGTCGCGGAACCCGGCCCGAATATCATCGGGAAGGGGGGCGTCGTAATCAATCGAACGTGGCGGGTGATCGCCTCGCCATTCGATGTTGTAAGCAGACGCTTCGCCGGCCGTGACATTGTTCCGGCCCTTTTTCGTGTACGAACGGGCGACCGACTCGGAGTCAGTGGTATAGAACCCGGGGCCGAAAAGGTTTCTGCCCGACTCGGAGCTGTAGCGCAAGGGCTGCTCGATGTCGGACGCCGACCCGTGGAACAGGGCAGGCATGCCGTCCGCTGCTGGCGGATGGACCGGCGGGGGTGGGGCGGCGGTTGGTGTCGGAGCGGCCACGACTGGACGGGCGCGGGTACGTTCCATGCGGCGAATCGCTCGAGAGCCAATCCCCGCCTCGCGAGCCTGAGCCACTATTTGCTGCTTGGTGGCCTCGTCGCTGAACGGGATCAGCCGCTCCACCTCGTTCCAGTACGCCTGCTTGAACGTCGGGGACCGGGACAGGTTGTTCGTCCGGTTCGTCATCAGGACACCGAACAGGCCGTCCACGACCTTGTCCTGATACCACGCCGCAGCCTTACCGCCCGCCGATACCGGGATCGTCCGGGTCTCTTCACCGATCACGTCGTCGGGGCCGAGCGTGTCAACCCGCGATTCGAGACGGTTCACGATGTTGCGGTTCAGGCCGGTGCCGGCCATGAGGTCTTCGCCGTCCAACCGGCCGGTCCTCACCGCGTCGAGCAGGGCCTGGTCGCCGCCGGTCGCATAGTGGATACGGTTCTGGACGTTGGTCAGGTAACCGCGGGCCTGTTCCAAGTCGTCGAACTTGCCGGGGAACGCCTCAGCGAGACCGGACCGGTGAACGTTCCCGGCGCCACGAGTGAACCAGTCGACCGCCTCATCGAACGTGCCACTGTTCGCTACCTGGCGGGCCACCGGGTCACCATGCAACCGGAGCAGTTCACTGCCCCACGCCGGCAGGTACCGGTCACGGTCGACCAGGTTCGCTTTCGTGTATGTCGTCTTCACGCCGGTGGGCACAACGGCACGGTCGACCCACGCCCCGTTCGACCGGGACATGGCGTCCTTGAACTGGTTCGCCTCTTCGAGCAGATCGCCCCTGATGTCAAGCTGGCCCTTGCGTCCCAGCCTGTCGGCGAGAGCGGCGCCCGGGTGAGGGAGGGCGGCGTTCGCGTTCGAGACCGGGTGCCTCAGCCACGAACCCTTCGGGACGCGCTCCCCCTTGCCGACATGCCAGGCGATGTACGACAGCGGATGCTTGAACATCGAGTCGTAACCCGCCGCGGCCATGCGGACCTGTTCCTCGCCGACGACACGGATAGTCCACGCCGCACGCATGAGCTGTAACGGTTTCCATATCTCGTTCTGGAACCCCTCGAGCACCGACGTGGCCATCCGTGCTTCGCCGGTCTCCGTGGAGAACAGGCCGCCTCGGGTGAGCAGGTTCGAATACTTGGAGGTGACCCGCCGAATCTCCCTCGCGTCAGGGAGCGACAGAAACTTGGGGGCGAGCTCGTTCACCAACACCGGGTCGAGAACATCGACCGCTTCCCCGTTGATCATCACCGGCGTCGGGGTCGGCCCTTGGTTTGTGAGCGCCGCCCGGACCGACGTCTGAGTGGCATCGTGCGTGTCGACATGCAGACGGGTCAGCTTGGAACGCAACGCGTCGTCTGTGATGCCCGCCCGGGCCAACAGGCCATCGGTCGAGCGGAGACCGTCACGGATAGCGGCGTTCAACTCGATCGGGTTCTGCGCCCTGGCCACCCGGTCGATGATCGGAGCGGAACCGGCCTCCGGCATCCCCGCGTTATGAAGGAACGACTCGATCTCGAACGCGACCTGGTCCTTGTCGTGAGCGTCGATCCGACCCCGGATCGGCATCACCTTCCGCGGATCGGCAGCAGACCGGCCCGCGCCCATCGTCACCGTCGACACCTCACGGATCGACGTCCCCAAATGGGGTTCGAGCACCCGGCGCACCTCATCAACCGAACGTGTATCGGCGAGTTCGGCGGCAAGGTCCATGTTGACCTTGTGGTTCATGGCCCGCCACACCTCGGTCGGGGACCGGGTGTTCGCAAGGTCGTTCAGGGCGTTGATCCCATCGTCGGAATCCAGCCACCGTTGGGCGTTCACCGGTTTGACCACAGACCGCAAACCGCGGACCCCGCCAGCGGCTTCGTCCGCCGCAGAAAACAGTTGGCGAGCCTGCCGTGCCTTGCCGGCCTTGCCGAGAGCGAACGCTGTCGGGTCAGCGGCCTGCACGCCAAGGTCAACCAGACCGGACAGGACCATGTACGGCTTCGTGTCCGGGTCGAACGGGGTCAGCCCATCTGCAGCCCACCGGCCAGCCGTGACATTGTGACCGCCGATCTGGCCTCGTTCCGCTTCGCGGCGGCGGCGTTCAGCGGCCAGTTCCGATTCCGGGTCGGTGAAATACCCGGACCCGGCATCGAGATCCTGGTTGTTCATCTGGATCAACAGATCCGACTGTGCTTCACCCCAGTCGACATCTTGGCCGTGCAAAGCGGCGTACACGTTACGGATCTGGCCCTGCAACTCCTGCACGGGGGCGTCCATCGCCTGGAACGCTGTACGGACCGGGACTTTCAGCGCCGCTGTTTCGGCGACCCCCGCAGCATGTCGGGCCTGCGGGTTAGAAGTTCCCCGGCCCAACGCACGGTTCGCCCGATCAAAGAGCCCCGGGCCGCCACCCCCGCCATCTTCCTGTTCTGGGGCGGCAGCGAGGACCACGTCCTCGAACGGGGAAGCGTGCCTGCGCTGGGTCGCCTGCACCTCCGGAGAAGCATCGGCGTACTCGGCGGACCGTTCGTCGCGGGCCTGCTGCAACGTCCGGGTATCGCCCCCCACGCGGCGACGTACCGTGACCTCACCTGCCCCTGACACGAACGGAAGATCGATGCCCTTCTCAGCGAACCGGTTACGGACATCGTTGACAAGGAACGCTTGCGGTTCCGACACCCCGTCCGGCGGGGCAACAACCATGCCCTGTTCCACAACCCCGGCCTCGCGGAGCTGCTGGAACGCCTTCTCCAACTCCGGGTCGCCGGCACCCCACCCGCCGGGGCTGCCACCCTGTCCGGGCTGCACAATCCCCGCTTCGACCTCCCGGGCACGGCCCGTCAAACGGGACCGGGACCGGTTCATCCCGGGTGTCACCGCACGGGAACCGTACGCCTGCCCGTTCGGGTGTGCCCGCATGTTGATCTTCGCCGAAATCTCGGCGACCTGCTGCACCAGCGGATGATCGGCCCGGTAGCCGCCCTTCGCTAGAGCGAGCAACGACCCCGCCCGAATATCCGGGTACAACCGCGACGCAATCGACATCTCTGTCACCTGCTCAGGGGTGAACTGAGACGCCGAACTGTTCGCTTCCTCGTTACGTCGCTGCCACGCCGTAACCGCGTTGATCTCCGCGAAGATGTCTTTCAACATCCCGGGTTAGAGCTCCTGCTCGGCCCGTGCGATGACAGCCAACAGGTCACGGTTATCCGGGAACTGCTGTGCGAGCGCGCGAAGTTCCCACAGGGACGGGTCATGCACCGTCCCACCAGCAGGAGGGGGGCCTTCACCGAGCGCCAAGCCAGCGGTGACCGGTTCATCGGGACGGCCGGTGGGGGCGGTGAGCGAACCAAACGACCCGGGCGGTGGGACCGACATGGGCGGGGCCGCGTTCGGGGTCGATTCACGTACCGCTTCCTGGGTTACACCAGGAGGGTGAGAGGCATCACCGGACAGATCGGACCGGTTCGAGTAGGTGGCGCCGGGCTTACCGGACCGGGGACCGCCGGAACCTTCACCGCCCATCAGTCCCTACCGTCCAGTGCGTGATGAGTGATCAGCCAGGCAACCGACCCGTCGTCACACTTCTCGGCTTCGACGGTCGGACCGCAAACGCAGTCGTCGGTGTCGATGTCATGGTCGACCAGGTTCATGACCGGGAAGACGTGGATCGCTGCGTCGTCAATCAGCATCGGTGGCCCCCAAAATTTCCTGTTCGTAGCAGGTCGGTGACTCGTCAAGCACACCGTTGCAGTAGAAACGGTTCTTCGCCGGGGCCAGATCAGTGCCCCTGCGGAGCGCACCGCACAGAGAACAGGTCGTCATCTTCGTCGGGTTCCTCGAAGTCGTGTGCAAATGCTCTGTCCCCGTCGCCGCAGAAGTGGGCATCAGCGGACCGCTATCGCCGTGTCAGCCGACCCCAACTGGTTCAACATCTGCGTCAAATTCCCCATCGACGCCGACGGCTCCCCGATCGTCGGGACCTCACCCGGCGCCCCCGACGGAGCCATACCAGGCATCGCTTCAGGGGAACCCGGCTGGGCGCCCTCAGCCTGCTTCGACTTGAGTTCGTCGTTCACGGCCTTCACCGCGTCATACCACTTCTCGCCCTTAGCGAGCCGACCAACGAAATCGGCGATCTCTTCGATCTTCCACGGGGCCGAAGGGTCAGCCATCTGTGCCTGCCATGCCGCGAAAAACCCCTGTTCGGCCATCTCCATACGGATAGCGTTCTCTTCGGCGTCCGTGTCGGACACGAGCGGGTCGATGTCCATGAACGACCGCTTCGACATGGTGCCCATACCGACCCGCTGGCCGCCGTTGATCACCAGGTCCGACAGGTCCGTGCCAGCGATCGGGTACTCGACCACATGCTCCGACGTTTCGAACGCCTCAGACGGCTTGTAGTCGACCTGCCCCCGGTTACCCTTCGTCGACACGTAAAACGACTTCTTCGTGTCGAAGTACGCCTTGTCGATCTCGATCGCCCGGATGTTCTCGGCGTGCAACGACTCGGCGAACGCGTCCTGGGCCTCAGCGATCGTGAAATCAATGCTCGCGGCCATGACCTGCGACCCACGCACACCCGTCCGCACATTGCTCGAGGACATGCCGCCCAGCTCAGCGGGGAGGCCGGCGGTCATCCGCTGGGCGTACTCGAGCCGGTCGGCGAGCTGGCCGGCGGAGAAGTTGGGGGGGATCTGCTGGCGGTCGATGGTGCCGTTGACAACGATGCCGGGTGTACCGGTTTCGTAGTCGGGTTCCTGGATGACGTGCGGTTGGGCGCCCGTGTTCGGGTTGATCAGCCACGTCTCAGGGAAAATCGTCTTGCGGGCGGCGATGATTTCCATCGCTGCGAGCGCAGCCTGGGTCTGGTACATGCCGAGGATGCCGTCGAAATGGCCTGTCGGCCGGTCGAGCGTGACCCTCTGCGGGTTGACACCCCAGCAGATCCCGGCCCGGTTCGGGAGCCGAGACAGTTCCACGGACATGCGGGACGGGTCCGGTTCGGGAGACCACTGGTCCTGCTTGGCGTGGCCGAGAACGCAGAACACGACCTCTTCGTCGTCGATGTATTCCAACACCTCGAACTCGGCGTCCGGGGGGCAGTCGTGCTTCTTGTTGACTTTCGCTGCCTGTTCGGGGTAGACGTCTTTGAGCCACCGGAGGGTGCGCTTGTGGCGGATGATCATGTCCTCGGGCTCGGAACCGTCCAGCCTCACAGGGGCGGGGAACGTGTCGAGCGGCGAGTACGGCTCCCACATCGGGCAGTTGCGTCTCGTGTCCGGGCGGATGATCACCGGAGCGGACGCGTAACCGAGGAACCAGCGGCTGCGGCGGGCCAGCACCTTACGGATACTGGACTTTTCCCACCAGCCGTAGTTGACCTTGCGGCGGATGTCGGCCCGGTCCTCGGAAACCTTGAACCCGGCCCTGAGCGCAGGGTAAGTAAGGTTCGGGATGACCGAAGCGACCCGGCGGGCGATCTGGTCGAGGCCCTGCTGGGTCAGGTTCGCGACGGTGGCCTGCTCGTGCTTCGAAATTTCGGGCAGGGGGATGACAACGTCACCGTTGTACGTGTCCCGAACCTGGCACATACGCGCATGTAGCGGTCCGAGCCTGTCGGACCGCGCCTTGTAGAGGGCAGCGATGTCTTCTGCGGAGCGCACCGGTGTTACCGCTCCTTCATCCAGGATGGAATGTCGCGATGGATCTTAGCACCAGTATGCCTGATAGCAACAAGGTGTTGCAAGTTGTACTCGCCGAACCACTGAGACATCAACTGGTCGTCCGTTGACCCGTTCGGGTACGTCGTCACCTCCTGCACCAGGCCGTGCGCCCGGCCACGGGACTCCGTATCGCCACCCGGGAGGCGTACACGCCCGAACCGGTACACGGACGGAAGGGTCGCCCACACACCGAGCTCGGGGTCCGACTTGTTGCTAGTTGTCTCGTGCTGCAACACGTTGACCGACCGGGTCTGTGCCCACCTCGTGAAGTAGTCGTGTTGGAACACCCACCGTTGGGCGGCGTTCTTCTCCATGATCAGGTGCGAGATCGGTAGAGCCTGCCCCTTCGCCGACTGCACCCACTCTTCGAGGAGGCCGACGTAGCCGTCCTGGGCGCGCGAGTAGTCCAAGAACTCGTTGGCGGGCATCTTCTGGCGGCACGTGTTGATCAGGTACCGGTAACCGGCCATCGGTTCGACGTCATGGGGGAGGACGTACAGCCAGTCGTGGATTCCCCACCATTTCGTCGGTGACGGGTCCACGGTCATGTACCGGACGGTGAACGACCCGACGGGGATGTGGGGGAGCTGGCCGATGACGCGGTCTTTGTCCCAGCAGCCTTCGCGTTCGATCCCTTCGGAGTCGACACCGCCGTTGATCCACGCCCGTTGGACGAGCACCGATGACGGGTCGGTGTCTTCCTGCTGGTAGACAACCTCGTAGTTCCCGGCGATCTTCTTCTGTTTGATTTTCGCCCACGTGATCCGGTCCGGCTGCAACATGCACCCCTCCGGGTACGAGCCGGCGCCCTTGCCGTGCTGGTCCTGGCAGCGGTCGTCGTAGTGGGCCTTGTAGACGACATGGAAATACTGGCGGGGTGTGTCGTCGGGCCGGTCAGCGTCGATTTCGAACTCGGGATCGACCTTGTCGAGCAGGTAACGGGAGATGTCGTTCGCTCCGAGGCGCTGCATCGTGACGAGACAGAGGCCGCCGGGGTCAAGGCGGGATTCGGCTTCGGCGTCCCACCAGCGGAACAAGGCATCCATGCCGTCCGGGTTCAACAGTTGCCGTTGGGTGTGGACGTCGTCCCAGTTCATGAAATCGACACGCCACGACAAGAACTTGGCTTCGTACGAGAACGCGGCCCACGTCGATTCTTTGTCCTGGGTGGAGTCGCCGTCTAGCTGTTCGACAGTGAACGCGTCCCTACGCCACAGTCCACCGGAAGCGGCGGGTTTGAACCGCCCGTAGTCCTGCGCAAGTGTCGCTTCCGCGTTCCGGGCGAGACCTTTGCGGACCATGACGTCGCGTGCACGCACGGGCGAGGTTCGTTCAAGGGTGTCTCGGAGGTTGCCGGACATGGATTGGGACACTCCGAGGCCGGCGGAACCGAGAATCCCGCGGATGCTGCGGTCTCGTGCGGTGATCCACGCGGGGATGTCATGGGAGAACAGGCGTGTCTTCCCGGAACCCTGCGGACAGTTGATGACCCCGAACGAATCGTCGTCCGACTCAAGGTGCTTGATGACGGTCGCTGCGGCTTCTTCCTGCCACGGGTACGACAACGAACCGAGGTAGCGGGCACGGAACCGTGCGAAATCTTCGAGGCAGTCAGCGGCCACCGCGGAGAGCTCGTCGCGGGCTTTGGGGCGGGACGACTCTTCTTGTTCTTCTTCGGTGGCGATCTTGCCTTGGCCGCGGGTGTCGGTCGCCCACGACGGGGTGACCCCGTTACGGATCAGGCTTTTGCCGTACGATTCGGAGAACCCGGAGCGTGCGGCGGCTTCTTTGATGCTGTGGCCTGCGGTGCGGAGCCGCCAGAACTTGGAGCGTTGGGACGCGAGGATCTTCTTGGGCATCAGTAGCCGCCGGCCAGGATCTGCTGGTACCGGTCACGGCACCGTTCCATGATCTTGAGGATCTTGACCCGGTGGTGGTTACACGCACGGCAAAACAGGGCGGTCCCGTCCGTGGGCATCTCGGCGCACCAAGGGCACAGGTTGTTACCGGTCACGGCACCACCCGGGATGTGCGTGCTGGCGGACACAACGCTTCCCGCGGATCTGGGCGGCGCAACGGCGACCCTCGACCGGTTCCCCTGTCACCCATGTCCCGTCGCCGTAAGAACCGTCGTACGGCAACACCCGGCCGACAGTGACAGTACGAGATGTCTTCCCCGACGGGAGGTACGCCTCCACCTCACAACCAGGCTTCACCAAGTGCGGGGGGCCGCACACCTGCCACGAGTCGCCACGCCGGTACAGCATGACCCCCGACTTCCCCGATTTGAGCATGGACACAACATAGCACGACCCGAGTGCCAACTAGTGCCACCGTAAAGTTACCGGCCGCCAGGACACGCAGGTCACAGAACAATCTAAACTTACCCCCGGTAACCCCTTCCAACAGATGACACCAATGTGGTACCCTCCTGGCATCGTTGTGGTTGCAGGCGACTGGCACGAACAAGCGCCTCCCCCAACAAGGAAGGGATGCTCCAAGAGCAGCGTCCCCCACTCCCTCGAAAGTGTCGCCGAACACCTTCATTGTCCCCGTGTCACCGAACAACGACACGCCCCCACACGAAACCCAGTCAAAACCACTGGGAATCCCACCGAAAACGAGACAAAAACCTACCGGGAACAGGGATAACACATCCCCCTCCCCCCGGGGGTGGCTCGGCACCTACCCCTGTCAAAGATGGCAGACCAGTGACATTTGGCAGTGTCATGTCTCCTTTCTCCTGTCGTGTGTGTGTGTGTGGGCAGCTTGGTGGCTTTGGCGTGGGCCTGTCCCCTCCCCCCTCCCCTGGTGGTGTAGGTGCATGTAGATGTAGGTGGTGTCGCGTGCCCCTTCTGGTGTTGCCCATGTTGCCAGGTAGTGCTATCGTGTTGTTCATGAGGAACGACGAGCTAGTCAGGTGGCAGGTGCAGGTGGAGCATCCGGATACGGACGCCGTGTTCACGGTGTTGGCTGTGTCGGAGGCTGAGGCTGTGCGTCTGGCCGAGGGTGTGGGCGTGGAGCGGATCGGTGAGGGTGCGGTTGCTACGTGGGTGTGTGCGCTGTGAGCGTCTCCACCGAATTCGCGGCTGACGTGCGTGTCGCTGGTGACGATCTCACGATCGAACGTCGCGGGGACCGGATGACGATCAGGACGTGTGGGCCGATCAGCGTGTGGTCGCTGCGTGGGGGCGTGTGGTTCTGCGATAGCGGTACCCGCCCGAACGTCGGTCTGGTCGCTGTTCAGGCTGCGCTGGTCGCTCAGGGAAGGACGCTGCTGTGAGTGCCGATGGGATGGCTGGACGGGTGATGGACCACGCCGCGATCGGCTACGGACTGGACAGGTTCGCGGTAGCGGATCTGCGTGCGTTGGCTGCCGAGTCGCCTAGTCGGGCGTTGGACGCTTTGCGTGCCTACGAAGGACGCAACGACCTGCGTCGGCTGGTGAACGCTATGGGTGACGCTGGCTATGACGTGGCCCCGTTCCATTCGCTGTTCGTCCGGTTGGACATGGACGAAGCCGCGTGTGACCTGTGTGGACGCAGCGACGATCATCGCCATGACGCATCGGACTACTGGGATACGGACCGGTGCGGGCGTTGCGGCGAGATGTCTGCCGAACATGACAGCGGGTGCCCGTGATGACCCCCGCTGAGGTCGCTGCGGGGGTGTGGGAGTCGGCCCGTTCGACCGGGACGGACCCGAAGGTGTTCGAACTGGCTGACTGTGACTGTGTGGGCGGTTCGCATCCGTGTCACATCGTGGGTGTGTCCCGCCCGGTGTCCGTGGCACATGTCGTGTCGACAGTCGCCGATCTGGTGGCCGGGCCGGGCGTGACCGGGCTGGCCGTGTGGTCGGAGACGACGTCACCTGCGGGCTGCCACATGTTGCTGGTGGTCGGCTCTGGGGACGCGGTGGCGATGGTGGGGTCTACGCATCCGTCGTCCCGCCCGCGTGTCCTCCAGGCGATGGCGGGACCGTTGTACACGGCTTGCCTGGCTGCTCTGACCCCTGTCCCGGCGGATGACCCGCTGGTGGTCGAGCTTGCTTCTCTCGTCAAGGAAGGGAACTGAACGATGTGCGAACACGGATGGACAACCCCGCACACGGAGACTGTCACCGCTTACCGCCACGAGGCCTACGGGCGGTTCCCCGTCGGAGGGTCTTTCCAGTTGGACTGCGTTGAGGCAGAGCGCAGGCACGGCCGACGGTTCGGCGATATCGAATGGTGGGTCGCTGGCCGTCCGTCGCCGACGATGCGACGCGAGCCGTGCGACGACCCGACCTACGGCGAACTGTTCGGTCCGTCGTCCGCTGGGCTTATCTGCGAGTCCTGCGGGTTCCGGCAGGGCGAACACGACGGCGAGGACTGAGACACAGATGTTGGGCCTAGAACGCACGATCACCCTCACAGGTGGCACCAGGCGTCCGAACGGCCCGGCATCACGGCACGGCAGGTAGCGGCGAAATCACGTTGTCGCCATCAGGGGTTCGAGTCCTCTGCGTGCCACCAGCTAGCGACAAGGAGAACACCATGACGATCAGGAAGGCGGTCGACGTGTACCGCACCGCGTGGGCGGTCCTGTGGCCCCACGAATCCAAGTGCCCCATCTACTACACGGTCCGCGGGCCGCTGAGGGACAGGTTGGACGAAAGGAACGACGGATGACGGACTCACCTCGCGATAACTGTCGGGTCTGCCAGGACGACGACAAGTTGGCCGCTGTCCGTCGCTTGCACGCAGAGCGGGTGGCTCCGATCGACGGCTACCCCGCCGACCACCACTACTGCGTTGAGGACCGGCAGTCGTGGCCATGCGCCACGATTCGGGCGCTGGGTGAGGCGTGATGAGTCTCGCTGACAGGGCACAGAACACGCACGGCTTGACCCGCTTGGCTCTCACGAAACTCTTGTGGGCGACCCGTGGCAGGTGCCGTCAGCTCGTGTGGGCAGGACGCCACGTCGACGTGTGCCACCGTCTCCGTTGGCACCGCGGGACGTGCAAGCCGTGATCCTCACCCCGCTGCTCGTGCTCGTGGTGGTGCGCTGGCTACGCCGCCGCCGCCAGCCCGTGTGCCTGACAGCTAGCACCTACCCCACAGGTCCGGGCCTGTCCCCCCAGGTCCGGGCCTGTCGGCATGGCTACTAGCACCAGGAGGGATGCCATGCCCACAACCATGACGGACGAGGAACGTCGCGCTCGCTGCCTGCGCAACGAAAGCGACACCTATCGAATTGCGATCATCCGTCTCCTGTCCATGGCGGACACGGGGGGCCGCAAGACCATTGACAAGGCGGACGTGCTCAGGGTCGCCGTCGAGGCGTACGACGAGGGGAACCGCTGGCACCGCCGCAGCAAGGGTGAGGATCTGTGAGCTACCACAAGCTCCCCAGCCTCCGGGCCGGGCTTCGACGCCTGCACGCATGGCTCACCACACCACGGTGCCCGGCAGGATGCCCGTGCGTTGGCTGCACCTACGATACCAAGACAAGGAGACACCAATGACAGAAACCACCACCGACCTGTTCGTCCGAGACGCCGAACGGCTCGCGGACGAAATCGAAACCGAGATCGGCCTCGCTGGCCACGACCTCGAATGGCTCAACGAGATCCGGGCTGCGACGTTCACGATCGAGAACCGGCTTTCACGTGTCCGTACCGCGACATTGTGGGCGATGCACACCGCGAGGCTGATCGACCGATGAGCGTCTGGCTGCAAGATCGCATCGAAGTGATCATCGCCCTCGCGGCTCTGGTAATCGTCGTGTTCATCGCCGGGTTCTGTCTCGCTGACGACATGTGGCGTGACCGTCAGCCAGAGTGCCCGACCGAGGACTCGTGCCGGATCGACTACCGTGACGGCGGCTGGGTGATCGAGGAGGTGGCCCCCTAAGGAACCTCCTGCCAGCCCGGACACGACGAAGAGGCCCGCACCATACGAGGTGGTGCGGGCCTCTTGCCGTGTCTGGTCAGACAACGAGCGGGACGCTACCAGCTAAGCGAACGACGACCCGACCATCGCCACCGCCACAAGCGCCGGCAAACCACCCAGGACCGGAGTTAGCAATGTAGCCACAACGGCGCGGCCCGCCACATCCTCACGGTGCGAGTGGTGACGGTACGTGTCCTGCGGGGCCTCCTGGGCGTTGAAACACATCAGCCACACGACAGCGAGCGTCCCAAAGAACGCCAGGTCACCGGCCCAACTCGAAAACACCATTAGTTCTGACCTCCTGTAGAAGAACCCCCACCGAAGGGGGTAGACGAACGTCACTGTTTGCGTTACCGTCCCCTGCGAGGCGGGATCGGTGCTGGGAATTATCGACAGGGACGGGGAATCAGCGTGTGTAACCGCGAACTTGACTGCATCACAGATGCGGCCGGCATGTACCAGAGCATCCTCGCGTCCGCCGACATGGCGGAACAGAGCACGCTCCCCCCCGAAGAAGAGTTGCGGGTCAAGCTCCCGCTGTTGCTCGCCCAGCTTTCCCCCGCGGCCCACGCGATGATCCGCGACCATCTCGACCACCTGCGCGAACTGGTCGCTCACGTCCACCGGGCCGAAGCAGCTCACGCCAACGTCCGGTAACGGCCATCGGCTTTCACGGCCCTGGCCACGATCTCGAACTGGTCGTCGGACAGGCAGCCGAGCACGGTTTCCATCGCGTTGATGTCACCGAGCCGGCGGTCGTCCAACCCCATCCGGGTTTCGAGGCGGGCGAGACGGGCTGCGAGCTCGTCGCGTTCGACCTCGACCTCGGGGGCGGGCGCCGGGGGTGCGCCGTTGAAGATCGCTGATGCTGTCCCGTCCTGCCAGCCCAGCCCGGCGTCGAGCGCGAGAAGGGTCGGGTCCCGGTAGCTCGCTTGTGCTGCGGCCTCGACGTTACGGATCGTTTGGAACGAGATCCTTCGCCCGTTCGTCAACGCTCGTTCAGCGAGGGCTTGTTGGCCGAGCGACAGCTCTTGTCGTCTTGCAGCTACCGCCTTGGCTAGTCGTTCTGCGGGGGTCATAGGCCTAACACCATAAACGATACGCCAGCACTAGGACAATGGGGAACAGGTGGTCGGATGCTGACGCAAACGTTGGCCGCCCGACCGGCGCGGACGGTGGTGCCAACATCTCGATTGACCCTGTTGCAACCTAGTGCTAGGTTGTTGCCATGAACACGGAGCACTTGTCCCGCCTACGCTTGCGGAAAGGCTGGTCGCAGGCCGAACTCGCCCGTCGAGGTGGCATCAACCAGTCGCATTACTGCCAGATCGAGAAGGGCAACAAGCGGCCGTCGCCGAAGATGTTGCTCAAGTTGGCGGACCTGTTGGGCGCCACCGTCGACGAACTGGCCGACCAGTGACCTCAGCCCGCAACTAACAGTAACTAACAGGGAGGAACCAACATGACCGCAACGTTCACCACCGACAAGGCGGCAATCCCCCGACGCGTCCTCATCGACCTGATGGACCACGCCCGCCGGGCCGAAGAAAACGCCCGCCGTCAACACGACCGGATCGCCTACGAGCTCGGTATCGAACGGGTCCGGGTCGACGACCTGACCGAAGGAGACACCGTCGAGTTCGCCGGCCTCACCTATGTGGTGGCGGGGGTGCAGTTGTACACGGATGAGATCGCGTCGTGGTACCGGGTGACGTTCGGTTCCGATCAGTCGCAGTTCTCGGAGTCGTACGACGAGGGCCAGTTCGTGTCCCGGGTCCTCCCGAAGATCGAGGAGCCGTTCTGACATGGCCGAGATCGCAGTCACGCTCAGCCAGCACAACCCGGTCGGCTCCGAGGGCTCCGCGAAGGTGGAACCGGGCGACGAAGGGCACACGGTCTGGCTCACCATCCGGACCGACGCAGGGCGTCACGACGTGACGCTGATATCGGACGAGGCGCGTGCGCTGGCCGCGGCCCTCATCGCAACGTCGAAGGAGGTCGAGCGGAATGCCTGTTGATGAGCGTTGGGTGATGTGCGCGGCGGAGGGCGGTATCTGCCCTGCCTGCCACGAGGATTATGAGCCGGACGACGATGTGGTGCATGACTCCATGTTGGACGGCTGGGTGCATTTGGAGTGCGGGTCGTGAGCGTCTCCCCTGAGCACCCGATCAAGCGGCGCTGCGACGTCGGTGCTGGCGAGGAGTACCGCTACCAAGACGGCGGAGCGTGGTGGGACCCGAGCGATAACCCATTCGGTGCCCATCTGAAGACATGGGTAGAGGCCCGCCCGAAGCAGCAGCCCGCCCCCCGGCCGATCGCCAGCCGAGGTCTGAACGACGGATTCGCGCTCGAACGCGAGGGACCCGGAGGCTTCACCGTCACCACGGTCGGGGAGATGCGGGACCGCACCGACCTCGACCAGTGGGAATACTGCGATGCCACGTGGGGCAGGTGGGCGAACTGGCCGACCATCAACGGGTTCACCTCGGAGTCCGATGACTTTCCCGTGATCGTCAGGCGGAAGCCGTGATGCTCGCCTGGATCACCTGCATCGCCTGGGTGCTCGTCCTCGTGTGGGCCACACGAACCCTCAAGGACACGCCATGAACGACCTCACCCTCCTCTCCAAGCAGCTACACGCCATCCGCGAAGAACGGCGTGCGCTCGCCGACCAGGAACGCGACATCGAACGGCAAATCGCCGAACTCATGGCACAAGACGTCGTCAACCTCGCCGACAACATCGTCCTCGAACGGCGCCGCGGCACGAAGCGCACCAAGTGGCAGTCCGATGAGCTGTTCAACCGGCTGCGCACCATTTCCCGGTTCTCCGCTGAGACCGGCGAAGAAGTGGACCGTGACACGCACCTCGAACAGTTCTCGCAGGCCCTGAAGGAGTGCCTGCCTCTTACTCCCTCACTTTCGTGGCGAGCTGGTGCGCTACGGGAGTGGGGGACCGATCCCGACGAGTACGCGACGTGTGAACCGGGCCGTGTGTCCGTGAAGGTGGAAGTGAAGCATGACTGACAAGCCGACAGTGGCCGAGGCGTGGTCCGCCGTGATGGGGGACGTTCAGGCCGTCAAGAAGGGCGACCGGAACAAGCAGCAGGGTTTCGACTTTCGGGGGATCGACAGTGTGATGAACGCTGTCGGCCCGGTGCTCCGCAAGCACGGGGTCACTGTCCTGCCCGAAGCCCAGGACATCATCACCTCGAGCTACAACACGAAGTCCGGTACCACCATGTACTCGGCTGTTGTGAAGGTCCGGTTCACGGTGTACGGCCCGGCCGGCGACCACTTCTCCGGGTGCACGTACGGTGAAGCGTCCGACGCCGGAGACAAGGCCGTGTCGAAGGCGCATTCGGTGGCGTACCGCACGTTCCTGTTGCAGGGGTTGACGATCCCGACTGATGAACCGGACCCGGACGCGGAGTCGCATCAGCGTGCCGCCGAACCCAAGCCAGGGCCTGCGGTGCTCGCTCTCGGTAACGCCGTCGTGAACCGGGGCCTGTCTGCCCCGCAGAAGCAGGAGTTCCGGGCGAAGCTCGCCGAGAGGGGCCTGCCGCAGTCGGCGAAGAACATGTCGGAGGACGAGGCCGTGTTGGCGCAGGGGGTCCTTGACGAACTGTTCCCGGTGGTGCCGGCGTGAGTGTCGCTCGCAGGAAGGGCGACGCGGGCAAGAGCGACCTGTTGTTCTCCCGCATCGTCCGCTCCCGAGGCCGCTGCGAACGGTGCGGAGACACCGAAGGCCCGTTCGACACAGCCCACATCGTCCGCCGCCGCTACTCCGCAACCCGCTGCATCGAAGACAACGCCTGGTGTGCCTGCCGTAGCTGCCATCGGACAGTCGACAACTGGGAAGGCGAGTACATGCGGCTCGTCGACCAGACCATCGGCCGAGACCGGTACGACGAACTATGCCAGCTCGCCCAGCAGGGGACACAGATGTCGTCCGTCCTGTTTTGGCGGGGTGAACGTGAACGGCTCGAAGCCCGTTGTGACGAGCTCGGAATCGACAAGAAGTGGAGAGCGACATGACCACAGGAGGAGACCATCCGATGACCGACACCCCGATCCGCACCCACACCACGACGCTCGACCAGGAGGACATCGAAAGGGGTCTCGTTCCCGTGAACTGGGGACCGGGCACGCAGGTGCTGGTGGTCGCCGGGCTGCCCGAAGGCGCCGAGCTGCGCCGCCTCTGCGACGTCCCCGAAGGCTGGGAATGGCAGAACGATGCCGGCAACTGGCACCCGGCCCACCGGTTCAGCGCCGAGGACGAATGCACCGGCTACGTCTTGTGCCGTCCGAAGCCCGTGCCCGCCCCGCCCGCCACCCCCGACCTGACCCCGCTGTTCGACGCCCTCGACAGCTACGACGAGAGCCCGAGCGCCGACATGCCCGATGTCGACCGTGCGGTAGACGCTCTGGTCGCTGCTGTGCGGGCGCTCCGGGACGGGGAAACACGATGACCGACCCGACCCCGTCCGTTGACGAGTTCCTGGCCGCCGAGAAGGACGACCGGAACGCCTGGTGGCGTCTCGGCTCAGGCGACCACCTGAACCTGTTCGAGGAAGCGATCGAGCAGCGTGATGCTGCTCGTGCTGACCGGGTGTGCTGGCGCGAGACCCACAACCAGGTCGCCGCCGAACGAGACGCGCTCCGAGGCATGGTCCGCCGCTACCACGCCGGCTGGTACATCGTCTCGGCGTCGGCCCCGCTCCGCGACGTTTGGTGCAAAGACCACTACCCCGACGACGGGTACGTGACCGAAGAACTCACTAGCGCCGAGGCTGACGCGTTCCGCCGTGCGCTCGACGCCAGCCCCACCGAAGCCCCGCCCACATGCGACGGCATCGTCCCTCCCACCAGGCACACCGCGCCCATGCACTGCGGCCGACCGCCCGGTCACCCCGGCCTGCACCAGTACCGGCCGATGGACGAGCTCGACGCCAGCCCCACCGAAGGGAACCCCGAATGACCGACCCCACCCCGCTCACCGGTACCGGCCAGAGAGGAACAAGACCGATGGGTGACCGCGCGAGGATCGGCTACGCGGACCCGCCGTACCCCGGGCAGTCCGCCAAGCACTACGGCGACCACCCGGACTACGCCGGCGAGGTCGACCACTTCGACCTACTCAAGCGGCTTGCCAACGATTACGACGGCTGGGTCCTGCACACTTCGTCGGTCGCCCTAGAGCAGGTCCTCCACGCTGCCGCCGAACTGGGCGTGTCGTACCGGGTGATGGCGTGGGTCAAGCCGTTCGCCGCGTTCAAGCGCAACGTCTCGGTCGCCTACGCGTGGGAACCCGTGCTCGTGGCTCCGGTCCGCAAGCCCGAAGTGACTGGCCGGATGGTCATGCGTGATTGGTTCTCCGAGCCGATCACCATGAAGCGCGGACTCGCCGGGGCGAAGCCCGAGCGGCTGTGCTACTGGCTGTTCGAGATGTTGGGCGCACTCCCCGATGACGAGATGGTTGACCTGTTCCCCGGGTCAGGGGCCGTGGCCCGCGCCTGGGACACCTGGCGATCGTCGTTGTTGGTCGCATGTCACAACGGGCGCCAGTCGTGAGCGGCCCGTGGAAGCGCCGGTACCGGCCCACCGTCGCCGAACAAGACCAGAACGAACGCATCCTCCGGCTCGTGTTCATCGGCGGCCCCATCCTCATCCTCGCCGCCCTCGCAACCCGACTCTTCTGACCCAAAGGAACACCATGACATCCACCGTGACCATCGTCGGCAACGCAGTAAGAGATCCAGAACTCCGCTACACCGCTTCCGGTACCGCAGTCGCCTCGTTCGGCATCGTCTACAACAAACGAGCCAAGAACGAGGCCGGCAAATGGGAAGACGGCGACCCCCAGTTCTTCGACGTGACCGCCTGGCGGGAACTCGCCGAGAACGTCGCCGCGTCCATCGAGAAAGGCACCCGGATCATCGTCGTCGGCCGTCTCGAATATCAGACGTGGGAGAAAGACGGGGACAAGCGGTCGAAGGTACAGGTTGTGGCCGAGTCTGTCGGCCCCGATTTGCGGTGGGCGCAGACGCAGGTGGAACGGGTGGCCCGTTCTGACCGGTCGGTGACCGCCGATCAGGTAAAGGCCGCGTTCGACGAGGAACCGTTCTAGATGCTCACGTTCACTGATGAATCCCCGCCGACCGCACCGGCGGTGTGGCGAGAGATGTTGAACGACCTCCGCAACCAGCCGGGCCGGTGGGCATACATCGAGAACATGGGCCGCCGTGCCGTCGACTACCGGCGCACGTCATGGGCCGGGCACCCGGTTGAAATTGTCGGCGAAGGCCTGTCCGAGGACCGGCGCACGTTCGAAAGGGTGTGGTTCCGGTGGAACGCCTGATTTTCGGTTCCGGGCCGACCGAGACCGGTAGCACCATGACAGTGGACCAGATCCAACAGGTCCGGGCCGCGCTCGGCGAGGACGACGTTGATCTTGAACGCCTGTACGAGCTCTGGGAGTCGGACGACAAAACGTGGCAGGCTCAGGCTGCGTGTCGTGGCATGTCGCCGGACCTGTTTTTCCCGGGGCGGGGCAACAACTCGTTTGCTGTGAAAGCGATCTGTGCCGGGTGTCCGGTGCGGACCGAGTGCCTGGCGTGGGGTACAGCTAACGAACGCGACGGGATTTGGGGCGGGTTCGCTGAACGTTCCCGTCAACGGTTCCGTGCGCGGATGCGTGCCCGTGGTTGGGATCTCGACCCGATCCGTCACGGGTCGCGGGCGACGTACCTCAAGTACAAGTGCCGGTGTGCGGCGTGTGTTCAAGCGGTCCGCGAGTATTCCATGGAACGGAGCCGTCGTGAATCCGTACGATGAATCGCCGGTGGCTCACGGGTTCCGGTATCTGCCGCACCGGAACTGTGGCCGCCTGGCCGAATGGTTGGGTGTCGAATCGTTGTGTGACGGCGAGGGCGATTCGGATCACCCGTTCGTCCTGCCTGATGGGACCGAAGTCCCGGCCGGCGACTGGGTGTTCCGTCACAGTGACGGTTTCGAGGTGGTGTCTTATGGCGACGAGTTCGAACGTGTCCGGCACCGCGGCCACTTGGAGGCATGATGAAGGTCTACATCGTTGAACGTGCGATCGAGGACGAGGACAGCCTCAGCACCGTTCGGGGTACCGAAGTGCTTGGCGTGTTCGCCGCCATGCGGACAGCGGCCCGGTCCGTCTCGGCGGCTAACGGCCTCTGGCAAACCGACCTGGTTGACGAGTCCGGACGACGGATGATCGCCACAGTCGACGCCGATCTGGACTTAGAGGTGTGGGTCACGGAACACGAGGTCGCCGGTGGTCCCTCCTGAGACGTGGGGCTGGTACGCCTACTTGATGTGGGAAACCCGCCAGAGGAAAGGGCACCCGGTGTATAACCGTCGCCGGTTCGAAGAGACGATCGCTGCGGACGGGATCAGACGTCTGTCTGGCAGGGCCGCCGAGCTGTATGCGACGTTCGAGTTGGATGGCCGTGCGTTGGCTGCGTGTCTGGTTGATGGGACGGCCCCCCGCTACGCAAAGAGGAGAGCAGCATGAGTTGGGTTAGCACCGTGATCGTCGCATCGGATTACTTGACGGACGACGACAAGACGTTCATCAATGAAACGGCGGCCGAACACAATCGCGCCCAGGCCACCTTCGCTGAGCCGGATCACTGCGGCCCGGCGTTTGGTGGCAGCAAGTGCGCCGAGTCCACCGTCTTGCTCGGGGCGTTCAACTACCTCGCCGTCGAGGACTTCATCGCCGAACTGCGAACCCGCAAGTTCCACGGCGGGATCTACGTGCTGGTGTTCTCAAACGGGGAGTTCATCAGCACGTACATGCAAGACGAGTCGCCGGTGAACGCCCCGCTCGCCATCTCCCATATCCACGACGTTCAGGGTCAGTAGCGATCCCCGGGGCTGAGCCGCCGGTGGGCGTCACGAGCACGCTCATCGGCGGTCGCAGCCGCGTAACGGCGCACCATCCCCGACGACTCCGACCACCTGCCCACCGGGCACACGGCAGAGCACCCAGACGCGTGACACCCCCCGGTCCAGGGGAGGAAACCGGAGGGTGTCACAATCCCGTCAAGGGGAGCCAGCCGCATGACCAACAACCGGCTCAGTCGGGGCAGGAGAGGAACCCCGTGACCCCGGACAGGACAACTAGACGATGTTCGGATGCTTGATCTTCCGGCCCAGCCACACCGCCAGCCCAGCGACCGACTTCCCACGCTCACCGCACTGCCAGCAGTTGTAGCCCCCACCGTTCGTCTGCCACGCCACATCGCACACGTTGCAGGCGATGTTGATACCCGCCCCAGGCTTGCAGGCGGCACCTTGCTCAGGGCCAGGCAAGAAGATCACTGCCCGCCCTTCTGGCGAAACGCGGCCACGAACTCTTCCGCGTTGGACTCGAGCAGACCGTCGATCTCGTCCAACAGCTCGTCGGTGATCTCCTTCGACGGAGACTCCTGCGACTCCGGGAGCTCGGCGACCTGCGGTTCGGCCCGTTTCTCGGTCGACTTCTTGGCCTGGGTGCGGGTCACGCGGCCGGCTCGTTCCGCTTGAAGAACACCGCCAC
>Ga0079224_100000748_pt1 | contig 34145 bp, 34 predicted proteins | sample Stecom2015_FD_80414 | JGI IMG/M metagenome (GOLD analysis project Ga0079224, IMG submission 80414) | Agricultural soil microbial communities from Utah to study Nitrogen management - Steer compost 2015 | ecosystem: Environmental > Terrestrial > Soil > Agricultural land | place: USA: Utah... | reverse complement strand
CCACGTGGTGATCCGCCCGCTGGCCTACGCCGCCGAGGCCGACATCGCCCGCTACGCGCAGCTCAAGGCCTTCCCGATCATCCCCTGCAACCTGTGCGGCAGCCAGGAGAACCTGCAGCGCAAGCAGGTGCAGCGGATGATGGCCGAGTGGGAGCGCGAGACGCCGGGGCGCATCGAGACCATCGCCCGGGCGCTGGGCGACATCCGGCCCTCGCAACTGGCCGACCCGAAGCTGTTCGATTTCCCTGGGCTGAAGTCCAGGGCCGAATGACCTTTCCGCCTGTGCCGTGCCCGCGAACCCCGCGGGCGCGTCGATGGCGATCAACCGAGACCCTGAATGTTCTTCCGCAACCTGACGTTCTTCCGCTACCCCGCCTCCCTCAACCTCGATGCGCTGGATGCCGGCCTGGACGAGTGCCAGCTCAAGCCGGTGGGTCCGCTGGAATTGTCCAGCCGTGGCTTCATCTCCCCGTTCGGGCGTGACTCCGAGGTCCTGGCCGCGCGCCAGGGCGACGCGCTGTGGCTGACCATGGGGGGCGAGGACCGGTTGCTGCCGGGGGCGGTGGTCAACGACATGCTGGCGCGCAAGCTTGACGAGATCGAGCAGAAGGAGGGCCAGCGACCGGGCGGCCGCACCCGCAAGCGGCTGAAGGACGAACTGGTGACCGAGCTGTTGCCGCGCGCCTTCGTGAAGCCCTCGCGCACCGATGCGCTGATCGACACCACGCACGGCGTGATCGCCATCGACACGTCCAGCACCAAGACCGGCGAGTCGGTGGTCAGCGAGGTGCGCCGCGCCCTGGGCAGCTTCCCGGCGCTGCCACTCAACGCCGAGATCGCGCCGCGTTCGGTGCTGACCGGCTGGGTCGCCGGCGGCGAGATGCCGGAGGGGCTGGTGATCGGCGAGGAGTGCGAGCTGCGCGACCCGGTCGACCAGGGCGCGGTGGTCAAGGTGCAGCGCATGGACCTGCACAGCGACGAGATCGCCCGCCACCTGGAGTCCGGCAAGCAGGTGACCCGGCTGGCGCTGAGCCTGGACGACCACGTCAGCTTCGTGCTCGGCGAAGACCTGGTGGTGCGCAAGTTCAAGCTGCTGGAAGGCGCGGTGGACTCGCTGGAATCGACCGACGCCGACGACATGCGGGCCGAGCTGGATGCCCGCTTCGTGCTGATGGCCGCCGAGACCAAGCGCCTGTTCTCGGTGCTGGAGTCGGCCATGAAGCTCAGCCGCGTCGAAGGCTGAGCGACGCCGGCCCGGCCGTGCGCGACGTGCTTGAGCTCGCCCTGGATGACGGCAGCACGCTGGACATCCAGCGCGTGCGCGACCCGCGGGCCAAGCGCATCAAGCTCTCGGTCGATGATCGCGGCGCACGGCTGACCTTGCCGCCACGCGCCAGCCTGGTCGCGGGCGAGCGCTTCGTCGCCGCGCACCTGGACTGGCTCACCACCCAGCTGCGGCGACACGCTCCACCGCCGCAGGCGCCGTTGCTGCCGTTTTCACTCTCGATGCTGCCGCTGGACGGGGCGGAGCGGCCGCTGCGCTGGCAGCAGGCACGCTTCGCCAGCCTGGGCCCGGATCCGGACGACCCGGCGGGGCTGCTGTTCTCGTTCCCGCCGAAGGCGACGCCGGCCGCTGCGGTGCGCGTAGTGCGCGAGTTCTACCTCGCCCACGCCCGGGCGCAGGTGGGGAGCTGGCTGCCGTCCTACCTGCCGGGCCTGCCACGGCCCCCGCGTGCGTTCCGGTTCCGGCCGGTGCGCTCGCAATGGGGCTCGCTGGCGCCGGACGGCACGGTCTCGCTGGACCTGGCACTGGTGCTCGCCCGGCCGTCGGCCTTCCGCTACGTGCTGGTGCACGAGCTCTGCCACCTGATCGAGGCGAACCACTCGAAGGCGTTCTGGGCCGAGGTGGAAGCGCGCTTCCCGGACTGGCGTGCCGAGCGCGACTGGCTGCGCGAGTACGGGGGCGGGGTGAAGGCGCGCCTGCGGGTCCTGCTGGACCCGGGCCGGGCGGCGGACCTCGAGCAGGCCGCGGCCGCGCTGCGATAGCCTCGCCGCCGCTCAGCCGGCCAGGAACCCCGCAATGGCGTCGGCAACGGCGCCCGGCTGTTCCATGTGCAGGTGATGGCCGCCCTCGAGCGTCACCAGCGACCCGTCGCGCAGGCGGGCAAAGCGCGCCTGGCGCTGCGCCTCCGGAAAGTACGGCTGTGCCGGACTGGCGTAGACCACCCGCACCGGGCACTCGATCGCCGCCAGCAGGTCGTGCACCTGGCCTTCGGTCATCCGCACCGCGGTGGCGCGGGTCAGACGCGGGTCGCTGCGCCAGGCATAGCCCGGCGGATCCTCGCCGCCTCGTACGGGGGCGATGCCGCGCTCGACCAGCAGCCGCGCGGCGGCTTCGCCGATTCCGCCGGCCGCCAGGCGCGCGCGCAGCGCGGTGTCGGGATCGCGGAAGCGGCGCAGCGGACGGCGGGGCGTGGCTTCGGCGGCGAATGCCTCCTGCAGGCGGCGCCCACTGTCGCCCTCGTCCTCGGCCAGGGCACCCAGCGATTCGATCACCGCCAGGCGTTCGATCCGCGCCGGCATCGCCGCGGCCATCAAGCTGGCGATCGCGCCACCCAGCGAGTGGCCCAGCAGCACGAAGCGGTCCCAACCGAGCGCGTCGGCGGCAGCGAATACCGCACGGGCGGCATTCGGAACGGTGTATTCGGCGGCCTGCGGCAGGTGTGCGCTGGCACCGTGGCCGGGCAGGTCGAGCGCGACCAGCTCGATCCCCGGCAAATGGCCCTGCAACGGGATGAAGCTGGCGGCGTTGTCCAGCCAGCCATGCAGCGCCAGGACCCGCGGCGCGCCCGGCCTGGCCGGCCAGCGCAAGCCGGCCAGGCGGCCGAAGCCCTCGGTGTCGAGCTGGAACTCGCGCATCAGCCGGTCAGCCCGAGTTCGCGCCGGGCCAGGCCGGCGACCACGTCCGCGTGGACCGCGCTGTCGTTGAGGCAGGGGATGTAGCGCAGCTGCCCGCCTCGTGCGGCGAACTCCTCGGCCAGCATCATCGAGACCTCCTCCAGCGTCTCCAGGCAGTCGGCGGCGAAACCGGGAGCGATCACGTCCACCTCGGTGACCCCGCGGTCGGCGAGCTGCTGCAAGGTGTCGGAGGTCGACGGCCCGATCCACTTCGCCCGCCCGAACTGCGACTGGTAGGCAAGGGTCCAGTCGTCCGGCCCCAGGCCTGCGGCGGCGGCGATCGCCGCGGCGCTGGCCTCGCACTGGCGCTGGTAGGGATCACCGGCGTCCACCACCTTCTGCGGAATGCCGTGGAAGGAGAACAGCAGGTGGCCGCGGTCGCCATGGCGCTGGCGGTGCTCGCGGATCGACGAGGCCACCGCTTCCACCCAGGCCGGGTCGTCGTGGTAGTCCTGCAGCATCCGGGTGGCAGGTCCGCCGACCGCCGCGACCACGTCGCCCATCGAGGCGGTGGTGGTGGTGGAGTACTGCGGGTACATCGGCAGCACCAGGATGTCGCGGGTACCCGCCGCGCGCAGTTCGCGCAGCACGCCGGCGAGCGAAGGATTGCCGTAACGCATCGCATCGACCACCCGCACGCCCGGCAGGCGCTCCTGCACGGCGGCGGCCAGCCGGCGGTGATGGACCGCCAGCGGCGAGCCCCCTTCCATCCAGACCTGGGCGTACTTCGGTGCGACCTTCGGCGCGCGCAGCGGCAGGATCACGCCGTGCAGCAGCGGCAGCCAGAGCAGCCGCGGCAGGTCGACCACGCGGCGGTCGCCCAGGAACTCGCCCAGATAGCGGCGCACCGCCTGGGGCGTCGGGGCGTCGGGAGTACCCAGGTTGGCCAGCACCACCGCGGTCGCAGGGGCGGCGCCCGGGGGCGGCACAGGGGAAGCAGTCATGCCGGCAAGGATACCCGTGCCGCCCGCGTGGCCGGCCCGGCGCCCCTACCGTTGGCTGAACGTTCGCGGCGCGCTGCGGTCCAATGCGCCGCGGGCCTCTATATTGGCCCGGTTCCCGCCATCCAACGTCGGAGTCCACATGCCTGTCCTGCCGCGCCTTGCCATTGCCCTACTCGTCCTTGCCCTGGCCCTGCCCGCCAGCGCCGGCGTCCAGGAGGACGAACGCGCGCGCAACGCCGTGCGGGTGCTGCAGGAGATCCAGGCGATCCCCGAGTCCGGGATCCCGGCCGCGATGTTCGACGAGGCCAAGGCGATCGTCGTCATCCCCGACACGCTGAAGATCGGGCTGGTGGTGGGCGGTCGCCGCGGGCACGGCCTGCTGTCGGTGAAGACGCCCGAAGGGACCTGGTCGAACCCGGCCTTCGTCAAGCTCACTGGCGGCAGCATCGGCTTCCAGGCCGGCGTCCAGTCGTCCGACGTGGTCTTGGCCTTCACCACCCAGCGCGGGCTGGATTCGATCGTCAACGGCAAGATCACCCTGGGCGCCGACGCCTCGGTCGCCGCCGGACCGATCGGCCGCACCACCGGCATGGCCACCGACGGCCAGCTCAAGGCCGAGATCTGGTCGTGGTCGCGCGCCCGCGGGCTGTTTGCCGGCGTGGCCCTCGACGGGGCGGTGCTGAGCATCGACGACGCCGCGAACCAGGCGGTTTACGGCAGTGGCTCGACCCCGCGGATGATCTTCGAGAACCGCGTTGCGCAGCGCCCGTCCGAGGCGGTGGTGACCTTCCGCGACCAGCTCGAGGAAGCCTCTGCCAACGCCCACGCCAGCCGCGGCGGGAGCGCCCCGGCATCGCACGCGGCGTCTCCGTCCGCCGCGCCTGCCGCGGCGCCCGCACCCGGCAACGACCACGACTGGCGCAGCCAGCCCCTGAACGTGCCGGCGAACCAGGGCCAGGCCTCGCCCCCCGCCCCGGCCCCGGCCCCGGCGCAGCAGGGCTTCCAACCGGTGGACCCGGACGAGCAGCGCGTGCGCAGCGAGCCGCTGCCGTAACACGGCGGGTCAGCATGGATGCCGGGGCGCTGCGGTATCCTGAGCACCGTTTCGAAGACCGGCGGGTTCAACCATGGGCACTTTCAGTATCTGGCACTGGCTGGTGGTGCTGGTCATCGTGGTGCTGGTGTTCGGCACCAAGCGCCTGAAGAACGTCGGCCGCGACGTGGGCGAGGCGGTCAAGGGCTTCAAGCAGGGCCTGTCGACCGAGGACGAGCAGCGCCGTGAGTTGACCGACGAGCGCCGGGCGGATGAAGGCACCGCCGAGCGCAGCGCCGAGCAAGACCGCGAACGCGACGGGCCCGCCGGCCGCTGACCCGGGTGGCCGGGTGACATGTTCGATCTCGGTTTCTCCGAGCTGCTGCTGATCGCGGTGGTTGCACTGGTCGTGCTGGGGCCCGAGCGCCTGCCGCGGGCGGCGAAGTTCGCCGGCCTGTGGGTCCGCCGCGCCCGCGCCCAGTGGTACTCGGTGAAGGCCGAGCTGGAGCGCGAGCTCGCCGACGACGAGTTGCGCCGCAGCCTGGAACAGACCGCCGCCGCGGTGCGCGAAGCCGGGAGCGACATCGAACGGGGCGCCTCCACGCTGCAGCGCCCTGATCCCGCACCGCCCCCGGCGGAGGACCCCACTCCGTCCACCCCGCCGCTGCGCGACCCGGATCCGGGCACGCCCGTGCCGGACGAGCCGGGCAGCCCCGAGCCGGTCCGCGAGCCCGACCCGCCCCCGGCGCGGCGCGGAGCGCCATGAGCGCGCCCGGACCACTGCCCGACGCCGGGCCGGAGGCCAGCGAGGCGCGCCTGGTCGATCACCTGGTCGAACTGCGGGCGCGCCTGCTGCGGGCGATCGCCGGCCTGCTGCTGGTCCTCCTGGGCCTCCTGCCGTTCGCCAACCGGCTGTACGGATGGCTCGCGACCCCGTTGCTGGAGAAGCTCCCGCCCGGCGGGCAGCTGATCGCGGTCGAGGTTGCCAGCCCGTTCTTCGCACCGCTCAAGCTGGCCTTCTTCACCGCAGTGATCGCGACCATGCCGTGGCTGCTGTACCAGGCTTGGGCATTCGTCGCGCCCGGCCTCTACCGGCATGAGAAGCGGCTGGCCGCGCCGCTGCTGGGCGTGGCGGTGGCACTGTTCTACGCCGGCTGTGCATTCGCCTTCTGGCTGGTGCTGCCGATGGTGTTCCGCTTCCTGGTGATGGTGGCCCCGGAAGGCGTGGCGATGATGACCGACATCAACGCCTACCTGGACTTCGTGCTGGTGGTGATGCTGGCCTTCGGGCTGTGCTTCCAGCTGCCGGTGGGCCTGGTGGTGGCCGCCGCGCTGGGCTGGGTCACGCCTGCACAGCTGCGCGAAGCGCGCGGTTACGCAATCGTGGGGGTGTTCATCGTCGCCGCCATCATCACCCCGCCGGACGTGGTCTCGCAGCTGATGCTGGCGATCCCCATGTGCCTGCTGTACGAGGCCGGGATCATCGCCGCCGGCTGGGTCCGGCCGCGGCCTGTCGCCTGAGCATGCCCGGGCCGCGGGGGCCGACGCCGGCCGGCTTCTGGCAGCGCGCGGCCGCCTGGTCGCTGGACGCAGTGCCGGTGGCGCTGCTGTCCCTGCTGGCGACCTGGCCGCTGCTCCGGCCTGCCGCGGCGCGGCTGGTGACCGAGGGAGACCCGGTGCTGCGCATGCTCGCCGAGGCGATGGCCGACGCACTGCGCGGGCACGCCGCCGGTGGCGTGGACCTGGCCGGGCTGCCGCTGGCGCTGCTGCCCGCCGCCATCCAGGGCGCGGAAGCACTGTCCGGGCTGGTGTGGGGCCTGCTGTGGCCGCCCTTGCTCGCGTTCGCGCTACTCAGCGTCCTCTGGCACGGGTTGTCCGAGGCCTCGCGCTGGCAGGCCAGTCCGGGCAAGCGGCTGCTTCGGCTCCGGGTCGCCGGGCCACGCGGCGCGCCGCTTGGCCCTGGCCGCGCGCTGCTGCGGCAGCTTGCCGGCGCCCTGTCATGGCTCACGCTCAACCTCGGCCACGCGATGGTGCTGGCCGGGCCGGAGCACAGGGCGCTGCATGACCGGCTCAGCGGCACCCGGGTCCTCGCCGGACGCCAGGGTGTTCCGGGCTGGGCGCGGGCCTGGCTGGTACTGGCCGCCCTCGGGTCCTTCATCGCCGCGCTGGCGCTGGCCGGCGGGTTGCTCGCCCGCTTGCAGGCACTGTTGGAGCAGGCGCTCTGGTACTGAGCGGCCAGGATCGCGCCGGAACGGAAAAGGGCGGCACGCGGCCGCCCTTTTCCTGTCACGCTGGAGCCGTCAGGCCCCGATCGCGGCCGGCTCGGCAGGCACCGCGCTGTCGTCCCCGGCGGCTCCGCCGCAGACGTCGCGCCACAGGTGGTAGGCCACTCCGCACGCCACCACCCACATCGCCAGCATGAAGCCGAGGTAGAGCGGAACGCCCACCAGCACGCCCAGCCAGCCGCCGACCAGCTGGGCCAGCAGACCGACCAGCAGCGCCGCGACGATCATGAGGATGCCGGCCACGATCACCGCGGCGATCGCCACCAGCAGCAGCACCAGCAGCGCCGGAAGGTTCCGCAGTGCCCCGCTGAAGCCGTCGCCGATCGCTCCGAATACCCCGCGGCCGCGCAGCGCGATCTGCCCGGTTCCGATCGCCTGGACGCCGTAGAACACCAGCCCGATCACGAGTGAAAGCAGGGTCGCCACGGCAAGCCCGTCGGGCAGCACCATCATCGACGGGTCCAGCGTTTCCGGCGATGCCATCGCCACCTGCAGGTACCAATCGAGCACCCCGCGCGCGGCGACTGCCAGCACCAGCCCCAGCAGCGCGTACTGCAGCAGGGTGAGCAGGAAGGTGAAGCCGATCACCCGCAGTGAGGCGCGCAGGTCGCCAAGCCCGCCGAGCACGTCCACTGCACGCGCCGGCCGACCGTTCTCGACGGCGTCGATCAGCCGCAGGAAGCCGACCAGCAGCATCGAGACCACGGCCAGCATCAGGACCGTGGTGAACACCACGCCGAGCACCATCCCGGCACCGTTCCGCAGCCCGAGCATCAGCCCTGCCTGCAGCGCCGCTGCGCCAGCCCCGGCGACGATCGCGCCGACGAGCCCGAGCGCCGCACCCCCGAACACCGCGCCGGGATTGTCCCGGCCAAGGTTGATTGCCTTCTTCAGCCAGTCGACGCCGGCCGATGCCGCTACAGCACGAGTCATCCTTTTTCCCCTGTTCCCTGTCCGGCCGCCTTCCCCGAAAGGGGGCACCTGCGCGTGACGGCCGCCGCGCAGGTGCCCGGGGACAGGCGTGGAAGCCCGACCCGGTATCCTCCGGCAGCGCCGGCGGCGTGCCCGGCAGCCGGTCCGCGAACACCTGGCGCCAGCCGTAATACATGGCGCCACCGGCCACCGGCACCACCACCATCGTGACCAGCACGCCGGAGACGACCGCCGCCCACTGCGCGCCCACCACCAGGCCCAGCAGGGTCGACGCCAGCAGGCTGGCGAGCATCACCACCACGCTGAAGACCCCGCTCACCAGCATGTAGACCAGCAGCGCCGGCAGATTGCGCGCACCGGCCTTCATGCTGGCGCGCAGCGCCTGGCCGGCGGCCAGGTCGGTGTACATCACCAGCGCCATGTAGAAGAAGGTGTAGATGCCGACCACCACGGCCAGCAGCACCATCAGGGCGAACCAGCCCAGCAGGCGGCCCGCCGGCAGCTGGGCGACCAGGGCGGGGTCGGGCTGCCCGCCGGCCGGGGTGCTCTCCAGGATGCGCTGCATCAGGGCGATGCCCTCGCCCCCCAGCATCATCACCAGCAGCAGCGAAACCACCAGCATGAACACCACGCCGATCAGCAGCAGCACCAGCAGGCGGCCGATCTTGCCGGAGGTGAAGCCGGCAAACAGCATCGCCACGTTGGTCGGCTGGTCCTGGTCGGCGTGCCGGACCGCAAGCAGCACCCCGCCCATCAGCACCACGCCCAGCGCGCCCACCAGAACACTGACCACCGGGATGCTGGCCAGCACCCCGTAGACCAGCCCGATCACCAGCAGGGTGGCCGGATGCCTGCGCAGCAGGGCGATGCCGTCAAGCAGCCACTGGGCGCCGCTGCCGGCGTTGACCTTGTTGTATTCCATGATGTTCCCCGGGTCTGTCCTGGCGGTGCGCCGACTCAGCGCACCAGGTTGCGTGAATGATGCACGAAGCGGCGCAGCACCCGGCGCGCCTGCGGCGCCGCGCCGACCTGCCGCAACAGCGCGCGGTCGTCGAAGCCTTCCTCCACCAGCACGCGCGCCCTGGCCCGGATGTAGCCGCGCATGTGGGCGGCACTGAACTCGGGATGGAACTGCACGCCCCAGGCGTGCCGCCCGACCCGGAAGGCATGGCAGGGGTCATGCTCGGCCTTCGCCAGCACCACCGCGTCCGGCGGCGCGACCGACACGTGCTGCACATGGGTCATCTGCGCCGGGAAGCGCTCGGGCAAGGGCGCCAGCAAGGGATCCTGGCGCGCGGCGGGCAGCAGCTCGACCTCGAAGGTGCCCATGCGGCGGCCGGCCGGGTTGTCCACCACGGTGCCGCCGAGTGCATGCGCGAGCAGCTGGTGGCCATAGCAGATGCCCAGCACCGGCAGGCCCGCCGCCACCGCCTTGCCTAGCCAGGCGCTGGTCCGCTCGCTCCACTCCTGTCGCTCGGTGACCATCGCCGCCGAGCCGCTGACGACCACCCCGGCGAAGGCATCGAAACCGGGCAGCTCGCCGCCGGACGCGACGTCGATGACGACGGCGTCGTCGCGGTCCAATCCCGCTGCGACGCGGATCCAGTGGTCGAAGCCACCATGGCGGCGCAGTTCGGCGGCCGGCTGGCCGGCCACGAGGATCAGGAACGGGGATACCGACGGGGATGCCAAGGTGCTGCCTGCCTGGGGAGGGATGAACGGGGTCGCGCCGTATACTACCGGGCTTCCCGCACCTGCCGATGACCATGGCCGAAGCCCCCGCCGGCGGCATTGCCCCGCCGACCTTCCAGCAGCTGATCCAGCGCCTGAACGACTACTGGGCGGCGCAGGGCTGCGTGCTGATCCAGCCACTCGACCTGGAGGTCGGTGCCGGCACCTTCCATCCGGCCACCTTCCTGCGCTCGCTCGGGCCGGAGCCATGGAATGCCGCCTACGTGCAGCCCTGCCGCCGTCCGACCGACGGCCGCTACGGCGAGAACCCCAACCGCCTGCAGCGCTACTACCAGTACCAGGTGGCGATGAAGCCCAGCCCCGACAACATCGTCGAGCTGTACTTCGACTCGCTCAAGGCGCTCGGCGTGGATCCGCTGGTGCACGACCTGCGGCTGGTCGAGGACAACTGGGAATCGCCCACCCTGGGCGCCTGGGGACTGGGCTGGGAGGTCTGGCTCAACGGCATGGAGGTGACCCAGTTCACCTGGTTCCAGCAGGCCGGCGGGCTGGAGTGCAAGCCGGTGCTGGGCGAGATCACCTACGGGCTCGAGCGCCTGTGCATGTACCTGCAGGGCGTGGACGACGTGTTCGACCTGGTCTGGACCCACGGTCCGGACGGCACCCCGGTGCACTACCGCGACGTCTACCACCAGAACGAGGTGGAGCAGAGCACCTACAACTTCGAGCATGCCGACGTAGAGGTGCTGCTGCGCCGCTTCGACGAGTGCGAGGCCGAGACGGCGAAGCTGGTCGAGCTCGACCTGCCGCTGCCGGCCTACGAGCAGGTGATGAAGGCCAGCCACTGCTTCAACCTGCTGGATGCCCGCCGCGCGATCAGCGTGACCGAGCGCCAGCGCTACATCCTGCGGGTGCGGAAGATCGCCCAGGCGGTGGCGAAGGCGTACTTCGCGCAGCGCGAGAAGCTGGGCTTCCCCGCCCTGAAGAAGCCCCAAGCCGCCGCATGACCGACCATTCCATGAGCCAGACCAAACCCCTGCTGATCGAACTCGGCACCGACGAACTCCCGGTCAAGGCGTTGCCGGGGCTGGCACGGGCGTTCTTCGACGGCGTCCTCGCCGCGCTCGCCGCGCGCGGCATCGCCGTGGAGCGCGGTGAGGCGAAGCCGCTGTACACCCCGCGCCGGCTCGCGGTGCTGTTGCCGGCAGTGGCCACCGAGCAGCCGGAGCAGAAGTCCGAGGTGCTCGGTCCCTACCTCAACATCGCCCTGGACGCCGAGGGGCAGCCGACCCGCGCGCTGCAGGGCTTCGCGGCCAAGGCCGGCGTGGAGTGGACGGCGCTGGAGCGCACCACCGACGCCAAGGGCGAGCGTTTCGTGCACCGCTCGGTGAAGCCGGGCGCGACCACCGCCGCGCTGCTGGGCGAAGTCCTGGACGAGGCGATCGCCGCCATGCCGATCCCCAAGCCGATGCGCTGGGGCGACCACGACTACGCCTTTGCCCGTCCGGTGCACTGGCTGGTGGTGCTGCTCGGCGGCGAGGTGGTCGAGGCCGGGGTGATGGGCGTGGGCAGCGACCGCTTCAGTCGTGGCCACCGCTTCATGCACCCGGCCGCGGTGCGCATCGACGCACCCGGCAGTTACATCGAGGCGATGCGGGCGGCGAACGTGCTGGTGGATCCCGACCAGCGCCGCGGACGCATCGTCGAACAGGCCCAGGCCGCGGCGTCCGCCGCCGGCGGCACGGCGCGCATCGACCCCGCCCTGCTGGAAGAGGTCAACGGGCTGGTCGAGTGGCCGGTCGCGGTGGCCTGCAGCTTCGAGCGCGAGTTCCTGCAGGTGCCCGCCGAAGCGCTGGTGGCCACCATGGAAGCCAACCAGAAGTTCTTCCCGGTACTCGACGCCCAAGGCGCGCTGACCGAACACTTCATCGGCGTTTCCAACATCGAATCGCACGATGCGGACCAGGTGCGCGAAGGCTATGAACGCGTCATCCGGCCCCGCTTCGCGGATGCGAAGTTCTTCTTCGACGAGGACCTGAAGCAGGGCCTGGCCGCGATGAACGAGGGGCTGGCCGGCGTGACCTACCAGGCCGCGCTGGGCAGCGTGGCCGACAAGGTTGCCCGCGTGCAGGCCCTCGCCGGCACGATCGCCGCCCGGGTCGGGGTCGATCCGGAGCTGGCGCGGCGCGCCGCCGGGCTGTCGAAAGCCGACCTGCAATCGCGGATGGTCGGGGAGTTCCCGGAGCTGCAGGGCATTGCCGGCCGCTACTACGCCACCGCCGCGGGTGAGCCGGCCGAGCTGGCCGCGGCGCTGGACGAGGCCTGGATGCCACGCTTCGCCGCCGACGCCATCGCGCCCTCGCCGCTGGGCCGCGTGCTGGCGATCGCCGAACGCCTCGACACACTGGCCGGCGGTTTCGCCGCGGGCCTGAGGCCGACCGGCAACAAGGACCCCTTCGCCCTGCGCCGCAACGCGCTGGGCCTGGCTCGCACCCTGCTCGAAGGCGGCATCGACCTGCCGCTGGATGGCCTGCTGGCGGCCGCGGCCACGGGCGTCGGCGAGGTGCAACTCGGCAAGAAGACCGGGCGCGCCGATGTCGCCGAGCTGCGCGAGTTCATCTTCGATCGGCTGCGTGGCTATTACGCCGAGCGCGGGATCAGCCCGCAGCAGTTCGAGGCGGTGCACGCGCTCGCCGTGGCAGCCGTGGATTCCGCGCCTGGTCCTGCGGTCACCGACGCCGGAGGCGGAGGCCTGTCGCTTCCCGACTTCGAGCGCCGCCTGCACGCCATCGTGGACTTCGCCGGTCGGCCCGAGGCCGAGGCACTGGCGGCGGCCAACAAGCGCAGCCGGAACATCCTGCGCAAGGCCGACGCGACGGTGCCCGCCACGGTGGACGCCACGTTGCTGGCCGAGGACGCCGAACGCGCCCTGGCGAGCGCGATCGAACAGGCGATCGTCGACACCGACCCCCTGCTGGCGGCGCGCGACTACGTTGGCGTGCTGGGCCGGCTGGCGACGCTGCGGCCCCAGGTCGATGCGTTCTTCGACGCGGTGATGGTGAACGTCGACGACCCCGCGGTGCGTGGCAACCGCCTCGCGCTGCTGCGCCAGCTCAGCGACCGGCTCGGGAGCGTGGCGGCCATCGAGCACTTGTCGGTGTGAGCGGACCACGCGGTGCGCTGCACCGCGACGCGGCTGCTGCGCCGCATCGTGATGACGGGGGTTCGACGCCGGCCCGCTATCCTGCTGCGATGCCCCCCCGACACCGCCTCATCGCCGCCGCGCTGCTCCTTTCCGCCGGCGGCCTGGGCCAGGCCGCCGAGGTCACCGACGTGCGCATCCACGGCCTGGACGAAACGATGCAGGACAACGTGCGCGCGTCGCTCTCGCTGGTGCGCGCGCAGGGCCGCGAACTGTCCTGGCGCAGGCTGGGCTACCTCGTGCGCGAAGCGGAGGGCGAGACGCGCGAAGCCCTGGAGCCCTTCGGCTACTACTCGCCGCAGGTCCTGGTCGAGCGCAACGCATCCGGCGACGGCGACCGCAACGACAGCTTCGTGGTCGACATCACGGTCGATCCCGGAGCGCCGGTGCGGGTCCGCCACACCGACATCGCCATCGAGGGCGAGGGCAGCGACGACTACTACCTGCAGCAGGACGTCGCCGCCTTCCTTCCGCGCCAGGGCGACGTGTTCGAACACCTGCTCTACGAGGCGAGCAAGACCCGGATCAGCCGCCGGCTGGCCGAGCGTGGCTACTTCGATGCCGATTTCATCAGCCGCCAGGTCGCGGTCACCCGCGCCGACGAGGCGGCCGACATCGAACTGGTATGGGACAGCGGACCGCGCTACGACATGGGCCCGGTCAACTTCGAGCAGACCCCGGAGGCGATCATCCGCGAATCGGTGCTCGACAAGGTCGTGTACTGGGAGCAGGGCAGTTACTACCACCAGGGCAAGCTGGACCGACTGCGCGACTCGCTGACGCGGCTGGACTACTTCGCCGCGATCGACATCCAGCCCCGGCCCGAGGACGCGGTCGACCACCAGGTCCCGGTCGACGTGGTGCTGACCCCGGCCAAGCGCAGCATCTACAGCACCGGCCTGAGCTACGGCACCGATTCCGGCGCCGGCGTGCGGCTCGGGCTGGAGCGGCGCTACGTGAACTCCCGCGGGCACAAGGCGCTGGCACAGCTGGACTGGGCACAGCGGCGCAAGACCCTGACCACGCAGTACCGGATCCCGGCCTTTGCCTGGGTCGATGGCTGGTACACCTTCAGCGCACAGGCCGCCGACGAACAGAGCGACTGGCTGGACAACCGCCGGATCGAGTTCGTGGCCGCGCGCAACGGGCGGATCAACCGCCACCTCACCGCGACCGCCTCGCTGCACGCACTGCGCGAGCGCTGGTCCTATGTCGCGGCCAACGGCAACGGCGGCACCGAGCCGCCGGACTACCGCTACGCCACCTACACCTATCCGTCGCTGCGCGCCGAGTACATCGACGCCGACGACCTGATCTATCCGCGCGACGGCCTGGCCGGCACGCTGCTGCTCCGCGGGGGCGTCGAGGGCATCGGCACCGACGCCAGCTTTGCCCAGGCACGGGCCACCACGAGCTGGTTCCGGGGCATTGGCGAGGACAACCGGCTGATCGTGCGCGGCGAGCTCGGCCACACCTTCACCGACGAGCTGGTGGCGATGCCGCCCAGCCTGCGCTTCTTCGCCGGCGGCGACCGCAGCATCCGCGGCTACGCCTGGCGCGAGGTCGGCCCGCGCCACGAGGGGCCGGACGGCAAGCTCTACGCACTGGGCGCGAAGAAGGTCGCCACCGCCAGCGTGGAGTTCGAGCGCTACTTCACCGAGCAGTGGGGCGCGGCGGTGTTCGTGGACGGCGGCAGTGCCTTCGACAGCAAGCCGGACTGGCATACCGGGGTCGGGGCGGGGGTTCGCTGGCGCTCGCCGGTCGGCCCGGTGCGGCTCGACGTCGCCCACGGCCTGGACGACCCCGACTCCTCGTTCCAGCTCTATCTCAGCGTCGGGGCCGATCTCTGATGGCCCCGGTGTTCCGCCAGCCCGGCCCGGGCGAGCCAACCCCCGAGGAGCGCGAGGCACGCATTGCCGAACTGCGCCTGCGGCGGCAGGCGCGGCTGCGCACCCTCGCCCTGCGCTCGGTGCTCGTCGCGGGTGTCCTGGTACTGCTGCTGGTGGTGGCCGGCTACTGGCTGCTGAGCACCATTGGCGGGCGCGATTTCCTGATGGCGCAGATCGTCGCCCGCCTGCCGGCCGACACCACCCTGACCTGGGAACGGGCCGAAGGACCGGCGTCCGGGCCGCTCAGCTTGTACGACGTGCGCTTTTCCATGCCGCGCCAGCGCGACGCGGAGTGCATCCCCAGCGCCGACGTTGGCTGCGAAAGCGGCACGCTGGAGTTCTTCGCCCGCCGGGTGATGATCGATCCCGCGCTCGGCCCGCTGCTGGGCAAGCGCCTGCGGCTGGACGCGCTGCAGGTGGAGGGCGCGCACCTGCTGCTGCCCCGCACCGAGGCTCCGTTCCGCCTGCCCGAATGGCCGGACGTACTGCCGGAGATCGCACCGCCGCTGGCGCTGCAGGCCGACGACATCCAGGTCGATGACTTCACCGTGCTCAACGAGGACGCCGCCCCCGGCACCCACGTGATCCATGTGCGCCGCCTGCGTGGCGGCCTGCTGGCCGAACCCGGGCGCCTGGTACTCACCGCGGTCGGGGCCGACACCGACCTGGGCCGCTTCACCGCGCAGGGCGAGTACGCCCCCGGCGACGACTACCGGACCGACCTGCTGGCCACCGCCGTGTTCCCGGCTGCGGCCGGCCGTACTCCGGCGCGACTGGGACTGGTGGCCCGCGGCGACCTGTCACGCATGGAGGTGGCGCTCGCCGGTCGCGCGCCGGGCGAACTGCGGGCCACCCTGGTGCTGGGCGGCGGCCCGGGCAATCCGGCGCCCGCCGGCCCGGGGATGGCCAGCCGGGACACGCCGCAATGGCAGCTGGATGCCTTCGCCGACGCGCTCGACATCGGGCTGCTGGGCAACGACCCGGATGCCCCGCCGGCGCCCGATCCGCTCCAGGTCCGCCTGCACGCCAGCGGCCTGGCCGGTGATGCACGCATCCGTGGCGAGTTGCGCCAGGGCGACTTCGAAGTCCGCCTGCTGCCGTCCCGCGTGCACCTGGCCGAGCAGGTGATCGATGTCGATCCGCTCGAGCTGGAACTGCTCGGCGGCACCCTGCGGGTGACCGGCAGCGGCGATTTCAGCGAGCCGGGCGCCGGCCGGTTCCGTGCCGGGCTGGCCGCTCGCGGCCTGGAATGGGGCGGCAGCGCCGAGGCCGCCCCGCTGCGTGGAAGCGGCGAGTTCGGCCTCTCCGGGGTGATCGACGACTGGGTCGTGACCGGCGAGGCCCGGCTCGAGCGCGGTGAGCAACAGGCCACGGTCCGGATCGACGGGCGCGGCGACAGCCAACGGATCGACCTGCCGACCCTGGAGGTGGAGATGCCCGGCGGCGCGCTGCAGGGCGGCGGCCACGTGGCCTGGGCCCCCGCACTGGGCTGGGACGTCCAGGGCGAGTTGCGTGGCTTCGATCCGGGCTATTTCCTGCCAGGTTGGGACGGTGCGATCGACGGCCTGCTCGCGACCACCGGCGAGACCCGCGACGACGGCGGCCTGGAACTGGAAGCGGCACTGACCGGGATCGGCGGCAAGCTGCGCGGCCGTGCGCTGGACGGCGAAGCGCGCTTCGCCATGCATGGCGCCGCCGCACCGGATGCCGGCAACCGGTTCGAGGGCGAGGCCGCACTGTCGATCGGCGACTCCCGGATCGATGCGCGCGGCACGCTGGCCGACGCGATCGACGCCGACATCGACCTGCGCCCGCTCCACCTGTCCGACCTCCTGCCCGGCGCGGCCGGCACCCTCAGCGGCCGGGTGCATCTCGCCGGGGCCCTGCCCCTGCCGGGCATCGAAGCCGACCTGGAAGGCAGTGGCCTGGCCTGGGACGGGTACGGCGCCGACGCGCTGCGCCTGGAAGGGCGGCTTCCTCCCGCCGGGCGCGCGGGTACCTTGCAGGTCGCCGCCAGCGGGGTCCAGGCCGGGGTGGCGATGAACCGCCTCGAGCTCACGGCCACCGGCACCCTGCGGGACATGCAACTTCAGGGCAGTGCCGACAGCGCCGCGATGGGTCGGCTGGCGCTTGCCGGTGAGCTCGGCCAGCGGTCGCCCGGCTGGCGTGGGCAACTGACGAGCCTGCAACTGGACCCGGTCCGCGGCGCAGGCTGGATGCTGCAGGATCCGGCGGGCTTTGCCGTCGGCGGGGGCAACCTGCGGCTCGACGGCGCCTGCCTGGCCTCGTCGGCCGGCGGCAGCGTCTGCGCCAGCGCGGACTGGCCGCGCAACGGGCTGCAGCTCGACGGCGACGGCCTGCCCCTGGCGCTGGTAGCGCCCTGGCTGCCGGAACAGTCGCCGGGGCGTCCCTGGGTGCTCGACGGCGAAGTCGGCCTGGGCGTCCTGCTGCGTCCGCAAGGGGCGGGCTGGACCGGGCACGTACGGGTCGACTCGGCCAACGGCGGCCTGCGCAGCAGCGAACGCGCCCGCAGCAGCGTGTTCGCGTACCGCAACCTGCGACTGGAGGCCGAGCTGCGACCGCAGGGGATCGACGCCACCGTGGCAGCCGACCTCAATGAGCAGGGGCGGCTGGATGCCACCGTGGTCACCGGCTGGGACGCCTACTCACCGCTCAATGGCCGGCTTGACCTGGAGCTGTACGAGCTGACCTGGCTGGAACTGCTGTCCCCCGACATCGTCGCGCCCGAAGGCCGGCTGTCCGGCCAGGTCGAACTGGGCGGCACCCGCGACGCGCCGACCGTGGGTGGCCAGGCCCGCCTGGCCGGGTTCGCCACCGAGATCCCTGCCCTGGCGATCCGCGTGGAGGACGGCAACGTCCAGCTGGACGCGCTGGCCGACGGCAATGCCCGCATCGCCGGGAGCCTGCGCACCACGCCGGCCGGAGGCGGCGAGGGCGGCGGCGTGCTGAGGGTCGATGGCAGCCTGGGCTGGCGCGGCCAGGAGACCCCCCTGGAACTCTCCATCACCGGCCAGGACGTGCTGGTCGCCGACACCGCCGACCTGCACGCCACCGCCAGCCCGGAACTGCAGGTGCGCTACCGTGCCGGCGAGCCACTGCGCCTGACCGGTTCGGTGACCGTGCCGAAGGCCGACATCAACCTCGAGGGCCTGGATGCGGGCGTCTCGGCCTCCGACGACGTGGTGGTGCTCGACCCGGTCGACCCCGAGGACGCGGACGGGCCGGCCACTCCGCTGCAGATGAACCTGCTGGTGCGGGTGGGCGAGGACGTCCACCTGGCCGGCTTCGGCCTGGCGGCCCAGCTGGGTGGCCAACTGCGGATCGTGGCCCAGCCCGGCCGCGAGATGGCCGCGTCGGGCCACCTGGACGTGAGCGGCCGCTACCGTGCATACGGCCAGGACCTGACCGTGCGCCAGGGACGGCTGAGCTGGTCCGGCGACCCGATCGCCGACCCGGTGGTGAACCTGACCGCCGAGCGGGTGATCGGCGAGGTCACGGCCGGCGTCCGGGTTACCGGGCGCGTGAGCAGCCTGGAGGCCGAGGTGTGGGCCAACCCGGCCAGCTCGCAGTCCGAAGCACTCGCCTACCTCACTCTGGGCCGACCGCTGTCGACCCTGAGCGGCGCCGAGCGCGGTGAGCTCAACGCGGCCAGTGCCGCCCTTACCGCCGGAAGCGGCCTGCTGGCATCCCGGGTCGGCGAACAGATCGGCCTGGACGACGCCGGGCTGATGCAGAGCCGTGCCCTGGGCGGCAGCGTGCTGGGCGTGGGCAAGTACCTGTCGCCCAAGCTTTACGTCAGCTACGGCGTGTCGCTGCTGGGCACCGGCCAGGTGCTGACCCTGAAGTACCTGCTGTCGCGCGGCTTCGACATCGAGATCGAATCGAGCACGGTCGAGAACCGCGGCTCGGTCAACTGGCGCCGCGAGCGCTAGGGCAGTCCCTAGCCCAGGGGACCGCCCATCGCCGGCAGGATCGCGCCGTTGATGTAGCTCGAGCACACCGGCGAGGCCAGGAACACGTAGGCCGGCGACATTTCCTCCGGCTGGGCCGGGCGCCCCATGTCACTGTCCTTGCCGAAGTCGACGATCTTGTCGGCGGGGCGGTCGGCCGGGTTGAGCGGGGTCCACACCGGTCCCGGCGCCACGCAGTTGACCCGGATGCCACGCCCCAGCAGTTGCGAGGCGAGCGATTTGGTGAACACGTGGATCGCGCCCTTGGTGACCGAGTAATCCAGCAGCTGCGCGTTGCCGAACAGCGCCACTTCGGAGCCGGTGTTGATGATGCTGGCGCCCTCCTTCATGTGCGGAAGCGCCGCCCGTGCCATGCGGAAATAACCGCCGATGTTGGTCCTGAGGGTCTGGTCGAGCTGCTTGTCGCTGATGTCCCCGATGGACTGCGCGTGCTGCTGGAAGGCCGCGTTGTTGACCAGCACGTCGAGCCGCCCGAAGGCCTTGATGGTCTGCTTCACCGCTTTCTCGCAGAACTTCGTATCGCCCACGTCGCCGGCCAGCACGATGCAGCGCGCGCCCTCGGCCTCGACCGCCTGGCGCGTGGTCTCGGCGTCCTCGTCCTCGTCCAGGTGCAGCACGGCGACGTCGCAGCCCTCGCGCGCGAACAGCACCGCGACCGCCCGGCCGATGCCCGAGTCGCCGCCGGTCACGATGGCGGCCATGCCCTCGAGCTTGCCGCTGCCCCGGTAGTCGGGTGCCAGGTAGCGCGGCGCAAGCTCAAGCTCGTGCTCGTTGCCCGGCTTCTCCAGGTGCTGCGCCGGCATCGGATTGCGCGGCTGCTTGCGTGCGCCGGTCTTCGCCGGTCCCTTTTTGGCTTTCTTCTCCGGTTTGGACTCGATCTCGTCCTGGACCTCGCGCTGCTGCCCGGCGACCGCCTCCGCCTCGCGCGCCAGCCGCTGCCGGGTCATGCCGTCCCTGCCGGTTCCGCCCGTGCCGCCGCGCCCCGCGCCAGCCGTCTTCGCGGCCGCCTTCCCGGCGGTCTTGCCGGCCGCCTTGCCGGTCGCCTTCTTCGCGGTTTTTCTGGTCGCCATGCGCCTCGCTCCTGATGGGGGGCCACCGAGACAAGCAGAACAACCGTTCGGTGCGCGTAAACGCGGCTGCGCCCGCGCGCATGGCCAAGAGCTACTCGTAGCCGTGTGCGGCTGCGCCGTGCTGCACGAGTTCGTTGTCCGTCGCACGCCGCTGCTGCGGCCGCTGTTCGGCCTTCCGGCGAGCGCGCGCGTCAGGCAGCGACCAGGATCAGGCGACGCGGGCACGCCGCGCCCGCTCCAGGTGCACCAGCAGCAGTGAGATGGCGGCCGGGGTCACGCCGGGAATGCGGCGGGCCTGGCCGACGGTCAGCGGCCGGACCTGGGCAAGCTTGGCGGCGACCTCGGCCGACAGGCCGCGCACGCCGGAATAGTCGAAGCCTTCCGGGATCGCGGTCTCCTCGTGGCGCAGCGCGCGGGCGATCTCGTCGCGCTGGCGCTCCAGGTACCCGGCGTACTTGACGTCGATCTCGACCTGCTCGGCCACCGCCGGATCGTCCACCGGCGGCGCCAGGGAGGGCACCTCGAGCAGGCGGGCGTAGTCGATCTCCGGGCGGCGCAGCAGGTCGCGGGCGCTGGTCTCGCGGCTGAGTTCGACGCCCAGGGTGGCCGCGATCTCCTGGCCGAGCGCATTGCCCGGCGAGGCCCAGACCGCGGCCAGCCGCGCCGATTCACGCTCGATCGCCTCGCGCTTGGCCTCGAAGGCCGCCCAGCGCGCGTCATCGACCAGGCCGAAGCCACGCCCGACCGGGGTCAGGCGCAGGTCGGCGTTGTCTTCGCGCAGCTGCAGCCGGTACTCGGCCCGGCTGGTGAACATGCGGTACGGCTCGGTGGTGCCGTGGGTGATCAGGTCGTCGACCAGCACGCCCAGGTACGCCTGGTCGCGCCGCGGGTGCCAGCCGTCCTCGCCACGCGCCTGCCGGGCGGCGTTGAGTCCGGCCAGCAAGCCTTGGGCGGCGGCTTCCTCGTAGCCCGTGGTGCCGTTGATCTGGCCGGCGAAGAACAAACCGGCCACGGCGCGCGTCTCCAGCGTGGGCTTCAGGCCGCGCGGGTCGAAGAAGTCGTATTCGATGGCGTAGCCGGGGCGGGTAATGTGCGCGTTCCCGAAGCCACGGATGCTGCGCACCAGCTCCAGCTGCACCTCGAACGGGAGCGAAGTGGAGATGCCGTTGGGGTAGATCTCGGCGACGTCCAGGCCTTCCGGCTCGACGAACACCTGGTGGCTGGCCTTGTCGGCGAAGCGCACCACCTTGTCCTCGATCGAGGGGCAGTAGCGCGGGCCAATGCCTTCGATCTGGCCGGTGTACAGCGGGCTGCGGTCCAGCGCACCGCGGATGATCTCGTGGGTGCGCTCGCTGGTATGCGCGATCCAGCAATCGACCTGGCGCGGATGGTCGTCGCGGCTGCCCATGAACGAGAAGACCGGACGCGGATCATCGCCCGGCTGGCGCTCGAGCACGCTGTAATCCAGGCTCCGGCCATCGATCCGCGGCGGGGTGCCGGTCTTCAGCCGGTCGACCTTGAACGGCCCGTCGCGCAGCTTCAGGGCCAGGGTAGTGGCGGGCGGCTCGCCGGCCCGGCCGGCCGCGTGGGTGGCCTGTCCGACGTGCACCTTGCCGGCCAGGAACGTGCCCGCCGTCAGCACCACGGCCGGCGCATCGAAGCGCAGCCCGGTCTGGGTCAGCACCCCGGTCGCACGGCCGTTCTCGAAGCAGATGTCATCCACGCCCGCCTGGAACACGGTGAGCCCGGGCTGGCCTTCCACCGCCCGGCGGATGAAGGCCCGATACAGGCTCCGGTCGGCCTGGCAGCGGGTCGCCCGCACGGCCGGGCCCTTGCTCGCGTTGAGCCGGCGCCACTGGATTCCCGCCGCGTCGGCGGCGCGCGCCATCACGCCACCCAGTGCATCGATCTCGCGCACCAGGTGGCCTTTGCCGATCCCGCCGATCGCCGGGTTGCAGCTCATCGCCCCGATGGTCTCGATCGCGTGGGTGAGCAGCAGCGTGCGCGCCCCTGCCCGCGCACTGGCCAACGCGGCCTCGGTACCGGCGTGGCCGCCACCGACCACGATCACGTCATAGCGGAAAAAGTCGTTCATTGCGGGGCGGATTCTACGCGGGCGGGTCGGAACGCCCGATGTCGGCAGGACTTGGCACGGTTCATGCATCGTTTATCCATGCACCTCGCGGGGCAGGCGCACGACGCCGGTCGGTATTGGAACAGGGGCCGATCATGCGCCTGCGAGGGAAGCCCAGGGGCCGGAATGTCGGGGGACTTCCGGCCCCTTTTTTTGCCTGCGCCTGGAGCGCCGATGCCGCACAAACGACAAGCCCCGCACCAGGCGGGGCTTGTTGTTTGTAGGTGCCGGCGCCGGACGAGGCCGGAACAGGGGGGATCCGTGATTCCTCGTCGGGCGCCGACATTGAAGCTGCACCCGGATTACGTCGCATTTGGACGCAGCTTGTCAATACCTTGCTCATGCGGCGTCACCCTGGCGCGGCCGAACCGTGACCGCGTCGCGCTACTCCACCTGTTTGCGAGCCTCGGAGCGCGCCTTCCTGATCGCCTGGCCCACGCGCGAGCCGCGATCGTTGCCGCCGCGGTTCACCGGTGGACGCGGCTGGACCGCAGGGCGCTGCACGGCAGGCCGCGGCGCGGTGGAAAGCGGGCGGCGCTCCACCGTCGGGGTGCGCTCCTGGCGGATGCGGTCCAGGTCACGCCACGGCGCGCGGTCGCGGTCCTGCCGCGGCCGGTCGTTGTCCGGATGCGGCCGCACCACGATCGGCGGCCGGTAGCCGGGATAACCGTGGTAATAGCCCGGATAGCCGTACGGTCGATACCAGCCGCTGTAACCCCGGTGTGGCCAGTAGCCGTAGCCGCGCCCATAGCGGATGTCGCCGTAGTAGCGGTAGTCGGTGGTCGGGTGGCCGTAGTAGTAGTCGCCGCGGGGCGCATTGCGGTAGCCGTAGCCGGTGCTCACGCACCCGCCCAACAGCAGCACCGCCAGCGCGGGGAGCAGGAGTTTGCGGACCATGGTGTCTTGTCTCCGGATGGATCGGGTGGATCGGATGACTCGGGGGCACCTTGAGTCAACGGGCGGGGGGGCACGGGGTTGACCCCGCCCAGGCTGCGCCGGCTAAAGCATTCAGCCTGGCCGGTGCGCATGAACGCCCTCAGGGCCGGGTCGCGGGCAGGGGCAGGAGGTCGAGCCCTTCGGCCAGCAGCAGCCGTGCCACCCCGACACGCTCCTCGCGCGGCCGTTCCACCAGCACGTCGAGCAGTGTACGCACGGACCGGCAGCGTGCCGGGTGGTGGTCGCCCTGCAGCCCGGCCATGAAGCCGTCCTGCATCAGGGTCGCCCGGACCCCGGCCTGCTTGAGGGCCCGTCTCGCCGCCTCCTCGTCGTACGGCTGCGGCGGTGCCTGCAGGGCGGTGACGAACAGCGTGGCCACCGCCCCGGCAAGGCGCTCCCGGCTCTGCGCCGGCAGCCGGGCGGCCACCTCGTTGAGCCCCGCCAGGCTGCGGTCAGCGGCGGGATCGAACAGCTGGCAGACCGCTTCGGCTTCGCCGGGCTCGCGGGCGCTGGCAGCGATCGCCTGCAACAGGCCGTCGACCGCATCGGGCGGCGCCCGGCGGACGATCTCATGCCCGTCGGCGACAAGCACCGACGGATCGAAACGCAAGGACGCCACGGCCTCGCCCCATTGCGCCCGGGCCGGCGCGGCCAGGGCCACCAGCGACAGTGCTGCGGCAAGGGACAGGAAGAGGCGTGGGAATGCGCGCATCCGGAGGCATCGCGGTGGCCGGGTCACGCCCGACTGTAGTCGCACGCGACTGAACACCGCGCGTGGTCAACGGCGCCGTTCACTGCGCAGTTCCCTGATTGCCCGGTCGTCACCGGCAGCACTGCGTGCGGCGGTCCAGCTGAAGACCACGATGCCGGCGATCACCACCACCGCGCCCAGCATTGACTGCCCGCTGGGCCACGCTTCGCCCAGCCACACCACGCCGATCACGGTGGCGAACAGGATCTCCGCACCCTGCATGGCCTCGGCGGCGGCCAGCGGCACCGGCTGGTCGCGCACCAGTCCGGTTGCCTGGAAGAACAGCACCGTGGCGATGATGCCGGCACACAAAGCGGTCGCCCCGACCAGCCACACCTGCTCCACCGGAGGCGGGCCCGCCACGGTCCACGCGTACAGTGCCAGGGCGAGCCACGCCGGCTGGCTGGCCAGGGTCAGCCCGAACACCCGCTGCGTGGCATTCAATGAAGGAACCTCGCCGGCGTGGCGTTCCAGGTGCAGCAGCAGGCCGCGGTTGCCGAGCGGGTAGGCAAAGGCCGCCACGGCCACCACGCCCAGCGCGATCGAGCCCTCCCGGTCGATGCCGTCGCCGTGGCCAGCCTGCATCAGCAACACGCCAGCCACGATCACCAGGCCGATCACCAGCGCCGGCCAGGCAATGCGCCGGCGCTCGTCGTCGTACAGAAGCGGTGCACACAACGTCCCGCCCACGACGGTGAGCGAGAACATGCCCGCCACCAGCCACGACGGGCCGCTGGACGCGGCGTAGCTCAGGCCGACGTAGAACACCACGAAGCCGATCCCGCTCCACCCGGCCCAGGCGAGCGGATGGGCCCGGATCGCACGCCACACCGGCCGCACTCCGCCCTGCCAGTACATCAGCGGCAGCATCAGTGGCAGCGTGATCAGGTAGCGCAGGCTGGCGGTCCAGGCCCAGTGCCCGCCCACGTTGAACGCGGCCCGGTTGAGCACATAGCTGGAAGTGAAGAACAGCGCCGAGACCAGCGACAGGGCGACGGCCAGCAGCGCCGTGGTGCGACGGTTCAAGGCAGTGGCCTCAGCGACGCCGGATCGGGATCGCCGAAACCGGCACCTGGACCTCGTCGACCCCACCGACACGGATCGGCGCCCCCGGCGGGGGCCCCCACGCGTGGGCATAGATGACTTCCCAGGTCACCGGCAATGCGCCGGCCGGCGTCCGCATGGCCTCGTAGGCGCGCGCGGCGGCGGCGAACCTTCCGCGGCCGGTGAGGCTGCGGCGACGCCCTGCCAGGGCATTGGTGGCCCCCAGCGCGCGCAGCCGCCGCATCAGCGCCGGCAGGTCCGGCTCGCTGTCACGGAACAGGTCCCGGTCCAGCACCGGGTCCTTGAAGCCGGCCTCGATCAGGGCATCGCCGAACTGGCCGATCTGCACGAAGGGGCTGACGTGCGGCGCCGGGTCACCGGCGGCGAAGGCCTGCCGCAGTTCCACCAGGGTGTCATGGCCGAAGGTCGACACCAGCAGCAGGCCCTCCGGCTTGAGCACCCGGCGGAAGCCGGCCAGCACGCCCGGCAGGTCCTCGATCCAGTGCAGGCACAGGTTGGAGAACAGCACGTCGACGCTGCGGTCGGCCAGGGGCAGCGCGCGGGCATCGGCGCACAGCGGCTCGGGCCGCCGGGCGAACGGGTTGAGCCGGCGCCCACCCTGGCTGCGCACGCGCGCCAGCATCCCGTGGGCGATGTCGACTGCAAGCACCTGCGCCTTGGGCCAGCGGGCCTGCAATGCGGCGGCGTTGTGACCCGGGCCGCTGCCTGCATCGAGCACCAGCGCGGGGGCTTCCCGGGCCAGGGCGGGGTCGTCCAGGTAGTCCAGCGATTCCGACAGGCGCGAGGCGACCTCGCGTTCCAGCGCCGCGGCGCCTTCATAGCTGGCCGCCGCGCGGGAGAACGAGCGGCGGATCTGGCGGGTGTCGAACAGCTCGGGCATGCCGGCATTGTCGCCGAAGCGGGTGCCCAAGAACCGCTACCGTGCCGGGTCGGTGGGCGGGAGGCCTTCGATGAAGCGGACCACCTCGCTCGCCAGCTCGTCGGGCGCCCCGAGGAAGGGGGCGTGCCCGGCGCTGTCGATCTGCACGCTGCGCGCAGCGCCGGAGAGGCCGGCCGCCGCCGGCATGGCGCCCGGCGGTACCAGCCGGTCGCGCCGGCCCGACAGCCACAGGCTCGGCACCCGCAGGTCCGCCAGCTCCTCGCGCATGTCGATCCGGTCGAGGAGCGCCAGGCCCTCCCGCAACGCATGCTCCGAAGGCTCGCCGCGCTCGAACGCGCGGGCACGCAACTGGCGCAGCTCCTCCCGACCCTCGTCCGAGCCGGGCGCCTCGAGTGCCAGGAAACCGTCCAGGGTGCCGCGGAAGTCACGCCCCAGCGCCGCCCCGAACTCACGGAACAGGCTGGCCCGCACCCCGTGCGGCCAGTCGTCGCCCTCCACGAAGCGAGGCGAAGAGGCGACCATCACCAGCCCGCGCACCTGTTCCGGATGGTCCAGCGCGGCGCGCAATGCCACCACGCCGCCCAGTGACCATCCCAGCCACGTGGCACCCGGCACCTGCCGTACCAGCTCGCGTGCCAGCCCGGCCGGCTCCAGTGCAGTACGGGTTCCACGCGCGTGCCCGTGGCCGGGCAGGTCCACCAGATGCAGGGTGTAGCGGTCGGCCAGCCGGCTGGCGAGTGGCTCGAACAGGCCCGAGTGCATCGCCCAACCGTGGATCAGCAATAGGGAGGGTCCCTGCCCCCGCGTTTCGATGTGCATCAGGTGCCCCGGTGATTGACCACGACTGCAGATGGGGTTTCCCGGTGCCGCAGGCAAGCGTTTCCCTACCGCGCCTTCCGGCTGCCCCAGGGCAGGCTGGGCCACATGGATTTCGTCGACCAGCAGGAGTGCACGACCGCGCTGCGCCAGCGACTCGGCTTCTGGCTGCGCAACGATGCCGCCCGGCTGCTGTTCCCCTCGCGCTGCCTGGCCTGCGAGGCGGCGGGGGTGGACGGGCTGGACCTGTGCCCGGGGTGCCTGGCGGACTTGCCCTGGCAGCCGCCCGCCTGCATCCGTTGCGCACTCCCGTTGGCCACGCTGGGCGGCGAGGACACCTGCGCCGCCTGCCAGATCGACCCGCCGCCCCTGGCCGCATGCCACGCGGCCTGCCGCTACGGCGCGCCGCTGGACCTGCTGCTGCCACGCTTCAAGTTCCACGCCGACCTGGCAGCAGGACGGCTGCTGTCGCAGCTGATGGCGCGTGCCTTCGCCGGGTTGCCCGCCCCGGCCGCACTGGTGCCGGTGCCGCTGCACCGGGCACGCCTGCGCCGCCGCGGCTACGACCAGGCGCTCGAGCTGGCCCGGCCGCTGGCTGCCGCACTCGGGCTCGGGCTGCGGATGGACCTGCTGCAACGCCACCGCAACACGCACGCGCAGTCGAGCCTGGACGCCGCGGCGCGGCGGGAAAACCTCGTCGACGCGTTCCAGGTCGGCGGGACAGGCGAGCTGCCGTCGCATGTCGCCCTGGTCGACGATGTCATGACCACCGGCGCGACCCTGCACGCAGCCGCGGAGGCCCTGCTCGATGCCGGGGTACGGCGCGTTGATGCCTGGGTCTGCGCCCGCGCGCTCTAGCGCAAGGCGTAGTCGCCTGCGATGCCGGCGAAGATCGCGAGTCCGACCCAGTGGTTGTGCAGGAAGGCGCGGAAGCACGCTGCGCGCTCGCGGTGGCGGCAGATCCGGAACTCCCAGGCCACCAGCAACCCGGCCACCACCAGCCCGGCCCAGTACGGTGCGCCCAGGCCGATCCAGCGACCCGCCAACGCAAGCAGGGAGAACACCACCGCGTACAGGAGCGCCTGGATCGGCAGGTCGTGGCGCCCGAACAGGATCGCGGTCGACTTGCCGCCCACCTTCAGGTCGTCGTCGCGATCGACCATCGCGTACCAGGTGTCATAGGCCGTCGACCAGACGATGTTGGCCACGTACAGCAACCACGCCACCGGCGGCACTTCCCCCAGCACGGCGGCGAAGGCCATGGGGATCGCCCAGCCATAGGACATGCCCAGGTAAACCTGCGGCAGGTGGGTGTAGCGCTTGAGGTAGGGGTAGGTCGCGGCAAGGAACAGACCGGCGACGCTGAGCAGCACGGTCAGCCGGTTCATCGTCAGCACCAGCGCGAAGGCCACCGCCATGAGGACGGCGAACAGCGCCAGCGCTTCCCGTCCCGACGCCTGCCCCGTCACCAGCGGCCGGCCGCGCGTGCGTTCCACGTGCGGGTCCAGCCAGCGGTCGGCGTAGTCATTGATCACGCAGCCAGCCGACCGGGTCAGCCAGACACCCGCGGTGAATACGAACCAGGTCCACGGCGGCGGGACCCCGTCGGCAGCGATCCACAGCGCCCACCAGGTCGGCCACAGCAGCAGCAGCCAGCCGATCGGGCGGTCATTGCGGGTCAGGCGCCAGTACGCATCCAGGCGCGACTTCCATGCCGGGCGGGCCGGTACCTGTGAAGCGGAGGAACTCATGCCGGCCATTATGGAGCACGGCAACGGCACGGCCGTGTCGCCGATGCGTGCAGCGCGCGTGCTTTTGCCGCTAGAATGCCGATCCGCGCGGCGCAACGCCGCACGGACCGCGCGCCTGTAGCTCAGCCGGATAGAGTAGTGGCTTCCGAAGCCATTGGTCGGGGGTTCGAATCCCTCCAGGCGCGCCATCTTTCACGCCTCCGGCGCTTTCTGGAATAATCGGCCCCTTGCGCCGGCCGGCATGCGGCCGCGGCGCTATACTGGCGCGCGGTTCGGCGCCTAGCCGTCCGCAGGACATGGCCATGCGCCCGGCCCGAGGGCGCTGCAAAGGGTGGATCGTGCGCAACTACGACCTGGAATTCCTCAAGAAGTTCTCCATCATGATCGGCTTCCTGGCGCTGCTTGCGCTGGGCCTGCTGGTCGGCTCGTGGCTGCTGCACAAGTCGCAGCCCATCGAGGTGCCTGAAAGCGTCGCCCGCCGGACCGAGATGCGCATCGCCCCGGTCGGCGCGGTCTATGCCGGCAGCACCGGTGCGGCGGCCCAGGCCGCGGCGGCGGCGGCGGCAGCGGCGGCCGCCAGTGCGAACGTGGCCTACGACGGCACGCTGGACGGTTCGGTGATCTTCAACAACCTGTGTGCCGGCTGCCACGGCAGCGGCGCCGGCGGCGCGCCCACCATGGCCAGTGCCGAGTGGACCGCCCGCATCGCCCAGGGTGTGGAGACGCTGCATCGCCACGCCATCGAAGGGTTCACCGGCAGCGCCGGCGTCATGCCGCCCAAGGGTGGCAACCCGGCACTGACCGACGAGCAGGTGATCGCCACGGTCGACTGGATGCTCGACAACCTCCAGTAAGCGCAGTGCCGCAACGCTTCGTGACGCCGCCTCCGGGCGGCGTCGCTGTTTCCGGCGCCCTTGCAGCCGGCTCGGGCCGGGCCGGAACGGTGCGTCGCGGTGGGCGTACGGTGACGGCAATGCCGGGGCGGGCCCTTACAATTGGCGCATGAGCAATCCCCCGTTCCCCGCCCAGCCCCTGCTTGATGAAGGCAAGGCCATGCCGGTCGTCCTGCAGGGCCCCGCCGGCGCCATCGAAGCCGCGATCGAAGGCCATGACCCGGACGTCCCGCGCCGCGCACTGGTCGCGGTGATCTGCCATCCGCTGCCCACCGAGGGCGGCACCATGCACAACAAGGTGGTGACCATGACCGCCCGCGCGCTGCAGCAGTGCGGCGCGACCACGGTGCGCTTCAATTTCCGGGGCGTCGGCGGCTCGGAAGGGAGCTGGGACGATGGCAACGGCGAGGCCGATGACGTGAGGGCGGTCGTGGCCTGGGTGCGCGAGCAGCGTCCGGAAGCGGAGCTGTGGCTCGCCGGCTTCAGCTTCGGCTCCGGAATGGCCTACAAGGTGTCCGCCGACGTGCGGCCCGACGCGCTGATCATGATCGCCCCGCCGGTCGGTCGTTCCACTTACGGCTTCGAGAAGCTGGTCCCGTTCGATGGACCCTGGCTGGTGATCCAGGGCGAGGCGGACGAGATCGTCGACCCCCAGAAGGTGTACGACTGGGTGGAGTCGCTGCCGCAGCGGCCGGAGCTGGTCCGGATTCCGGACAGCAGCCACTTCTTCCACCGCAAGCTGGTCGACCTGCGTGGCGCGGTGAAGAACGGCGTGCGTCCCTGGCTGCCCCCGGAGGCGGACGGCAGCGATGCGTGACGCCGCGGATGCGGCCTTGCCGAGCCAGCGTTACGCGCAGGGTGTCGCGCGCGGTGACTGGAACGACGACCCGGCCCAGCACCCCGCCCTGGCCGAGCTGGACCGGCTGCATGCCGCCCTGCTCGCACCCGACCCGCGCGGCCTGCTGGACCGCCTGCGCCAGCGCCCGCGGCCGGCCCCGAAGGGCCTGTACCTGTGGGGCGGGGTCGGCCGCGGCAAGACCTTCCTGATCGACCTGTTCCACGAAGGACTGCCGTTTGCCGAAGGCGCCGGCAAGCGCCGCACCCACTTCCATCGCTTCATGCGCGAGGTCCACGCCCAGTTGCGCGAGCATGCGGGCGAGGCCGATCCGCTGAAGCGCATCGCCGCGCGCTGGCGCGACCAGCTGCGGGTGCTGGTGCTGGACGAGTTCTTCGTCAACGACATCGGGGACGCGATGTTGCTGGGGCGCCTGCTGGAGCGGCTGTTCGCCGAAGGCGTCGCGCTGGTGACGACGTCCAACATCGAACCTTCCGGGCTGTTCAAGGACGGGCTGCAGCGCGAGCGCTTCCTGCCGGCCATCGCCCAGCTCCAGAAGCACTGCCAGGTGCTGTACCTGGACAGCGCGCACGACTACCGGCTGCGCACACTGACCCGCTCGCCCGTGTACCGGGCCCCGCTGGACGAGGGCGCCCCGTCCTGGCTGGCGGCCCGCTGGGCGGAGCTGACCGAGGGCCTGGCCATCTCGGCCGGCCCGCTGATCGTGGACGACCGGCCGATTCCCGCCCGTGGGCTGGCACCCGGGCACGCGTGGTTCGACTTCGGCGCGCTGTGCGAGGGTCCGCGCGCGGCGGGCGACTACATCGAGATCGCCACCGAGTACCACACCGTGCTGCTGGGTGGGATCCCGCGGATGGATGGCAGCAACGACGATCCCGCCCGCCGCTTCGTGCACCTGGTCGACGAGCTCTACGACCGCCAGGTCAACCTGGTGTGCACCGCCGCGGCCGCGCCGCCGGGGCTCTACACCGGCAGCCGGCTGGTGGGCGCGTTCGAGCGTACCGCCTCGCGGCTGATCGAGATGCAGTCGGCGGAGTACCTGGCCTTGCCGCATCGCGGCTGAGCCGCGCACACATTCCATCCACCGGGCGGCAGCGACAGTCCCGGGCATGGGTACAAACAAGCAGCGCTCACTGGAGATCCACGAGCACCTGGATTTCCAGCGGCGGTTCCGGGTATTCCAGAAGATCGGGACGGCGGCCTTGCTGGCCTTCGTGGTGGCGGCCTTCGCCGGCCTGCTCGGCTCCGGCCCGCTGTCCTCCACGGGGGCGACGGCAGGCGCGCTCAAGGTCGACTACGACCGCTTCCAGCACCGCGGCTATCGGGCGAGCCTGAAGTTCCAGGCCGCAGCGGGGCCGGGCCCGACCGACCTGGTGCTGCACGGCGCGCTGCTGGACGCGCTCGACATCACCCACGTCGCGCCACAGCCGGAGCAGGTCGTGTTCGGCGACGAGCAGGTGCTGTACCGCTTCGCCCACGGCACGACCACCGTACACCTGCAGGCCGAACCGCAGAGGGCCGGGCCGGTCCGTGGCCGCGCCAGCTCGGGGAGCGATTCCCTCGAGCTGCACATGTTCGTCTATCCCTGAGGAGGCGTCATGGAATCCGTACTGCGTGCCGGCGCGATCTACCTCTTCCTGTTCCTGGTCTTCCGCATCGCCGGGCGACGGCCGCTGGCGGAGATGACCGCGTTCGACATGGTGCTGCTGCTCGTGATCGGCGAGGCGATCAGCGAGGCAATCAATGGTGCGAACCCCTCGTTCACCCACGCCGCCATCCTGGTCTCGACACTGGTGCTGATGGAGCTGGGCTTTGCGTGGATGAAGCAGCGCTCGCCGGTGGCCGAGCGCCTGGTCGACGACGTGCCGCTGGTCGTGGTGGACCATGGCAAGCCGCTGAAGGACCGCATGAAGCGGGTCCACGTCGACGAGAGCGACATCCTGGAGGCGGCGCGTGCGCTGCACGGGCTGGAGAACATGCAGCAGGTGAGATACGCCGTGCTTGAGCGCGACGGGGCGATCTCGGTGATTCCCGAGTCCTCCGGGTAAGGCGCCGATCGGGCCACGCCCCGCTGCGCCGGGGAGCGATAATCCGGGCATGACCAGTCCCGACCTCCCCCTCGGCCGCCAGGTCGACTACCCCAGCCATTACGACGCCTCGCTCCTGTTCCCGATCCCGCGCCGCGACAGCCGCGCGACGCTGGGCCTGGACGCGGATGCCCTGCCGTTCACCGGCCACGACCGCTGGCACGCCTACGAGCTGGGCTGGCTGGACAGCCGCGGCAAGCCGATGGTGGCGACCGCGACCTTCCTGGTGCCGGCGGAATCGCCCAACCTGGTCGAATCCAAGTCGCTCAAGCTGTACCTGAACTCCTTCAACGGGACCCGCTTCCCCGGCCCGGGGGCGGTCCGCGCGCAGATCGCCGCCGACCTGTCGGCGGTTGCCGCGGCGCCGGTCCAGGTGGAGTTCGGCCTGCCCGGCTTCGATGCCGCCGCGACCGGCACCTGCATCGACGGACTGGAGGTCGACATCGACCATTACGGCCCGCCGGACGCGCGCCTGCTGCGTGCCGATGCGGGTGACGTGGTCGAGGAAATCCTGAGCAGTGAACTGCTCAAGTCCAACTGCCCGGTGACCGGCCAGCCGGACTGGGGGCGTGTGTCCATCGGTTACCACGGGCCCAGGCTGGATCGCGAAGGCCTGCTGCGCTACCTGGTCTCGTTCCGCGACCACTGCGAGTTCCACGAGCAGTGCGTGGAGCGGATCTTCATCGACCTGTCGCGCATCGCGGCACCGCAGTGGCTGTCGGTGGAGGCGCGCTATACCCGCCGTGGTGGGCTGGACATCAATCCCTGGCGCGGCTCCCCCGGCATGGCGCCCCCGGTGCCCGGGCGCGACCTGCGACAGTAGCGGCCTTCACTGCGGCGCGATGCTCCATTAACAAGCCGGCTGCGATCTTGGCCCGGCCAGGAGGAACACATGATCAGCAGCCGCGACGACAAGCCCGATTTCAGCGGGGTGCGCTCGAGCACCGACAGCAGTGCGCCCCGTGGCCGGGCCGCCGGCAAGGCCGACTTCTCCGGTGTCACCAGCCAGGCCGAGAGCACCGCCGGGCAAGTGGGCGACCCCGCCACCCAGACCTACGTGGTCGAGCGCGGGGACACCCTGTCGCACATCGCCCAGCGCTTCTACGGCAAGGCCAGCGGGTGGCGCGACATTTTCGAGGCCAATCGTGACCAGCTCGATGACCCGGACCGGATCCAGCCCGGCCAGGTATTGAAGATCCCGCAGATCAGCCCGGACCGCTGACCCAGTTCAATTTCCAGGAGCACCCGCATGACTTTCAAGCCCACCCACCTCGCCGTCGCTGCCGCGCTGGCGACGATCGCCCTGAGTGGCTGCAACCGCGACGCCGAGCGCACCGACGCCGGCGAACTGCCCCCGGCCGCCTCCGCCCCGGCCTCGCCGATGGACGCGCCCGGCACCCGGCCCGACGCGACGAGGGCGCCGGCCGACACGGCGCAGCAGGCGGTGGACGTGACCTCGGTGACCCTGGGCACCGAGGCCGGCGCCGACCGCAGCATCGCCAACCCCACCACGACCTTCGCCGTGGGCGACCCGATCGTGGTGTCGATACGCACCGATGGCGCGGCCAACGGCGTCGAGATCGGGGCCCGCCTGGTGTACCAGGACGGCCAGGTCGCCGGCGAAGAGCGCCAGACCCTCAACACCACCGGCGCCGAAACAACCAACATCACCTTCAACAACGCCAACGACTGGCCGACCGGCACCTATACGGTCGAGGTCACGGTCGATGGCGCCAGCGCGGACTCCGCCAGCTTCACCGTGGAGTAGGACCCTTCTCTCCCCCCGCCTTGAGCGGGCAGGCTGGGCGCGGGTGGGTCCGCGCCCTCTTTTTTGCGGCGCCCGCTACCATGCACACTCCCAAGCACCGGAGGCGGCATGAGCACATCCCGATACCTGGACGATGCCGCCATCGAGCGCCTCGCCGAGCTGCTCGACCAGCGCGCCGTGCCGCACCGCGGCTTCAACCTGGAGGCACTG
>Ga0079224_100000747_pt1 | contig 34149 bp, 31 predicted proteins | sample Stecom2015_FD_80414 | JGI IMG/M metagenome (GOLD analysis project Ga0079224, IMG submission 80414) | Agricultural soil microbial communities from Utah to study Nitrogen management - Steer compost 2015 | ecosystem: Environmental > Terrestrial > Soil > Agricultural land | place: USA: Utah... | reverse complement strand
CGCGGCGGACGCGCTCCCGCCCGCGGCCTTGTCGCCGGACGTCTCGCTGGTCACGCTCTCGTCGTTCTCGGCGGCATCTGTCATGGTGGTCGTCTCTCTCATCGGGGAACCGCCACGGTGAAGCGGACACTCTCGCCCGGCAGGGTGGCGATCGCCTGCTCGAGCAACGTACCCAGGTCCATCGAGGCCAGCAGCGGACCGGTGGCCTGGGTGGCCGGGCGCAGGGCGACACCGATGGCGCCGAGTTCGGGGGCCATCTTCGCCAGGAACTCGGCGAGTTCGTCCTGCTGGGCGCGCCAGGAGCCGAGCACCTCGCGGCCGCGCAGCACCTCCGAGCCCGCGAACAGGTATTCGTAGGACACGCCCAGGGTCTCGCCGAAGCGTTCCAGCATGGGCGGGGCCTCGGTGAGGGTGGCGCGCGCCCACTCCACATCGCCCATCACCTTCACCAGCTCGCGCAGGATCACCTCCAGCGAACCCTCGTGCCGCGACAGCGTGGTCAGCAGCAGTTCGGCGCCGCGGCGGGCGGCGGGCACGGTGGTGTCCAGGCCCTCGACGGAGGCGGCCAGCGCGTCGGTGAGCTTGCGGACCGACTCGGGGTCGATCTGATCGAGCAGGCCGGAGGTGGTGGCCAGCAGGTCGGGCACCGAGGTCGGCAGCTCGACGGCCTCGACCAGGTGCGCGCCGTCGGGGAGGTAGGGCCCCTCGGTGGTGTGCGGGAGCAGCGCGAAGACGGGTTCGCCCAGGGCGGAGAGGTTCTCCACGCGCATGGAGCTGTCGACGGGGATCCGGTAGTCGGCGTCGTAGCTGAAGCGCATGCGGACCAGGCCCTCGTGGCTGCGCACCTCCTCGACCCGGCCGATGTCCACGCCCCGGTAGACGACCTCCGAGCCGGGGCGCAGGCCCGCGGCGTCGCGCAGGTCCACCACCGCCTCGTTGCGGCGCTGGGCGGGATCGATGGTCAGCACGTCGACGATCAGGTACCAGGAGCCGAGGACCATCACCAGGGCCAGGGCGAGGCCGGAAAGCCAGGGGGGGATGCGGGTCACGGCAGTGCTCCGATCATGCGCAGCAGGACCAGGCCGTCCTTGGCCGGATCGCCCTCGCCCGCACCGGCGATACCGACGCTGCGGATGTCCACGCCGGGTCCGAGCAGGAAGGGCAGCAGTTCGTCGTTGACCAGCGCCATCAGGTCGGCGGCATTGCCCGCCAGTTCGTGCGCGCTCGGTGAGGGATCGCGCAGCAGCGGCGCGATCGTCTCCAGGTTCTCGTTGATGTGCGGCAGCCGGGGAATCAGCCACTCCAGACCGGTGACCATGGTGTTGGCGTCGATGACGGTGTTGAGCACCGCGTCCATGAAGTAGGGCACCCGGTCCAGCCGCTGGCGCGCGACATCGGAGAACAGGAAGCCGACCTCCTCGCGGGCGGCGTGCAGCCGCTGGGTGAGGTCGTCGGTGGCGGCCATCAACCGGTCCAGCTGGTCCAGGCCTGCCGCCGCCTGGTTGACATCGGTGGCCACGGCCGCGGCCAGCATCCTGGTCTCGGCGGGGTCGGCGGGCAGGATCTCGTTCAGCCGGGTGATCGAATCCTGCAGCCGCACCAGGGAACCGCCGTTGACGAAGGTGGCGATGCGCTCGAGCATCTCCTCGATCTGCGGGCCGGGGTCGGTGTGCTGGATCGGGATGGTGTCGCCGTCGCCCAACGGCTGTCCCCCGTCGGCGGGCGGCAGCAGGGCGATGTAGATGTCGCCGAGCACGGTGGTCTGGCGCAACTCGGCCCTGGTGCCCGCGGGCACCACCACCGACTCGCGCACGTCGATGTGGGCGACGGCGCTGTCGGGTTCGAGGCTGATCGAGTCGAGAGCGCCGACGGTGACGCCGCCGCTGCGCACATCCGCTCCCGCGGGCAGGCTCAGCAGCGACTCGAATTCCAGATTCAGCCGGTAGGTCGGGCCGCGCACGCCCGCGCCGGGCATGGTGTGGTCACTGGGGTCGAAACCGCAGCCGGTGAGCACGAACAGCGCCGTCAGCGGCGCGGCGACGAGGCTGCACAGCCGCGTGCGGGTCAGCTTCACGGGGTCGCTCCGATCGTCGAGAGCACCAGTTGGGGCAGGGGGACCGCGACCGAGCGCTCGGTCAGCACAGTGCAACTGTCGGGCGCGATCTGCGTCAGCGCGGCGCAGGCCAGCGACGCGTCGGGGGTGGGCACCTCGGCGCGGGCGGGGATCAGGTCGAGTCCGAGCGAGCCGGAACGGGCCGCGACCATGGTCTGGAGCATGCCGACCACGCCGGGGATCTTGGCAAGCAGATCCTGTGCGCCCTCGGCCTGGGTGCGCACCATCGTCAGGATGGGCAGCGTCGAGTTCAACGTGTCCATGAGATAGGGGAAATGCTCATGGAACAGGCGGTCCAACGGCTCTACCGCCGCCGACAGCTTCTCGACGAGAATCTTTGCGATGACCAGCATTTCCTCGATCGAGGCCAGGCCGGGGGCGAAGGTCTGGAGGGTGAGCTTCACGTCCTCCCAGTCGCCGGTCACGAAGGTGGACAGCTCCGCGGAGTTGTCCAGCAGCGCGCCGAGCTGGTCCATGAAGCTGTCGGGCGTGGCGAGCATGTCGGCCAGCGCCTTCAGTTCCCGGTTCAGTGTGGGGCCGAGGCCGTCGAACTCGTCGCCGGCGCTGGTGAGCACCGCCTCCAGCGGCGCGGCGCCGTCGGGGCCGAGTTCGGTCATCTGCCTGACCAGTTCGGAGAAGGAACCGAGCGCGTCGGACACGCTGACCGGCGTGCGGGTCTTCTCCCGGTCGATACAGGCGCCATCGGGCAGCGTCGGCCCGTCGCCGGGGTCGGCGTCGACGAGTTCGACGCGCCGGTCGGTGAGGATGGAGGCGTGCGCGATGACGGCGCCGGTCGCGGCGGGCAGCTCGCGGCGGTCGGTCTCCATTTCCACGCGTACCCTCGGCCCGTCCGGCTCCAGCTCGCGCACCGTGCCGACCGCGACGCCGCGGATCGTCACCGGCGCACCGGGATAGAGGCCGAAGGTGTCGTCGAAGTAGGCGCACAGCGCCTGGGTGTCGCCACCGCTCACCGCCCGCACGGTGGCCACACCGCCCGCGGCGAGCGCCACCGCGGTCACGGCCGCCACGGCCATACGTCGTTTTCCCGTGATTCGAATTCCCACGTCAGCACCGTGTTCCCGGCATCGGAAGGCAGGCATCGGGTCGGCTGACCGTCAGCTTGCTCTGGTCGATGAGCACCTGGCCCTCGGGTCCGGCGATCTGTGCGAGACCGTCGAGGGTGGTGGTCATGGAGTTCATCATCGATTCGACCTGCGCCGAGAGCTCCTTGCTCTCGTCGGCGGCCTGCTCGATCGGCCCGAGCAGCGGTTCGACCTTCTCGGCGTAGGGGCCGCTGAGGAAGTCGAACACCAGCCCGGCCAGGCCGGAGAGCGCGTCGGCGAAGATCTTCACGTCGTCGCGCGCGGCGATGATCTTGGGTCCGAGCACCGCGTAGCCGCGGATGATCTCCAGCGCGAGTTCCTGATTGGCATTGGCCGTGGACAGGTACTCGTTGGACAGCGCGAGCAGGTCCTCGATCTGGGTCCGCTGCGCGGCCAGGATCTGGATCACCGCCTCCAGGTCGACCACTGTGGAGCCGATCGCGTCGGGCGATTCGGTCAGCGCGGCGGCGGTCCTGTCCAGCGCGGTGCGCAGCGCCTGGGGGTCGAGCTGCTCGAAGACCGCGTCCGCCTCGTCGAACAGCTCGCCCATCAGGAACGGCAGATTCGCCCGCTCGGCGGGAATGGGCCCGCGCAGCGGCTCCTCGCCCGCGGGGTGCAGGGCGAGGTAGAGACCGCCGATGGGGGTCAGCATGCGCACCGACACCGTGGTGCGGTCACCGAGGGTGTACCGGGAGTCGACGGTGAAGGTGACGTCGACGTGGTCGCCGTCGAGCGCGATCGAGCTCACCGAGCCGACCGGCACACCGGCGATGCGCACCTCGTCACCGGCGGCCAGGCCGCCGGATTCGGGCAGCTCCAGCGCGTAGCTGCTGGTGCCTGGCGGGTGCAGGTAGAGCCCGGCCACGATCGCGAGGATCACCCCGAGCACGCCGAGACCGGCCGCGGCCCAACGGGTCTGAGCAACCGGATCGGCGTCCTCGGCGCCGAGGTCGAATGAGGACAGCCAGGTGGGCAGGCGCATCAGGCACCTCCGTCGCAGACGACCAGCTGCCTGCCGTGCAGCAGGACGTCGGCGGTGATGGGCAGCGGGAGCAGACCGTTGCTGCACTGCCGCCGCGGATCTTCGGTCGGGATGAGGGCGTTGACCCCCTCGAGCACGCCGGGCAGCACCGACAGGGTGCGCATGGCGATCGCCGGGTCGGGGATGACCTCCGAGACCCGCCGGGTGAAGTCGTCGTGCCAGTCGGCGGCGCCGAGACCGAGACGCGCCAGCGCGTCGACCGTGCGCTCGACCTCGGACATCTCGATCGCGCCCGCCTCGACCAGGTCCATGAACTCACCCATGCGGGTGACCAGCGGGGTGAAGATCGAGTGGAAGACCCGCAAGATGTTCTCCAGGTTCTGCGAGCGGCCGGCCAGCTGGTCCGACAGCGCCTCCAGATTGGTCAGGATGGTGCTCATCACCGCGCTACGGTCCTCGGCGTAGGAGGCCAGGGTGGCGATGTCGCGCATGACCGGGGTGATGCTGTCCTCGCTGCCGTCGATGAGGGCCGCGACATTGACCGCGAGCCGGTTGTAGACGGCCGGATCGGCCTCCCGCAGCAGCGGTTTGAGTCCGTTGAAGACGGTGGTGATGTCGAAGGAGTCGACGGTGTGGGTCACCAGCTCGCGCGGGTCGACTTCGGCGCCGTCCTCGGCGGAACGTTCCAGTTCCAGATAGCGCTGGCCGGTGAGGTTCTGGAACTTCACCGCCAGCCGGTCGGTGTCGCGCAGCCGGTACTCGTCGAGCAGGGTGAACTCCACGACGGCGCGGCTGTTGTCGGCCACGGAGATGTCGACGACCTTGCCGACCTGCACACCGCGCAACCGGACGTCGGTGTTCTCCTTCAGGCCGAACACGTCGCCGAACTGGGCGCGATAGGTGGTGGTCGACCCGGACACCGGGCGCTCGATGGCCTGCACGATCAGCACGATGATCGCCACCACCACGCAGGCCAGCAGGCCGAGGCGCAGGCCCGCCTGTGCCGGAGTGCGCATCACCGGCCACCTCCGGTCAGCTCGAGCGGCATGCGGAAGGCCGGGAACGTCTCGACCAGCACGTCGACGCCGAGCACCACCCTGTCTCCGTCGCGGTACAGCGCCCCGCCGAGACCGTCGATCAGCCGGTCCACCTGTTCGGGGGTGACGCCGGACAGCGAGCGGTTCAACGGGATGATCAGATCGAGCAGCATGTCGACCACCTCCGAGGTCGGTCCGAGCGCGCCGACCACATTGCCCGACAGCGCGAGCACCAGATTGGAGACCTCGGTGATGGTCTCGCCGGCCTGCCTGGTGCGGAAGTCGTCGTCGAGTTCCTCGACGGAGGCCAGCGCGTGCAGGGTGCTCAGCGCGGCCGGGGTGAACACCGCGGTCCCCTCCGAGACGTCGGCCAGCTTCGGCAACAGCTCACTTAGCGACATGTTGCGCGCCCGCGCCACCGTGCGGGCCACCAGCAGCGCCGAGGCCAGCACCGGGGCCATCTGCTCGGTGAGTTCGACGGAGCTGTCGATGGAGTCCGACAGCTCGGTGGTCACCACGTCCAGCAACAGGCGACCGGAGTCACGCAGGATGGTGGTGACGGTGTAGTCGCCGACCTCGCCCAGGTCGAGCACGGCGCCGGGCGCGATGGCCTCGCCGCCGGGCATGGGGATCAGTTCCAGTGCGGTGGAACCGAAGACGTTGGAGGAGACGAACCGGGTGTTCATGGCTGTGGACAGCTCGCGCACCCGCTCCTCGTCGACGCTGAGGGTGACCACCTGCTCCTTCGGGCCCTCGGGGCGCACCTCGACCACCGAGCCGATGGACAGCCCGCGCAGGCGGACCGCGGTGTCGGTGGACACGCCGTCGCCCAGGTCGGCGGCGCGCACCGCGAACTGGATCTGTCCGTCCCGGTCCGGCCGGGTGATCTGCCAGGCGCCCGCCAGCACCAGCGCGGTCACGACGAGCACGCCGATGCCGCGCGTGCGCAGGCCCCATCGGGTGGGGCCGTGGATGTTTCCGCTCATCCGCCTCACCCCGAGAAACTGACGGTCGCGTTGAGACCCCACATGCACAGCGTCAGGATCATGTCGGTGGTCACGATCAGCACCAGGCTGGCGCGGATGGCCCGGCCCGAGGCGATGCCGACGCCCTCCGGCCCGCCGCCGGCGTGGAAGCCCTGGTAGGCGTGCACGAGTGTCACCACGAGCACGAAGACCACGACCTTGATCAGCGAGTAGATCAGGTCGATCGGCTCGGTGAACATGTGGAAGTAGTGGTCGTAGGCGCCGGACGAATTGCCCGCCACCAGCGCCACGGTCGCGCTCGTGGTCGCGAAGCCGAGCGCCAGCGCGATCAGGTAGGACGGGATCACCGCGGCCACCGCGGCGATCAGCCGGGTGGAGACCACGTACGGGATCGGGTCGATGGCCTGCGATTCCAGCGCGTCGATCTCCTCGGAGATGCGCATGGCGCCCACCTCGGCGGTGATCCGGCAGCCCGCCTGCGCGGCGAAGCCGATGGCCGCGATCAACGGGGCCAGCTCACGCGGGTTGGCCAGCGCCGACATCGCGCCTGCCAGCGGTCCCATGCCGAGCATGTCCAGGGCGGAGAAGCCGACGATGCCGACCACGCCGCCCGCGACCGCGCCCATGATGGCCAGCACCAGGGCGACACCGCCGCCGACGATGACCGCGCGGCCGTTGCCCCACGTCAGGTCGGTGAAGATGGCGACGGCCTGGCGGCGGTGGCGGCGCAGGGCGTGTCCGATGCCCAGGAACGCCAGGGTGGTGAAATGCACCGCGTTGCCCAGCGATTCGATCGGCGTCCACAGCCGTTCGGCGCGCCGGGTCCAGCGCAGCGCCCTCGGCCGGTAGGGGGTCGGCACAGCGACCTCACCGAGGTGCGGAGATGACATCAGAGGAACCTCATCGGGACGAACATCAGGACGATCTGGGTGATCACCAGGTTGGCGACCATGCAGGCGAGGATGCCGAGCACGACCGCGGCGTTGACGCTGTCGGCCACCCCCTTCGGCCCGCCCTTGGCCTCCAGCCCGCGATGGCTGGAGATCACCGCGACCACATAGCCGAAGACGGCGGCCTTGCCGAGACACACCAGCAGGTCGGTGACCGAGGCGAAGCTGCCGAAGGACATCCAGTACGAGCCGGGCGCGACGCCCTGGCCCAGCGCGGCGACCGCAAAGCCGGCCACGATGCTCATGAGGATGATCAGCACCGACAGCATCGGGGCCACCACGATCATGGCCAGGATGCGCGGGGCGACCAGCCGCCGGTGCGGGTCGACGCCCATGGTGCGCAGCGCGTCGATCTCCTCGCGGATGGTGCGGCTGGCCAGGTCGGCCGAGATGGCCGAGCCGCCCGCGCCGCCGATCAGCAGCGCGGCGGCCAGCGGGGCGATCTGCTGCATGACGCCCATGCCGCCGACCGCGCCCGCCATCGAGTTGGCGCCGACGTTGTCGGTCATGCTGCCGACCTGCACGGCGATCACCACGCCCAGCGGCAGCGCGACCAGCACCGCGGGCAGAGCCGAGACGGACACGAAGAACCAGCCCTGCACCACGGCCTCCCGGAACGGGAACCGGCCGCGGGCGATGTCGACGACCATCAGCACCGTGGCGCGCACGCCGAGCCGGAACAGGCGACCGAAGGTGCGGGTGGATTCCGTCGCTCGGGAAGGCGGGCCGGTTCGCGCCGGCGCCGCCGCCTCCTCGGGGCGGTCGTCGACTGGAGCAGTCATCGGGGGAATTCCTCTCCGTACGAAAGGATCGGCGGGTGCGTGACCCGGCTGCGGATGCGTTCGGCTGCCGTCGGCGGGCGCGTCAGGGCACGCGGCGGCCACGGCGTCTTCTCGGGACCGACGGCAGCGGCTCGCCGCCCGATCGGTATTCGTCTGTGGCAGGGACGTTCTGGTCAGGGACGTTTTCGGCGGTGGCGTCCTCAGTGCGTGTGGTCGGGGGCTCGTGGGACGAGCAGGAAGGAGAACATGGTCCTGGCCAGCCTGCGCACCCCGGAGTCGGTCGCGGCCGCGCCGCCGAGGTCCGGGGTGAGCCAGACGCTGACGAAGAACCGGGAGACGAGTTCGGCGGCGATCTCGGTGTCGATCTCCACCCCCGCGCGCGCCGCCACGATGTCGAGTTCGTGCCCGACGGCGGCCAGCAGCATGGCGACGACCTCGGGATCGCGCATGAGCGGCAGCGCGGCGTTGTCGGCGACGAGCCTGCGCGCGACCGGATGGGTGCGCGCCACCCGCACCGCCTCCACGATCCACTCCACCGCGCGGTCCAGCGGGTCGGCGATGTCGTCGATGACGTCGTGGAAGTGTTCGACGACGTGCGCGAGCTCCCAGGCCAGCGCGCGGCGCACGAGCTCCTCCTTGGAGACGAAGCGCCGGAACACCGTCGCGCGACCGACACCGGCCTCCGCGGCGACGTCGGCCACGGTCATCCTCTCGATGCCGTGCCTGCTCAGGCACTCGATGGCCGCTCGGAGGATGGCCGCGTCGGTCGTATCTCCTTCGTCGGGAGCGGAGACCAGTGCATCGATCAGCAGCGAACGCACCGGTTTGAGACCCATAGTTCGGTGAGAGTATCACCGATCTCATCGCCCGAGAAGAGACAAAGCGGACAGGTTTCATTGCGGACAGGAAGTGACCACAATTGCTTCTACCCGTACCGGGTGCTCCACATCTCGAGGGCTGTGGGCACCCGGTGCGCGCTCAGCAGTCCGTCTGGAAGGGGAAGCAGGAATTCGGCCCCGGCGGGACGGTCGTCGGCTCGACGGTGACCGTGCCGGGCACGACCGTGGTGGTCGAGGTGGGCTTGGACCCGCCGCCCTCCTCGCTGCCGCCCGTCGCGGTGACGACCATGAGCACCACCGCCAGCACCCCCAGCGAGGCGATCAGCAGCACGAGCCAGGCCAGCGGATTGCGCATCCGGGACGGGCGCGGGGCGGCCGGAGTGGGCGCGACCTGTCCGGGCGGGCGGTACGGCGCGGACATGGCCTCCGGCGGCAGCGGATTCAACCGGGAGGGGCGCTGGGTCGGCCCGGGCGGATCCACGGGCGGCACCTCCGGCCCCTGCCCGCCCTGCGGCCCCGCCGCGCCGTAGGGCACGTAGGGCTCCGAGGGCGGGGTGTAGGCGGCCCGGTCCGGGTCGGGAGGCGGCATCGCCCCGCCCGCGTACGGACCCGAATCCCCCTGCGGCGCGGACGGTCCCGGCACTTCCTCCCCGGGCGGCGGCGGTGCGAACGTGGTCGGCGGGGGCACGAACGGGGCGTCCGCGGCCTGCGCGCCCGGCTCGCCGCCCTGAGGCGGCGCTTCCGGCGGGCGATGCGGCTCCGACAACTCCTCCGGCGGCAGCGGATTCAACCGCGTCGGGTTCGGCGTCGGCTCCGGCGGGTCCACGTGCGGGACGTTCACCCGCTCCTCGGCGGCGGGATCACCGGCCGCGCCGGAGGCCGCCCGCGGCGGCACCGTGTACGGGCGTCGTTCCGGGCGGGCCGGAGCCTGCCGAGCTGACGGGTCGCCCTGCGGAGCCGACGCGGCCTCCGTGACCGACACGGGCGACGCGGGCGACGCGGCCTCCGTGACCGACGCGGGCGACGCGGGCGACGCGGCCTCCACAGCCGACGCGGCCCCTGCGACCGACGCGGCCCCCGTAGCCGACGCGGGCTGTGAAGCCTGCGCGGCCTCCGTAGCCGACGTGTCCTCCGTAGTCCGTGACACCTGCGAGGTCGACGCGGGCTGTGAAGCCTGCGCGGCCTGCGAGTACCGCGGCTCCGACAGTTCCTCCGGCGGCAGCGGCTGCAACGGCCTGGGGTTGCGCGTCGGTTCCGGCGGGTCCACATGGGGGACGTTCACCCGCTCCTCGGCGGCGGGTTCGCCGTCCGAGCCGGGAGCGGCCTGCACCCGCGGCGGCACCGTGTACGGACGCCGTTCCGGGCGGGATGTGGTCGCCTGCCGCTCGGTCGCCGCACCGTCGGGAACCGCACCGTCGGGCGCAGCATCGCCGGGCGCAGCATCGCCGGGCGCAGCACCGTCAGATGCCGGGGCGTCGGGCGCCGCGCCGTCAGACGCCCGGGCGTCGGGAACCGGGGCGTCGGAAACCGGAACAGGCGGGTCCGCCTCCCCTCGCGGGGGCACGGCGGGCTCGGGCCCGAATCCGGGCGGCGGCGGGTTCACCGGGTCGGGCGTGCCGCCGGGCGGCGGCGGGGGCGGCGTCACGGGGCCGGTGGCGGTGCCGGGCGGCGGGGCATACGGGCCAGGATCGCCGTGTGGCGCGGACGTGCCCGCGGCACCGGTGCCGGGCGGCGGCGGCGCGAACCTGGTCGCGGGCGGCACGTACGGCGGCGGCGTGCGGTCGGACGGCTGGTCGGGCTCCGGCACGAAATCCCCTCTCGATTCGGCGGAGGCGGCCGCCGGCGCGGCCTCGGGCGGCGCGGGCACGGGGTCGGCCCCGGAGGGCACGCGCTCCGGTCGGGGTGCGGGTACCCGTTCACCGTGCGCGGACACCGATTGCGCCACAGCGAGTCCCGGCTCGGTCACCGCCTCGTCGCCCGGCGCGCCGGGCACTCCCGCCGACACCGGCGCCAGCCTGCGGCGCGGTTCCGCCGCGCCGGGGCGCTCGGCGAACCCCGCCTCGCGCAGGTCGGCGCGCGAGAGATCCTGCCCCATCTCCAGCGCGTCGACCGCGCCGATCACCCGATCGACGTCCCACTCCCCTGGCTCACCGCCGAATTTCTTGATGTAGGAGCGCAATCCCGCGGTATCGGTGGCGTTGAGCACCACCACGTCGAACCCGGGGCGCAGCGTCGTGCGCGAGGGCCGGACCACCACGCCGCGCCGGGGCAGCAGGGCCACGACGCCGCAGATCTGGCCGGGATCGAGCAGCGCCCGCTGCAGGGTGTCGCGCACCGCGTAGACGCCGTGCTCCAACTGTTCGCCCGGATGCGACTGTGCGTCCAGGTCCAGCGCCTTGCCGCTGATCTTCCACGGCCGGTCCGGCCGCACGCTGAGAATGCCGCTCTGGCGGCGGCGGAACCCCCTGATCTCGGCGACCGACATCCCGCGCGGGGTGAACAGCACCGCGCCAAGCCGCCTGCCGCCTCGGTCGACCAGCACATCGACGAGCACGAGTCCGGCGGCCGGTACGGCGCGCACGCAGTCGACGAATTCTCGTTCGGCCGCGGACAATTCCGCTCCCGGCCTGACCCTCACCAGCATCGTGTCGACCTCAGCCCCTGCTTCGTTGACCCGTACGGGGCGCGCCGACCCCCTGCACCGGTACCGATGATGCCGGGCAATGCCGCCGAAAACCACCGCAGCGGTGAGAAACACCCGAGCCGGGCCCTGCGGGTAGGCTCGGCGCACGGTCCGGCGGCGCCGCCGGACCGATCCGACGGCGGGAGGCAGCGACGATGGCGTCCATGTCACAGGCACGGATCGAACCGGGCCGGTTACGGGAACTCGGCCCGGTCAACTGGCTCGTCTGGCGGGTGCTCTCGCGCGCCGCGGGCACCGCCGACGCCCAGCTGTTCAGCACCCTCGGCCGCACCAAGGGCTTGTTCCGCGGCTGGCTGCACTTCTCCGGCAAGCTCATGCCGGGCGGCAGGCTCTCGCGCCACGAATCCGAACTGGTCATCCTGCGCGTGGCCCACCTGCGAGCCTGCGAATACGAGACCGACCACCACATCCGCCTTGGCAGACGCGCGGGCGTCACCCCGGAGATCCTCGACCGGATCCGCACCGGCCCCGCGGACCCGGCCTGGTCGGACCGGCACCGCGCCCTGCTGGCCGCCGTCGACCAATTGGTCACCACCCGCGACATCGACGACGCGAACTGGTCCGCGCTGGCCGCACACTACGACGAGCGCCGCCTGATCGAGATCGTGCTGCTGATCAACCAGTACGAGGGTCTGGCCGCCACCATCACCGCGCTGCGCATCCGCCGCGACCGGTTCTGACCCCAGCGAGACCGGGACTCCCGAAAAAATTTCGCGTGCCGGGAATAACCGTACGATGTACGGTGTACTACGTACGGAGTTGCCCGAGCCGACCCATGGAGCCGCCTTGCCGATCACCTCGTCCGCCCTGTCCCTGAACGTCGCCGACCCCGCCGCCTCCGCCCGTTTCGTCACCGACCACCTCGGCTTCACCGAGCAGATGGCCGCCGAGGGCTTCGTCTCCCTCGCCCGGCCCGACGCCGGGATGAACCTCATCTTCCTGCGCACCGGCCTGTCCACCTTCAAGCCCGCCGAGATCGCGGGCGCGGCGGGACAGGGGTTGCTCGTGGTGTTCGTCGTCGACGACATCGACGCCGAGTACGAGCGACTGCGCGGCGAAGGCGTCCCGATCGTCACCCCGATCGAGACCGAGGAGTGGGGCGAGCGCTACTTCCAGATGCGCGACCCCAACGGCATCATCTTCCAGCTGGTGCAGTGGGTCTGATCCCACCCGAGGGCCGCTCACCCCGGGCGGCCCTCCCCGCCGGGAACGCATCCACCCGGTATCCGGTTGTACCGGCCATGGAACTGACCAACGCCATCGAATTCGCCCGCGGCACGAAGAATTCCGTGCTCACCGCCCTGCGCCGGGACGGCCGTCCCCAGCTCTCCAACGTCCTGCACGTGATCGACGAGGCGGGCGACATCCTGATCTCCATCACCGCCGACCGCGCCAAGTACCACAACCTGCGCCGCACCCCCTGGGCCGCCCTGCACGTCACCTCCCCCGACTTCCGCTCCTATGTCGTCCTCGAATGCGACGTCACCCTGACCGAGGTCGCCACCGACCCGCACGCCCCCGGCATCGACGCTCTCGTCACCTACTACCGCACCGCCGCGGGCGAACACCCCGACTGGGAGGACTACCGCCGCGCCATGGTCGCCGACCGCCGCGTCCTGGCCCGCCTCATCCCGACCCGCGCCTACGGCCTCCTCCCCTCCTGACCCCGCCGGGGCGGGTTCATCGTCACCGCGCCCGAGCCGCCCATCGGGCAGCCCTCGCCTCCGGGCGCGGGCCGTCACCGAGCACACCCGCGGATGCCGGACGATGGGGCGAGCTCCGCTCGCGCTCAGTGACCGAGGAGGTCGGAGACGGTGACGAAGCGATAGCCCTCGGCGCGCAGGTCCTCGACGATGCGGGGGATGGCGGCGAGGGATTCGGCGCCGTTGCCGTACATGACGTGCAGCAGGATGATCGAGCCCGGGCGGGTCTCGCGGACGGCCTGGGCGGCGATGGTCTCGGCGGTGGCGGTGACGCCGGAGTCGGGTTCGACGTCCCACATGACAGTGGTGCGGTCGTGGTCGGCGAGGTAGCGGGGCAGGGAGAGCAGTTTCTTGCCGTAGGGCGGACGGAAGGTGATCGGGCCCTGGTAGCCGATGGCGCGCAGCGCGGTGTCGGTCTTCTCCACCTACTCGCGCACGGTGCCGGGGGTGACGAAGACCAGGCGGCGGTGGTTGTAGGTGTGGTTGCCGAGTTCGTGGCCTGCGGCCAGGATGGCGCGGGCGTGCTCGGGGCGGGCGTCGACGTCGCGGCCGTTGAGGTAGAAGGTGGCGGGGACGTCGAGCTCGGACAGCACCCGCAGCACCTCGGGGGCGCGGTCGCTCGGGCCGTCGTCCAACGTCAGGGCGACGACCTTCTCCTCGGTGTCGACACGGTCGACGAGGTCACCGGCGAGCTGGTAGGTGCGGGAGCTGATGAGCTGGTAGCCGCCGACGGCGAGCAGAACGACGATCACCAGTCCGAGGGCGACACCGATCCATCCCTTACGATGCATCCGGCCATACAAGCACATCGGGCGCGGCCGCGCGAACCGGTGAGACGACGGCAGCGCCCGGCCCCGTCAGGAGCACAGGCGCTGCCGCGCAAGGGTTTTCAGAAATTGATCATGTGGCCGGCCAGGCCGTGGATGGCCTCCTGCAGCGCCTCGCTCAGCGTCGGGTGGGTGTGCACGTTGCGGGCGAGTTCGTTGACCGTCAGGTCCCACTTCTGGGCCAGGGTCAGCTCGGGCAGCAGCTCGGAGACGTCGGGGCCGATCATGTGGCCGCCGAGCAGTTCGCCGTAGCGGTTGTCGGAGATGAGCTTGACGAAACCGGTCGGGTCGCCGAGGCCGTGCGCCTTGCCGTTGGCGGTGAACGGGAAGGTCGCCACCTTCACGTCGTAGCCCTCGGCGCGGGCCTGCTCCTCGGTGAGGCCGAAGCTGGCCACCTGCGGCTGGCAGAAGGTGGCGCGCGGCATCATCCGGTAGTCGCCCAGGGTCTGGGTCTCGGCGCCGCCGATGGTCTCGGCGGCAACCACGCCCTGCGCCTCGGCCACATGCGCCAGCTGGAGCTTGGCGGTGACGTCGCCGATGGCGTAGATGTGCGGCACATTGGTGCGCATGTGGTCGTCGATGGCGATGGCGCCGCGCTCGGTCAGCTCGACGCCGGTGTTCTCCAGGCCGTAGCCCTCCACGCGGGGCGCGAAGCCGACGGCCTGCAGCACCTTGTCCACGGTGACGGTCTCGACGGCGCCGGACTTGTTGTCCTTGATGGCGACGGTGACCTTGGAGCCGTCGTCGTCGATGGACTGCACGGCCGCACCGGTGGTGATGGTGATGCCGAGCTTCTTGTAGGCCTTGGTGATCTCCTTGGAGACGTCGGCGTCCTCGTTGGGCAGCGCGCGGTCGAGGAACTCCACGATCCGCACGTCCACGCCGTAGTTCTTCAGGACGTAGCCGAACTCCATGCCGATGGCGCCCGCACCAACGATGAGGATCGAGCCGGGCAGGTCACGGGTGGTGATCTGCTCCTCGTAGGTGACCACGTTCTTGCTCAGCGAGGTGCCGGGCAGCAGCTTGGTGACGGTGCCGGTGGCGATGATGACGTTGTCGAAGGTGATCGACTCGGCGCCGCCCTTGGTCAGCTCGACCGAGAGGGTGTTCGCGTCGACGAAACTGCCCTTCCCGTCGTACTCGTCGATCTTGTTCTTCTTCATCAGGAAGTGGACGCCCTTGACCCGGCCGTCGGCGACCTTGCGGCTGCGGTCGAACGCCGCGCCGAAGTCGAAGCTGACGTCGCCGGAGATTCCGAACGTCTTGGCTTCCTTGTGGAAGATGTGGGCGAGCTCCGCGTTTCGCAGCAGTGCCTTCGAGGGGATGCAGCCCACGTTCAGGCACACGCCACCCCAGTATTTCTGCTCGACGATCGCTGTTCGCAGGCCGAGTTGTGCGGCGCGGATCGCGGCGACGTAACCGCCGGGACCAGCACCGAGAACGACGACATCGTAGTGGGAAGTCACGGTGTCGAGCCTAACTCCGCCGCCGCGAGTTCACCCACCGCGCCCCCGGATCGGTGAGATCGCTGCCACATGCCGGAAAGCCGTCGAGCACCGAGCGGGCGCGGGCGCGCCGGACGACTGATGCACGTCGGCTATCGACATCGGTCGGGACCGCGGCGGCGACACGGCGTCCACGTCCGCGAGGTCGCGGACCAGGCGGAAACGGCCGTCGGCCCGGGCGGCGCGGCGAGATCTGGACCGCAGCTGTTCGCCCGCGCCGGTTTCCGCGCGACGTGCGCGGCTGCCGGAATGCCCGGCCGCAGCCATGCCCCGCACGAATCCCGCGCGAGCGCGGGCAAATCCTCGGCTGCCGCGCACCCGGCGCGTCGCGCGCATCGGCCGACCGCGCACACGGCGGCCGATCGGCTCGGACACAATATGGGGATGAGCGGCGTGGAGCACAACGTGACCGATCCCTATCTGTGGCTCGAGGAAGTGACCGACGAGCGCGCTTTGGACTGGGCGAGAGCCCACAACGACGTGGTCGCGCGGCGCTTCGCGGCCACCGAGCGCTTCGCCCGGCTCGAACAGCGCATCCTCGACATGCTCGACACCGATACCAAGATCGCCTATCCGGGCAGGCGCGGGCGGTGGCTCTACAACTTCTGGCGCGACGCCGACCACCCGCGCGGGCTGTGGCGGCGCACCACCTTCGAGGAATACGCGAGTCCGGCTCCGCGCTGGGACGTGCTCATCGACCTGGACGCCCTCGCCGAGGCCGAGGGCGAGAACTGGGTGTGGGGCGGGGCGGCCGTGCTGCGTCCCGAGCAGCACCGCGCGTTGATCAGCCTGTCCCGCGGCGGCGCGGACGCCAAGGTGGTGCGCGAGTTCGACATCGAGGCGCGCCGGTTCGTCCCGGCCGAGGAGGGCGGCTACGTGCTGCCCGAGGCCAAGTCCGAGATCCGCTGGATCGACGAGGACCAGGTGTATGTGGGCACCGACTTCGGGCCGGGCTCGCTGACCGACTCCGGCTACCCGCGCATCGCCAAGCGCTGGCGCCGCGGCACCGACCTGGCCGAGGCGGAGCTGGTCTTCGAGGGCGAGCCCACCGATGTCGCGGTCTCGGCCGGTTACGACCGCACCCCCGGCTACGAGCGGCATTTCGTCGGCCGGGCCACCGACTTCTTCAACGAGGAGGTCTACCTGATCGAGCCGGACGGCACCGCCCGGCTGCTGGACGTGCCGACCGACGCCAGCGAGTCCTGGTACAAGCAGTGGCTGCTGGTGCGGCTGCGCTCGCCGTGGCAGGTGGGCGGGCAGACCTACCCCACCGGCTCGCTGCTGGTCACCGACTTCGAGCGCTTCCTGGCGGGTGAGCGCGACTTCCGGGTGCTGTTCTCCCCCGACGCGCACACCTCCCTGCACGGCTACGGCTGGACCGAGAACTATCTGCTGCTGATCACCCTGCAGGACGTGCAGACCAAACTGCACGTGCTCACCCCGGGCAGCTGGACCGTCGAGCCGCTGGCCGACACCCCGCCGATGGCCACCACCAGCGTCATCAACCTCGACCCGCTGGAGGGCGGCGACGAGTTCATGCTCACCACCAGCGGTTTCACCACTCCGGCGACGCTGCTGGCCGGATCGGTGGGCGGGCCGACCAGGGTGCTGGCGCAGGAACCGCAGTTCTTCGACGCCGAGGGCATCGAAACCGAGCAGTTCTTCGCCACCTCCGACGACGGCACCCAGGTGCCCTACTTCGTGATCAGGCACCGCGACCTGCGCGGCACCCCCGGTCCGGCGGTCATGTCCGGCTACGGCGGCTTCGAGGTCTCGCGCACCCCCGCCTACAGCGGCGCCTCCGGCATGGGCTGGCTCGAGCGCGGCGGCACCTGGGTGATGACCAACATCCGCGGCGGCGGCGAGTACGGCCCGGAGTGGCACACCTCGGCGCAGAAGGAGAACCGCCACCGCGTCTACGAGGACTTCGCCTCGGTGGCACAGGATCTGGTGGCCAGGGGCATCACCACCCCCGATCAGCTCGGCGCGGTCGGCGGCAGCAACGGCGGCCTGCTGATGGGCGTCATGCTCACCCGCTACCCGCACCTGTTCGGCGCGATCGTGTGCCAGGTGCCGCTGCTGGACATGAAGCGTTACCACCTGCTGCTGGCGGGCGCGTCCTGGATGGCCGAGTACGGCGACCCGGACAAGCCGGAGGAATGGGCCTACATCAGCGAGTACTCGCCGTACCAGAACGTGCGGGCCGACGCCGAGTACCCGCCGATCCTGCTCACCACCTCCACCCGCGACGACCGTGTGCACCCCGGGCACGCCCGCAAGATGGCGGCGCTGCTCGAGGAGCAGGGGCACACCTTCTGGTACCACGAGAACATCGAGGGCGGGCACGGCGGCGCGGCCGACAACAAGCAGTCGGCGTTCCAGGCGGCGCTGATCTACGAGTTCTTCACCCAGATGCTCATGGAGAAGCAGCGCTGAGCCGGGGCCGGACTCCCCGGCCCGCCGTCGCGCGCGGCGGGCCGGGGGCGACCGTCGAAGATACGATGGTTGCCATAGGTTCGACAGTTGTCTCAGGCCGGGCGCAGCGCGGGCGGCGGGAAGGAGTGATCGTGGCCGACGCCGACGGTCATCCCGACATCGAGGAATACGACCTGTCCACCGTGCTGGCCGCCCTCGCCGACGACAACCGGCGCAGCGTGATCGCCCAGCTGTACGCCGAGCCCGACGGGACCGAGCAGTTCTGCAGCGTGTTCGGCATGCCGTGGGCGCCCTCGACCAGGACCCACCATTTCCGGGTGCTGCGCAAGGCCGGGCTGATCCGGCAGCGCGACGTGGGCAACGGCCGGATGACACAGTTGCGCCGGGCGGACATGGAGAAGGCTTTCCCCGGCCTGCTCGAGGCCGTTCTCGCCGCCGATCGCGGGCGGCGTCCGGCGGCGACGTCCACCGATTGACGGCCGGAACACGCGGGTCCGGCCGCGCGGGAGCGGCTCGGTCCGACCGCCCCCGCCCGGCCGGACCGAGCCTGCCCCGGCTACCGGCTACCAGGTGACCGGCAGCGAGGTGGGCCGGTGCACGAGGATGCCCGTCTCCCAGGGGATCTGCTCCTCGGGCACGGTCAGCCGCAGGCCGGGCAGCGCGGTGAGCAGCCCGCGCAGCACCTCGGTGATCTCCATGCGGGCCATGGCCGCGCCCATGCAGTGGTGCATGCCGTAGCCGAACTGCAGGTGACGCTTGCCGCCGCGGTTCGGATCGATCACCGACGGGTCGCCGAACACCTCGGGGTCGCGATTGGCCGAGTGCGCGTCGGCATAGACGACCTCACCGGGATACAGCACGCCCGCCGACAGGGTGATCTCCCGGGTGGCCACGCGCGGGAAGGTGGAGATGCGGCCGAGCGGCAGCAGCCGCAGCAGTTCCTCCACGGCGGCCGGCACGGCCCGCGGGTTGTCCACCAGGTACCGCCACAGCTCGGGGCGGGCCAGCAGCACGTAGGCGATCTTGGTGACCACCGAGAGGATGTTCTGGTCGCCCCCGACCAGCGAGCCGAGCAGGATGGCCGCGTACTCGGCGTCGGTGACCGGCGGAGAGACCGAATCGCGCGCGGCCAGCAGGTCGAGGATCAGGCCGGGGCGCAGCTCGCGGCGGCGGGCGACCAGATCCTCGATGTAGTGGTAGAGCGTCCAGAAGTCGGCGAGCAACTGCTCGATGTTCGTGTCGTGGCCGAGCTGCATCTCGCGCGAGAGGTGCCGGAAGTGGGCGATGTCGGCGTCCGGGATGCCGAGGTAGTCCACATTGGCGGCGATGGTCAGCGGGTCGAGCACGGTGCGCACCAGGTCGGCGGCGCCCTGATCGCGCCGGACTCGTAGTTCGGCGATCCGGTCGTCGAGGACGCGCCGCACGGCGGGTACCCGGCGGGCCATGGTGGCCGCGCTGTAGGCCGAGGCCACGAAGCCCTTGAGCCGCCCGTGCTCGGGATGGTCGAGATTGAGCAGCATCTCGGTCGGCATGATCGTGGGCAGGAAGCTCGGCCCGTCCTCGACGTTGGTCCGCGCGCGGGCGAAGGTCGTGTCGGTGAGGATCGCGTGCACGTCGCGATAGGCGGTCACGTGGACGGCGGTGTGCCCGCTGGGGAGCTGGACCTGGGGTAAGCCGCCGGGGGAACGGTCGGCCACCGGTCGGATCATCAGGGGCGGGGAGATGTTGGCGATGCGGTCGAGGTCGACACGGACGGTGTCGAGGGCGTGCGTCATGGGGTACTTCCTTCCGGGGTGGGGATCGGGCTCGAGCCGTTGTCGGAACTCGCACTGCCGTGGGCGTGGTCGCGCTGTCCGCTGCCGCCCGCTCCCCCGCGACGGCGCACGGCGACGATCACCGCGGTGAGCGCGACGAGCAGGGCGATGAGGACACCGACGGTGACCGCGAAGGCGGAGTGGTAGACGTCGGGGTGGCCGAACTGGCCCGCGGCCGTGTCGTCGGCGGCCGGACCGGTGAGCTTGCTGCCCACCACGGCGGCCAGCACGACGGCGTAGCCGGCGACGAAGACGGCCTCCGAGCCGATGCGGAAGAAGTTGAGCAGGCCCGCCGCGGTGCCGCCGCGCTCGGCGGGCACCACCGACAGCGCGTGGCCGTCGACCAGGCCGATGGGCAGGCCGAAGCCGAGGCCGAGCAGCACCATCGGCACCACGATCCACAGCACCGAGCGGCCCTGGTCGAGCAGGAGCACGCCGGCGTTGCCGAGGATCAGCGCGGCCAGGCTCAGGTACACGACCGTGCCGATGGTCAGCGCCGGGTGGCGGGTGACGAGCTGCCCGACGGCCACCGGGGCCACGAAGACCGGGACGGTCATGGCCAGCATGAGCAGGCCCGCGCCGCCCGCGGACAGGTCGGCGATGCCGCTGAACGCCGAGGGCAGGTAGGTGAGCAGGGTGACGAAGCCGATGGAGCCCGCGACCGGCACCAGGCACATGGCCAGGAATTCGCGGTTGCGCAGCAGGCCGAGGTCGAGGATCGGGCCGGAGCGCCCGGCGGCGGCGGGCGCCGGGTCGGGCAGCAGGCGGGTGCCAAGGCCCGCGGCGGCGAGGATCAGCGCGTGCACCACGAAGACACCGCGCCAGTCCATTAGTGCGATGAGCAGGCCGGAGATGGTGGGGCCGAGGGCCAGGCCGAGGCCGTTGACGGTGCCGAACACCGCGAACGCCTTGGTGCGGGCCGCGCCGGTGTAGGCGGCGGACAGCAGGGCGGTGGCGCCGGTCAGGATGGCCGCCGCGCCCGTGCCGGCGAGCAGCCTGGCCAGGTCGAGCACGAGCAGGGTCGGCGCGAGGACGCTGCCGAGACTGCCCGCGACGACCAGCCCGGCGCCGATCGCGAAGGTGCGCCGGTGGCCGATGCGGTCGCTGACCGCGCCCCACAGCAGCGTGGTCACCGCGAAGGCGATGTTGAAGCCGTTGACGACCCATTGCAGGGCGAAGGGATCCGAGCCGAGGTCACGGGAGATCAGCGGCAGGGCGATGGCGGTGCCCGCGATGGCCATCGGGGTGACGAACTGGGCGGCGAGCACCACGGGCAGGGTCGCGCGGCTCGGCGGCGTGTCCGCCGGGCCGACGGCGGAGCCCGGGACGGGTTCGGCGGCGCTGCCGGTTTCGGTGGTGATGTCGGCTGAGGACATGAATCTCCCTGGGGCAGTGGGCGGGCAGGGTTCGGTGGACGCGGCGACCGACGTTGTCACCACTAGGTACTAGAACATTAGTAGCTACTATGACTCTCGTACAAGGGTTCCGCGCACCGGCCCGACCGGATCGCGCTGCCCCGCACCGGCCGTCCCGCACGAAGGAGCACGCGATGACCACGGCGAACCACCCCCTCACGAACACCCCGCAGGCGAGCGTGGACACCGACGTCCTGGTCGTCGGCGGCGGACCGGTGGGCATGCTGGTGGCCGCCGAACTGGCCCTGCAAGGGGCAGAGGTGGTGCTGGCGGAGACGCGCACCGAACCGGACGAGCGGCCGAGGGCGGGGACGGTGCACGCCCGCGCCCTGTCGCTGCTGGCGCGCCGCGGCTACCTGCCGTCCAGGACCCCGGAGGAGATCGCCCACGATCCGCACGGGATCGTGCGCACCCGTTTCCAGTTCGCGGCCGAGCCCGTGCTGACGATCAGCGCGCCGAGCGTGGAACCGGCGCCCATCGCCGGCATCCCGCAGGCCCGGCTCGAAGTGGCCTTCGAGGACAGGGCGGCCGCGCTCGGCGCGCGAATCCTGCGCGGCCACACCGTGACAGCGCTGTCGGCGGGCCCCGGCGCGGTGCTGGCCGAGGTGGCCGAACACTCGGGCGGACGGTCGCTGCGCATCCGCGCCCGCTACGTCGTCGGCGCCGACGGCGCCCGCGGTCTCGTCGCCCGCACCGGCGATTTCCCCGCGACCACCTTCCCGGCGACCATGAACGCCATCGCCGCGCTCGCGGTCGCCGAGCGGCCGGGCGAGATCCCGCCTGGCTGGCATGCCACCCCCACCGGCTGGACCATGCACAATCCGAACCCCTTCGGCGCGGCGCGGATCATCGCCATGGACTTCAGCGGGCCGCTCGGGCGGCGGCCCGAACCCACCGAGGCGGAGTACCGGCGGCGGCTGGCCCACGTGCTGGGCGCCGAGCCCGCGCTGGGCGCGGTCACCCACACCACCCGGTTCAGCGACCACGGCCGGTTCCGCACCAGGCTGCGCGACGGCCGCCTGCTGCTGGCGGGCGACGCCGCGCACAGCCACTATCCGCTGGGCGGACAGGGCCTCAACACCGGCATGCAGGACGCCTTCGCGCTGGGGTGGCGGCTGGCCGCCGTGCTCGCGGGCCGCGCCGACCCGGGTGTCCTGGACGACTATTCGCGTGAGCGGGTGGCCGTCGCCGCCGCCGTGGTCGGCAACACGGTGCTGCAATCGCGGATGATGAACCCGCGCGATCCCGATCTGCGGGACGCGGTGCTGGCGATGCTCGCCGTTCCCGCCGTCCACGACGCGGTGGCCGAGCTCATCAGTGGTCAGTTCCAGCCCGGCTTCCAGCACGACCTGGTGGTGACCGGGCCGGACGGCACGGTCACCACCCTCGCCGGGCTGTTGCGCGCGGGCCGGTTCGTGGCGATCCGGCCCGACGAGCACACCCCGGTGCCGGACGCCCCGGCCGACGCGCTGGTGGTGACCGGGAAGGTCACCCCCGACCAGGTCTGGACCACCGCCGTGATCCGGCCGGACGGCTACCTCGCCGCGACCCGGTGAGGCCATCGCGCCAGCACCTCGCGCACCTCGGCGACGGCCTGCTCGGCGGTGTGGAACCGCACCGCCGTCCAGCCCGCCGCTCGTGCGGCCGCGCAGTTCTCGGCCAGGTCGTCGACGAGCACGCACCGTCCGGGCTCGACGCCCGCCTGTTCGGCGGCCAGGGCGAAGATCTCCTGGTCGGGCTTGCGGTAGCCGACCTTGCAGGAGTCGACCAGGGCGTCGAGCACGTGGTCGAGGTCGATCATGGGCCGCCAGTAGGGCTCCCACTCGACGACGTTGTTGCTCAGCACCCCGACCCGTGTGCCGCTCTCCGCCAGCTCGATCGCGAAATCGCGCACAACGGCGTTCACCCGGTGCCCGGCGAACCACTGCCTGCCGAAATCCGGTTCACTGCGCGACAGGTCGAGTCCGGGGGCCTCGGCCCTGATCACCGCGTGCAGCCGGGCGATCCACTCGCGCTCGTCGAGCAACGCCAGTTCGATCGGGGCCAGCGGCGGCAGCCCGTACTGGGCCCCGACCTCGGCGATGGCGTGCTTGAACAGCGCCACCGGAATGCCGGTGACCTGCTCGTAGCGCCCGAACAGCTCGTCCAACGGCGGGGACAGCACGCCACCGAAATCGAACCAGACGAACGGCGCCGCCGTCTTCCCCGCGCTCACTGGACCATCGTCCAGACATCGGCCGGGCGGAAACCCAGCTCGACCTCGCCCGCGGCGACCACGTCCACGCCCTGCACCAGGCTCACCCGCGCCCGCGCGCCGCCCGGCTCGCCCGGCGCCCGTTCGACGGTGGCCTTGGCGACGGTGTCCCGTTCGAATTCGGCGAATCTCAGGAATTCGATGGTCAGCCGATGCATCACCATGCGGGTGGTGTCGAGGCCGAGCACGGCGTTGGCCGCGGCCATCGCGACCTGTCTTGCCGCCTCGAACTGCAACATGCCGGGCACGTGGTCGAGGGCGTGATCGAACAGCGAGGGGTGGTTGGTGTCGATGATGGTCAGCGCGCTCAGTTCCTCGCCGGCCAGGGCGGGATTGGCGAGGATGGCGTTGCGCGGGTTGTGCCTGCCGACGGCGCCCGGTCGCATCCGCGCCACCGGCAGCTGCTCCGGGATGCTGTGCTGCGCGGGCAGTCCCAGCGCGCCCCGGCCGCGTTCGCGGATGCGCGCCCACACCGGGGCGGGCATCCACTGGTAGACCATCACCTCCCTGGCGGCCTCCTTGCCCTCGATCTCGGCGACCATCTCCAGCGACAGCCCGACGACCCGGTCGTCGCGGCGCTTGTCGGCCACCACCCTGGCCTCGATCACGCAGTGCCCCGGGCAGTTGCCGATGCGCAGGATCTCCGGGTCGGCGATGGCGAAATCGGCGGAGCCGAAGATGAACTTCTCGCCGCGCGGCACACCGAGGAAGGTGTGCGCGTAGTAGATCGCGACCTGCCGGAACACCTCGATCAGCAGCAGCGGGTCGTAGGTGGTGGCGGTGCCGCGGTGGTCGCTGAAATACGAGTGGTTGCGCGGCAACTGGGCGGCGAAGACCGCCCCGTCCGGTGTAGGCTGGGCGTCGGTGAGGAACACCTCGGCGATCGATTCGCGGTGCACGATGCCGCGCGGGATGTTGCGGTCGAAGGTCAGGGTGTGCGTGGCGACGGTCATGATCGAGCCTTCCTGGAACGGTGAGTCTTTCCGGTGGCAGACGGCTGGTCAGCGGACGGCGATGTCGTATGCCCAGGCGTTGACGGTGTTGCGGGGCGGGTCGAACAGGGTGGTCAGGTTGTGGATCGCCGAGGTCGCGGCGAGGCTGTTGCGGTCGGTGTAGAGCGGGATGGCCACGGCCTGGTCGAGCAGACGGGCGGTGAGCTCGTCGAACAGCTGCTTGCGCCGGGCCCGGTCGGTGGCTTTGGTGGCGTCGATGAGCAGCCGGTCGATCTCCGGGTCGGCCAGTTTCGCGCCCGCCACGATGGAGCCGAGGGTGATGCCGTCGACCTGCCCGTACTTCAGGTCCGGCGTGGTCGAGCCGTAGGCGCGGTTGAACTGCAACGACAGGTCGAGGCCGCCGACCTGGCGGGGGAAGGCCTCGTACTCGTTGCGCGCCAGCAGGTCGTAGACCTGGGCGTTCTCCACGAACTGCAATTCCACTCTGATGCCGAGGTTCTGGCGCAGCTCGGCCTGCCAGGCCTTCAGGAAGTCGTCCTCGGGATAGGTGGGGACGGTGGCGAGCAGGCGGACGAGCAGCTGCTTGCCCGCGGCGTCGGTGCGGTAGCCGTCGGCGTCGGCGCCGGTCCAGCCCGCCTCGTCGAGCAGGGCGCGGGCGGCGGAGAGGTCGGCGCCGCCCTGGTTCTCGTACTTCGGGTCGTAGAAGGCGCTGTCGGGGGAGATCAGACTCCACGCGCGCTGCTGGGTGCCCTTGGTCAGGCTCTGCACCACCGCGGCGATGTCGACGCCCTTGGTGATGGCGCGGCGGACCCGCACATCGGCGGTCGGGCCGTTGGTGACGTTGAGCATGATGACCGTCGGCGAGGCGGCCGAGCCGATCTGCTCGTACCGGAATCCGTCGACGCCGTCGAACAAGCCGATGTCGGTGGCCTTGACGGTGCCGACGGCGTCGACCTCGCCGCTGCGCAGCAGCCCGGCACGGGTGCCGGCATCGGGGATGTACTTGACGACGAGTTCGTCGACATAGGGCGCGCCCTGGTGCCGCGCGGTGGCCGGGCCCCAGTTGTAGTCGGGGTTCTTCCGGTAGCGCAGCTCCTGGCCCTGGACCGCGTCCGTCAGCACGAACGGGCCGCTGCCGACGAGCCCGGCGCCGCTGGTCAGGGTCTCCTTGTCGGCGTTCAGGCTGCTCGGCGCGACGATGGCGCCGCTGAGCCCGGCCAGGGTGGACAGGAAGTCCGCGCGCGGGGTGCTCAGGGTGATGCGCACCTTGTACGGCTCGAGCACGTCGACCGCGGAGACGCTGGAGTACTGCAACAGGCCGAGCACCGTCCACGACGGACCGTTCGGATCGCGCAGGTGATCGATGGTGGCCTTCACCGCGTCGGCGTCGAACTTCTCACCGTTGTGGAAGATCACGTCCTCGCGCAGGGTGAACTCGTAGACCAGGCCGTCGGGCGAGACGGTCCACTCGGTGGCCAGCCAGGGGTGGAATTCCTCCGCGCGGTCCTCGGCGATCAGGCTGTCGAAGCTGTTGCGCAGCACCTGGGAGGCGTCGAAGGCCGCGCCGTAGTGCGGGTTCAGGCCGCGCGAGGGGTAGGTGGGCAGGGCGATGGTGAAGGTGCCGCCCGGCCGCGGGTCGGTGGTCGGACCGCCGCCTGCGCTGCCGGGTTCGGGATCGGCGGCGCAGGCGCTCGCGGCTGCGACGACGCCCGCCAGCAGCAGGGCCAAGGCCCGGCCGGGACGGAAACGGCGGCGCGAGCCGCGCCCGGCGGGACCGCGCTCGATGCAGGTGTTGTCGCCGCCGGGGCTGTTGTCGCCTGGGCGGCGGCCGGGGTCGGCGCCGAGTCTGCCGATGATGTCGATTCTGAGGCGATTACGCACGCACATCGCTTTCTGTGGCGTCCGGCGCGGGCAGGCGCGGGACGGAGTCGAGTAGTGCTCGGGTGTAGGGGGAGGCCGGTGCGGTGAAGACGTCCTCGGCCGGGCCGGATTCGACGACGACGCCGCGATGCAGCACCAGCAGGCGGTGACAGATCTGCCGGACCACGGCCAGGTCGTGGGAGATGAACACGATGCCGACGCCGCGTTCGCGGGCGAGTTCGGCGATCAGCGCGAGGATCTGGGCCTGCACGGAGATGTCGAGCGCGGACACCGGCTCGTCGCACACCACCAGTCGCGGAGCCGAGCCCAGCGCCCTGGCGATGTTGACGCGCTGACGCTGTCCGCCGGACAGCTCGCGGGGATGACGGTCGGCGCAGTCGGCGGGCAGGTGCACCGCCCGCAGCAGCTCGGCCACCTCGGCGCGGCGCTCCCGCCTGCCGACGCGCAGGGCGACCGCCTCGCCGATGATCTCGCCGACCCGGTAGCGGGGGTCGAAGGAGCCGGCCGAATCCTGGGCGACCAGGCCGATCTGCCCGGGCAGGCGGGTGGCACGGGTCAGGTCCGTCGCCCCGAAACGCAGCGCGCCCGCGTCGGGTTCGGTCAGCCCGGTGACCATCTTCGCCACCGTCGACTTGCCCGAGCCGGATTCGCCCACCACGCCGAGCACCTCGCCCGCCCTGACCTCGAAACCCACGTCCTGGACCGCGGCCACCGAACGGCCGCGCACGCGATAGGACTTGGTGAGCCCGGTGGCGGTGAGGATCGGCGCGGCCGTGGCGGGCGGGCCGGCCCCGGCGCAACCGCGCGGCACCGCGTCGAGCAATTGCCTGGTGTACTCGTGCCGGGGATCGGTGATGACCCGCTCGGCCTGCCCCTGCTCGACGATCCGGCCTGCCCGCATGACCGCGATGCGGTCGGCGACCGCGGCCACCACCGCCAGATCGTGGCTGACCAGGATCATCGCGCGCCCGCCCGCGACCTGCCGGACCAGCAGGTCGAGCACCTGCGCCTGGACGGTGACGTCGAGCGCGGTGGTCGGTTCGTCGGCGATGAGGATGTCCGGGTCGCGGGCCAGTGCCGAGGCGATGAGCGCGCGCTGACGTTGACCGCCCGACAGCTGGAAGGAGCGCTGCCGCTTACGGATCGCCGGATCGGCGATGCCGACGGAGGTCAGCAGTTCCTCGACGCGGGCGGCGCGGCGGGCGCGGGGCAGCTCCCGCAAGGCTTCGCCGATCTCGGCCTCGACGGTGCGCAGCGGGTCGAGCGCCACCAGCGCGTCCTGGAAGACCAGGCCGATCCTGCTGCCCCTGAGCCGCCGCCACTGCCGCTCGGACCGGCCGAGGGCTGGTTCGCCGAACAGCTCGAAGGTCTCGGCGCGCACGCGCGCCCCCGCCCCGGCCAATCCGACCAGGCTGCGGGTGGTCACCGACTTGCCCGAGCCGGATTCGCCCACGATGGCGAGGATTTCGCCGCGCCGCAGCTCCAGGTCGACGCCGTCGACGACATCGGCCGCCCCGCCGCGGAAGCCGACGCGCAGGCCGCGCACCCGGAGCACGACCTCGGACACCACCCGAGCGGGGTCGGCGACATCGCCACCGGGCCCGGCGTGCGCGGCGTCGGCCTGGATCGCGGCGGGGACGCGGCGGTCGGCGCACGGGCGGGCATCCGTGACAGGCCCGGCGGTGGCGGCCTTGCGGCCGTGGGCGAGGGTCATGGCTGTGCCCTTCGTTCGAAGCGGTGGCCGGCGTGACGGCCGAGCACCGTGGTGGCCAGCACCACGACGGTGACGGCCGCGCCGGGGAAGGCCACCGACCACCAGGCGACGCGCAGGTCGCCGTGCGCCTCGGCCAGCATCGAGCCCCATTCGGGTTCCGGCGGCTGTGGCCCGAAACCGAGGAAGCTGAGGGCGGCGGCGCCGAGGATGCTGGTGCCGAGGCCGAGGGTGATCACGACCGGCAGCGAGCGCAGCGCGTTGGGCAGGATGTGGCGCACCACCACGCGCGGTCGGGAGCGGGTGAGCAGACCGGCCTGGGCGACGTACTCGCTGCCGCGCACCGCTCTGGTCTCCGCGCGCATCACCCTGGCGAAACGGGGTGCGGCGGCGATGCCGATGGCCAGCACCAGATTCGCGGTCCCGGTGCCGGTGAAGGCGATCAGCACCAGGGCGAGCAGGATCTCGGGGAAGGCGCCGAGCAGATCGAACACCCGCGAGGCCACCGCGTCCACGAACCGGCCGCCGATGCCCGCGACCAAGCCGAGGCCCACCCCGATCGCCACCGCCAGCGCCGTCGCGGCGACGCCGATGAGCAGCGACAGCCGCGCGCCGTGCACGATGCGGGTGAACACGTCGCGGCCGAGCTGGTCGGTGCCCAGCGGGTGGGCGGGCGAGGGCGGCCGGTGCGCGGCGGGCAGGTCGGTGTGCAGCGGGTCGCCGCCTGCCAGCAGGTCGGGGGCGAGCGCGGCCAGCGCGGCCAGCGCCAGCGTCGCGGCGGCGAGCCACACGGCGAGCGGAGGGGCGGGCAGCGGGAGGCGGACGCGGGCGCGCGCCCCGGCGGTGACGGTCATGCGTCGGACTCCTGTAGGCGCGGGTCGATCCACACGTAGGCGATGTCGACGAGCACGGTGACGGTGAGATAGACGGCGGCGCTGAGCAGCGCGACCCCAAGCACCACGGGGACGTCGGAGTAGGAGACGGCCTGCACGGTGGCCCGGCCGATCCCGGCCCGGCCGAAGACCTCCTCGATCACCACGGTGCCGGTGAGCAGCCCGCTGACCGCCCACCCGGCCAGGGTCGCGGCCGGGATGAGCGAATGCCGCAGACCGTGGCGCACCCGCAGCCGGATGGCGCCGATGCCGCGGGCGCGGGCGGTCAGGGCGAACGGCTCGGTGAGCGCGCGCTCGATGCCCTCCCGCATCACCTGGGCGAGCACCGCCGCGATGGGCAGGGCCAGGGTGACCGAGGGCAGGATCAAGCGCTGGAACTCGTTGCCCGCGGTCACCGGGAGCACCTTCAGGGTGAAGGCGAAGGTCCAGATCAGCAGCAGGCCGGTCCAGAACGGCGGCGCCGAGGCCACCACGATCTCGGCGGTGGTGACCGTCCGGCTCAGCGGGTCGCGGCGGCCCGCGGTGAGCACCGCGAGCAGCGGCGCGAGCAGCAGTGCGATGAGCAACGCGAAACCGGCCAGCTGCGCACTGGTGCGCAACTGCTCGCCGAACAGGATGTCGGCCACCGGCTCGCCGCGCACGTAGGAGTAGCCGAGGTCGCCGTGCAGCAGTCTGCCCAGGTGGCGGGTGTACTGCACCCACAACGGCCGGTCGAGGCCCCAGTCCTGTTCGACGCGCGCCCGCAGGCTCGGATCGGTGGATTCGCCCATGATGGCGGTGACCGGATCACCGGGCGCGAGGTGCACCGCGAGGAAGGCCAGGGTGACCGCGGCCCACATCATGGCCGCCGCCGAGACGAGCAGGCCCGCCACGCGGCGCGGCCCGGTGCCCCGGAAATCGTTTCTGCCGCAGGCTCGCATCGCGGCTCAGCTCTCGACGGGCGCGCCGACGAGGCTGCCCCACTCGGTCCACGAGCCGTCGTACACCCGCACCCGGTGGTCGCCGAGGAGTTCGGTGAACACCAGCCAGCCCAGCGCCGCCCGATGCGACAGCCTGCAGTAGGCGATGATCTCCGCTGCCCCGTCGATGCCGAGCTCGGCGGTCCGCGCGCGGATCTCGGCAACCGGGCGCAGCAGGCCGCGTTCGTCGAGCAGGTCGAGCACCGGCAGGCTGAGCGCGCCGGGGATGTGCCCGGCGCGCTCGGCGCCGTGGTCGACGGGTTCGGTGTCCGGCGAGACGCGCAGGCCCGAATACTCCTCGGGGGAGCGCAGATCCAGCAGCACGGTGGCGGTGCCGATCGCCGCGCGGACCTCGTCGCGGCCGGCGACCAGGCCGGTGCGCGGCGCGCCCTGCGGGAGCAGGTCCTCGCCAGGAGACGGCGATGCCACGGCGCGGGCTCGCGGACCGGGCGCCGGAGCTCGATCGGCCTCGGCCCAGGCGGGCAGGCCGCCGTCCAGGTAACGCAGGTCCCCGCCGAGCCCGACCGCCTCGGCGACCCAGAGGGCGTAGGCGGCGAACTGCGGTGGGTCGCCGGCGAAGACGACCGTCGAGGACGAACGGGCCCCGAGCGCGTGCAGGCGCTCGGCGAGCTCTCGCGCCGAGGGGAATTCGCGGCGGGACCGATGCCAGAGCAGGTCCTTCCAGTGCGCCCGCCGCGCGCCGGGGACGACTTCGGGCCGCGCCGCGGGCGATTCCGCCTCGCCCGCCGGCGTGTGGGCCAGCTCGACCACGACGACGTCCGGGTCGGCGAGGTGTGTCCGCAGCCATTCGGCGTCGACGATGCGCGTCGTGGCGGTGCTCGCGTCTGCCACAGCAGGCCTCCCACTGGTTCGGGCCGGGATCGGGCGATCCAGGTAGGGGAAACATATGAGCGCCGAAACATGGCTGTGAACACAAAAAGTCACCGAGACTCGAATTATGTTTTCACCTCTGGTGAAAACATATCCTCGGCCGACGCGCACATCCGACCACCGCCCAAGGGGGACCCATGTCCGGCGCCCGTGCCGCCCATCTGTTGTCCGCAGCCAGGCTGCTCGACGACCCGCCGGACCGGCTGGTCCTGCTCGACATCCGCTCCGGCGCGGACCGGACGGCCTACCTGCGCGGACACCTGCCCGGCGCGCGCCTGGCCGACCTGGACGCCGATCTCGCCGCACCCCCGGGCCCGCACACCGGCGACCGCCCGCTGCCCGAACCGGGGGCGCTGACCGCCGCGCTGCGCCGCTGGGGCATCCACCCCGACAGCACCGTCGTGGTCTACGACGACGCGCGCACCGTGCCCGCCGCCCGCGCCTGGTGGGTGCTGCGCTGGGCGGGGCTGACGGACGTCCGCGTGCTCGACGGCGGCCTGTCCGCCTGGCGCGCGGTGGGCGGGGAACTCGTGACCGGCCCCGAGCACGCCGAGCCCGGCACCGCCGTGGCCCGGCCGGGCGCACTCCCCGTCGTCGACACGACCGCCGTGGCCGCCCTGCCCGCCCGCGGCATCCTGCTGGACGCCCGCCCGCGCGACCACTTCCGCGGACACGGCGAGTTTCCCGGCCACATCCCGGAGGCGGTCAGCGCCCCGGTGTTCGACGACCTCGACCAACACGGACTGCTGCGCGACGAACACACCCTGCGAGCCCGCTACGGCGCACTCGGGCTGATCCCCGCGGCCGCGAAGCCGCCCACCGCACCGCCTGGCACACCCGCGGCCGCCGAGCACGGCACCGCCCGGCCCCCGTCCGCCAGCTACTGCGGCAGCGGCATGGCCGCCGCGTTGCAGGTGTTCGTGCTGGCCACCCTCGGTGTCGAGGCCGCCCTGTATCCCGGCTCGCTGTCGCAGTGGACCGCCGACCCGGACCGTCCGCTGGTGCGCGAGACGTCCGTCCCTTCCGTCTGAATCCAGGAGTTCCCATGGCCGACAAGCCACGTCGTCTCATCCTCAACGCCAATCTCATTCCCGGCGGCACCATCGGCAGTCCCTGGCGGCGCGCGCCGGAGCCCGCGGCCCACTTCGTGAGCATCGAGCACTATCTCGAGGTGGCGAGGGTCGCCGAGCGCGGCAAACTCGACGCGGTCTTCCTCGCCGACTCCCCCGACGTCCAGCCCAAGGACTGGAACGCGCCGAGCAGGCTGCTCGACCCGTTCGTCGCCCAGTCGGTGATCGCCGCGCACACCAGCCGGATCGGCCTGATCGTCACCGCGACCACCTCCTACAACGACCCCTACAACCTGGCGCGCGCGTTCGCCTCGCTGGCCTCGGTCTCCGACGGCAGGGCGGGCTGGAACTACGTGGTCACCGGCGGCGACGCCGCGGCGCGCAACTACTCGCTCGACCAGGCGCCGCCGAAGTCCGAGCGCTACGCCAGGGCCGCGGAATTCATCGACGTGGTGACCGCGCTGTGGGATTCGGTCCCCGCCGACGGCCTGACCGGCGACAAGACGACCGGCCGCTATCTCGACCCGGCGCGGGTGCGCCCGATCGAGCACCACGGCAAATTCTTCCGCGTGGCGGGCCCGCTCAAGTCACCGCCGCTGGCGCACGGCAGGCCGGTGCTCATCCAGGCGGGCGCCTCCACGCACGGGGTGGAACTGGGCGGCCGCACCGCCGACGCGGTCTACTCCGCGCACGTCGACCCGGAATCCGCCGCCGCCCGCCGCGCCGAACTGCGCCGCCACGCCGCCGCGGCCGGACGCGACCCCGGCAGCGTGAAGCTGCTGCCCGGCCTGATCATCGTGCTCGCCGACTCCGAGGCCGCGGCGAAACGGCGCGAACGCGAACTCATCGACCTCATCCCCGACGAGGTGCAGTTGGTGAATCTGGCCGCGCGGCTCGGCATCGACCCGAACGGGCTCGATCTGGACGCGCCCTTCCCGTGGGAGCGAGTGCCCGACGAGAACTCCGATCGAGGCTCCCGCGGCCAGCGCGCCGTGCTGCTCGAATACATCCGCACCAGCGGCGCCGACACCCGGGGCGCGGCCAGGCTGCTCGCCTCGGGCAGCGTGCACGCCAAGGTGGTGGGCGGACCGGAGCAGGTGGCCGATTTCATCACCTCCTGGTTCGACTCGGGCGCCTGCGACGGCTTCAACCTGATGATCGACGAACTGCCCTCCGGCCTGGCCGATTTCGTCGACCACGTGCTGCCGCTGCTGCGCCGACGCGGGCTGTTCCGCACCGAGTACGAGACCGCGACGCTGAGAGGGCATTACGGCCTGTGACCGCCCCGTCGTTGTTCGTGCAGTTGCGCAGCGGCCCACCCGCCGCGCAGGTCTACCGGCGCACCGTGGAGATCGCGGCACACGCCGAACGGCTCGGCTTCCGAACGATCTGGTTCGCCACCCGCCACTTCGGGGCCCACCACGCGGCGCTGCCCTCGGTCTTCCCCTTCGTCGCCGCGGCCGCCCAGCACACCACCACGATCCGCCTCGGCACCGGTGTGGTGGCCCTGCCGTTCGAGCACCCGGTGCGCCTCGCCGAGGACGCGGTGGTCACCGACGCGCTCAGCGACGGACGGCTGGAACTCGGTGTCGGCAAAGGGCTCGGGTTCGGGCACTCCGCCGCCAGCCACGCCGTCTTCGGCGTGCCCGACGGCGAGCGCGAACGGCTCTACGCCGAGCGGGTGCGCGAGCTGCACCGGATCCTGGCCGACGGGTGGGTGTCGGCAGGCGAACCCGGCGCACCGGACGGCGAGTCCGCCGAGGCGGGCCCCACCGGGATCGCCCTGTATCCGCCGCCGGGCACGCTGCGGGCGCGGGTCTGGCAGTCCACCGGGAACATCGCGACCGCGCGGCGGGCGGGCGCGGCGGGCGACGGTCTGCTGCCGCACGGCAATTCGCAGGCCAGGGCGGGTGGCGGGGTGGGCGAGCTGATCGAGGCCTACCGGGATTGCTGCCGTGGCGCGCCGCGCATCGGCACGAGCGTGTCGGTCCTGCCCGGCGCGAGCGAACGCGACGCGCTCGACCTGCTGGACAGCGACGCCGAGGCCAGTCCCTCGTTCTATCCCCAGCTGTCCCCGGGGGCCGGGGAGCGCGGGCGCTTCCTGACCGACAACCGCGTGCACTTCGGCGCCACCGACCGGATCGTGGAGGCGCTGCTGCCCGATCCCGGCCTGGCCGCCGCCACCGAGGCGCTCTTCCACGTCCCGCTCGCCGTCGGCCACCCGCGCTATCTGGAGTGCCTGGACCGCATCGCCACCGAGATCGCCCCGCACCTGAACCCGCAGCCCGTCCGCTGACCGCGGCACCGCGCGCCGCTGCGCCGGGACGGGCGGGGTTCGCGG
>Ga0079224_100000746_pt1 | contig 34166 bp, 35 predicted proteins | sample Stecom2015_FD_80414 | JGI IMG/M metagenome (GOLD analysis project Ga0079224, IMG submission 80414) | Agricultural soil microbial communities from Utah to study Nitrogen management - Steer compost 2015 | ecosystem: Environmental > Terrestrial > Soil > Agricultural land | place: USA: Utah... | reverse complement strand
TGCGGGTGGTCCCACATCCGGTCGTTCATCGCGGGGCAGACGAGGACCGGCGCGCGCGTCGCGAGGAGGATCGCGGTCAGGAGGTCGTCTGCCCGGCCGGCCGCGGCGCGGGCGACGAAGTCGGCGGTCGCGGGTGCGATGCAGATGACGTCCGCCTCCCTCGCGAGGCGGATGTGGTCGAGCGCGTGGCCGGCGGCGACCAGCTCGTGGAGCACGGGCCGGCCGGTCAGCGCCTCGAAGGTGACGGGCCCGATGAATTCACGGGCGGACCGTGTGAGGACGACGTCGACCTGAGCGCCGAGGCGGGTCAGGTCCCGGGCGATGTGCACGGCCTTGTAGACCGCGATCCCGCCCGTGGCCCCGAGCACGACCCGGCGGCCGTGCCAGGGGCGTCGCGACGTCATCGCCCCGGTCATCGCCCGCTCAGGTCGTCTTCTTGCGGCGCTTGATCAGGCGGAACTCGATGGCGCCGTTGACGAGCGCCTCCGCGGCGCGGGTCGTCAGCTTCTTCTCGAGCCCCGCGGGCACGGCCTCGCGCGGGAGCGCGTTGAGCTCGCGGGCGTACCGCGCAGCGACGAGGACGCCGAGGTACTTGCTCCCGGCACGCTTGGCGATCTCGTCGGGCGTGAAGACCTGCATCTACCTCCTCCTTGCCAGGATCCCTTCCAGTTCCACGTCCAGGGCCTCGAGCGTCCCCGCCAGGCACTCGGCCCGGCGGACGCGGTGCCGCTCGGCCAGGACGATGGCTTCGAGCGCCTGGACGGCGCGCTCGAAGTCGTCGTTCACGATCACGTAATCGAACTCGGCCGCTGCCGGCAGCTCCTGTCTCGCGACGCGGAGCCGATTGCTGACCTCCTCGTCCGGCTCGCTCCCCCGCCCCGTCAGCCGCCGGACCAGCTCCCCGGCGGAGGGAGGCAATACGAAGACCAGGACGGCGTCGGTGAATGCGCGGCGGACCTGCCGCGCGCCCTGGACATCGATGTCGAGGACGACGATGTGTCCCCGCTCGAGTGCGTCCTGCACCCCTCCACGTGGGGTGCCGTAGCGGCGCCCGTGGACGATCGCCCACTCCAGGAACTCGCCGGCCGCGATCATCCGGTCGAACTCCTGATCACTCACGAAATGGTAGTCCTTCCCCGCCCTCTCTCGCGCGCGGCGTGGGCGGGTCGTGGCCGAGATGGAGAAGATGACGTCGTCGTGGCGTTCGACGAGCGCGTTCGCGAGGCTCGTCTTCCCCGCGCCGCTCGGCGCCGCTATGACCAGGGGGAACGGACGGCCGACCTCACTCACTCTACGTTCTCTATCTGCTCGCGCAACCGGTCGATCTCGTTCTTGATCGCGATGACCTGGTGCTGGATCGTCACATCGTTCGCCTTCGCGCCGATCGTGTTCGCCTCGCGGAGCATCTCCTGGCTCACGAAGCGGAGCCGTTTCCCGACCGGCGCGCCCTGGGCGCCCGCGATCGTCTCCCGGAAGAGCTCGATGTGGGAGCGCAGCCGCACGATCTCCTCGCTGATGTCCCACCGCTCGGCGAGGTACGCGATCTCGCGGGCGAGGCGCTCCTCGTCGACGCCGATCTCGCCGACCAGCTCGCGGATGGCGGCGCGGAGACGGTCGCGTTCCTCGACGAGGCGAGCCGGCGCGCGGTCGGCGACGACGGCGAGCGCGGCCTCGATCGCGGCGAGCCGCTCCTCCAGATCGGCCTGGAGGCGTCGCCCCTCGTCCTCCCGCATCCGGACGGCCTCTCGCGCGGCCGCCTCGGTCACGGCGCGGACGTCTCCGAGATCCGGAGCCTCCGCCTCGGACTCGTCGCGCCGGACGATGACGTCCGAATACCGTGCGATCGAGGCGACATCGATCTCGCCGGCCAGGCCGAAGCGCTCCTTGAGCTCGCGCAGGAGCGCGACGTACTCGCCGGCCCGGGCTTCATCCAGCCGGAGCGTGCTCGCCGGCGCGTCCTCGGGTGGATCGACCCGCAGCGCGTAGTGGACGTGCCCTCTCGGGAAGAACGCGCGCAGCCACTCCCGGAGCTGGATCTCGGCCATGTCGAGCGCGGACGGCAGCCGGAACGTCATCCGGGACGCGTCGTGGTTGACCGTCCTGATCTCGACCCTGAGGCGTCCCGCCTCGGTATCGCGCTCGGCCGCGCCGAACCCTGTCATGCTCCGGATCATCGCGCCTCCGCAAAGGGGGAAAGGTACGTCCATCGCGGGATCGGGTCAACGCGGGGCGGTGTCGGACGCTACCGCTCCTGCCCGGTCGGGCTGTGGAGGCGAGGCTGGCGTCTCAATTCCAGAAGCTCCACTTGATCCCGTACAGGAGCCTGTGCCGGGCGAAGGGCCTTCCCGGCAGGTCGTGCAGACCGGCGCGGGCGGTCACGTTCTCCCAACGGAGAAAGGCGTGGACGTCCATGACCCGGATGTTGAGGCCGAAGTCGAGGGCGGTCTGGGCGGGGACGGGGGCGATCCCCGTCGGCTCGAGGACGTTCATCCAACCGCGGTGCCTCGCCTCGAGCCGGGCGACGATCTCGAGGTTCCCGCTCGGGAGCGGGAGGTGGTGGTAGACGAGCCCGGCGCGCCAGCTCTGCGCGGGCGTGTAGAGCCAGGAGCGCGCGCCGCTCCAGCGGGCGTACCAACCTTCGAGCGCGAGCGGCTCCCAGAAGAGCGGGATCCGCCCGGTCACCTCCCACCCCACGAGGTCGCCCGCGGGCACCGTGCCCACCCGGATCGGCGGCGAGCCACCGGCGTCGTCCTCCTCGCCCGTGCCGTCACCGGCGTCGGCCGGATCAGGCGCGGCCGGCCGCTCGAAAGCGAGACCGAATCCCGGGACGGAATCCGCCGACAGGCCGATGCGCGCGACGCCGAGGCGGATCCTGCCGATCTCGAGCTCGCCGCCGACGCGGAACGCGGTCCGGTCGAGGAGGACGGCCTTCATCTCGTCATCCGTCAGGAGCGGCGCGCCCCGCGGTCCGGCCGAGAACTCGGCGAACGGCCGGACGCCGAGCACCGGCCCGAGTTCGGACCGGAGCGAGTAGGCGACGCCGCTCCGCCCATCGCGCCAGTCGCTCCACCGCACGTCGCCGTTCAGCGCGAGGAACGGGAGGGGCCTGGCCCCCGCCCCGAATTCGGCCTCGATGATCGGGAGCGCGGTGTGGGTGCGGAGCCGGGCGCCGGCCCGAGCCCAGGCGAGCGGTGTGTGGAAGGTCGCCCGAGCGCCGAGCTGGGTATTCTCGATGCGCTCGTCCGCGCCGGCCGCGCCGCCCTCGAGGCCGGTGATGCCCGCGAACATCTCGGCCGTCAGCCCCTCTGCGGCCGCGCCGCGCGCCCGGAGGATCAGGTCCTGCCTCGCGGTCTCGAGCGACTCGCCGTTCGGGCCCGTCCGCTCCGCCGTGCTCCTGCGCAGCTCGAGCTGCAGGCCGGCGCCGTCGCGGATCAGCCCCCACTTCGCCCACCCGGTGAAGGCGTTCGCCGGCTCGCGCACGACCATCCCCCGCGAGTCGATGCGGTCGATCCCGAGGGAGAGCGGCCCGCCGAGGACGCGAGGCGCCTGGAAGAGTCCGCGGAACACGTTGCTCCTCGGCTGGCCGGTCCCGGCCTCGACGAGGGAGTACGGCCGGTGGTCGACGGGCGCCAGCGTCTCGAGTTCGACGCGCACGCCGCCGGCGACGCGTTCGACGCGGACACGCTCGAGGTTCACAAGCTCCAGGCGACCGATGTCGTAGACGCCGCCGTCGAGCGGGTCGAGGGCGTAGCCGTCCAGGACGATCTCGAACAGGCCCGCGGTCGCGCCCCAGAGGCTGACCGCCTCGGCGTTACCGTACGACCCGTAGCGGATCGGCACGGCGCCGGGGATCCGTTCCAGGAGATCGGTCAGCGTGACCGCACTGCTCGCGAGCAGCGCGGCGCGGTCCCACTCCCAGACGCCGGCGCGCCAGCCCGATGCATCAGGGCGAGGGAACGAGACGAGGACCTCGACCGGCTCGAGGGTGTCGGCCGCGCCGGCGCCGCTGTCCTGGACGGCCGGGTCCGGAACGGGCACCGTGTCCGGCGCCGCCGCGGTGTCGGCGACCGCGCCGGCCGTGTCGGCAGGGACCGGCGTCGGCGGAACCGGCGGCCGGGGCGGCGGCTCCTGCGCGCCGAGCGGCGCCGCGGCCCCGAAGCCGAGTGCGAGGAGCGCGGCGAGCACGTGTCCGGGGCGGCGTCGCATTCGAGAGCCGGGGCAGCGCATCACCGGGTCGCCCGCGTCCTCACCCACTCGACGAGGAGCCGGGCCGGAACGCCGGTCGGGCCCTTGCGCAGGTACGGCGCGCGCGGGTCGCCGTACGCGGTGCCCGCGATGTCGAGGTGTGCCCAGGGTGTATCGCCCACGAATTCCCGGAGGAACCAGCCCGCCGTGATCGTGCCCGCGGGCCGACCGCCTGTGTTCTTGAGATCCGCGTAGTCGCTGTCGAGCTGCGGGCGGTACTCGTCCCAGAGCGGGAGCCGCCAGCACCGCTCGCCGGTCGCCTCGCCGGCGGCGAGGATCTCGGCGGCGAGGGCGTCGTCGTTCGCCATGAGCCCGATCGCGTGATGGCCGAGCGCGATGACGCAGGCGCCGGTCAGCGTCGCCGCATCCACGATCGCGCGGGGCTCGTAGCGCAGTGCGTACGAGAGCGCATCGGCCAGGAGGAGTCGCCCCTCGGCGTCGGTGTTCACGACCTCGATCGTCTTCCCGGACCGGCTGCGAAGGATGTCGCCCGGCTTCAGCGAGCGCCCGGACAGGAGGTTCTCCGCCGACGGGATCAGCGCGACGATGTTCGCCGGGAGCCGGAGCTCCGCGATCGCCTGCATCGCGCCGAGCACAGCGGCGGCGCCGGACATGTCGAACTTCATCTCCTCCATCCGCTCGGCCGGCTTGATCGAGATCCCGCCCGAATCGAAGGTCACGCCCTTGCCGACGAGCGCGAGGGGTCCGCCGTCGCCGGCATCTTCGCCACGGTACTCGAGCACGATGAAGCGCGGCTCCTCCTCGCTCCCGCGGGCGACGGCGAGGAACGCGCCCATCCCTTCGCGCTCGATCTCGTCGCGGCCGAGGACGGTGACGGTCATCCCGTGGCGTTCGGCGATCTCGCGGGCGATCTCCGCCAGGTGCGACGGCGTCGCGACGTTCCCGGGCTCCGCCGCGAGGCGGCGGGCCAGGTTCTCCGCGCGGGCCACGATCTCGCCCTCGCGCGCGCCCTCCTCGCAGGCAGCAGCGTCCTCGTCGGACCCGACGAGGAGGGTCAACGCGCCGACCTCGACGTGGGCCGCCTCGTCCTCCTGCCGGGTCTTGAACTCGCGGAAGCCCCAGGCGGCGAGGACGGCGCCTTCGGCGGCGACGCGGGCCGCGTGCCGGCCGCGCCGGTCGTCGCCGAGCGTGTCCGCCCAGTCGAGAGGCAGCGCGAGCGACGCGGCGCCGACGCGTTCGGCCTGCCGGACCGCTGCGCCGACCGCGCGACGGAGGCGTTCGGCCGAGTACTCGGCCCGTCGGCCGAGGCCGAGCAGGACGACGCGCTCCGCGGCGATCTCGCCGGGTCGGGGATAGAGGACGAGCGCCTCATCCTTCTTCGCCTTGAAATCGCCCCGGCCGAGGATGCGCGTGATCTCGCCGCCGAGGCGGCCGTCGACTTCGGCCGCCTCGCCCATGAGCTCGGCCTCGCCCTCGAAGAGGGCGAGCGCGAGGAGCGGCGTCTCCTGCTCCGTCGCCCGGGTCCGCTGGATCCTGATCTCGGTCATGGTCGTTCCGTTCTACAGCACGCCGTCCGCGAAAGATCCGGGGCCGTGCCGGCCCCATAGGAAGGCGGGGCGGCCGGTCCCCGACCGACTCGCCCCGCCGCTCCGACCGCTGGCCGGGCCGCGCGATCCGGGGCGCCCTGCCCCGCGCGCGGCGCCGGCCGTGGCCGGTCTCACATCTTCTCGACGATCCGCTCGCCGAAGCCGGAGGTCGAGACCTTCGTCGCGCCCTCCATCTGCCTCGCCAGGTCGTACGTGACCGTCTTGTCGAGGATCGCGCCCTCGAGCCCGCGGACCACGAGCGCGGCCGCCTCGTTCCAGCCCATGTGCTCGAGCATCATGACGCCCGAGAGGATGAGCGAGCCCGGGTTGACCATGTCCTTGCCCGCGTACTTCGGCGCGGTCCCGTGCGTCGCCTCGAAGAGCGCGACCTCGTCGCCGACGTTCGCGCCGGGCGCCATCCCGAGCCCTCCGACCTGCGCCGCTGCGGCGTCGGACATGTAGTCGCCGTTCAGGTTCGGCATGGCGAGGACCGAGAACTCGTCGGGGCGCAGCAGGATCTGCTGGAACATCGCGTCCGCGATCCGATCCTTGAGGACGACCTTGCCGTCCGCGCCGTCCGCCTCCGACTCGGGCACGACGCGGCCGGCGAACTCCTCGCGCGCGAGTTCGTAGCCCCATTCGGCGAACGCGCCCTCGGTGAACTTCATGATGTTCCCCTTGTGGACGAGCGTGACCGATGGGCGGCCTCGGTCGAGGGCGTACTGGATCGCGGCACGGATCAGGCGCTTCGAGCCGAACTCGCTCATCGGCTTGATCCCGATCGCGCTGTTCTCACGGATCTTCGCGCCGAGCTCCTCGACCAGGAAGCGACGGGCCGCGTTCGCCTCCTCGCTCCCGGCCGGCCACTCGATCCCGGCGTAGACGTCCTCCGTGTTCTCACGGAAGATGACGACGTCCAGCTTCTCCGGCTCCTTGACCGGCGAAGGCACGCCCCGGAAGTAGCGGACGGGGCGGATGCACGCGTAGAGGTCGAGGACCTGGCGGAGCGTGACGTTCAGCGATCGCATCCCGCCGCCGACGGGCGTCGTCAGAGGCCCCTTGATCCCGACCCGGAACTCGCGAAGCGCCTCGAGCGTCTCTTCCGGGAGCCACTCGCCGGTGACCTGGACGGCCTTCTCGCCCGCGTAGACTTCCATCCATTCGATCCGGCGCTGACCCTCGTAGGCGCGTTCGACCGCCGCGTCGAGGACTCGCCGCGTCGCGCGCCAGATGTCGGGGCCCGTCCCATCACCCTCGATGAAGGGGATGATCGGCCGGTCCGGGACCCGGAGCCGCCCGTCCTCGCTCGTGATCGCCTCGCCCGAGGCCGGGACCTCGGAGAACCTGTAACGACCCATCGTCGCCCTCCTCAGCCACGTTCGTCGAGTGGACGCACCTTCTTCCCCATCGGTCCGACGTACTCCGCCTGCGGGCGGATCAGACGGTTGTCCGCGAGCTGCTCCATGACGTGCGCGGTCCACCCGGCCGCGCGCGCGCACGCGAACACATTCGTGAACATGTCGGTCGGGATCCCGAGCGTGTAGTAGACCGACGCGCTGAAGAAGTCCACGTTCGGGTAGATCTTCCGGCCGCGGCGCTCCATCTCCTCGGCCATCTTCTTCTGGATCCGCTCGGAGATGTCGAGCCACTTGGTGTTCCCGCCCCGGGCGGCGAGCTGCTCGGCGAGCCGCTTCAGGATCGGCGCGCGAGGATCGAGCGCGCGGTAGACACGGTGCCCGAAGCCCATGATCCGCTCGCCTCGCCCGAGCGCTTCCTCGATCCACGCCTCGGCCGCCTCGGGCTCGCCGATCTCGATGAGCATGTGCATGACGCGCTCGTTCGCGCCACCGTGGAGCGGGCCCTTGAGCGTGCCGATCGCGGAGGTGATCGCCGAGTGCATGTCCGAAAGCGTCGCGATCGTGACCCGCGCCGAGAAGGTCGAGGCGTTCATCCCGTGCTCGGCGTGAAGGATCAACGCCGCATCGATGATCCTCGTCTCGAGCTCGTCGGGCTCCTCGCCGCGGAGCATGTAGAGGAAGTTCCCCGCCGTGCTCAGGTCCTCGCGCGGCGCGACTGGCTCCTTCCCTTCACGGAGCCGTGCGAACGCGGCCGTCAGGGTCGGGAGCTTCGCCGTGATCCGGATCGCCTTGCGCTGATTCGCATCGGGCGACATGTCTTCCGCGTCCGGATCGTAGGAGGCCAGCGCCGAGGCGGCGGTCCGGAGCGCGGCCATCGGGTGCGTGGCGGGAGGCGTGCGACGGAGCAATTCGATGAGATCGGGGTGGACCGCCCGGTTCCGGGCGAGCTCGCCGCTCAGCTCCTCGAGCTGCTTCCGGTTCGGGAGCTCACCGTGCCAGAGCAGGTGGCAGACTTCCTCGAACGTGGTATGTTCAGCGAGATCCTCGATTTCATAGCCGCGATAGATGAGACGGCCTTGATCGCCGTAGATCTTACTGAGCTCGGATTCAGCGACGACGACGCCCTCCAACCCTCTACTTGCCATGACCCAGACCTCCGGGCGACGGGATGCGTTGCTCACGAACTGCGAACAAATCCGGTGCCGCGCCCGTACATAAGGCGGGGCCGACGGCCTCCGGCGGGACCGGGGGCGCCGGCCCCGTGGCCAGCATCAGGACATCGAGCGCGGCCAGAAACCGAGTATAGCGGGCGCCATCAGGCTAGGCAAGGGCCCGTCGTCCCGCGAGAGGTGACGTTTTCGTAATTCAACCGTCATAGATGAGGCGCCGCTTCGGCATGGAGGAATTTCATACAGAGGCGACCGACGCCGATGTCGTGGCCCGGGTCCGACGCGGCGACCGCGATGCCTTCCGACTTCTGGTGCATCGGTACCAGGACATGCTCTACCGCCATGCGCTTCGGATGACGCGGCATGCCGATACTGCGGCCGATCTCGTGCAGGGCGCGTTCGTCAAGGCGTACGCGCACCTGGACCGGTGCCGCGAGCCTGCGCGGTTCGGAGCGTGGCTCTTCCGGATCCTCTCGAATCGGTGCAAGGATCATCTGAAGAGCCGTCGTCGGCGCGATCTCCGGCTGGACGGAGCGACGCAGTACCTGCCGGTCTCGAACGACGACCCGTCCGCGGACCTGGTCCAGGCGGAACTCCGGCGCCAGCTTCAGCGCGCACTCGACCGTCTTCCCGAGATCCAGCGGGAGGCGTTCATCCTGAAACACGTCGAAGGCCTGTCCTACGAGGAGATGTCGGCCATGCTGGACGTCTCGATCTCCGCCCTCAAGATGCGCGTGCTGCGGGCGCGAGAGGCACTCAGGACCGAACTCCAGGAGGTCCTTTGATGCACCCCGATCTGCACCGTTACCTCGATCGCGAGCTCCCTCGCGACGCGCTGCCCGCCGAGCTCGCCGCCGAGGCCGAGTTCTGGGACAAGCTCCTCGCCGAAGCCGCCGTGCTGCGGGCGGAGCGCGCACCGGAATCGCTGGAGGCGAGGATCATGGCGGCGCTGCCCCGCTCCCCGGGCTCGGGCCGTGGAGTGCGGGTCTGGCGTTGGCTCGTCGAGCCTCGAGCCGTACGGGTCCGCCCCGTCACCGCGATCCTCGCGGCCGCCGCGGCTCTCGCGCTCCTAATCGGCCCGACGGCCCCGCGTCGGTCCGCGGCCCCGATCGAGGCAGCGGCTCCGGTCGCGGCGCCGCCGACGATGGCGGAGAACGCGCACGTCTACGTCCAGTTCGTCTTCCTCGGCGAGGACGCGCGCTCCGTCGCGGTCGTGGGCGATTTCAACGGGTGGGACCCGGAGCGGAACCCGCTCCGCGACCGCAACGGCGATGGGGTCTGGACCGGACTCGTCGCGCTCCCGCCCGGGCTGCACTCGTACATGTTCCTGGTCGACGGCGAACGCTGGGTCACCGATCCCCGCGCCGAGCGCACCGTCGAGGACGGGTTCGGTATGCGGAACGCGATGATCACGGTGCCCGCGCCTCCGAGGAGGACGTCCTGACCGGAGCCGGCCCCCGTCGCGCCGCGCTCGGCGTGGCACTCCTCGCGGCCTGCGTACTGACCTCGCCGCTCGCCGCCCAGACGGTCGAGCTCTGGGTCCAGGCCGACGCGGCGCACGCGCGCCCACCGGCGGGCGTGCCCGCGCTCGAGGCGACATCGCTGGGCCTCTTCGGCGCCCGGCTCCACCTCGACCGCGCCGGCGCCCTCGACCTCGATCTCTCCCTCTTCGGCGGCCGCGGTGCGACGCCCGCGGACGGGGTCTGGTTCGATGGCGCCGTCGGCGCGGGCACCGTGTGGCGGACCGGGCGCTACGCGGGCGGGGCGAGGGCCGAGGCGTTCGGGTTGACGTACACCTCTCCGGTCGACTACACACTCGGCGGCGCATCGCTCTCGCCTTGGGTCTCGCGGGCCTTCGACGCGTTCGTCGTCACCCTCGACGGCGAGCTGATCCGCGGGCGCTGGTCGGTCCCGTTCGCACCCGGACCCATCGAGCCCGACGGCGCGCGTCTCGCCGCCGGGGCGACAGGGGGCGCGCTGGCGCTCTCGGAGCTCGGGCTCACCGTCGCCCGCGCGGTCGGCCCGCTCCGGGTCGAGGCGAGGGCGAGCACGGCGAGCGCCCGGAATGCCGTCGCGCCTGGCGTCTATCGTTCACTCGAAGCAGCCGTGCACGGCTCGCACCGCGGGGTCATGGCCACGCTGGGCGCGAGCTGGTCGGTCACGCCGAACGGCGACGAGGCCGGGCTGGTCGGGAGCACGGCGTTCCGGATCAACGACCGGCTGCGCGCCCGCCTCAGCGTCGCCCGGCACGGCGTGGACCCGCTCTACGGCCACCGCAGAGGCGTCGTCGCCAGCCTCGGTCTGAGCTGGCGCGCGGTCTCGCGTGAACTCCGCCGATCGCCTCCGGTCATCGAACTCGCCGAGTCGGTCGCCGACGGACGTCGGGTGCACTTCCGCCTGAAGGCCGACGCGGCGCAGGTCGCGCTGGCCGGCGATTTCACGAACTGGATGCCCCGGCTGATGGAGCGGTCCGGAACGGAGTGGTCCCTCGAGCTCGTCCTCGAGCCGGGGCTCCACCACTTCGGCTTCGTCCTGGACGGCGAACGCTGGTTCGTCCCGGACCACGCGCCCGGAATCGTCGACGACGGATGGGGCCGTCGGAACGCGAGCGTCTACGTGCCCAGGGAAAGGTGACCCCAACGCACGACCGATCGTCTATACGCACGAACACCCGTTCCCCGTGTTGAACATCGCCATGAGCCGATCCCTTGCTCCCCGGGTGCTGCTCCTGGCCCATGCCCTGTGCTGGGCGCCGGTGATGGCGCCGGAGGCATGGGCGCAGGATGCGGATCGCCTGAAACGCGTGACGGCCGCGCTCCCCCCGGCCGCCGCGCGCGACCTCGAGAACACCATCACCGCAGCCCGTGCGGAGGGATTGCCGACCCGTCCGCTCGTCGACAAAGCGCTCGAAGGGACGGCCAAGGGCGTCCCCCCGGACCAGCTCCTCGCCGTCGTCCGGTCGCTGGCGACAGAGCTCGCCGCGGCCAGGGACCTGCTCGGCCCGAACGCTGCGCACGACGAACTCAAGGCCGTCGCCGACGCGCTCCGACGCGGCGTGCCCCGCCAGGCGCTCGAAGACATCCGCGCCTCGGCCCGGGGCGAGGCGTCGATCGTGCCCGCCGTCTACGCGCTCGGCGACCTCCTCGAGCGCGGCGTCCCCGTCGATGCCGCCCTCGACGTGCTCGGCGCCTGGCAGAGCCGCGACGGTGGGCCGGACAAGCTCCGCGAGCTGCCGATGGCCGTCGAACGCCTGATCCGCGAAGGCTCGCTCCCGGCACAGGCGGCGGCCGCGGTCGCGTCCCGCGCCCGGGGCGGTGGGCCGGACGAGTCCGGAGCGCCGCCGGACGGTGCGTCGGACGGCGCGGGCCTCGCGGTGCCGGGCAAGGGCCCGGCGGCGAAGCCCACGGGCCCGCCGGGTGCGGCCGGTGGCAAGGGCCGGAGCCGGGGCCGGGGCAAGACAAACCCCTGAGGGCATTGCATTTACCGCCAACCGCCGCCGCGTCGGTGTGGCGGGCACGGGCACCGATCTTGCAACTCGACGTCGTGGATCGTGAGGGCGCCACTCGGCGCCCTTTCTATGTCCTACCGCCGCCATCACCGGAGCGCACCCATGCCCACCGAGTACCCGACGGACCCGGTCCGAAGCCTTGCGGCCGCCCGAACGGGCGAAGCCGTGCTGATCCGCCGCATCCTCTTCGGCGCACTTCGAGCGTTGTGCCGTGATCTGGGTGTCGAGGAAGGCGACGTCGTCCGGTGTCGTGCCGGGAGCCCGTCGCACGTGCTCCTGGAGACGTCGAGCGGCCGAACCATCCCGCTCGAGCGGGACTGGGCGCGCTTCATCCAGATCAGCGCGCCGTCCGGCGTCGGCGGGGCGATGGCCGGCGCTGTGTCGAAGGGCGTCGCAACGAACTAGGCCGGAGGCGCGGTCAACGTCTCGGCGATGACCAGGAGCGCGGCCTCGAGTTCTGCTCGGGTGATGATCAACGGCGGCGCGAAACGGATCACGTGCACGTGTGTTTCCTTGGCGAGGATCCCGCGCTCCATCAGCGTCTCGCAGTACCGTCTCGCCGTGCCTGCCTCGCCGCGGATGACGACGCCGATCAGGAGCCCCCTGCCCCGGACCTCGGCGACCGCGTCCGATTCGATCCGGCGCAGCTCTTCGATGAACCAAGCGCCGAGTTCTTCCGCGCGCTCGGCGAGCCGCTCGTCCACCGTCGTGCGGATCGCGGCGCGGCCGACCGCTGCGGCGAGCGGGTTCCCGCCGAACGTCGAGCCGTGAGTGCCGGGCGTGAAGACGTCCATGATCTCGTCGTCCGCGAGGACGGCCGAGACCGGGTAGACGCCGCCTCCGAGGGCCTTTCCGAGGATGAGGATGTCGGGGCGGACGCCCTCCCGGTCGCAGGCCAGGCGTCGTCCGGTCCGGCCGAGTCCGGTCTGGATCTCGTCGGCGACGAGGAGCACGCCCCGCTCCCGGCAGAGCCGTGCGACGCGCTCGAGGTAGCCCTCCGGCGGCACGACGACGCCGGCCTCGCCCTGGATCGGCTCGACCAGGAACGCGACGGTCCGGTCCGTGATCGCGGCCTCGACCGCGTCGGCATCGCCGTACGCGATGCGGCGGAAACCGGGCGTGAAGGGCCCGAATCCGGCGCGGTATTCCGGTTCGGACGAGAACCCCACAATCGTCGTCGTCCGGCCGTGGAAGTTGCCCTCACAGACGAGGATCTCGGCCGTGTCCGCGGGCACGCCCTTCCGCTCGTACCCCCACTTCCTCGCGGCCTTGATCGCGGTCTCAACCGCCTCGGCGCCGGTGTTCATCGGGAGCGCCCTCGCGTACCCCGTGTACTCGCACAGCTCGCGCAGGAACGGGCCGTACTGGTCGTTGAGGAAGGCGCGCGAGGTGAGGGTCAGCCGGTCCGCCTGCTCACGGAGCGCGGCCACGATCCGCGGGTGGCGGTGTCCGTGGTTCAGCGCGGAGTACGCCGAGAGCATGTCCAGATACCGCTTCCCCTCGACATCCCAGACCCATACACCCTCGCCGCGGGTCAGGACGACGGGGAGCGGGAGATAGTTGTGCGCGCCCCAGCGTTCGCCCTCGGCGATGAGATCCGCGGTCCTCGCCTCGCGCTCCATCACGGCTCCCCCACCCCGATGCCGGGCACGTCCGGGACTCCACATTCCGGACACTGCATCGAGAGGAACCGGAACCACTCCTCGATCTCGGCGGGCGTGGCGAGCTCCTCGACCCGGGTCGATCTCTGGACGTGGTAGAGCTGGCCCCATCGGTCGGCGATGAAGAGGGCGGCCCCATCGGCCGTCCGCCGGCCGGCGCCGCCCCCGGCGGCCCGACCCGGACCGCTCGGCTCGACGCCGAGGCTGCGTGCGGCTCCGCCCCCGGGATCGAGCGCCAGCGCGACCGGTGAATCGGCGACTTCGGCGACGAACGGGTCGGCTCGGACGCCGTGGGCGAGTACGACCACGGCGCGGCCGTCCCAGATCCGGAATCCGGGCGCGGCCTCGGCGAGCGCCCGGGTGTAGGCGATGGCCTCCTCGCCGCCGTCCGGGAGCAGGACCAGTGCGAGGGCTTCCCGGCCACGGCGGCCGACCTCGATCCGCGCATCGTCCCGCGCATCGGGGAGCACGATCCGCGGGATCCGCCCACCGACGCCGGGCGCCGGCCCCCCGCCGCCCGCGTCGCCGCCCGGGGCTCTCCGTCCAGCCGCCGAGGCCTGCGCCATCATCAATGGGAGAGTGAGCGGCCGAGCTTCTGCTCTACGTCCCGAACCGCGCCGTGCAGGCGGCCGGTCAAGCCCTTGTGGTCATCGACGGTGAGGACCATGAACACCCGATCGTGCTTCTCGCGCAGGCGTTCTCCGGCACGCCGGATGACCGGCATGACCTCGTCCCATTCACCCTCGATCACGGTGTCCGATCCGGTCAGCTCGTAGTTGAGCCCGGCCCGGTCGATCTCGTCGACGACCTCCGAGACCGGGTCGACCAGGGAGTCGCCGGACCCGATGGGGAACATGGAAAGGCTGAAAAGCATGAGATTCCTCCGGGGGTTCGGATGATGAACTGGGCCCCGAGCGCGGGCGTGGCGCGGGGACGCAAGCCGTATGCCGACCCCGCGGCCACCGCGCCCGACCGCCTGCCTCGTCCGGGCGCCGGGGCGCCAGGGCCTAACTCGCCACCTCCTCGCGCTCCGTCGTCTTCCCGTCCGCTGTGGTCCGCCCGTCCTCGAGCAGCGACTTGAATCTCACCAGGTCCTCATCCATCGCGCTCTTGGGATCCACGCCGAAGAGCGAGGCGACCGCGTGACCCAGGAGCCCGGCGGGTGGAGCGTACGTCATCTGGACGTCGATCCGCGTCCCGCCGTCCGGTGTCGGATCGAATCGGACGACCCCGGCGTGGCCCACCGTCGAGCCCGCGACGCTCTTCCACGCGATACGCCGCTCGGGCTCGTGGCTCGTGACGACGGCGTCCCAGCTCACATCGGCGCCCAACGGCCCCTTCACGACCCAGTGCGAGTGCTCCTCGTCCACCTTGCGGACCTCGCGCACGTGCTCCATGAAGGCCGGGAACTCCTCGTACCGATCCCAGAGCGCCCAGACCTCCTCGACCGGCGCGTCGATGTTGATCGCCTTTCGGACGTCGATCCCGCGGCGCTCCGTTCCGAGGCCGGTCAGGCGCGAGACGTTCATGTTCGTCACCGACCTCGCGAGCGCCAGCGTCCCCGCGGACGCCAGGAGCCCGCCGACCAGGCCGCCCCGCCGGAGCCCGGCCACCGCGATCAGCGCACCGCCCGATCCGACGATCCAGCGCGTCGCGGGCGGCCAGCTCTCCCTCCGCAGGCCGAGCGGGCCGCCGGTGCGCGGACGATCGCCACCCTGCAGCCCGGGAACCGCGTCGACCTTCTCGTAGACGGTCAGGCCGTTCACCACCTCGCGTACGCCGCGGACCGAACGGACCGCGTCCAGCACCGCATCGACCTCATCCGCCAGGATCGGACCGTGCAGCTCGACGCGGCCCGACCGGGAGGCGACCGTCACCGAGCCCGGGTGCGAACAGACGCGGCCCAGCGCCGAACGAACCCTCGCCTCGAGGACGTCGTCGGACACCTCCTCGGCGCGGAAACGGGACCGGGCCTCGGCAACGGCACCCCGGATCCGGTTCCTGAGATCACGGCCGCCGACATCGACCGCGCCATCCAGCTCCGTCCTCAGGTGGACCAGGCGATCTCCGACCTTCGCCCGGCGACGACGGCCATGCTCCGGGTCCAGGTAATACATGAGCACACCGCCGAGGGCGCCGCCCAGCGCCGCGCCCCGGAGCATATCGGTCGCCCTTGCCATACGCGCCTCCTTCCGCGATCCTCCTGCAGATACGTATTGCAGGAATCGGACTCGCGATCCGACGGTCTCGAGACGGTCGCGCGCACGGCCCCGCGACGCTCGCCGGGCGGGCACCACCCCGACACTCACCGGGCTGGACGTCGAAGCGAGCCGCTCCGTCGGGCACGTATTTCTTGTTATCGTGTAGCGAGTTGGGTATCTATCGTCCGGGACCCGGCCGCGCGCCGCGGTTCCGCCCCGTAACCCCACACTTTAACCATGGAGTTCGCGCGATGGTGCCGACGACGAAGGTTCCCGAAGTGGAGACCAGAAGAGGCGAGCGCAATCTGCTGATGAGGGCCCTCGACCTGATCGAGCGGATCGGCAACCGGTTGCCGGATCCGATCACGCTCTTCGCGATCCTCGCGTTCGCGGTCGTGGCCATTTCCGGCGTGGCCTCGATCTTCAACGTCTCCGCGGTCCACCCGGCGACAGGCGAGGTGGTGACCACGGTGAATCTCTTCTCGGCCGAGGGGCTGCGCCGGATGCTGACCGAGGCGGTCGCCAACTTCACGGCGTTCCCCCCGCTCGGACTCGTCATCGTGGTGATCATCGGGATCGGCGTGACGGAGCGGAGCGGGCTGATCGGTGTGGCGCTCAGGCGGCTGGTCAGCGCGGTCCCGCCCTCGCTCCTCACGGCGACGCTGGTCTTCGGCGGCATCATGAGCAGCATGGCGGTCGACGCGGGGTACGTCGTCCTGACGCCGCTGGGCGCGATGGTCTTCGCGGCGGTGGGACGCCACCCGATCGCAGGGCTGGCCGCTGCCTTCGCGGGCGTCTCCGGCGGCTTCAGCGCGAACCTGCTGATCACCTCGCTCGACCCGCTCCTCTCGGGACTCTCGACGGAAGGCGCCCGGCTGGTCGACCCGAACTACTACGTCGACCCGACTTCGAACTACTACTTTATGATCGTCTCCGTCTTCCTGCTGACGGCGGTCGGGACGTTCGTGACGTCGCGGTTCGTCGAGCCGAGGCTGGGCAAGTGGGAGCGCCCCGAGGGCCTGGAGCTGGGTGACGACGAGGACCAGCTCAAGCCGTTGACGCCGGCCGAGTCGAAGGGCCTCGTCGCCGCAGGCGTCGCGTTCCTCGTAATGATGGGGATCCTCGCGCTGATGGTCGTCCCGAAGAACGGCGTGCTGCGCGACCCGGCCGCGGTCGCCGAAGGCGCGGAGACCATCACGCAGATCGCGCCGTTCCTGAACGGGATCGTGCCGATCCTCATGACCGTCTTCCTGGTCCTCGGGCTCGTCTACGGGGTCGTCGCCGGCACCATCCGCTCGGATCGGGACGTCGCCGTCATGTCGTCCGAAGGCGTGGCCCTGCTCGGCAGCTACATCGTCCTCGCCTTTGCGGCCGCCCAGTTCGTGGCCTACTTCAACTGGTCGAACCTGGGGCTGATCCTCGCGATCAACGGCGCGGAGGCGCTGAAGGCCGCCGGCTTCACCGGGATGCCGCTCCTGATTGGATTCCTCTTCGTCTCCGCCTTCATCAACCTCTTCATCGGCAGCGCTTCGGCGAAGTGGGCGGTCATGGCGCCGGTCTTCGTGCCGATGCTCATGCTCATGGGCTACTCGCCCGAGCTCACGCAGCTCGCCTACCGCGTGGGCGACTCGACGACGAACATCATTACCCCGCTCCTGCCGTACTTCCCGGTCGTCATCGCCTTCGCACAGAAGTACGACCGCAGGGCCGGGATCGGCACGCTGATCTCGACGATGCTCCCCTACTCGGTCGCCTTCCTGATCGCATGGATACTGATGTTCGCGATCTGGATCTTCCTCGGCCTCCCGCTCGGCCCCGGCGCGCCGATGCAGTACGATCCGGCGATCCTCGGGCAGTGAGGCCGGGGCAAGGACTCGAAACCGCAACGTGTGTACGGATCGTCGAGCCGGGGACCCGCGCCCTGGAATCGAGCGCACACGAAACGCCCCCGGAGATCAGCGCTCCGGGGGCGTCGAGGTGCCGAGGGCGGGACTCGAACCCGCATGGGCATGGCCCGCTCGATTTTGAGTCGAGTGCGTCTACCGATTCCGCCACCTCGGCAAAGGCTCGGGCAAATCAGCCCGAGCCTTTAAATTTAACACATTCGGCCCCCGATCTCCAGCCCCGGCCTAGCCGTCGAGTCCCTTGGGCGGGCCGAGGACCTCACGCAGGACGACGGCCTGACGCAGGCCTTTCCGGTTTGCGAGGAGCGGCGGGAGCCGCCTCGCGGCCCGGGGCCGGGCGAGCGGTGGGGTGCTCCCGAGTCGGTCGTGGAAGGCCGCGCGCCGGATCTCGGCCGGCGGAGGTTCGCTCTCGAGAGAGACGATGTCGGGCTCGCGCGCGTGCACCGGGCTCCGCGTCTCCTCGTACCTGCCGGCATCGACCCGCACCGGCTCGGGCTCGAGGTCCGGCTCCGGCTCGGAATCCGGTTCGAAGTCAAACTCGAAGTCCGGCTCCGGCTCGGGCGCCGGCACCGTCAGGACCGGCCGGCGACGCTCGCCGGTCAGGATCTCCCAGAGGTCGTCCGGGATGAGGACCTCCGCGGCGGGCGGCTCGGCGGCGGGCGTTCCGGCCCGGCCGTCGGCCTCCATCTCCCACGCCCCTGCGGGCGTGGGCGCCCTTTCGGGCCGAGATTCACGAGGCGCGGGCGCCTCGGCCGCCCCGGCGCCCCGGCGAGCGGGGCGGCCGCCGGGCTTCGCCCCGCCGCCCGGCCGCTGGCCCTTCGGGCGCGTGCCGCCGATCATCGACCAGAGCGCGGCGAGGAAAATGAGGATGGTGAAGAGATCTTCCACTCAGTTCTCCTCGGAGCGGAGCTCGCCGTCTGCGGTCCCGCCTGCGATCGCGAGGCGCATGTCGGTGTCTGCCTGGACGTTCCGGTAGCGCATGTAATCCATGATCCCGAGGTTCCCCTGTCGGAACGCCTCGGCCATGGCCAGCGGGATCTGGGCCTCGGCCTCGACGACGCGAGCCCGCATCTCCTGGACCTTGGCGCGCATCTCCTGCTCGGCGGCGACGGCCATGGCGCGGCGCTCCTCGGCCTTGGCCTGGGCAATCCGCTTGTCGGCCTCGGCCTGATCGGTCTGGAGTTCGGCGCCGATGTTCTTGCCGACATCGACATCCGCGATGTCGATCGAGAGGATCTCGAACGCGGTCCCGGCATCGAGCCCCTTGGCCAGAACGGTCTTGGAGATGTTGTCCGGGTTCTCGAGGACGGCCTTGTGCGACTCGCTCGAGCCGATCGTCGAGACGATCCCCTCGCCGACGCGCGCCAGGATCGTGTCCTCGCCGGCGCCGCCGACGAGGCGGTTGATGTTCGCGCGGACCGTGACACGGGCCAGGGCGATGAGCTGGATCCCGTCCTTCGCCATCGCCGAGACCCGCGGGGTCTCGATCACCTTGGGGTTGACCGAGACCTTGACCGCCTCGAGGACGTCGCGCCCGGCGAGATCGATCGCGGCCGCGCGCTCGAAGGAGAGGTCGATGTTGGCTTTGTCCGCGCTGATCAACGCCTTGACGACGCGGTCGACGTGCCCGCCCGCGAGGTAGTGCGCCTCGAGCTGGCTGATCGTCAGGTTCAGCCCTGCCTTCGTCGCGGCGATGAGCGGCCGGATGACCGCGGCGGGGTTGACCTTCCGGAGGCGCATCCCGATCAGGGTCCCGAGGCCGACGCGGACGCCGGCGAAGATCGCCTCGACCCAGAGCCGGACCGGAACGGCCCAGAAGATGACGAGGAGCGCGGTGATCGCGAGGATCAGCAGCGCCGGGGTCATCAGATAGATTCCTTCCATGGAATACCCTCTGTTGGGGAACTGGAACGCTTCTTCCTACCCTTCGGCCCGAACGACGTGCCGGTACCCTTCGGACCGAACGATACGGATCCGGGTGCCGCGTGGGATCCGTCCGTCCTCGGCGACGATGTCGTGGCGCTCATCTCCGAACTCGCCGGTCCCGACGGGGCGCAGGTCGGTCAGCGCGACGCCGATCTTGCCGACGAGCTCGCTCCGAACGGTCGTGGAGAGATAACCGGCCTCGCGAGTCGTCGCTTCATCGAGCATGATCCCGGAGCGGCTCAGGCGCCCGCTGCGGGGAAGCGTCCTCGCCAGCGCCCACGCGCTGACCAGGACGATGACGATCACGGCTGTGAGCATGGCGGCCGCGTTGCTGTAATCGATTCCCGTCGCCAGGTGGCCGACGAGGCTGAAGTAGATGCTGGCCAGCACGGCGACGATCCCGGTCAGCCCGAAGAGGCCGAAGCCGGGGACGATGAAGATCTCGATCCCGAGGAGTACGAGCCCCGCGGCGAGGAGGATCAGCTCCTCGGAGCCGGCGAGGCCGATGATGTAGTGGCTTCCGAAGAAGAGCGCGAGGCAGAGCCCGCCGAGGATCCCGGCCGCTCCGAAGGCCGGCGTCTTGAACTCGATGATGAGCCCCAAGAAGCCGAGCGAGAGGAGGAGCGGCGCGACCATCGGGTGGGTCAGGAACCGGACGACGGCCTCGGCCCAGTTCGTCTCGGTCGCGTGCACCTCGACGGCGGCCAAGTCGAGCGTCTCGAGCAGGCCGTCCCAGCCGGCGACCTGGGTCGCGTATCCGACGCGGACCGCCTCCTCCGCGGTCATGGTGAGGAGCTTCCCCTTCTCGATGATCCCGGGGATCTCGATGTCCTCGTCGACCATCGCCTCGGCGATGCGCGGGTCGAGCCCTTTCGCCTCCGCGAGTGCGCGCATCTCGCTCCGCATCGCGCTGACGATCTTCTCCGGCGCCTTGTCGCCCTCTCCGTCGACCGGCGTGGCCGCGCCGATCACGGCGCCCGGAACCATGTAGATGCCGTCGGTCGCGAGGGCGATCAGGGCGCCGGCGGAATAAGCCCGGCGATTGACGAAGGCGTAGACGGGGACCTCCGCCTCCGAGATCGCGTTCACGATCCGCTGGGCGGCATCGACGCGGCCGCCCGGCGTCTCGATGTCGAGGATGACGGCGCGCGCGCCCGCGTGCTCCGCCTCCCGGATGCTCCGCTCGACGAAGGGCGCGAGCCCCAGCTCGATGACCCCCATCACGGGCACGCGGAAGACCCGACCGCCCACGTCGGCGCGCGAGTCGGGCTCCGCGGCCGATGGCGCCTCCGCCTCCGGACCGGAGTGCGCGTCCTCCCGCGCCGTCGGGGCCTCCCGGGCGGCGGCGTCCTGCACGGTCGCGATGTCCTGCGCCGTCGCAACGGCCGGGGCACTCTGCTCTGCGTATCCCGCCGAGCCGGCCAGTGCGAAGATGAGCGCGACCGTGGCCGTGACCACCCCCGGTCCGCTGGCCCGGAATCGGTTCTGGAACCCGAAGAACGTCCCCTGCTTCATAGCGAATCGTACCCTGCCAGAGGCGTGACGTGCCCTTTCCGCGGACCGGGGCTACCGGATCCCGAGGAGCTGCCCGGCGTAGAACGCGCGTCGGATCGCGCGGACGTCATCGCCGTCCGCGAGGGCTTCGCGCGCCTTGCGGAGCAAGCGATCCGCCCGACGGTGTGCGATGGCGAGCGAGTCCGCCGCGGGCGATCCTGCAGATCCGGCGCCGGGCGTGGCCCTGAGGAGTGCGCGCTCGCCCTCGCGGATCAGTCGTCCGGCGACGGCGCCGGGCGTCGTCTCCCGGAGCCGGTCCGCCGCGCGCAGGATTGCATCGGCCGCGGCGACGTCGTCGCCTTCATCCAGCCGGGCCCGCGCGTCGTCGAGTCTGGCGCGCCCCTCCGCGATCGCGGCGGAGACGCCCTCGAGGCCCAGCTCTCCGAAGGCGGCGTCGGCCAGCCGGACCCAGCGCGCGAGCGTGTCCCGTACGGCGAGGAGCGCGTCCGGCCCGAGCGCGGCGGCGAGCGCGGGTGAGGCCAGGCCGTAGGCGGCCTCGCGCAGCGCGGCCCCCTCCCTGCCCGGCCCTGTCGCCTCGGCGTCGATCCAGAGCGACCTCGCCTGCTGGAGGTCGGAGCGTGTGTCCGGTGTTCGGGCGGCGATCGCGCCGTCGCCCGACGCCCCGTCCACGGCGAGGACCCGCTCGACGAGCCGCGGGAGCGTCGGCAGCTGGGCCGCGATCCGGAGCGCGTGCCCCGTCTCCGCGGCGACGACGAGCGCGTCGGGCGCGGTCGGCGCGTCGTCGCAACCGATGGCCGGGATCGCCAGCAGCGCCAGGAGGAGAGCGGTCGAACGCCGGGTTCGTCGCATGGATCGAAGGGTCATGGGGCAGGTCCGCTTCCGCACTTGAGATAGTACGTGTCCTGCGTGCCCGCGACAAGGTCCGCGTCCACTTGACCCGGCTCCGGCCTGCGTCTAGCTTCACGGACGGACGTTCGCAAGGACCGCCTGGGTGGCCCATGCCCGAGGACCGACCGACACACGATGAGAAGCTCGCCCTGATCCTGCGCGCCGCAGCCGCGATCTTCGCCGACAAGGGGTACGACCGTGCGAGCATCCGCGACATCAGTCGCGCGACGGGGGTCAGCCTCTCGGGCCTCTATTATTACTTCAACAGCAAAGAAGAGCTGCTCTACCTGATCCAGCGCCGCTGTTTCGAGGCGGTCCTGGGCAACCTGGAGCGCGTCCTTGCCGGCGTCACCGACCCCGAGCTACGGCTGCGCCTCCTGATCGAGAACCACCTTCGCTTCTTCGTGAGCAACATGAAGGAGATGAAGGTCCTCTCACACGAGGCCGACGCCCTGACCGGCGAATACCGCCGCCGGGTCCACGAGCAGAAGAAACGGTACACAGAGATCTGCGCCTCGATCCTCGAAGAGCTTCGCCCGGAAGAGAGCGCGATCGAGCTGCGAGTCGCGACCTTCTCGCTCTTCGGAATGCTGAACTGGATCTACAACTGGTACGATCCTGCACGCGATGTGCCGGTCGGTGAACTGGCGGACCAGGTCAGCCGGCTCTTCCTGTCCGGCTACCGTGCGGGATCCGATCCGGCCGTGAGCGTTCCGGGCGCGGGCGAATCCGCGCTCGGCGAGTCCCGACCCTCGGTCTGGTGACCGAGACGACGGTCCACGAACGGCGGGCCGGGTGCCCGCGAGCGAGACGCCGACCCTACAGGAGGGAGCGATGGCGAAGGTGATGGAGACGGGCAGCGAGGCCACGACGCTGGTCCATTACGAGGTGCGGGACGGCGTCGCCGTCCTGACGCTCAACGATCCGCCAGCCAACACGTACACCTACCAGATGATGCAGGATCTGGACGCCGCGATCCTGCGGGCGCGGATGGATGAGTCCGTGCACGTCATCGTCCTCTGCGGCGCGGGCGAACGGTTCTTCTCGGCCGGCGCGAACATCGGGATGCTCGCCGAGGTGACGCCGACCTTCAAGTACTACTTCTGCCTGCACGCGAACGAGACGCTGAACCGGCTCGAACAGACGCCGAAGCTCGTGATCGCGGCGCTGAACGGCCACACCGTCGGCGGCGGGCTCGAGATCGCGATGGCGGCGGACCTGCGGATCGCGCGCCGCGGCGCCGGCAAGATCGGGCTGCCGGAGGTCAACCTCGGCGTGCTCCCGGGCACGGGCGGGACGCAGCGCCTCGCCCGGCTGGTCGGCAAGGCGCGGGCGATCGAGCTCATGGTCACGGGTCGGACCTTCGACTTCGACGAGGCGAAGTCGCTCGGCATCGTCGACGACGTCTACGATGCCGACGGGCGCGACGCCTTCATCGAGCAGGTCCTCGAGTACGCGCGCCGGTTCACGCCCCCGCACGCGGCGTCGAAGGCCGTCGGCCACATCAAGCGAGCCGTCCAGACCAGCGCCGAGCTCCCGCTCGGCGAGGCGCTCGCCGTCGAACGGGAGCTGCAGCAGCTCCTCTTCCAGAGCGACGACGCGCACGAGGGTCTGACCGCGTACGTCGAGAAGCGGAAGGCCGAGTTCCAGGGGAGATGATCGCCGCCGCACGCGCCGGCCGGGCCCGGCCGGCGCGTGCGACGTGCGGGCTTCTACCGGGCGGAGCGCGTAGGGCACCGGGCGGGACGCGCGCTGCGGCGCGAGTCGTGCGCACTTTTCCGGGAGGAGGATGGATGGCGACGACGGCGGTACCGATCGAGCGAAAGGCGCCGAACCGACTCTTCATCGGCGGTGAGTGGGTGGACGCGGCGGACGGCTCGCGTCTCGAGGTCCGGAACCCTGCGACGGACGAAGTCATCGTCGAGGTCGCGGAGGCCGGCGACCGCGACATCGACGCGGCCGTCGCCGCGGCGAGGGCCGCGCTCGAGGGCGCGTGGCGCGACGTCCCCGCAACGCAGCGCGGCGTGCTCCTCTGGCGGCTCGCGGACGCGATCGAGGCCCGGTCCGACGAGCTGGCCCGGCTCGAATCGCTGGACAACGGGAAGCCGATCCGAGAGGCGAGGATCGACATCCGCGAAGTCGTCGACTGCCTCCGCTACTACGCGGGGTGGGCGAGCAAGCTCCAGGGCGAGACGATCCCGGTCCGTCACAACGTACTCAACTACACGCTCCGCGAGCCGGTCGGCGTGGTCGGCGCGATCATCCCCTGGAACTTCCCGCTCCTCATGGCCGCGTGGAAGGTCGCGCCCGCGCTCGCGTGCGGGAACACGGTCGTCCTGAAGCCGGCGGAGCAGACGCCGCTGACCGCGCTCGAACTCGCCGCGCTCGCGGCCGAGGTCGGATTCCCGCCCGGCGTGCTGAACGTGGTGCCCGGCCACGGCGAGCGTGCGGGCGCCGCGCTGGTCCGCCACGCGGGCGTCGACAAGATCTCGTTCACGGGCTCGACCGAGGTCGGGAAGCAGATCATGCGCGAGGCGGCCGAAACGGTGAAGCCGGTCTCGCTCGAGCTGGGCGGCAAGTCTCCGAACATCGTCTTCCCCGACGCGGACCTCGAGGCCGCGGCCCGGGGCGCGTTCAGCGGGATCTTCTACAACACGGGCCAGGCGTGCACGGCCGGCTCGCGGCTCCTGGTCCACGAGTCGGTCCACGACGAGCTCGTCGCGCAGATCGTCGAGCGTGCCCGACGCCTCGAGCCCGGCGACCCGCTCGACCCGAAGACGCGGATCGGGCCGCTGATCTCGGCCGAGCAGCTGGAGCGGGTCCTCGGCTACATCGAGCTCGGCCGGTCCGAGGGCGCGACGCTCCTGACCGGCGGCGGCCGCGCCGCGTACCGTGGCGAGGAGCGGGGGTACTGGGTCCGGCCCACGGTCTTCGAGCGCGTCTCGCCCGAGCAGACGATCGCCCGGGAGGAGATCTTCGGGCCCGTCCTCGCGACGATGACGTTCCGGGACGAAGATGAGGCGGTCGAGCTCGCGAACCGCACGATCTACGGCCTCACGGCCGGCGTCTGGACGAACGACCTCAAGCGGGCGCACCGACTCGCGCGTCGGATCCAGGCCGGGACCGTGTGGGTCAACACCTACCATCCGCTCGACCCGGCGTCGCCGTTCGGCGGGTACAAGCAATCCGGGTACGGCCGGGAGCTGGGCGAGTACGCGCTCGACCTCTACACGCAGGTCAAGAGCGTCTGGATCGATCTGAACTGACGGATATGGCGGCGCGCGAGGCGTGGATCATCGATGCGGTGCGCACCCCGATCGGCCGGCACGGGGGCGCGCTCGCCGCGGTCCGGCCGGACGACCTGGCCGCGGTCCCGATCCGCGCGGTCCTGGACCGGAACGGGGTCGATCCCGCGCTCGTCGACGACGTGATCCTCGGGTGCGCGAACCAGGCGGGCGAGGACAACCGCAACGTGGCGCGGATGGCCGCGCTCCTGGCCGGGTGCCCGGTCGAGGTCCCGGGACAGACGGTGAACCGGCTCTGCGGCTCGGGGCTCCAGGCGGTCAACGCGGCGTTCCACACGATCGCGGCCGGTGAAGGTGACGTCTTCGTGGCGGGCGGCGTCGAATCGATGAGTCGGGCGCCGTACGTGATGCTGAAGCCGGAGACCGCGTTCGCGCGAGGCGCGCCGCAGGTCGCGGACACCGTCCTCGGCTGGCGGTTCGTGAACCCGAGCTTCCCGGACCGGTGGACCGTCTCGCTCGGCGAGACGGCCGAGATCGTCGCGGAGCGGTACGGGATCTCCCGCGAAGCGCAGGACGCGTTCGCGGTCGAGAGCCAGCGCCGTGCGGGCGATGCGCAGCGCTGCGGGCGCTTCGACGCCGAGATCGTCCCGGTCGAGGTCCCGCAGCGCCGGGGCAATCCGGTCCGCGTCGAGGTCGACGAGCATCCCCGTCCGGACACGACGCTCGAGCGCCTCGCCCGGCTCGCTCCCGTCTTCCGCGCCGGCGGGACCGTGACAGCCGGCAACTCGTCGGGGCTGAACGACGGCGCGGCCGCGCTCCTGATCGTCGAGGCCCGCCGCGCCCGGGAGCTCGGGCTGCGGCCGCTCGCCCGGATCGTGGCGACCGCGGTCGCCGGCGTCGAGCCGGACGAGATGGGGATGGGTCCGGTGCCGGCGACGCGACGCGCGCTCCAGCGGGCCGGGATCGGGATCGGCGATCTGCGCCTCGTCGAGCTGAACGAGGCGTTCGCATCACAGAGCATCGCGTGTGTCCGGTCGCTCGGCCTCGATCCGGACCTGGTGAACGTCAACGGCGGCGCGATCGCACTCGGCCACCCGCTCGGCTGCTCGGGCGCGCGGATCCTGACGACGCTCGTCCACGAGCTCGCCCGGCGTGGCGGAGGATACGGCCTGGCATCAATGTGCATCGGCGTGGGCCAGGGGATCGCGACCGTGGTCGAAGGGGTGGAAAGATGAGTGAGGAGAACGGCGTCCTCGTCGAACGGGACGGCACGGTCGGCTGGATCAGGATCAACCGCCCGGAGCGGCTGAACGCCTTCGCGGGCACGATGCGCGAGGAGATCGAGGCGGCGCTGCACCGGCTGGAGTCCGACCCGGCCGTCCGCTGCGTCGTCGTGACCGGCGTCGGCCGCGCCTTCTCGACCGGCGGTGACGTCCGGGTCATGGCGGAGCTGATCCGGACCGGCGACCGTGCGCGTTTCGAGGAGCTCGTCCGGATCGGCGCGCGCATCGTTACCTTCATCGATCGGATGACGAAGCCGGTCATCGCCGCGGTGAACGGCCCCGCGGCCGGCGCCGGCGCGTGCCTCGCCCTCGCCGCGGACCTCCGGATCGCGAGCGAGAACGCGACGATCGGGTTTGGCTTCACCCGCGTCGGGCTGCACCCGGACTGGGGCGGGAGCTATTTCCTGCCCCGCCTCGTCGGTCCGGCGATCGCGGCGGAGCTCTTCTACACCGGCGGGATGATCGGCGCGGAACGGGCGGAGCGGCTCGGGATCTTCAACCGCGTCGTCCCGGCCGAGGAGCTGGAGCCGGCGGCGCGTGCGCTTGCGGGCCAGATCGCGGCCGGCCCCGAAGTCGTGGTCCCGCTGATCAAACGCACGCTGCGCGCGGGCGCCGATGCATCGCTCGAGGAGGTCCTCGACCTGGAGATCGACGCGCAGCTCGCGGCCTTCGACTCGCCCGACTTCCGGGAAGGGATCAGCGCCTTCATCGAGAAGCGCTCGCCTCGCTTCGGGCGGGCCCAGCCGAAACTGGAACGGACGAAGTGAACGACGGGATCCGAAAGGTCGCCGTCCTCGGCGCCGGGACGATGGGGCACGGGATCGCGCAGGTCGCGGCGATGGCCGGGCACGCCGTCTCGCTCCTGGACACGGAGGCCGAACGGGTCGCGCACGCACTCGACCGGATCCGTCGCAACCTCGACGAGGGCGTCGCGCGCGGGAAGGTCGAGGCCGGGCTCGTCGCCGCGACGCTGGACCGGATCGGGGCCGGGACCGACTTCGCGGCCGCGCTCGAGGGCGCGGACCTCGTGATCGAGGCGGTCCCCGAGCGGCTCGACCTCAAAGCCGCCGTCCTGCGCGATGCCGAGCGCCTCGCGCCGGGCCACGCGATCCTGGCCTCCAACACGTCGAGCCTCAGCATCACCGAGCTGCAGCACGCGCTCGCGGCTCCCGAACGCGTCGTCGGCCTCCACTTCTTCAACCCGGTCCACGTCATGCGTCTCGTCGAAGTCGTCCGGGGCCGGTCGACGGCGCCCGAGGTCGTCGACGCCGTGGTTGACTTCGCCGTACGGATCGGGAAGGACCCGATCACGGTGAACGACTCGCCGGGTTTCGCCTCGTCCCGCCTAGGCGTCGCGCTCGGGCTCGAGGCGATGCGGATGCTCGAGGAGGGCGTCGCGAGCGCGGCGGACATCGACAAGGCGATGGAACTCGGGTACCGGCACCCGATGGGCCCGCTCCGGCTGACCGATCTCGTCGGGCTCGACGTGCGGCTCGACATCGCACGCTACCTGCACGAGGCGCTCGGCGACGAACGGTTCCGCCCGCCCGCGATCCTGGAACGGTTGGTCGCCGAGGGCAAACTCGGGAAGAAGACGGGCCAGGGCTTCTACTCCTGGGAGGAGTGAGCGACCGACGATGCGCTACGAGACGCTGCGGATAGGGATCGAGGACCGGATCGCGACGATCGTCGTCGACCGGCCGGAGAAGCGGAACGCGTTGAACGCCGTCGTGCGCCGCGAACTCGTCGACGCGCTCGACGCGCTGCGCGACGATGACGGCGTGCGCGTCGTCGTCCTCACGGGCGAAGGCGACCGCGCCTTCGTTGCGGGCGCGGACATCACCGAATTCGCCGAGCGCTCGCCCCTCCAGCAGCGCGATGCCATGGACGGGCGCCGGGTCTTCGAGGTCCTCGCCGAGTTCCCGAAGCCGACGATCGCGAAGATCAACGGGTACGCGCTCGGCGGCGGGTGCGAGCTCGCGCTCGCGTGCGACTTCCGGATCGCGGCCCGTTCGGCCCGGCTCGGACAGCCGGAGATCAGGCTCGGGATCCTGCCCGGCGGCGGCGGGACGCAGCGCCTGCCTCGCATCGTCGGCTACGGCCGCGCGCTCCGCATGATCCTGATCGGAGAGTTGGTCGACGCGGAGGAAGCCGAGCGGATCGGACTCGTCGACCTCGTGGTCGACGACGACGAGCTGGACGCCCGGACCCGGGAACTCGCCGCGACGCTCGCCGGATACTCGCCCGTCGCGCTCCGCCTCGCGAAGGACGCCGTCCGCGCGACGCTCGAGATGCCGCTCTCGGCCGGGCTCCGATACGAGAGGGAACTCTTCGTGACCGCGTTCGCGAGCGAGGACCGGAACGAGGGGATCCGCGCGTTCCTCGAGAAGAGAGCGCCGGAGTTCGCAGGCAGATAGGAGGCCGACCCGATGTCGAATCCGTTCGGCGACGAGCCGTTCCCACCGCCCGGTCGGGTCAACCCGTTCGGCGAGGAGACGCGGACCGAGGCCCCGGGCGAGGCCGCGGTCCGGATCGAGCGCGCGGCCCGGAAGATTCGGGGGCTGCGCAGTCAGCTCGGGTCCGAGGGGCTGACGGTCTCCGCGACCCGCGAACTGATCGAAGAGATCGCCGCCGCGCTCGACTCCGCTGCCCGGGCGCTACGAACGCTGGGGTAGACGACGGCGGGCCCGATCGCCAACGGGCCCGCACCCCCTATCCCTCGCCATCCCCCTCCCCCGCCGCCTCCGGCCCGTCCGCCTCCGGCAACGCCTCCTCCGTCGAGTCGAGCCGCCGCGTGAATCGAAGCGTCAACGGTTCGTCGACGAAACCGCCCCCGTTCAACCGTCCGGCGACGACCTCCGTCTCAATGAACCGGCCGAGGAAGTTGATGATGCGGACGTCGTCGAGCAGGCCATCGTCGTCCGCTCCGTCATCGGCGTCCAGCCCGCCGCCCGTCGCCAGGGTGAGAACGACCTGGGGCTGGAGGTTCGTGCCCTCGATGAGGACGGCAGCGGCGACGTCCGCGCCGTGGATGTTGCCGGAACCCCGAAGCGTCCGCGGCTCGAACCCGTCATCCAGCCGTTGTTCGCCCCGGTCGCGTGTGCGTCCGCCACCCCGTCGCCGGTGGTCCCTGTCGAAATCGTGCCGGTCCTTCCCGTCGCCCTGCACGAGGACGAGCTCGAAGACCAGCCCGTCGGCCACGCCCGTCCAGACGCCCGTCATGTCGACCGGCTGGAACGGGCCCTGAAGGTCATCGTCCTCATCGCACCCCACGGCGACGGCGAGTGCGACGAGCCACGGAACAATCCTGATTCGCCTCATGGTGACTTCAACTCCAACCCCGGCGCCGGCCTTCGAGCCGGGGCGCGATCCCTCGGGTTCAATCCGCAGCCTCCGACTCGGGCGGCGGCCGCCGCGCGCCCTCGTGCAGGCGGGGCTGGCCGCGCCACCGCTCCGCGGTCGACCGGCCCTCGCCCGTGATGCGATAGACGAGACGCGTCATGAGGATGCGGTCCGCACGGATGTCGTGCCCGATATGGATCAGGAGGCGGACCAGGTCGCCCGCGCCCCAGAGCACGATCGCAAGAACGACGGTCCGCGCGACCTCGCCGAGGAGTGCCGGCATCACGCCCCAGCCCCGGAGCCGGATCCCGGCTATGAACTCCGCGACGACCGCAACGATCAGGAAGACCGCTGCCGCCTTGAAAAGCGATCCGACCCACCGCAACGCCGTGTAGGGCTCGATGTCGCCCCGCCGCACCACCCCGATCCGGCCCCCGTCCCGGGCACCGATCGCGCTCTCGTCCCGGTCCCGGTCGAATCGCCTCTCGTCCGGCATGGCCCCCCTCCAGTCACGCACTCCGACCGCGCCGAGTATCGCAGGAACGAGGCCAGGGTCACGGGACCGGGACCGAACGGCTCCGGGCGCCGGAAGAGCCGCCAGCGCAACGCGCCGGCCGACCGTCGGGCGGCCAGACGAACACCCGACCGATGCGAAGGACCCCGGCTCGACCAGAGTCGAACCGGGGTCCCAGGAGCCGGCCGGCGAACGCCGCTCAGGCGACCGGATAGACCGAGACTCGCCTGCCGTTCCGGCCTCGCCGCTCGAAGGCCACCACCCCGTCGATCAACGCGAAGAGCGTGTCATCACGACCGCGCCCCACGTTCCGGCCCGGGTGGATCTTCGTCCCACGCTGACGGACGATGATGTTGCCCGCGCGCACGATCTCGCCGCCGAAGCGCTTGACGCCCAGGTACTTCGGCCCCGAGTCCCGGCCGTTGCGCGACGAGCCGCCTCCCTTCTTGTGCGCCATATCGCCTCCTTACCCGAGCCGGATCTCGCCGATCCGGACCTCGGTGTACTTCTGCCGATGTCCCTGCTTGCGACGATAGTTCTTCCGCCGCTTCCACTTGAAGACGATGATCTTCTCGCCCTTGCCGTGCTCGACGACCTCGCCGGTCACGACCGCGCCCTCGATCGTCGGCGCGCCGACACGGACCTCGCCATCGGCACTGGCCAGCAGCACCTCCGGGAACGTCACCTCGTCACCGACCTCGGCAGCGAGCGAGGGGACGCGGATCGTCTTCCCCGGCTCGACGCGGAACTGCTTGTCGCCTGTGCGAATGATTGCGTACATGATCTTCGTCGCGCTTCCCCAGCCACCCGACGGCCGGGTCCTCAACTTCCGGCCAATAGACCGTTAAAGTCGCGCATTTGCGCCCGTATGTCAAGATGCAGCGTCCCGATCGCGGTCGAGGGCGTCATCCCAGCGCGTACTTCGCGGTCACGTCCGTGTCTGCCGGCCCGGCGAGGAGTCGGAACTCGTCCTGCCGCATCAGCGGGTCGTCGCGTATGTCGAGTTCGAGCCGGTGGCTCTTTTCGAGGCGTTTGAGGAAGGTCGGCTCCTCTTCGAGGATGTGGAGCGCGACCTGTGGGTGCACGCGGATCATGATCGACTTGTGCGCGGCGTCGCAGGCGACGCGTCGGATCGCCCGTTCGATCCGCCGGACCACGGCCTCGGGCTTGAAGACTCGCCCGGTCCCCCCGCAGTGCACGCACGGCGTGGTGAGCGACTGATAGAGGGACGGCCGCACGCGCTGCCGGGTCATCTGGATGAGCCCGAGTTCGGAGACCTGGAACGCGCGGGTCCGTGCGCGGTCGCGGTTCAGGAAGGTCCGGAGCTCCTGGAGCACGCGGTCCTGGTTGGCCTTGGACTCCATGTCGATGAAGTCGCAGACGATGATGCCGCCGATGTCGCGGAGCCGGAGTTGTCGTGCGATCTGTCTCGCGGCATCGAGGTTCGTCTTGAGGATCGTCTGCTCGGGGTCCTTGCGGCCGGTGTAGCGCCCGGTGTTCACGTCGATCGAGACGAGCGCCTCCGTCGGCTCGATGATAATGTAGCCGCCGCTCGGCAGGTCGACCCTCCTCTGGAAGGCCTCCCGGATCGCGTCTTCGACGCCGTACTGGTCGAAGAGGGGCACCTTTTCGGTGTAGAGGTGGACGCGGTTCAGGAGTTCGGGGTCCACGCCCTGGAGGTACTGCTTGACCTCGTTGTAGACCTCTTTGCTGTCGATGGTCAGGGCGTCGACCTTTTCGGTAAAGACGTCGCGGATGATCCCGCGAGTGAGCTTGGCTTCGCGGTGGATCAGCGCCGGCGGCTTCGCGGAGCGCGCGCGCCGCTGGATCTTGTTCCACGTCGCGTAGAGCATCTTGAACTCGCGCTCGAAGATCTCGCGAGTCAGCTCCTCGCCGACGGTCCGGATGATGACGCCCCCGGCGCCCTCGGGCACGATCTCTCTGGCGAGGGCACGGAGCCGGGCCCGCTCTTCGCGGTCCTCGATCTTCCGGCTGACGCCGATGTGGCTCGAATGCGGCATGAAGACGAGGAACCGGCCGGGAAGCGAGATCTGTGTCGTGATGCGGGCCCCTTTGGTCCCGATCGGCTCCTTCGTCGCCTGGACGATGAGGCGCTCGCCCTTCTTCACGAGCTCCTGGATCGGCGGGTAGCGCCGATTCCGTCGCTCACCGTTCCCGTTGCCGTTGCCGTTGCCGTTCTCGTCCTCCTCGTCGGCGTCGGCATCGTCACGTGCGATGTCGGAGACATGGAGGAACGCGGCCTTCTCGGTGCCGATGTCGACGAACGCGGCCTGGATGCCGGGGAGCACCGCCTCGACCTGGCCCAGGTAGATGTCGCCGACGATGCGTTCGCCCTCCGGGCGATCGACGAGGAATTCGACGAGTTCATCGTCTTCCAGGATGGCCACGCGTGTTTCTCGAGGCGCGGCCGAGATCAGGATCTCACGTTTCATAAACCCGACATTCTGACGGCGCTGCGGCCGTTCTTCATGCGGGCGCGGCGTGGTCGTGGTGAGGGGTGACGCTGTGCCGGAGCGGCGGGCGTGCCTCGTCAGGCATGTCCGAGCAGGTGGCGCGAGATGACGATGCGCTGGACCTCGCTGGTGCCTTCGCCGATCTCGCAGATCTTGGCGTCGCGCATCATCCGCTCGACGGGGTAGTCGCTGGTGTAGCCGTACCCACCGTGGAGCTGCACGGCCCGGGTCGTCACGCGCATCGCGAGCTCGCTGGCGTAGAGCTTCGCCATGGCGGCCTCTCGGGAGTAGGGCCGTCCCCGCTCCTTCAGGTACGCGGCGTGGTAGACCAGGTGCCTGGCGCACGCGATCTCGGTCGCCATGTCGGCGATCGCGAAGCGCACGCCCTGGAAGTCGGAGATCGGCTTGCCGAACTGTTCGCGCCCGCCGGTGAACTCGATCGTCTGGTCGAGTGCGCCCTGTGCGAGGCCGAGCGAGAGTGCGGCGATGCCGATCCGGCCACTGTCGAGGGTCTTCATGAAGTTGATGAAGCCCTCGCCCTCAGCACCGAGCCGGCTCTCTTCGGGCACGATCGCGTCCTCGAGGATGAGCTCCCTCGTATCGGACGCGCGCCACCCCATCTTGTCTTCCTTCTTGCCCGCCCGGACGCCGGGCGTGAACGGCTCCAGCTCCGGTGCGTGCCCCACCCCTACCCGATCCGCCTCCTCGCGGTCGGTCGTCTCCTTGGTCACGATGAAGCTGCTGATGCCCCGCGCGCCCTTCGCGCGGTCCGTGACCGCCGTCACCACGAACACCTCACCCACACCCGCGTGAGTGATGAAAATCTTACTGCCATTCAGGCGATACGCCCCATTCTCCCGAACCGCGGTGGTCCGGGTGCCGCTGGCGTCGGAGCCTGCGCCGGGTTCGGTCAGTCCGAACCCTCCGAGGACCTGGCCACGGGCGAGGAGAGGGACGAACCGCTCCTTCTGCTCTTGGGTCCCGAAACTCAGGATCGGCGATGTACCGAGGGTGCAGTGCGCGCTCACGGTGATCGCGTGGCTCGCATCGACGCGGGCCAGTTCTTCGATCGCCACGATGTAGCTCAGATCGTCGAGGCCGAGCCCGCCGTACTCGCGTGGGACGTTGATCCCGAAGAGTCCGGCATCCGCCATTTTCCTGACGTTGTCCCACGGGAAGCGGCTCGCCTCATCGAGTTCGCGGGCGACGGGCGCGATCTCACTCTCCGCGAACTCGCGGACCTTCGCTCGGAAACGCTCGTGGGATTCGTCGAGGTATGGTTCCATGGCCCCCATTCCGTGCAGCGGACAGATGCTGCATCGAAGGTATGGGATCGAGGCCCCTGCCGAAAGGGGTACACGCGATCGGATGGGGTATACCCCGGAC
>Ga0079224_100000743_pt1 | contig 34184 bp, 32 predicted proteins | sample Stecom2015_FD_80414 | JGI IMG/M metagenome (GOLD analysis project Ga0079224, IMG submission 80414) | Agricultural soil microbial communities from Utah to study Nitrogen management - Steer compost 2015 | ecosystem: Environmental > Terrestrial > Soil > Agricultural land | place: USA: Utah... | reverse complement strand
GCCTTCTCGCGCGGGTTCGGGGCCTACTGGGAGGCGCTGGTGGAATCGGAGGCGCTCGCCGCCATCCGCCTCACCCTCCTCACGGCGCTGATCGCGGTGCCGCTCAACACGATCTTCGGAGTCGTCGCCGCGTGGCTCGTCACCAAGTACGACTTTGCCGGCCGCTCGACCCTGATAACGCTCATCGATTTGCCCTTCAGCGTCTCTCCGGTGATCTCCGGGCTCGTCTTGGTGCTGCTCTTCGGCAGCCGCGGTTGGTTCGCGCCGTTCCTCGACCAGTACGACATCGACATCATCTTCGCGGTCCCGGGCATCGTGCTCGCGACGACCTTCGTCACCTTCCCCCTGGTTGCTCGCGAGGTCATCGCGGTGATGGAGGCGCAAGGCAGCCAGGAGGAGGAGAGCGCGCTCACGCTCGGCGCGAGCCTGCCACAAATCGTGTGGAACGTGACGCTGCCCAAGGTGCGCTGGGGCCTGTTTTACGGCGTCATCCTCTGCAATGCGCGCGCGATGGGGGAGTTCGGCGCCGTCTCCGTCGTTTCCGGCCACATCCGGGGAGAGACGAACACCATGCCTCTGCACGTCGAGATCCTCTACAACGAATACGCGTTCGTCGGCGCCTTCGCGATGGCGTCCCTGCTCGCGCTGCTCGCTCTGTTCACCCTCGCCGTGAAGAAGATGGCCGAGTTGACCGGGCGTCTGCGCGCCAACCGGCTCGCTTCGGAAGCGCCCCAGCAAGTCGTTCCAACCCTCGGGAGTGTCCACTCATGACCGTTCGCGTCCAAGGCGTCACCAAGCGTTTCTCCGGGCAATCCGGCCCTGCCGCCGTCTCCACCGTGAGCTTCGAGGCGAAGTCTGGCGTCATCACCACCCTGCTCGGTCCGTCGGGTTCGGGCAAATCGACGCTCCTCCGGATCATCGCGGGGCTCGAAGAGCCCGAAGCGGGGTCCGTATGGATCAACGGGCAAGACTCGACGCGGGTCTCTCCGCGGCAGCGCAACGTCGGCTTCGTCTTCCAGAACTACGCCCTGTTTCGGCACATGAACGTGTTCGAAAATGTGGCGTTCGGCATGCGCGTCCGAAAGCGCGCCCCCGCCGAGGTCAAGGGCCGCGTCGAGGAGCTCCTCGAGCTCGTGCAGCTCGCCAGCTATGGAAAGCGGTTCCCGAGTCAGCTCTCGGGGGGACAGCGCCAGCGCGTCGCCCTGGCCCGCGCGCTCGCGACGAACCCCCACGTGCTGCTCCTCGACGAACCGTTCGGGGCCTTGGATGCCCGCGTCCGGCTGGAGCTCCGCGAGTGGTTGCTGGGGTTCCAGGAGCGCTCGGGGGTCACGACGATCCTGGTCACGCACGATCAGGAAGAGGCGCTCGAGCTCTCCGAGCACATCGTGCTCTTGAACGCGGGGCTCGTGGAGCAGAGCGGTGCCCCGCACGAGCTCTACGACGCGCCGGCGACGCCGTTCGTCGCCTCATTTCTCGGTGGCGGCAGCGTGCTCCGCGGCACCGTTCGCGAAGGGCGGGCTGCGGTCGGCTCGCTCGAGCTCAGCGCCCCGGAGGGTGCGCCGGATGGTGCATCGGTGCATGCCCTCGTGCGCCCCCACGACGTGCGCGTGGAAAAGCCCGTCAACACGCGGGGCATCTCCCTGGCTCGCGTCGAGCGGCTCCGGCGCATTGGTCCCTACGTGAAGGTGTTCCTCGAGCTCCCGAGCGGCGAGCCCATGACGGCCACACTTCGCAAATCGGAGATCGACGCGCTCGGCATCCACGACGGGGACGCCGTGTTCGTGGACTTTCGGGAAGCGAAGGTCTTTCTCGAGGGCCACGCCTGAAGCGGCGCACGGCTCGATTTCTCCGGCCGCCGTGGACGCGCACGGGGCCGGAGAAACCGAGGGCCGTTGCCATTGCGCCCCTACTCCGGTGCGGTTTCGTCGAACGGAGGTTCGACGGGACCCTCCGTCCCTTCGGGCGCGCCGGGCTCCGGCGGCGGAGCCCCTTGGGGCTGCGCGGGCTCGGCGCCCGCGCCGTTCCAGTGCGGACCCGTGTACGGGGGAGCCTGGGGCGCGGGAGCGGGAGGCTGCCCGTTCTGCATCGGAGCCGGCGCGGGCTGCCCGTTGTGCATGGGCGCCGGAGCGGGCTCCCCGTTCTGCATCGGCGGGGGCGCGGCTTGGCCCGGAGTGGTGGCGGGCGCCGGAGGCGCAGCGGGTTGCCGCGGCTGAGCCTTGCTCCGCACCTCTCGCATCGCGCGGATTTGGCCCGAGCGATCCACGTCGATCACCTGGTCCCCAATCCGCGCTCGGCTGGCGACCAGAATCTGTTCGTCGCCGACACGGACCACGGGACCCACCGCGGCCAACGTCTCACCACGACCGATGTCCATCTTCTCGAGGTCACGGCGCGGGCCGAGATCGATGGCGACGCGACGATTGCCCTTGTTCGTCCGGATCAGCGCGACGAAGTTCGGCTGCTCGTAGCCGCGGATGCGGACGGTCTTCGTCGCGATCACCGTCCCGCTCACCTCACGCGGCGTGCGTACGCGTCGCTCGGCTTGCTCCGGGCTCTCTTGCAACGGCTTCGCCGGCGTGCGGCCCGCGACGGGCACACGCTCGCCCGAGGGCTGTGTCGCGTGCGGCTGGGTCGCGGGCGGCGCCGCCGGGGGTGCCGCGGGCGGGGGTGCCGCGGGAGGCGCGCCCGTGGGCGCGGAGGCCGGCGCCTCGGAAGCCGGTGCCGGCGCCTGGGGCTCTTCGGTCATCGGCGGAGGCTCGGGAAGCGGCTGCTCCTGCTGTTGCTGCTGCGGAACGGGCTGGGACTCGGGCATCGGGGCTCCCGGCTCTTGTGACTGCGCGGCGGCGCCGCCTGCGCCGAGGAACGAAGCCACGAGGGCCAGGGCCGTGTACCGGTTCATGAAGTGCTTCATGATGAAACCTCCAGGAATGGAGACAGCGGTTCGGACGGCTCAGAAGAGCCCCTTCTCCTCCCAGGCGAAGACGCCGGTGTCGTAGTCGTAGTCGCCGTAGGTGTCGTAGTAGTCGTCGACCTCCGGGTCGTACGAGTAAAAGTCGTAGAACCAGTCGTCGGCGTAGTTCGTGTCATACGTGCCCTCGTAGCTTCGGTAGGTGTCGTACACCTCCTGGGACGAGTTGACGCCCTGTGCCGATGCAACTTGGGCGCTCGTGGCGAGCAGCAACGCGGCGACCGCGATGACGTGCTTTGCGAGCTGCATGAGTTCGTTCCTCCGTTGGTTCAGGATTGCCCCGAGCTCCACCGAAGGACTGACTCGCGTTCCCGTCGAGCAACTTCGGCGAAGCCGTTCCCACGAACTCCAGCAATGCCCGTGCCCGGTGCGCCGCGCGTCACGGCAACGCAACGCACGAATCGGCTACTCGAGATAACGCCGCGAGAGATGGGCGAAGAACGCTTCGGTTCCGAGCTCTTTGCCCGTAGCGCGCCGCACGAGCTCGGGCGTGTCCAAGAGGGAGCCCACGCTCCAGACGTGCTCGCGAAGCCATCCGTTGATGGCGTCGAACTCGCCGCGTCGAACGTCGTCCCGCACGCCGGGCAGCGCTTGCCCGAGAGCGTGGAAGAGCTGCGCCGCGGTGAGCGCCCCGAGCGTGTACGTCGGGAAATAGCCGAAGAGCCCCGCCGCCCAGTGGACGTCCTGCATGCACCCGTCGCGATCGTTGCCGCGCGTCGAGAGCCCGAGAAGCTCCTGCATTTTCTCGTCCCACACCTCGGGGATGTCGTCGACGCGCAGCTTGCCCTCGATGAGCGCGCTCTCGATCTCGAAGCGCAAGAGCACGTGGCACGGATACGTGGCTTCGTCGGCGTCGACGCGAATGAAATCCTTCTTCACGCGCGTCGCGAATCGATACAGGTTTTCCGGCGTGAACGCCTGCGGTTCGCGCGCCACGGCCTGCGGGAACGCCTGCTCGAGCAGCGGGGCGAGGAGCTCGATGAACTCGCGGCTGCGGCAAATTTGCATCTCCTGCAGCAGACTCTGGCTCTCGTGCAGGCTCATCCCCCGCGCGCTGCCCACCGGCTGATCGAGGAAGGCCTGGGGAAGATTCTGCTCGTATTTGGCGTGCCCGGTCTCGTGCATCACCCCCATGAGCGCGGTCTGGAAGTCCGTCTCGTCGTAGCGAGTCGTGATGCGCACGTCCGTGGGCACGCCGCCACAGAACGGATGATGGCTCACGTCGAGTCTGCCACGGGTCCAGTCGAACCCCACCCGACGCATGAGGTCCATGCCGAGCCAGCGCTGCTGCTCGACCGGGAACGGCCCCGGCGGCACGATCACGGCTTCGCCTCGCTGCTTGTCGAGGATGCGCTCGATGAGGGGCGGCAGCGCGGCTCGGAGCTCGTCGAAGAGCGGTGCGATCGCCGCTGTCCGAGCGCCGGGCTCGTAGCCGTCGAGCAACGCGTCGTACGGGGAGAGCCCGAGGCGCTCGGAGAGGGCCTGCGCGGTCTCGCGTTTCAGCGAGACGACGGTCTCGAGCAGCGGGCGAAACGATCGCCAGTCGTTCGCGGCGCGCAGCACGCGCCAGGCCTGTTCGCTGTGGCTCTCGGCGCGGGACGCGGCCTCGACCAGATCGCGCGGGATGCTCGTCTCCCGCAGCCAAGCGCGCTTCATCTCGCGCAGGTTCGCCGCTTGCCAGGGTTCGAGCCCCGTTTCGGCCTCGGCCGCGGCAAAGAGCTCCTGGAGCTCCGGAGCCGTGGCGCGCTCGTGAATGAGCCCCCGGAGCGTCGCGAGCGCCTCGGCCCGCGCGGGCCCCGCGCCCGCGGGCATCATGGTCGCCTCGTCCCAGCCGAGCATGGCCTCTGCGTGGCGAAGCTGGAACACGGTCCGGTGATGGGCTTCCAGCGCGGCGTACGACATGCGCCTAAGGTACCCCAGCACACCGGCAAAGGGCGCCCATGGCAGCGTGGGATTTTTTGCCGACCCGCGAGCGAGGTTGAGCGCCGGGGCCAGGCTGGGTAGTACGCGGGTTCCCATGTCCGGCGCGTCGCCCATCCGGAAACGTCGCCTCCCGAAGCCGGTCTGCCGCGCCTCGTCCGTGCTCTGGATCGGCTTCGCCGCCCTGCTGTCCGGCTGCGTCGGAACCCAGCGCGAGCTCTGGGTTCATCGCTACGCGTTCGGGCTGTTCGGGGGCGGGGCCGTCGACGTCCGCGACGTGTGTGCGTCGGGGCACGCGCGGCAACTCCGCATTTCGCGCAACTTCGAGTCGTATCTGCTCGCGCTCGTGACCCTCGGGGTCTATTTGCCCCATCAAGTGCACGTCGAGTGTGTCGAACGCGAGGGAGGGCCGCCGCCGTGACCCGCGTCGGCGCCGTCGCGCTGCTGCTGCTGCTCAGCGCCGCATGCGGCGGGACCACCTTGTACTCCGGGGCACCGCCCGGTCGCGTCCCTCCCGGCTACGCCGAGCGCTGGCACTCGGCGTTTCTGTTCGGTTCGATCCCGGTGGACCCGACCTACGATTTGGACCGCCTCTGCCCCGAGGGTTGGTCCGAAATTCGGCTGGAGCCGGACGAGTTCACCGCGCTGCTCGGCCTGTTCACCTTGTTCGTCTACTCGCCCTCCCGTCTGACGATCGTGTGCGCGGCACCTCCTGGCTCCGGACCTCCTCCATTGCCGGAGCTCTACGGCGCGAAGCGGGAGGGCGAGCCCGAACCGCGCCACGGCAAAAAAGGAGGGCTTTCCGAGAGAACGACGAGCGAAGTGCCACGAAGCGAGTTGCCACGAGAAGACGGGACGAGCAGGATGATCGAGTGGCGAAGCAGTCGCGCCAAGTCTGGGTCGAGCTCGCCGGACACGCCTCCACCCTGACCGTCCGAGAGGAACGAGCCGGCACGGTCGAGGTGCACGGCGCGGAGACGCACACGGCCCGGGTGCTCGCGACGGCCCCCCACGCCCTGGTGCTCGTCGGCACCCGCGTGGTTTCGCTCGCTCGCGCCGGCGAGGCGGTCGTCCATCGCGGGCGCGCGCTCGCCGCGCGCGTCCGCCGGAATCACGACGAGATCCCCCGCCCTGCCCGGGCAGCAGCGGGCGGAGTGCTGCATGCGCCGATGCCCGGTCGCGTGATCTCGGTGTCCGTCGCCGTGGGCGAGTCGGTTTCGGCGGGTGCGCCGCTCTTGGTGCTCGAGGCGATGAAAATGCAAAACGAGCTCTTCGCCGCGACGACGGGCGTCGTCGTACGCGTACTGGTCGCGCCAGGCGACGCCGTCGAGCGCGGGGCGCCGCTGGTCGAGATCGCCTGAGCCTAGATTTCGGGCAACCCAGGCTGCGCGGCAGAAAGGCGAGCCGCGCTCACCGCGGGCGCCGGACCTTGACCTCTCGCAGGGAGGTCCGGAATTGCTTGTAGCGATCGACCGCTCCCGAGAGGCGCGAGCGCTCACGGAGCAGGTTCTGCTTCTCCCCCGGATCGGCGGACAAGTCGTACAGCCCGAGAGCGCGGCCGTTGCTCGTGACGAGCTTGAGATCGCCATCGATGAACGCGCTCCGCTCGGCGTTGTACGGCCCCTCGGGCATGTCCACGAGAATGGGACGCGGCGCGGGCGCGTACCCCGGCGGACGGGTGATGTCGAACAACAACGACTCCCCGCTCACGAAATCGGCGTCTTGCCCCGTCGGCTGCGGCAACTGGAAGAAGTCGAGGAGCGTCGGCACCAGATCGATGAGGCTTCGCCGTACGCCGACACGGTGCGGCGGGACTCCCGGGACGCGCACGATGAACGGCACGCGCACGAGCTCCTCCCAGAGCTCGAAGCCATGGCGAATCAGCCCATGCTCGCCGAAGGCCTCGCCGTGATCGCTCGTCAGGATCACGATGGTGCGGTCCCACGCGGGACTCTGCCGGAGACCGTCGAGCAGGCGCCCGACGTGATGGTCCGTGAAGGCGACCTCGCCGTCGTAGCGCGCGCGACCGTTCGAGCCGAAGTCGAAGCCCTCGTGCGGCACGTACTCCGCGTGCGGGTCGGTGTAGTGAACCCACAGAAAGAACCGCTCGTCCCGAAACTCAGGGCGCGCGATCTGGGCGAGCGCCGCGTCGGTGAGCTTGTCGCTCGTGGAGGTGCGATCCCCCTCGACCTGCGGCGTCTTCGGGGCCGCGCTCGAGTCGATGGTATCGAACCCGCGCTGCATCCCGTACTCCTGGAAGAAGTACCAATACCCGTGCACGCTCGCGGTCTCGATGCCGGCTTTCTGGAGCCGCTCCGCGACGAACGTATCCGCGGTGCCGAAGCGATTGAAATGCGCGTAGCCGCGGTGCGTCTCCGAGCAGTACTTGCCGATGAGCATCGGCGGGAGGCTCTTCGAGGTGTAGGACGCCAGCGCGTACGCCCGCTCGAACACCACGCTTTCGCGCGCGAGCTCGTCGATGCGCGGTGAAATCGGCCGGCCGTAGCCCATGTAGCCGAGGTCGAAGCGCAGGGTGTCCACCGTGACGAGCACCACGTTCGCGCGGTCGGGAAGGCGGCGCAGCGCGATCGTCCGATCGTCGAGCTTCGGCTCCTCGCGCGGCGGGGGCGCCACGAGCGCGAGATCCCCACCCGAACAGTCCTCGTCGATGCCGTTGCCCGGTACGTCCCGGGCGAGCGGGTTTCGCGACGGGTCCGAGTCGTCGCAGTCGCCGCCGCCGAAGCTTCGGGCGAAGCCGTCGCCGTCGCCGTCCGTCGCGCGGCGCGCGACGACCAGCAAATGTTTGCCGAGAGGTGCGGCGCGTTCCACGGACAACGCGACCTCGGGGCTCTCGAACGCGGAGATCCCACGAATCCCGACGAACGCGGGGAGCAGCACGAAAGCGACCGCGAGCGCGCGGGTCGCCGCTCGTCGCGGCACCGGCGCGACGCCTGCCCCCGCGGCGAGCAGAAGGAGCAGCAGCACGGGAGAAAGATCGAGCTCGTCCCGCGTGAGCACGCCGAAGAGGTCGAGCGGCCCGCCGCCGCCGCTCGCTTCACCCGTGAGCACGAGCGCGAGCAGGGCGACGGAGCTCGCCGCGAGCGAGCCCACGAAGCACGTCGCCGGTGGCGGAACCCGGAGCTCGCGCAGCGCGGCCTCGAGCGCGAGCCAGCGCGTGCCGAGCGCGAGCGCGGCGCCGAGCCCGCACGCAGCGATGGCGAGCCCGGCCCCCGCGGGCAGCGGATCGAGCTCGGCCGCCAGCACCGACACGCCGCTTCGGGCCACGACGACGATCCACGCGAGGAGCGCCAACGGTGCGAGCGCGAGCGCGGTGGCGCGCGCGCGCCGCGCGTCCGGCTCCGTGGGCGAAAGCCACGCTCGGAGGCGGGGGACGGCGCCTTCCGGCCAGAACAGCGCGCGCGCCGCAGCGCCCACGGGAGCGAGCGCGAACGCCAGCGGAGCGGCGAGCGCAGAGAGCGCCAGAAAGGACCGACCGAAGCCGGCGCCGGCTCCCGCGACCCAGCGCGCCTCGATCGCGACCGCGACGAGGCACGCCACGGCCGAGCCGGAGGCCGCACCGAGCAAACGCGAGGCCACGCGCGTCAGTCGCTCGCTCATGGACGCGCAGGCGGACGTCGCCGGGAGGCCCGAGCGAGCGGGTGCGCGCGGTCGTACACCGCGAGGAGCTGGTCGAGCGACACATGGGTGTAGCGCTCGGTGGTGGCGAGGCTCGAATGACCGAGGAGCTCCTGGATCACGCGGAGGTCGGCGCCCCCCTCGAGCAAGTGCGTCGCGCAGCTATGCCGGAGAGCGTGCGGGTGCAAATCCGGGCGCCCCGCTCCGAGCGCGCCGTAGCGTTGGACGAGCTTCTGCACCCAGCGCACGCCGAGGCGTCGCCCTCGTCGCGACAAGAACAGCGCGCGCCCATCCGGTGCGGTGCGCCGCGCACGAAGCTCGCCGCGACGCGCGAGGTACGCCTCGAGCGCCGCACACGCTTTGCTGCCGAGCGGCACGATGCGCTCCTTGTTCCCCTTCCCGAGCACGCGCACCTCCGCCGACTCGAGCTCGACGTGCTCCAGATCCAGCCCCACGAGCTCGCTCACCCGGAGCCCCGAGCCGTAGAGCAGCTCGAGAAGCGCCGCGTCGCGCGCGCTCTCTGCTCCGTCGTCGCGCGTGCGCGGCGCGTCCATCACCTCGGCCGCGGTCTCGGCATCGAGCACCCGCGGCAGCCTTCTCCGGATCTTGGGGCTCGCCAGCGCGGCCGCCGGATTGTCCCGGGTCACGGCGTTTTGCTCGAGATACCGGAAGAACGTGCGCAGGCTCGCCAGCTTGCGACCGAGCGTCGCGGCTCCCCGCGACTCCGCGAGCTGGCTCAAGTACGCGCGCAGCAGCAGCCGATCCACGTCGCCGAGGCGGCTCGGCCGACCGAGCCGCTCGGTCGCGAACGCGCAGAGCCCTTCGAGATCCCGCCGGTAGGCAGCGACGGTGTGGGGCGATGCGCGGCGCTCGTGCGCGAGGTGGTCGATGAACCGCGCGATGCACGCGCCGAGGTCCGCGCCGGATCGGGGCGACGAACGCGACTCGGAGGCGTGGCCGGCGCGCGTCACGAGAAGTCCCGACGCCGGAAGACGAGGCTCGCCACGGCGAGGAGCCCGACGGCCCACGCCAGACTGTAGAGGCCGGCGAACGCGAGATACCGCGACAGGCTCGTCGTGATCGCCTCGCCCGTGAGCAGCGGGCGCTCCGGCACGTAGAGCATGAGGTTCGGAAAGACGCGGCTCACGGCCTCGCCCAGGCTGCGCACCGTGTCGCCGAACATCTTGACCGGCAAGTTGGCGAGCGTGTCGGCGGAGCGGCCGACGACGAACACGCCGAGCGTGAAAACGGCGCTCAGAAACGGAGAGGAGAACGCGGCGAACACCGTCGCCACCGCCGCGACCACGCCGACCTCGAAGACGGTGAGGAGCGCCGAGCCGAAGAGCACGCGCCGATCGTCGGGCGCGCCGCCCGAGAGCGCGACGCCGAGGGCGAGCAGCGAGAGCGACCAGAAAATGGGCAACGCCGTCCGAAACCGCGGCAGGAGCGCGGCGGCGCCCGCGAGAAGGCCGACGCTCCCGAGCCCGAGCCCGGCGCACAACAGCGCGCTTCGTCCCGCCATTTCCGCGATGGCGAGCAAAAGCGCCCCGGTGTTCGCCGCCACGAAGACGACCAGCGTGAGCAACGTGCCGAGGTACTTCCCGACGAGGTACTCCGAGCGCCGGATCGGTCGCGCCAGGATCGGAAACAAGGTCTTGAGCTCGAGCTCGCGATACAGCGAGGTGGCCGCGAGCACGATGGCGACCAGGATCGCATAAATCGAGATCGAGGCGGCGCCCAGGTCGCTCACCACCCTGAGGCGTGCCCGTCCGGCGAACGCGCCCACGACGAGCACGTAGACGGCCGTGGCGAGCGCGAGCCCGAAGAGGCCGTAGAGCACGCGCGCCCGCACCGCTTCCCGATAGGTGTTGAAGGCGATGATACCAATGCGAGCCAGCATACCGCTTCTAAAGCGCCGAGCCTCGTTTCTTGGGGATGGCACGCGCCGCCCCTCCCCGCCGAAGCGAATTCGGCGGGGCGCCTCTCCACGCGGGCACTCCGTTCGACGCTGTTTTCCGCAGATTTCGGCGCATGCCTAGCCGTTGTCGCTTTGGAAGCCTAGCTCGGCCCCCGGCGGATCGGAAATGAAGACATCGAGGGACCAGCTCCCCGAGTCGAGATCGTAGCCGTCGATTTGTATCCAATACTGCCCCGCGTCGAGCACGCGATCGAAATAGCTGTGGCCCTCGACGTACCCCGGCACGCAGCCGCCCTCGATCTCGGTGCCGGGGCACTCCGGCCCGCGCCGCACCGAGAGCAGCGTGGAGTAGTTGCTGCCGCTCATGTCCAGGATCACGCGCCGTCGCTCGGTGAGCTCGAGGCGGAGGATCTGGTCCGGCGCCCCCCCGGGCACGCGCGACGCGAAGTCGCAGCCGGCGTCGTAGTCGGCCAGGGCATTTTCGGTGTTGCCGAGGAAGCGACCGCCCGTCTCGGGAATATCGACGGCTTCCCCACAGAGGTCGGCGAAGGGCACGAGGGTTTCCGGGGTCGCCGGCCGGACGAACGCGGACAGCGTCATCGGCGCGCCGAGCTGGCTCTCCGCGATCGCGCGGTATTCGCCGGGAGCGAGCCCGGAGACGACGGCGCGCAGCGGGCTCTGCCCGCTCCTCACGCACACCTCGCGGGAGGCTTCGGAGCAGTCCGGACCGGTCAGGCTGATCGCGGCGCGGTCCCCGTCCGAGAGGCGACCGACGAGCAGCACGTCCGAGGGCTCGTCGAGCTCGAGCGCGTACGTCGCGTCGGCGGCTCCACCGAGACACCCGGGATCCACCACGTCCGGCCGCCGCTCGAGAGAGAGCGTGCGGGTCTCTCCGGGATCGAGCCAGGGCGGCGCCACGCAGCCCTCGTCCGCTTCGGGCTCGCTCGGTGGCGAGACGGTGAGCCGGACGTCGAGCTCCGATGGCCCGCTGGAACCCACGCCGACGGTGTAGCTCCCGGGCGGAAGCGCGCGCTCGAAGAGGCTCGCGGGCGTCCCGCGCCGACACGCGAGCTCGCTGTCGCGGGGCTCGCACTCGGCGCCGCGGAGCGAGATCACGGGCTCGCCGAACGCGTCCAGCGCGAGCGCATGGATCTCGACGTCGCTCGTCTCCTCGAGCTCGAAGCGGTAGACGAGCTCGCGCGCGTCGTCCCCGCAGGCGCTCCCGAGGTCGTGGCGCGCGTCCACGACGACGGCGATCTCGTTCGTGTCGGGGGCGAGCTCGGCCGCCGACTCGCACGCTTCGTTCTCGGGCGCGGGAGAAGCCGGAACGTACTCGACGCTGAGGGCTACGGTCCTCTCCGACACGCCGCTCACGAAGACCGGATACGTTCCTGGGGCGACGCCCCGGAGCAGCGTCCGCGCGACGCCCTGGGTCCCCGAAGGCATCACCACGCCCGCCGCGCACGCGAGGGACGAAGCGGGGTCGTCGCACTCTTCGAGCACCGCGAGCGCTGGGAGCTGGCCCGGGGCTTGGAGGCGGAGATCGACGTCGAAGCCCTCCTCGGGGATCACGAGCGCGACCACGACGTCCCGACGCGTGCCGCCCGAGCTCGCGCACTCGAGCGTGGTGTCCTCGGAGGCCGCCGCGAGCGAGAGCTCGTAGGTGCCCGCCGCGTCGATCACGAACGGATCGGCGCAGGTGTCGTAGGCCGGCGCCGTGCAATCCGCCTCGTCGATCGCTCCGTCGCAGTCGTCGTCGATCCCGTTTCCGCACACCTCGAGCGCGCCGCCATGAACCTTCGGATCCGTATCGCGGCAGTCGGTGCCGCCGCAGTTCTTCACGGGATCGCCGTCGCCGTCCGCGTCCCGCGGCCGATGCGTGCAGCTCTGCGTCTCTTCGACACACGTGTCGATGGTGCAGGTGTCGCCGTCGTCGCACGACAGCGGCACACCGGCGACGCAGCCGACGCCCGGCTCGCACTGTTCGAGGCCGTTGCAGTGCGATTCGTCGCGGCACACTTCGTGGACCGGAGTCCTGCGGCAGCGACCGAGCTCGAGGTCGCAATACTCTTCCGTGCACTCGATGCCGTCGTCGCACTGAGCATCGTCGACGCACGGGCCGTCGAGGTTCGAGGGCGGAGGCGGCGGCGGCTCGTCCGCGCTGCCCGCTTCACCCCCGGCGCCGGCTTCCCCACCCCTCGAGAAGGGGCTCGGCACGGTTCGGTCGCCGCAGGCCGAGGACACGGAGAGAGCAGCGAGCAGGACGACCCACACGGTCGCCGACCTCGACTTGGGCGCGCTTCGGGCTCGCTCGGGCTCGAATCTCAATCGCGTCATCCTGGGTGGGATGCGCACTTATACCGCGTTCCGGTTCGTCACGGCGTCTTCGCGTGCCAGAGCGTCATTCGGTAGCGGCCGACGCAAGGTCGAGCGTATCATGAGCCTGGTGTCTCACGAGCGGCTCACCCGCCACGAGCTCAGTTGGTTGCTCGCGCAAGAGGCGCGCGGGGCGGCCAAGGCGCTCCGCGAGGAGGTCGTGCACCTCAAAGGGCTCTCGAGCGAGCCCGAGGGGGTCGCGCCCACGCTGGATGCGCTCGACGACGCGATCGACATGCTGACGGCGCTGAACGCCGGCCGTACCGGTGGAAAGGCGCGTCGAGGACGCATCGACATCGCGGCACTGCTGTACGCCATCGCCCCGAACGCCCGGATCGCGATCGAGCCGGGCGCAGGAACCGAAGTGTTCGGCGACGAAGCGGAGCTCGGCCGCATGCTGAGCGTGCTCGTGACGCAGTCGGCGGCCGCTGCTCCGGCGGAGACCGAGATTCGCATCCGCCGCCAAGGGGAATGGATCAAGATCAGCGTCGACCTCGGCCCGGACGCGGCCGCGACCGGCGAGCTCGAGCGGCGGTGGCTCAGCCGCATGGCGACCCGCTACGGTGGGTTCATCGAGCTCGAGGGACGGACGCAGACGGTCTTCTTGCAGGCGGACGGCGCGAGCGATCAGCGAGAGCTCTCCGAGCTGAAGAAGGAGCTCGCGCAAGCGCAGAAGTTGGGCGAAGCGTATGCGCGCGAGCTCGCGGCGATGCTCGCGGGCGGTGAGCTCTCGAGCGAGCTGCCTCGTTCGTTCGATCGGGACGGGAGCCATGCGTTCGAGGGAATGCGGGCGCTGTCCGTCGCGCTCGAACGCCGCCTGCGCGCCCTGGCCGAAGGGGTGCGCGAAGACGCGGCGAACGCCTCGACGCTCGCCGACGCCGGAGAGCTCGCAGCGGCGCTCTCGCGTCGCGCCGGCACGCTCCAGGAGCTCGCGCTCGAGCTCGCGCAAATCGCGGAGTGTCCGCTCGACGAGCCGGCGCGCGACACCGAGCTCGGACGCGCGCTGGGCGACGCGGTCGAAGCTTCCCTGCCTCGCGCCTCCCGGCTCGGTGTTTCCCTCGTGCTCGAGCCCGGAGTGACGGCGAACGTCCGCGTTCAGCGGGGCGCGCTCGGGCTCCTGCTCGGGTTGCTCCTCACGCAGGCGCTGAACGCGACTCCTCGGGGTGCGACCGTCCGCTGTGGCGTGTTGCGGCTCGAGCTCGGGACCGCCGTGCGCGTTCAGGATGGCGGTCCGGTCGTACCCGAGGCCTCCCGCGCGAGTCTCCTTTCCGGAAGCGCCGATCCATCCTCCTTCGGCCGCCCCGGCGGCGTGGCGCTGGTGGCCGGAGCGACCGTCGCGCGTTCGCTCGGGGCTCGGCTCGAGCTGCGCGAAGGGCCGACCGGGACGTCCGCAACATGGATCTTCTTCTGAACCGGGTTCTTCGAGGCCGCTCGTTTTTCTGGGGTCGGGGGAGAGAAGCGCGCTAAGCTGAGTCGGAATGCGAATACTGGTCTGTGAGGATCAAGACTCGATACGGCGCATGATCGAAGCGCTGGTCCAGGCCAGAGGCTACGAGGTCGTCGCGGTCGCCTCCGGGGCGAAGGCGCTCGACGTCGCGGAGACGACGCCGCCCGATGTCGTGCTCTTGGATTTGATGCTTCCCGGCCAGTACGACGGGTTCGAAGTGTGCCGGCGCCTCCGCGAGAGCCCCCGCACGCGTTCGACCCCGATTCTGGTGATCAGCGCGCTCGACGACGCCGAGTCGCGGGCGCGTGCAACGGACGCGGGGGCAACCGCCTACTACACCAAGCCGTTCAGCGCGATCGGGTTGCTCAAGGAAATCGAACGCTTGGGCAACCAGGCAACGCGAACGTGACGCTGAGAGGCCGCTCGAGCAGCGGCAAGAGGCGCCGCGCCTGACGTTCCGCCGCGGCGACGATGCGCTCGGCTTCGCGCGTCGGGATCTTGAGGAGGGCCGAGAGCCGCTCGAAGCGGCGCGTGCTTCGCGGCCTGGGCTCGCCGTCGATGACGGCGAGCCAAACGGCCTGGCTCAACAACACACGGCGATTCACCGGACCGATCTCCTCCACCGGAAGATCGTGGAGCGAGCGCGGAGCCCTCGCGAACTCACGCAATTCACCGACCTGGCTCGGCGTCGGATCCGATGAGTGCAAGAGCTCTTCGATCAGCTCGTGAGCGGCCGCGCTGCTCCGCGCGTTCTCCCCGGCGACGCTGACGAGCGCCTTCAATACGGCAAGGTCTTCCGCTCGCACGGCGTTCACCTTGGCACACGCCATCGGGGCGTCAAACCGGGGGACACCCGATGAACTCACGATACCGAATCACGATCCCTCGCGGCGCTTGCCGCCGCGCTGCCGCTCTGCAACGTCGCCCGGATCGGGAGTTCCTTCCACGCCCGCGAGGCGCTTGAGCTCGATGCACACTTCTTCGCGAGTTGGGCCTTCGGCCACTTCGAAGCCGCGCATGAGCTCTTCGATGTCGCTTCTCCGAGCGGGAGGATCCGGGTAGGGCGAGACACGACCCGTTCCGGGACGTTCTTGCCCCGGAGCCTCCTCCGCCGACCGAGGCCGATTGTCACGGGGCGGGAAGCCCGCGTCGGTGACCCAGAGCGTGCCCATCGGCGGAGTTCGTTCGGTGTCGCGCGGGGCAGCGGGCGCTGCCCCGCGCGCGGCCGCGTCGCTCGCGGTGGGGACCACGCGTGCGTTCGGTGGAATCGGCGAACAGATCTCGGACTGACTCATCGCGACCGGTCGCGAGAGCTCGGGCGCTCGGGGCCCTTCGGGACCGCGCGCCGCCGGATTCTCGGGCACGTCCGCGAGGCGCCCCTCGTGCCGCGCACGCTCCGTCTCGCGATACAGCCGCAGCAACGCGCGCTGCGCGGCAGTGCGATTGAGCGGGACCAAAGCCTTTTCGAGCTCGAACGCCAGCGTCGCGACGTTTCCGGCCGGGGCTCGGCTCGCGGCGCGCACCAGCGCGGGCCCGGGCGAAGACGCCACCTCGAGCAGGCGCGCGAGCACGTCTCTGAGCGCGCGCTCGGCATCGAGTGGCGTGCTCGCCTCGCGGGCTCGAGCGTGGAGCGCGCCGTGTTCGTCCAAAACCACCGTTTCGAGCGCCACGTGCCGCGGCAGCCGATCGAGCTCTTCACAGAGCAGGAGGACGAGATACCCGGCGCTCTCGCCGGCGAATGGAACGGCGCGCGCACGGGCCGCGCGCCAAACCTCGAGCAAAGTCACGCTCATCGCCGTCCCTCGGGCGGAAACCCGCGTCTCCCTCGCCGGCCGAGACGCCGCCATGGCTCGAAACGAGGCGAGTCGGTACGAGGACTCGGAGACATCGCGCGCCGGTCGCGAACGGAGCCCGTGGGGTCGCTCATCGGGAAACCACCGGGCAAGCGGAATTCATGCCGGTAGCTTAATCCATCGGCCCGGCGCTGCGTTTCGTGCGGCGTTTCGCGGTGCGCTGCGCACCGCGCGCCGCCCATAGCGGAGGCGAGGTATAGTGGCCCACAATGACCGTATGCCCGCGCTGCGGAACGCAAAATGCCCCGAGCACGCCGGTGTGCGGTCTCTGCGGTAACGCGCTCGAGCGACCCATCCCCAAAGCGACGCTCGTTGGCATCGCTCCCGGTACGGAAAACCGTGGGCCCGACGCGGTCCCGGGGCCCGCGAAGTCGACCTTGCTCGGCATCTCCCCGCCCACGCCGACCACACCGGTTCCCCGCGCGGACCCGGCCGGGCATGGAAAAACCATCCTCGGGCTCCCGCCACCACCAGGCGGCACACCGAAGCCGGACCGTCCCGCGACTGAAGACACCCCGAGGGATGACGCGCCCCCGCGCGCTCCCGCGACGCGAACGCTGCTCGGCGTCGCGCGGCCAGGCATCGCGCCCCTCGAGCCGCACGTTCCGAAGACCAAAGAGCCGATCGAAGAGCCGCCGCCCCCGGAGCCCGCGCTCGATCCGCCAGCGACGAGCGTCGCCGAAGCACCGCCGACGCTGCCCTCGCTCGCGCCCGAAGGACCGCGGCACCGGCCGCCCCAGAAGATCCCCGTGCTCGCGGCATTCGCGGTGACGCTCGCCGCCGCGTTGCTCGCCGCGGCCACGGTCGTGTTCTTGTTGCATCGCGGGACGGGTCCCATCGAGGGCCGAGCGGTGCTCGGTTCCGATGGGCACGAACGCCTGGAGCTTTCGTGCCGCGAGTGTCCCCCCGGCACGCGCGTGCGCGTGGCGGGGACCGAAGCGGAGCTCGAGAACGGAACCGCCGCGGTCCGCCTCGGCGCGCCCCTCGCCATCGGAGACAACCAGCTCGGGCTCGTCCTGTTTCGTCCGGACGAAACGTCGACACGCATCACCCTGAACGTTCCCGTGGAATACCGGGTGCGGGCGGTGACGGACGGCTTGCTCGCGCCCGAGCCGCACCTCGCGGTCGTCGTCGAGGCGCTCGCGGGGAGCCAGGTCGTCGTGGCCGGAAAGGCGCTCGCGCTCGACGCCCAAGGGAAAGCGCGCCACGTCCTCGACGTGAGCGAGGAGCTCACCGGCGCGGAACCGACGGTGCGCCGCCTGTCGCGGGAAGTCCCGTATGCGGTCACCCCTCCCGGGGGCTCGCCCGATACCGGCAGTGTCACGTTCCAGCTCGGCGTCGTCCCGCTCGTCGTGGACACTCCGGGCAGCGCGATCACCCTCGACGACGCCACGTTCGTGCTTTCGGGACGGACCCAGCCGAATGCGACGATCTCGGTCGGCAATCGGCGAATCCCGACGGACGGCGACGGGCGCTTCGCGCAAGTGATGAGCGTGTCGTCACCGGGCGAGACCACCATCGTGGTCCGCGCAACGGCTCCGGAGCACGCCCCGCGCCTCTTCCCCATCCGCGTGCGCCGCGTGCAGAGCCTCGAGGACGAAGCCCGGCAGGTCCGCGAGCGCGCGCTCACGTCGTACCGCGACGTCGCGACGGGTCTCGAGCAGCGCTCGGGCGCCGAGGTTGCTTTGGCGGGGAGCGTCGTCGAGCAGCGCCTTCAGGGCTACGCGAGCACGCTGCTCGTGGACGTGAAGAGCGGCTGTGCGAACCCGCCCTGCCTGCTCAGAGTGCTGCATGGCGCGCCGACTCGGTTCGAGTCCGGCGCTCCCATCTCCGTGTTCGGACGCGTCACGCGCGCTGTCGACGGCCCTCGCAGCGGGACCAAGGTCCCCGAGGTCGTCACCACCTTCGTGCTCGGGAACGTCCCGTGAGCGGCGCCCGCCCGAACGCCCTGCTCGCGTTCGGCGCGCTCGCGCTGGCGAGCGCTGCCTTCGCCGGCACCAGCGCCGCGACGTCGAGCGAAACGCGCGACCCCACCCTCCCCGCGCGCTTCGTCCTCGAGCCCGCGCTCGTCTCGTCGCGCGTTGTGGAGCGCGGCACGCTGCCGAAGAACCCGGTGGTCGCCTTTCGGCTGCGCATCGCCAGCGGCATTTCCCATCCGCCCCTCGGCACGCCCCAGGGCACCGTGCTCGTCGCTCACTCCGACCCGATCCTCGCCGAGTACGATGGACGGGGACGCCTGCTCTGGGCCGCGCGCCTCGGCGGAAGCGCCGCCGCGGTGAGCCCTGCCGTGCTCGCCGATGGGCGGCGCGTGGTGGTGACCGAGGGCGGCGAGCTGCTCGCGTTCGAGCGCGATGGGCGGCGCGTCCACGAGCAGCGCCTTCCACTCGGGGCGTTCGCTGCGACGCCGTCGCTGGCCGCGACGCCGGACGGCGGCCTCCTCCTCGCGGCCGGACTTCGCTTGGTGCGCCTCGACGCCGCGCTCGGGCTCATCTTCGAGACGCGCTTCGATCGCGAGCTCAAGGTCGCCCTCGGGGGGAGCGAGCCGCCGCTCGTCGTCGCGCGTGACGGCACCGTCTACGAGGTTTCGCCGGACGGGCGCGCGCGGATGCGTGCGCGCTTCGGCGCCGACGTCGACACCGCGGTCCGCCTCGATGCGCACCGTCTCCTCGCCGTGATTGGCGGTCGGCGCTTGGTGGAGCTCGACCTCACCACGGGCCGTGAAACGGTGCGATTCTCTGACGGCGACGTCCCGACGGCGCCCGTGCTGGCCGCGCTCACCAACGGCGATACCCGCCTGCTCCCGCGGCGCGACGCGCTCGTGGCCCACGATCCGCGCGGCGCCGAGCGCTTCCGAGCCGCTCTCGGCGCGGGCACCGCCGCGGGCGCCGGAAACGCGGGGGAAATCCTGCTCGATCGCGAGGGAAGCACCCTGGTCGTGCGCGGCTCGGCCGACGTCGTCAGCGTGGCCCCCGACGGGCTGGTGGCTCGCGTGGACGGCTCGGCCTGCCCCGACCCCTTGCGCCCCACCTTCCTCGCCCCCCGGAGCGCGGTGATCGCTTGCCGCTCCGGGATCCTCCTTCGCCTCGACCCGCGCCGCTGAGCGGCCGCGGGTGTTCCTGACGCGGCGCTTCTGACCCACGAACTCACGCCCCGGGCTGGCTCGAGGCCGCGGGCGCGCCCCGAGCGCGATCACGAGCACGCCCCCGGCCGAGCCCTGCGGGGCCCTGCCCTCCCCGACTTTGTAGGTCGAAAGCGAGGCCGACCCCGGATTTCTCGCTGTCGCTCGAGGGGAGGCTAGCCAGGGCTCTCGCGACGCCTATACTTAGGACGCATCGGCGCCCGCTGTGCGCCAAGCAAGAAAGGCTCCAACACTTCGATGATCACCATCACTACGCTCGCGGCCGAGAAGGTTCGCGAAATCTCCAAAGCGGAGGGACTCGAGGGTCAAGGGTTGCGCTTGCGAGTGATCGGTGGTGGCTGTGCCGGTTTTCAGTACGACCTCTATTTCGAGGACAAGCCCACCGATCTCGACGAGCGCTTCGAGTCCAATGGCGTCGAACTGTACGTTGACCCGCTGAGCTACCAGTACCTGGAAGGCACGGAGATCGACTACGTCGAGACCGCGCACGGCTCCGGCTTCAAGTTCGGCAATCCGAACGTGAGCGGCACCTGCGGCTGCGGCTCCTCGTTCAAGGCCTGATCGCGGCGCGCGCGGTGCGCGCCGCCCCATCGGCTTCGAGACAGCTCGAAAAGCCGTCGACGCAGAACCCGCGGTGAAAGAGCGGGCCGTGCGGCGCGGAGGTGCCGGGGACGATGCCGATGTTCCCCCAGCGTCGTTCGAAGAGGAGCGCCTCGTGGTGGCGGAGCGGCGCCGAGCGTTCGCCGATGTTCTCGAGCCCGCCACCCAGCCAGGTTCGCCAAACCGGGTGATCACAGCGCTCGAGCTCGGGGCAGTCCGCTGCTTGTTCGAACCACGCGAGGTCGTCGCGGCTGCCTCCGGTCGCGTGGGTCCCGCGTGCTGAGAGCGCGATGGGGTGATCGCCCTCGCGGCGCACGGCGTGCCAAGGCCTGAACACCCCAGGGTGGTCGTCTTCGTGGCGCGCGAAGTCGACACCGGTCGGCGCGCCGCTCGCGTCGAGACGCACGGTCAGGTGCTCCCAGTCGACGTCGTGGTCGAACAGGAGCGGACCGTCGTTGAACGGATAGAAGAACCAGTACTGGATGTTCGTTCCGCCGTCGGAACGCGGGTAAACGTGCGTGTACGCGACCCAGTCTTGGGGATTGGAGCTGCCGGAGCGCACGGGCTCCGGAATCCGGGGTTTGCCCGTGATCGCGAAGTCAGCCACGGCGGCCACCGCCGTGTCCTGGTCTCGGCGTTCGAAGACGTTGGCGCGCGCGAGCAGCCACGGGATGGAAGCCGGGCGATGCGCGTCGTCTCGATGCAAGAGGACGATCGGAGCGAAGCGCGCCGCGAGCTCGTCCTCGAGCGCGTCCGGGATCCCGTCGCCGTCAGCGTCGCCATCGCCGAGCGGAAGCGGCCCGGGCGCTCGGCTGATCTCGGGAGAACAGAAGCTGTGCGTGCAGGCGCCGCGCACGACGAACGCCGCGGCGACGACCGCAGCGACCCGTGCGAGCGAGCGCCGACGAAAGCCGCGGAGCGGCGCGACGACCCGCGATATCAAAGCTCGGCGATATTACGGGGTGAGCACGTGGTTCGTCGATGCCAAAGCCGCGCGTCATCGCGAGTTTGGTGCGACAGAGCCCTACGTACACTCGCGCTCACCGCGTCATCGCTCATTCGTACATGCGTTTTTCGGATATCGAGTTTGACGCCGCACCGCGACGTACTCTGGATTTACGGAGGAGCATCGGACCGTGGCGCGCGCCGACGCGGCACGCTCGGATCGCCCCTTTCTCGACGAACCGGGCGGCACGGTTCCGAGGGACGGAACGGCGCCCGCCCGAGCGCGGGGATCCCGCGGCGCCTCCCTTTGGACCCTCTGCTGGGAATCCGACCCCGGGGCGCCAATTCGGGCGGCCGGCTTGGGGAACGCCATGCTTGCCCGTCCCAATCGCTTTGCCGCTCGTCCGAATTTTTTCGACGGAGCAACTCGCGTCAGGCCCGAACCGTAGCCTCGAGCGATACGCCTACATCGTCCCAGCGGCGGGGGCTCCACCAAGAGCCCCTCACGGTCCGCCGAGCCCCTTGGACGCCCCAGACCAGGTTGACCCGCATGTCCCGACAGTCAGAGCCCGAGCTCGCGCGTTACATCGCGCGAGTCCATGCCTACCCTCGCCTCTCCCGCGAGGACGAGCTCGCGCTCGTGGAGCGCTGGGCCCTCCACCGTGACGAGGCGGCGCGCAAAGCCCTCGTCGAGTCACACCTCCGCTACGTGGTCGCCATCGCCCTCCGCTACCGCCGCTATGGCGTACCGGTCGCCGAGCTGATCGCCGAAGGCAACTTCGGCGTCCTGCATGCGCTCGACAAGTTCGAGCCGGGCCGTGGAACGCGCTTCGTCACGTACGCCGCCTACTGGATCCGCGCGTACGCGCTGAACCACATCATCCGTTCGTGGAGCCTCGTGGGCGTCGGCTCGGGCGCGCTCCGCTCCAAGATGTTCTTCAAGCTGCGACGCGAACGCGTTCGCATCACGAACCTGGTCGGCGAAGGCGAGCACGCCGACCAGCTGCTCGCCGAACGCTTGAACCTGCCCCAGGCGAAGGTGGCCTCGATGGTGCGGCGGCTCGACAGCCGCGACATCTCGCTCGACACCCGGCCGCATGCCGACTCGAACGCGTCTTTGGTCGACACGCTCGCCGCACCCGACTCGAACCAGGAAGAGCGGGTCGGGGCAGGCGAGCTCGACGAACACCTCCGCGACGTCGTCCGCGACGCGATTCAGGTGCTCGATCATCGCGAGCGCTACATCGTGGAAAAGCGGCTGATGGCGGACGGCGAGGACGAGCTCTCCCTCGCCGAGATCGGAAGACAGCTCGGGGTCTCCCGCGAGCGGGCTCGCCAGCTCGAAGCACGCGCCAAGCGCAAGCTGAGGACCCGAATCGCCGAGCTCTCACCCGTCGATCCGGCCTGGCTCACCGCGGCGTAGCGCGGTATCTTTGGCTGCCGCAGCCGCTCAGGCGATCGCTCGGCGCGCGAGCGCCGGGAGGAAAGTCCGGGCTCCACAGGGCAAGATGCCGGGTAACGCCCGGTGAGGGTGACCTCGAGGAAAGTGCCACAGAAAACGACAAACCGCCGGCGCGACGCTCGCGTCCCGCCGGTAAGGGTGAAACGGTGGAGTAAGAGCCCACCGCGCGGCCGGTAACGGTCGCGGCACGGCAAACCCCATCTGGAGCAAGGCCATGTAGAGGGGCGCTCGAGGGCTGCCCGCCCGAGCCCCTGGGTAGGCCGCACGAGGCGCGCGGCGACGCGCGTCCCAGAGGAATGACCGCCGTGCGCACGGGAGCGATCCCTTGCGCATTACAGAACCCGGCTTACGAGCGACTGCGACCGCGCCGGCGGGGCGACCCGACCGGCGCGTTTCTTTTCGCCCCTCACCGACTCGCGACCGCCCGCGGAGCAGCCCTATTGCCCCGCGAAGACGAAAGGCACCGTGATGGTCGTCGATCCGCCGGACGGCGGAAACTGCCAGCTCCGCACGCGGCCAGCGATGCAGCTCGAAAGACCAGGGTATCCCCGCGGATCGGGGCTCGTCGAGACGTTCCTGACGGTCCCGCTCGGCGCAATGTCGATGGTCACGTTCACGCGCGCGGACATGGGCGCGTCCTTGGAGCGCGTGTCGAGGGCGGGCTGCCAGCAACTCCGCTTCACGCTCCCCGTGTAGCGGGCAACCGTGGCTTGCACCTGGCTCGAGGTGAGCTCCGCGCCTCCCGTGGAGCCGGTCGAGGTGCCGCCGTCGACGCGCGGGCCCACGCTCGGGCTGAGGCCCGATCCCAGGCTGCGCAGGCCACCCGTGAGCTTGCTCTCCGGCGCCGCCGTTGGCGTGGGTGCCGGTCGGTTCGTGACCACCTGAGGCGCGCGCGTTTGCACACGAGCCTTGACCTCCGCGCCTCCTTCCGAAGCCTCCGTCACCTCGGGCTCCGCGGGCGCCGGAGGGGGCGGCGCGGGAAGGTCCGGCAGGGGCGGCTGCGCGGCAGGCTCGGCGACGCTCGCTGGAGCGACCGGAGCCGTCGCTCCACCCCCAAAAATCACGCGGCCCAGCGTCAGGCCGACAATCAAGGCGCCACCGCCCACGGCGACCCAAGCAACGACGGGTGAGCGGCGTCGCTGGGGGCTCCCCTCGAGGTCACTTCCGACTCCGGCAGCCGTCACGCGCTCCGGCACGAGCGGAGCCGCGCTCGTCGGAGACGCGGACGCTCCGACGGGAGAAACCAACGGAAGCGGAGCCATGGACGCCGAAGCCCGCTCGGGCGCGGGGATCGACGGAGCTGGAAGCGACGCCGGCGGTGGCGGCACCGACGGAAGCGGAGCCGAAAGCCGCTCGGGCGGGGGGATCGACGGAACCGGAAGCGACGCCGGCGGTGGCGGCACCGACGGGGCGGGCACTCCTGACGGAACGGGCGCGGCCGCCGCAGGTGCGGGCCTCGACCGCGGCGGCTCCGGATCCGCAGGCGGCGCGGACGTCGCTGGAGGACGCGAAGCCGACCCATCCGTGAAGGCGGGCGCGGGCGGCGCGGGCACCGCGCTCGGGCGGGGCGGCAGGCTCACGCGCCCCGACGCGGTTTCGGCACCGCTCGCTCTGACACTGCTCCGCGAGGGATCGAGGGATTTCGCGGGCGCCCGGTGGGCGGACGGCGGAGGCCCCACCGACGGCTTCGGGGCCGACTGGACGGCAGAAACCGGCAGCTGCGAGGGCCGAGCCGAAGGCGGGGTGGTCGGCGCCGAAGAAATGGCCGCGACCAGCTCGGGGAATGTCCGCAGCGGTCTCCAATCCGCGATCCCCTCGCGCCACGCGAGCGATTCGGGGGTGACGGAGCCCTGAGCCGCCTTCTCACGCAGCTCGCGAATCGACAGCGGGCCCACCGGCACTCCGTCGATTCCGACGAACCACTCCGCGCTCTCCGGACGGACCGCCGGGGGCGACGAAACGACCGCCTTCCGAGCCGCAGCCACGAGGGCGCTCGCCGCCGTTCCGGGTCGCAGGATCGCCGTCTCCTCTTCGTCGCCCGCATCCGGGGGCGCGGAGCTCGCTCGCCGCGCGATCGCTGCGGGTCGCGGTATCACGCTCGCGGCTCCGGTGCGGGCCGGGGCGGCGCGCGATGGCGGCGCTCGCTCCGAACGGGTCGCCGGCGGCGCCGAGCTGAGCGCCGGCTCCGCGGGCGGGACGTCGGAAGTGGAGACGACCGCGATGACCTCCGTTTCGGAAATCTGAATCACCGACGCGCACTTGCGACACCGCATCCGAACGGATCGCCCCGCCACCTTTTCGTCGGCGAGCTGATACTTCGCTGAGCAACTGGGGCAGAGAAACTTCATGTCGCGGATGCGCGAAGGAGCTGGCCGAGCCGCGAGAATAGCGCGAGCAAGCCCGATGCTCCCGACTTTTCGGCGCCGTGCCCGCACCCCGCAGCCCTCCGGCCGGGAAGCCCGCGGCAGCCCGTTCCATGCCACGGCGCGGCACGCCGAAACGACCGAGGAGGAACGCAGATTTCTGCGAAGCGCGGCTGTTTTCTCGCGCCGCTCAGCCTAGATTTCGGGCTGACTAGGAAGCCCGAAATCTAGGCTCAGGGAGTTGCCGCGCCCTCCAGCTCGGTGAGCGTGGTCCGCGCCCACTCCGCGTACTCGCCAGCCAGAATCGCCGCCCGCGCACGCGCTACGAGTGACCCGTAGAACCACAGGTTGTGCGCGCTGAGCAGGGAGTGCACCAAGAGCTCCTTCGCGAGGTAAAGGTGCCTGAGGTAGCTCCGCGAGTACCCGGCCGTGCACGTCGAACAGCCGCACTCTTCGCTCAGGGGACGCGGATCGTTTCGATATTGGGCGTTCTTGATGACGAGCTTGCCGTTTCCCACGAACGCCTGCCCGTTGCGCGCATTGCGGGTCGGCAGCACGCAGTCGAAGAGATCGATGCCCCAGCCGATCGCGCGGACGATGTCGGCTGGCGTGCCGACCCCCATGAGATAGCGCGGGCGCTTGGGATCCAGCGCGTCCGCGACCTCGGCGAGCGTGCGGTACATCTGCTCGATCGGCTCCCCGACGCTGAATCCACCGAGCGCGAGGCCGTCGAAAGGCAGCTTGCCGAGCGTCTCCGCATGGGACAGACGAAGCTCCACGTCCGTCCCCCCCTGGACGATGCCGAACAGCGCCTGGCGCGGTGATTTCGCGGCGAGGCAACGCTCTCCCCAGCGCGTCGTCAGCGCCACCGCGCGCTCGAGCGCGGCCCGCTCCGAGCCGCCCGGCGGGCACACGTCGAGCTGCATGGCGATGTCCGAACCGAGCAGCCCCTGGATGCGCATCGCTTCCTCCGGCGTGAGGCGCAGAGCGCGGCCGTCGAGGTGCGAGCGGAACTCGAACCCGTCTTCGTCGAGGCGCCGGCGCTCCGCGAGCGAGAACGCCTGAAAGCCGCCCGAGTCCGTGGTGATGGAGTGTGGCCAACGCGAGAACGCGTGCAGGCCTCCCTGCTCGGCGATGAGCTCCGGCCCGGGGCGCACCCAGAGGTGATACGTGTTCATGATCACGAGGCGCGCTCCGGTGCGCGTCACGTCCTCGGCCGAGAGCGCCTTCACGCTCGCCTGCGTTCCCACGGGCTGGAACGCGGGCGTCGGCACCTCGCCGTGCGCCGTATGCAAACACCCCGCCCGCGCCGTTCCCGAGCGGCCCATCACCTCGAACCGGATCACGCCTGCCTCCGCGGAAGCCACATGGCATCGCCATAGGACAGAAAGCGATACCCGACCCGCAACGCCTCCTCGTACGCGCGCATCGTCGGCTCGTATCCGGCGAACGCCGCCACGAGCGCGAGCAAGGTGCTCCGGGGTTGGTGGAAGTTCGTGAGCAGCGCGTCGACGACCCGGAAGCGGTAGCCGGGCTGGATGAGCAGCCGCGTTTCCCCGGAGAAGGCGCGCACACACCCGGGCGCGTCGGGATCCGCCGCGCTCTCGAGGGCCCGCACGACCGTCGTCCCGATCGCGATCACGGGAGCCTCCCGCGCGCGGGCTCGGGCGACCGCCTGGGCGAGCGCCTCGGGGATTTCGAACGCCTCGGCGTGCATGTCGTGATCGTCGAGGTCCAGGGCGCTGACCGGACGAAAGGTGCCGAGCCCCACGCGCAGCTCCAGCCGCCCGAGTTCGATCCCCCGCGACGCGAGCCGCTCGAGCAACCTCTGACTCAAGTGCAGCCCCGCCGTCGGCGCCGCGACCGACCCCGTGCGCTCCGCGTACACGGTTTGATAGCGCTCGACGTCCTCGGGCTCGTCGCGGCGACCCAGGTACGGGGGAAGCGGAACGTGCCCGCGCTCTTCGAGCACGGCTTCGACCGTCGACGGCGCGCGCACCTCGAGCTCGAGCACGCCGTCGGCCGTGCGCGCCACCACTTCGACGGCGAGCCCCGCCGCATCGATTTGCGTGCCCGGCGTGAGCGGCCTGTTCGCGCGGCCGAGCGCTCGCCAGCGCTCGACACCCTGCCTTACGGGCACGTGCGGCACGGGCTCGAGAAACAGGAGCTCGACGCGCCCTCCCCCCGGCTGGCGTTCCCCGAAGAGGCGCGCGCGCCGAACGCGGGTCGCATTCACCACGACCAGCGCTCGCTCGGGCAGGAGCTCCGGTAAATCCGTGATCTTCCAGTGCTCGAGGCGCGGACCGTCCAGCACGAGCATCCGCGCGCCGTCCCGCGCAGCCGGCGGCCGCACGGCGATGCACTCCTCTGGCAGCGCGTAGTCGAACAGCTCCGTCTTCATCCCAGCGGCAATGCAGCGCGGAGCCTTCAGGAAATCCCGAGGCGCGTCATCTTTCGCCAGAGCGTCGTCGGGCTGATGTCGAGCTCCTCGGCGGCCCGTTCGCGGCTTCCGCCGTGCGCGCGCAGCGCGGCCTCCACCGCGGCGCGCTCTGCCTCGTCCACGATGTTGGCGAGCGTGCGCCCGGGCCGTGGCGGGCGCGGAAGAATGTCGTCGGTTTGGATGATGCCGTTCGTGCTGAGCGCGACGGATTGCTCCACCATGTTCTCGAGCTCGCGCACGTTGCCGGGGAACTCGTAGGTGAGCAGGTGGTCCATCACGCCTTCGCCGAGGCGCGCCCGGGCGTTCATCTTCCGGTTGTACTTGGCGAGGAAGTGCTCGACGAGCAGCGGGATGTCTTCCTTGCGCTCTCGGAGCGGCGGGAGGCGAAAGCGAGCGACGTTGAGGCGGTAGTACAGATCCTTGCGGAAGCGGCGCTCCTCGACGGCGTGCGCGAGGTCCACGTTCGTCGCCGCGATGATGCGGATGTCGACCTTGACGGGTCGGTTCTCGCCGATGTGACGGATCTCGCCTTCTTGGATCGCGCGCAGCAGCTTGGCCTGGAATGCAGGCGTCGTTTCGGCGATTTCGTCGAAAAAGAACGTCCCGCCGTCCGCCTCTTCGAAGAGGCCCTTGCGCGCGGTCACGGCTCCGGTGAACGCGCCGCGCGCATGCCCGAACAGCTCGCTCTCGAGCAGGGTCTCGCTGATCGCGGCGCAGTTGACCGTCACGAACGGCCGCTGGGCGCGGCGGCTGTTGGCGTGCACCGCGCGCGCGACGAGCTCCTTGCCGGTTCCGCTCTCGCCCGTGATCAGCACCGTCGCGTCGGTGGGCGCGATCTTGATCACCCGCGTCAACACGTCGCGGATCGCCTGCGAGCGGCCGACCACGTTCTCGAGGTGGTACCGCTCCTTGAACTCCTGCGCGAAGAGCTGCACTTGGCCGTTCAAGCGGCGGCTCTCGAGCGCGCGCGAGACCTTGAGCGCGAGCTCCTGCTCCGTGAACGGCTTCTGGATGTAGTCGAACGCGCCCATGCGCATGGCCTCCACCGCGCTCTCGATGGTGCCGTACGCGGTCATCACGATGACCTCGGTCATGGGCTGCGCTTCCTTGATCGCGCGGAGCACCTCGATCCCGTCGCACTCGCCCATGCGCAAATCGGTGATGACGATGTCGTAGGCGCCGGTGGCGCCGCTCTCGCGTCCCTCCTTGCCGTTCGGGGCCTCGTCCACCTCGTGACCCGCACCGCGGAGCATGAGCGCGAGTGTGGTCCGCATGTTGCGCTGATCGTCGATGACGAGGATCCTACCCATGGTTGCAACGCCCCGGTCGCAGTCCGGGAGAGGCGTCCATATAGTACCCCCTGCTGCGATTGCACCGCCCTCCGCCGAGAAATGCGGCTCGGCGGTGACCCGCGCTCGTCCCTCCGCCGCTGGACGGCGCCGGTCTCCTACCGCCGATACAAGAGGAAAACGAGCAGCGCGATGGTGAGGCCAGCGATCCCAATCGCGTAGCCCAGGGCGGGGTTCGGTCCCCTCCCCCGTCCGATCTCCGCCGCGGAAGGTCGAGAAAGCAGGTCGACCGGCGTGACGCGCGGCGCGACGAGGGCCTCGGAGACGACCGGGCCCGATGGACGCGACGCCGGCGGGCGGCCGAGGACCCCTCGACTCCGCTGTTGCTCGAGGCCGGTAGGCGTGAAGGCGGGGTCCGCGGAGAGCAGCTCGACGCTGGCCGTGGTGCCGCCGAGCGCGTGGAGCGCGGCGCGCACGGCACGACGCCGCTGCTCGATGCGATCGCCCACGACGCGCTTGAGCAGGCCCGCGATCCCACTCGCCGGCACCACGATGCGGTGCAGCTTCAGGTACCCGCGGAGCTCCGCCTCCATTTCCGCGGCGCTCGCATAGCGGAGGTTCGCGTCTCGTTCGAGCGCGCGCATCACGATGCGCTCGAGCTCGGGCGGGTACTTCGGATCGATCGTGCTCGGCCTCGGAATTTGCGCGCCGAGCACGAGCTCGAGGGTCTTCAAGTCCGTCTCCCCGCGAAACAGGCGACGCCCCGTGGTGACCTCGAACAACACGATGCCGAGAGAGAAGATGTCGCTCCGGCGATCGACGGGCCGCCCTCGAGCCTGCTCGGGCGACATGTAGCCGAACTTGCCTTTGAGCTGCCCGGCGCGCGTCGCCTCGGAGGCCCGCCCCACCGCCTTGGCAACGCCGAAATCGACGAGCTTCACGACGCCGTTGGTGCCGATCAGGATGTTGTGCGGAGACACGTCACGATGAACGACGCCGCGCAGGCTCCCGTCCGGATCCCGGACCTCGTGCGCGGCGTGGAGTCCCGCGGCGACGTCCGCGATGATCCGCACCGCCATCTCGGGTGGGATGGCCCCGCGCCTGCCCGCCTCGGCGATCACGGTGTGCAGACTCTCGCCTTCCACCCACTCCATCGACATCCACATGACGCCGCGCTCGTCGCCGACGTCGTACACCTCGACGACGTTCGGGTGGCGGATGCTGCGCACGAGCTGCACCTCGTCCACGAACATCTTCACGAACTCGGGATCATCGGCGAGCTCGAGGAGCATCGCCTTGATCGCGACGAGGCGATCGTCCTTCGCGTCCGGCGAGCGACGACGCGCCACCCAGACGGTGGCCATCCCGCCGCGGCCGATCCGAAGCACGAGCTCGTGATTGCCGAGCCGCGAACCCTGACGGAGGTCCTCGGTCATGCCGAGGACCCGTAATCCCGCCTCGCCGCGCGCGAAATCTCGGGTGTTGCGGGCGTGGAATCCGCTCGCGCCGGCCTTGGGACCGATGCGCCGGCGCTCCGTCGGTTCGCGCCCCGCGGCCGGGGAACGAGTGCTAAATCGGCCCGGGCGCGGGCGGTGGTTGCCCGTGGCCGCACACCAGGCGGCAGGAGCGAACGCGACATGAAAACGCTATCGGAGCAGTTCCAAGATCCGGCCCGGCGCAAAGCACTCGTCGACGATGCCCTCACGGTGCTCGACCAAGAAGTGCAGGACAAAAGCGGGCTCACGGGAATGGCCATCAAAGGCGGCTACAAATTGGTACAGGGCTTTCGCCCGGGATTCGTGCGCCAGGTGGTCGAGTCGTTGCTGGATGATTTCCTGGTCGCGCTCAATCCCGTTTATGCCGAAGCCGTCGAGAAGAAGCGACCGGCGGATGCGTACCTCGTGGAAAAACGCGACCAGGTCGCCGACGCCTTGCTCTCGGTCACCGACCGCAGGGCCGAAGGCGCTCAGAGCGGTGCCATTCAGGCCGCCTACCAAAAGCTGCGCCCCATCGCGAAAAAGCAGGTCGAAGCAGCGGCGCCGCGTTTGGGCTCCCTCCTCCAGCGGCACGCGGAACCCACGGCCTGAAACCGTGGCGAAACCCTGCTTTTCCCCTTTTCCTATCGGTTTACTTGACAATGTGAAGGCCAGGGCGACAATTGTGCCCTCGATGCCACTATGACCTCCCCAGCTCTCGTGCCCCCTCTCCCTTCCGAACAGACCGTCATCCCGAGCGCGGTGGTTCGTTTCGCCGGCGACTCGGGTGACGGTATGCAGGTCACGGGCGATCAATTCACGCTCGCCGCGGCCCTCGCGAAAAACGATCTCGCAACGTTCCCCGATTTCCCTGCCGAGATCCGCGCTCCGGCAGGGACGACGTACGGAGTCTCCGGGTTTCAGATCCATTTCGCGTCGGACAACGTCTACACGCCCGGGGACGCTCCGGACGTGCTCGTCGCGATGAACCCGGCCGCGCTCAAGACCAACTTGCGCGATCTCAAGCGGGGCGGACTGCTCATCGTGAACAGTGGCGCGTTCAGCGCGGCGAACCTGAAGAAGGCGGGCTATGAGACCAACCCGCTCGAGGACGGCTCGCTCGAGAACTACTCGCTGCTCTCCATCGACATCACGAAGAACACCCAGGCCGCGGTCAAGGAGAGCGGGCTTTCGAACAAGGAAGCCAACCGCTGCAAGAACTTCTGGACCCTCGGTCTGATGTTCTGGATCTACGGGCGCCCGCTCGAGCCAACGCTGAAGTGGATCGAGCAAAAGTACGGCAAGCGCGCCGAGCTCGTGCAGGCGAACGCGGCGGCGCTCAAGGCGGGGCACGCGTACGGGGAGACCGCGGAGATTTTCCAGCGGAAGCGCTACGAGGTGCCGCCCGCGCCGGTCGAGCCCGGAGTGTACCGCAACATCAGCGGGAACACGGCGACAGCGCTCGGGCTCGTGGCCGCGAGCCAGCTCGCCGGGCGCGAGCTCGTCCTCGGTGCGTACCCGATCACGCCGGCGAGCGACGTGCTCCACGAGCTCAGCAAGTACAAGCACCTCGGGATCACGACCATCCAGGCGGAGGACGAGATCGCGGCGGTGTGCGCGGCGATTGGCGCCTCGTACGCGGGCAGCCTCGGCGTGACCAGCACGAGCGGGCCGGGCATGGCGCTCAAGACCGAGGCGATCGGCTTGGCCGTCGCGGTCGAGCTGCCGCTCGTCGTGATCGACATCCAGCGTGGCGGCCCCAGCACGGGGCTTCCCACGAAGACGGAGCAAGCCGACCTGCTCCAGGCGGTTTACGGGCGCAACAGCGAGGCCCCGCTCTGCGTCATCGCAGCAGCGACGCCCGGAGATTGCTTCTACATGGCCATCGAGGCCGTGCGGCTCGCGGTCAAGTCCATGACACCGGTGATCCTCCTGACCGACGGCTATCTCGCGAACGGCGCGGAGCCCTGGAAGATCCCGAGCCTCTCGGATCTGCCGAAGATCGACGTGCGTTTCCGCACCGATCCCACGGGCTTTCACCCCTTCCTGCGCGACGAGACGACCCTCGCGCGCCCCTGGGCGATCCCGGGGACGCCGGGGCTCGTGCACCGGATCGGCGGGCTCGAGAAGGACTACGACTCGGGCCACATCTCGTACGCTCCGGACAATCACGAGCGCATGTGCCGCGCGCGCGCCGAGAAGGTCGCGCGGATCGCCAACGACATTCCCGAGCAGACGATCGAGGTCGGCTCGGATCGGGGCAAGCTCCTCGTGCTCGGCTGGGGCTCGACCTACGGCTCGATCCGCGAGGCCGTCCAGCGCTGCCGCGCGCGCGGGCTCGACGTCTCCCACGCGCACGTCCGCTACATCAACCCCTTCCCCCGCAACCTGGGTGAGCTCCTCAAGCGCTTCGATCGCGTGTTGATCCCGGAGCTCAACCTGGGCCAGCTCGTCAAGCTGGTCCGAAACGAGTACCTCGTTCCCGCCGTGAGCCTGCCGAAGGTCCAAGGCAAGCCTTTCAAGATCGAAGAGCTCGAAGACGCCATCCGGCGGCTGCTCGAGAGCTGAGAGGAGCACGAAGATGTCGAGCCTCATCGAGCCCGCCAAGCTGACCAAGAAAGACTTCGAAACCGACCAGGACGTCCGCTGGTGCCCCGGCTGCGGCGACTACTCGATTCTCGCCAACGTGCAGCGGGTCATGCCGGAGCTCGGCATTCCGCCCGAGCGCATCGTCTGGGTGAGCGGCATCGGCTGCAGCAGCCGGTTCCCTTATTACATGAACACGTACGGGTTCCACACCATCCACGGCCGAGCGCCCGCGTTCGCGATGGGCATCAAGGTCGCGAACCCGGAGCTCTCGGTGTGGATCGCGACCGGCGACGGCGATGGCCTGAGCATCGGCGGCAACCAGCTCATGCACTGCCTGCGCCGTAACCTCGACGTGAAGCTCCTGCTCTTCAACAACCGCATCTACGGCCTCACCAAGGGCCAGTACTCGCCCACGAGCGAGGTCGGGAAGGTCACGAAGAGCACGCCGTTCGGCTCCGCGGATCAGCCGCTCGATCCGGCGAGCTTCGGGCTCGGCTCGAACGCGACGTTCGTGGCGCGTTCGATCGACACCGAGGCGGCGCATCTCTCGGACGTGCTGCGGCGCGCGGCTCGTCACTCCGGAGCCGCGTTCACGGAGATCTATCAGAACTGCAACGTGTTCAACGACGGCGCCTTCGACTCGTTCACGGATCGTGCGGTGAAGGCCGAACGCCAGCTCCGGGTCGAGCACGGAAAGCCGCTCGTGTTCGGCGAGAAGCGGGACAAGGGGCTCCGGCTCAATCCGAAGACCTTCTCCCTCGAGGTGGTTCCGGTCGGCGAGGACGGCGTGCCCGAGAGCGAGGTGCTGGTCCACGACGAGACGAATCAGACGCTCGCGTACATGCTGGCCCGCATGCCCTACCCCGAGTACCCGGTCGCTCTCGGTGTCCTCTACGCCGTGAACCGGCCCACCTACGACGGCGTCCTCCGCACCCAGAAGGCCCAGGCCCAGGGCCGCGCCGGCGCGGCCGACCTCGCCCGGCTCCTCCGAGGGGGCGCTGCCTGGGAAATTTAGACGGCATCCGGCGTTCGCCTCCGAAATGGGTGGTAGAGACCTCCGCCTGCTCGTTCTGGCAGGCGGGGGCCCCCGCCCGGTGACGGAGACAATCGCCACGAAAGCTGCTAGAGAGCCGCGCACCATGGGAACCCCGCAAGACCCCCGGACACGCCGTCGTCAACGCCTGCGCCGCGCGCGCAAGAATCTCGAATGGGAGATGAAACGCGCGCAGGAGAACGCCGAGGCCAAGAAGCCCAAGGCGCCCGCCAAGACCGCAACCTGAACGCCCCACCCGTGGCGGGCAGGGCGCGGCGCGCCGAACGATATCGCTCACGCGAGAGCGCGCGGCTCGACAGGGCCGTGAAGCGTGGTCAAATTGGGGGAGCGTTTCATGGCCACGGAACGGCCCAAACAAGACCCCGAACGTGAGGGGGACCTCGCCCTCGACGAACGACCCAAGGTCGAGCGACCTCGCCGGTACCTCGTCGTCTTGCACAACGACGACTACACGACGATGGAATTCGTCGTGCACGTGCTGATGAAGTTCTTCCACCTCGGGGAGACCGAGGCGACGAGGATCATGCTGCACGTCCACCATCGAGGCTACGGAGTCGTCGGGGCCTATCCCCGCGATGTGGCGGAAACCAAAGCGGCTCAGGTGATGGGGTACGCGAAGGAGCACGGGCATCCGCTCAAGTGCACGGCGGAGCCGGAAGGGTTCGGCGAGCAGTGAAGGTCAGTCCCGAAGTCGAGATCGCCTGCAATCT
>Ga0079224_100000742_pt1 | contig 34193 bp, 29 predicted proteins | sample Stecom2015_FD_80414 | JGI IMG/M metagenome (GOLD analysis project Ga0079224, IMG submission 80414) | Agricultural soil microbial communities from Utah to study Nitrogen management - Steer compost 2015 | ecosystem: Environmental > Terrestrial > Soil > Agricultural land | place: USA: Utah... | reverse complement strand
CGGCCGGTGTTCACGCCCACCTCGCCGCCGGTCTTCTGGAGGTACTCGCCCCACTTGTCCTCGAGCTCGGTGGGGAACGGTCCGGCGCCCACGCGGGTGGTGTACGCCTTGACGATCCCGATCACCCGGTCGATGCGGGTGGGGCCCACGCCGGTGCCCGTCACGGCGCCGCCCGCGGTGGGGTTGGAGCTGGTGACGAAGGGGTAGGTGCCGTGGTCGACGTCGAGGAAGGTGGCCTGGCCGCCCTCCATCAGCACGACCTCGCCGCGGTCCAGCGCATCGCCCAGCAGCAGCGTGGTGTCCACGACCATGGGGCGCAGGCGCTCCGCGTAGGAGAGCAGGCCCTCGACGATCTCGTCGACCTCGACGGCGCGGCGGTTGTAGAGCTTGACCAGCAGCTCGTTCTTCTGACGCAGCGCGCCCTCGACCTTCTGGCGCAGGATCGAGGCGTCGTAGAGATCCTGCACACGGATGCCGAGACGGCCCACCTTGTCGATGTAGGCGGGGCCGATGCCGCGCCCGGTGGTGCCGATCGCGCGCTTGCCGAGGAAGCGCTCGGTGACCTTGTCGAGGGTCTGGTGATAGGGCGCGACGATGTGGGCGTTGGCGCTGATGCGCAGACGGGTGGTGTCCACGCCGCGCGACTCGAGCATCCCGATCTCCTCGAACAGCGCCTCGAGGTTCACCACGACGCCGTTGCCGATCACGGGGGTGACCTGCGGGGAGAGAATTCCGGCGGGAAGGAGCTTGAGCTCGAACTTCTCGCCGTCGACGACCACGGTGTGGCCGGCGTTGTTGCCTCCGTTGGGCTTGACGACGTAGTCGACGCGCTCTCCGAGCAGGTCGGTGGCCTTGCCCTTCCCCTCGTCGCCCCACTGGGCTCCGACGATCACGACGGCGGGCATGGCGACTCCTGGGACGAGGGTGCGGGGTGCGGTCGGACGACCGCGAGGATCCTACCAAGCACCGCCCGGGTGCCCGCTCGTCGGGTGACGACCCGCACCGCTCCCGCCGGCTCGATGCGCGGCGGCCCGGGCAGCCGACGGGGCGGACCGCCCGGGCAGTCGGGCGGTGCCGCCCGTGCGGCTCAGTCGAGCAGGCTCGGGTCCGCCTCGCGCAGGAAGTCGGTGATGCGGTCGGCCTCGGGCTGGTCGCCGAGACGGCGGGAGACCTCTCCCAGCAGCGCCAGCGCCCGCAGCACGCCGCGGTTGGGGGCGTGGGAGGCGGGGATCGGGCCCTGGCCGCGCCAGCCGTTGCGGCGCAGCGCGTCGAGGCCCCGGTGGTAGCCGGTGCGGGCGCAGGCGTAGGCGGTGATCTCGTCGCCGTCGCTCAGCGCGTCCTCGGCGAGGGTGGCCCAGGCCAGAGGGGAGTCCAGATGCCGGGCAACGACCTCGCGCGGCTCGCCCTCGACGAGCTCCTCGGCGACCTGGACGTCGACGAAGTCGTCGGGGAGTCGGGTCTCCGGGATGCCCAGGAGATTCCCGCTGGTGAGGTTATCGGTACGATCAGCCATGCAAGCATCGTAGGCGCAGCCGCCCGATGACCACAGAACAGAGTGAATCGCCCATGTCACACACGCAGGACGGCTCCGAGCTGCTCACCGGGCCCGGAGCCGGTGGGTTGCTCCGCTCGGCCGTCGGCAACTCGGGCGGGGTGCTGCACAGCTGGCAGCTCGACCACGTCGACCACCGCCCCGGCCGCAGCACCAAGGCCCTGTACCGCACCCAGGTCTCCTGGCCCGAGCTGGACGGCCCCCAGGCCCCGGCCCGGGAGGAGCTGTTCGGCGCGAGCGCCCATATCGGGGAGCGCGAGAAGAACCTCTACGTCGCCGAGCAGACCCTGGTGATGACCGACGGGGACATCAACGTCCGTGTGTGGCGCTACCCCCATGATCCGTGGCTGCCGATGCTCCCGCAGGTCTGCTATCCCGACATCGTCGGCCGCACCCTGCATGACCTGGGCGTCTCCCTCGGTCCGGACCCGTCCGAGCCGATCGCGATCGACGTCGTCTCCTACCGTCCCGGCCGGCGCGCCGTGCTGCGCGCCTCCCAGGGCGCCGCGGCCGTGTATCTCAAGGTCATGCAGCCGCACCGCAGCGGCGAGATCGTGGAGCGCCATCAGCGCCTGCTCTCCGCCGGGGTGCCGGTGCCCGAGGTCATCGCGCACCATCAGGGCCTCGTCGTGCTCGCGGAGCTGCCGGGCCGGCCGCTCGCCCGCGCGGTGATCGACGAGGGCGTGGACTCCTGCCGCGCCGAGGACCTGGTCGCGCTGCTGGACCGCCTGCCCGCCTCCATGTACGGCCTGTCGCTGCGGCCGCCGTGGACCGACTCGGTCGAGTTCTACGCGGGGATCGTCGCCTCCGCCGTGCCCGCTCTCGGGCCGCGCCTGGACGCTCTGGTGCGGGAGATCCGCGAGGGCCTGGCCGCGATCGAGCAGCGGATCGACATGCGACCGCACGACGTCGTCCACGGCGACTTCTACGAGGCGCAGGTGTTCGTCCAGGACGGCAGGGTCGTGGGCCTGCTCGACATCGACACCGTCGGCCCGGGTCGCCGCGCCGACGACCTCGCCTGCCTGCTCGCCCACCTGAGCGTCCTGGCCGACTACGGCAACGCCGGGCGCATCGACCGCGGCATGCAGCAGCGGGTCGAGGACGCGATCCGCACCTGGCACGAGACCTTCCAGGAGCGGGTCGATCCGGTGGAGCTCGCGCTGCGCTCCGCAGGGGTCGTGCTCTCGCTCGCGACCGGGCCGCACCGTCAGCAGGAGGCGGCCTGGGAAGCCGCGACCGAGGCGATCGTGCGCGTGGCCGAGGAGTGGGTCGCCGCGGCACGGCACGCAGAGCGGCAGCGGATCGACCGGGCCGCGGCGGCGCAGTCCGCGACGCCCGGCCCCGGCCAGCCCGCCGCGCAGCAGGCTGGTCCGGCCGCGGGGGCGCAGCACGCCGCGCAGTCCCATCCGACGCAGGGGCCGACGGGCGTGCGGCAGGCCCCCGCCCAGGGCGTGCACGTGCCGAGCGGTCCCGGGATCGCTCCCCCGTCGGGCTCCTCGGCGGTGCAGCAGTCCGCTCCGCCGCAGCGCTCGGCGCCCTCGCAGTCGGCGCCCCACCAGTCGGCCCAGCACGTTTCGGCCCCGCACCCGTCGGCCCCGCAGCACTCGGCCCCGCAGCACTCGGCACAGCAGCACTCGGCGCCGGCGCACCACTCGGCACCAGCTCAGCAGTCGGCACCCCCGCAGCAGTCGGCACCGGCTCAGCAGTCGGCGCCCCCGCAGCAGTCGGCCGCGCCGCAGTACGTCGCCCCGCCGCAGCAGCACGGCGCCCCTGACCGCTCCGCGCCGCCGCAGCAGTTCGCCGCACCGGTCCAGCAGTCGGAACCGACGCAGCCGGTTCCCGCTCAGGCGGCGCCGCAGCAGTCCGCTCCCCCGCAGGCTCCGTCGCAGCCGTCCGCTCCCCCGACGGACCGCCCGTCCGAGCCGGTCGACCAGCACCCCGAGGACGACTCCCCCACCCAGGAGCGGAGGATCTCCTCGATCCCTCCCCGCTGACCCCGCGCCGACGGAGCCCGCACCTGTGCCACGATCGAGGGCATGCGTGCAGTGCTCCAGAGAGTCGACGGTGCCCGGGTCGAGGTCGAGGGCGAGGTGGTCGGAGAGATCACCGGCGAGGGCCTCGTCGCGCTCGTCGGCGTCACCCATGAGGACGGCCCCGAGCAGGTCGCCACGATCGCCCGGAAGATCGCCGAGCTGCGGATCCTGGACGGCGAGCGCTCGGTCCAGGACACGGGCGCGCAGGTGCTCGTGATCTCGCAGTTCACCCTCTACGCCGACGTGCGCAAGGGGCGCCGTCCGTCCTGGAACGGCGCCGCCCCGGCCCCGGTCGCCGAGCCGCTCGTGCAGCAGGTGGTCGACGCGCTGCGTGAGCGCGGGATCACGGTCGCGACGGGCCGCTTCGGCGCCCACATGCGGGTGGGGCTGACGAACGACGGGCCGGTGACGATCCTGCTCGAGGCCTGAGCACCCGGAGCCTCGGCTGGAGGATCAGCCGCGCAGCATCCGGTGGAGCTCGGGGACCGTCGCGGCGTAGGGCAGGTCGGCGGCGCGCTCGGCGTCCCCGCCGTAGCCCCAGCCCACCAGCACCGCGTCGAGGCCGTGCACGGCGGCACCTTCCGCGTCGTGCAGCCGGTCCCCCACCATCACGGCCCCGTCGGCCGCGGAGACGCCGAGCCGCTCGAGGACGCTGGCGATCACCTGCGCCTTGTGGGTGCGGCCCGCGGCGAGATCGGTGCCGCCGATCAGGTCGAGGTCCGCGGTGAGGCCCTGGTGCTCCAGCACCCTGCGCGCGGTGGTCTCGGGCTTGTTGGTCGCGATCGCGACGGTGCGGCCGTCGGCCCGCAGCCCGGAGATGAGGTCCGCCATCCCGGCGTAGGGGACGCTGAACGTGTATCCCTCGGCGAGGTAGTGGTCGGTGTAGGCCAGGCGCAGCGCCTCGGCCCGCTCGGCGTCCAGCCCCAGCTCGGAGCGGAAGGAGTCCACCAGCGGCGGCCCGATGAAGGACTGCAGGCGCTCCGCACCGGGATGCTCCTCGCCGCAGGCGGCGAAGGCGTGCTCGAGGGCGGCGAGGATGCCGGGCGCCGACTCGACGACGGTGCCGTCCAGGTCCAGCAGCACGACGGGCACGGAGGTGAGATCACGGGAGGTCACTGCGGTCATGGCCCGACCATATCCAGGAGGCCGGTCATGGGCCTCGATGGCCCGAGGCGCGGGCACCGGGCCGATGGCGAGCCGCGGCCCGGCCGGCACCCGCGACCCGGCCGGCACCCGCGCCGCCGAGCGCCCGTCGGCCGCGTCGGGATTCGACCCCGCCCGTGGCCACCGATGGCCACCGAATGCACGGCCGGCCTCGGCCCGCGTAGGCTGGGCCCATGACCTACACACTCGTGCTGCTCCGCCACGGCGAGAGCGACTGGAACGCGAAGAACCTGTTCACCGGCTGGGTGGACGTCCCCCTCACCGAGAAGGGACGCCAGGAGGCCACGGAGGGCGGCGACCTCATGAAGGAGGCCGGCATCCTCCCCGATGTCGTGCACACCTCGCTGCAGCGCCGCGCCATCATGACCGCGAACCTCTCCCTGGATGCGGCCGACCGCCACTGGATCCCCGTCAAGCGCGACTGGCGCCTGAACGAGCGCCACTACGGCGCGCTGCAGGGCATGAACAAGTCGGAGATCCGCGAGAAGTACGGCGAGGAGAAGTTCATGGCCTGGCGCCGCTCCTACGACACGCCGCCGCCCGAGATCGAGTTCGGCACCGAGTTCTCCCAGGACCAGGACCCGCAGTACGCCGACCTCGGCGATCAGCTGCCGAAGTCCGAGTGCCTCAAGGACGTCGTCGAGCGCTTCCTCCCCTACTGGGAGGAGGGCATCAAGCCCGATCTCGTCGAGGGGAAGACGGTGCTGATCGCCGCCCACGGCAACTCGCTGCGCGCGCTGGTGAAGTACCTCGACGGCATCTCCGACGAGGAGATCTCCGGCCTGAACATCCCCACCGGCCAGCCGCTGGTCTACGAGCTCGACGAGGACTTCCAGCCCGTCGAGAAGGGCGGCCGGTACCTCGACCCGGTCGCCGCGAAGGCCGCCGCCGAGGCCGTCGCCAACCAGGGCAAGAAGTGATCTGACCTCGCCCCGCGAGAACGGCGCCCCTCACCTCCGGGTGAGGGGCGCCGTTCTGCTCCCGGTCATGGTCGACCGGCTCGAGCCAAGCCGCTGACCTGGAGCTTCCTTCCGGCACGGTCTGTCAATGGGCAGTTCTCCCCTTCCCTCGCACCATCCGCCGTGCATAGCGTCGAGGCGCCGGGGCCTCCGGCAGCAGTGCACCCGATGCCAAGGACGAGGTACTCCTCATGACGACCATCGCAGCCGACCGCAGGACGTTCCTGAAGACCCTGGGGGTGACCGCCGCGGCGGGCCTCGCCACCCTCGCCGTCGCCCCGCGCGCCTCCGCGGCGCAGACCGTGCTGCCCACCACCTACCAGCAGCAGCCGAACTTCTTCTACTGCGGGCCCACCGCCGTCGCGATCGCGCTCAGCGCGAAGGTGCAGCCTCCGAGCCTGGACGCCCTCGCCGCCGAGCTCGCCACGACGGACAACGGCACGAACTTCGGCGCCGTCTCCCCCGTGCTCACCGCCCGGCTTCCCGGGGCGACCTACCGCGACCAGTGGATGGAAGGCACCTCCGCCTCGCAGGCCGATGCGGATCTGCTGTGGGAGCGGGCCACCACCAATGTCGACGACGGCTTCGCGACCGTGTGCAACTGGTGGGTCGTGGCCGGGGAGTACCCGAACTGGGGCGGGAACACCGGGGACATCTTCCACTTCGTGACGATCGACGGGTACGACGCCGCGAACCGCACGCTGCGGATCGCGGATCCTGCCGGGTCCCCCCTCTCCGCCTCCCTGCCCAGCCATCACTGGCTGAGCGTGGAGCAGGTCGCGACCTACTGCGCGGGCCGCGGCTACTTCTGGTGAGCAGCGCCCGCCGCTGAGGCGCGGGATCGATGACGTCCGACGGTCCCGCTCAGCGGCGCTTGCGGGTCCCGAACAGGGAGCGGCTGATCTCGCGGCCGAGCACCGTGCCGGCCGAGCGGAGGAAGGACTTCACGGCGGGGTTGCCCATGAGACCCTCGTCCTTCTTCGCGGGCTTCTTCGCGGCGGGCTTCGCCTCGGGGTCCGCGCCCTTCGCGTCGCCCTTCCACGCGGCCTCCTTCTCCGCGGCCGCGGCGTCCTCCGCCTCGGCGTCGGCCGCGGCGCGCTTCTGGAGGATCTCGTAGGCGGACTCGTTGTCCACCGCCTCGCCGTAGTCCTTCATTAGCGGCGAGGCCGCGGCGGACTCCTTGATGACCTGCTCGCCGGCGGGCTCCATCGAGCTCTCCGGGGCGCGCACCGCAGTGATCGCGACCGGCGTCGGGGCGCCGTCCTCGCTCATCACGGTCACGATCGCCTCACCGGTGCCGAGTGCGGGGATGACCTCCTCGAGATCGTGCTCGGAGGTGGGGAAGGTCTTGGCTGTCGCCTTGAGCGCCTTCGCGTCGTCCGGGGTGAAGGCGCGCAGCGCGTGCTGGACCCGGTTGCCGAGCTGGGCGAGGACGTCGCCGGGGATGTCCTTCGGGGTCTGGGTGATGAAGAAGATGCCCACGCCCTTGGAGCGGATCAGGCGCACGGTCTGGACCACCTGGTCCAGGAACGCCTTGGAGGCGTCCTTGAACAGCAGGTGCGCCTCGTCGAAGAAGAACACCAGCTTGGGCACCTCGGCATCGCCCACCTCGGGCAGCTCCTGGTACAGCTCGGCCAGCATCCACATCATGAAGGTGGAGAACAGCGCCGGGCGGGAGGCGACCCCGGGCAGCTCGAGGCAGGAGATCATGCCCGCGCCGTCCTTCGTGCGCAGCAGCTGCTGGGTGTCGAAGGCGGGCTCGCCGAAGAAGACGTCCGCGCCGGAGGCCTCGAAGGCGGTGAGGCTGCGCAGGATCACGCCCGCGGTCGCGCTCGAGATCCCGCCGATGCCCTTGAGCTCGTCCTTGCCCTCGTCGGAGGTGAGGAACTGGATCAGCGCGCGCAGGTCCTTGAGGTCCAGCAGCGCCAGGCCCTGGGAGTCCGCGTAGTGGAAGATCAGCCCGAGCGAGGACTCCTGGGTGGGGTTCAGCTCGAGCACCTTCGCCATCAGCACCGGCCCGAAGTCGCTGACGGTGGTGCGGATCGGGACGCCCTCGCCCTGCCCGCCGAGGGTGAAGAACTCCGTGGGCGCCGCCCGGGAGACCCACTCCTGGCCGCGGGCCGCGGCACGCGCAGTGAGCTTCTCCGAGGCCTCGCCCGGCACGGCGATACCGGAGAGGTCGCCCTTCATGTCGGCGACGAACACGGCGGCGCCGGCATGGGCGGCCTGCTCGGCGATGACCTGGAGGGTGCGGGTCTTGCCGGTGCCGGTGGCGCCCGCGATCAGGCCATGGCGGTTCAGCATCGAGACGGCGAGGTTCACCGGCACGCTCGGGTCCGGCTCGTCCCCGTCGAGCATCGCACCGAGGTGGATCCGCGCGCCCTCGAAGCCGTAGGCGGTGCGGATCGCCTCGGCCTCCTCCGAGCTCGCAGGCGGCGCGGCCGGGGCGTCCTGCGCCGCGGGCGCCGAGCCGTCCTGGGCCGGCGCGGCGGCCTGGGCCCCGTCGGCGGCCGAGGCCTCCGGCGCGGCGGCGTCGGGCGCGGGAGCGTCCTGCGCCTCGGGCGTGGCGGGTTCCTGCTGCGGGCTGGTCATCATGGCCTCCTCGCCGGCGCACCGGCGCGCTCGTGGTCGGGACGCACCGATCGTAGCGGGAGGAGGCGGCTGACCCGTTACCGTGATCACATGAAGCCACCCCCGCCGGCCGAGATCCGCGCCGAGGACGAGCTCGCCGCCGCGGACGTGCGCGTCATGCTCACCGCCCCCTCCCGCACCGCCCTGCTCGACAACCTCGGGATCACCGACCAGGACGCCTCCGAGCTGCTCCCCCTGCTCGATGCCGCCGCGGCCGACGAGGAGGTGCTCACCGAGGTGACCGCGACCGCGAACCGTCTGCGCGCCGCCGCCGGGCTCGAGGTGCCCGAGGTCGACCTCGCCGCCGAGAAGGACCGCCACGACGGGCTCCAGCAGCGCCTCGCCCCCGGGGAGGGCCTGGTCGCGATCCTCGCACTGCTGGTCTCCACCTCGACGGTGCGCGCCTGGCACGACGCGCGCGGACTCACACGAGAGCAGTCCTGGGAAGTGCTCGCCGATCTCGGCCAGCAGATGCGGGTCCACCGCGCGGGCACCGGGCGGCTGGGCCTCCACCAGCTGAACTGGATGAGCATGAACTGGGCGGGGCGGCTGGTGCACCTCGGGCGACTCCAGTTCGACCTGCACCGCCAGAGCGTCGCCCTGCTCGCGGGCACCGGCTCGACGCCGTCGGCCGACGACCCCCGCCGCTGGGTGCTCGGCACCCACATCCCGGCGCGCGGCCCGCTGGACCCGGCGGAGGTCGACGCCTCCTTCGACGCCGCGACCGCGTATTTCGCGGAGCACTACACCGAGCTCGGCGCGGGGCGCGGCGTGGAGGAGCCCGCGTTCGGCCATGAGTTCGTCTGCGACTCGTGGCTGCTGAGCGACCAGCTCGCCGAGATCACGGGAGTGGGCTCGAACCTCGCCCGCTTCGCCGCGCGCTGGGAGATGCTCGAGCGCTCCCGGATGGACGACGGGGCGCTCTTCTTCGTGTTCGGCCGACGTCCTCCGGTCGACGTCGCCGCGCTCCCCCGCACCTCGCGCCTCGAGCGCGGGGTCGCCGAGCGCCTCGAGGACGGGCGCGGCTGGACCGGCGGGCTCGGGCGTCTGATGCGCTGAGACGGCCGACGGACCGTCGGTTCAGAGGTCGATGTCGGGCTCGTCGTAGAGCGCGATGACCTGGTCGAAGGCGCCGACCAGGTCGATGCCGCGGCGCATGGAGATCGCGAAGGCGCTGCGGGTCAGCGCGAACGAGACCTGCACCAGGATCACCGCATGATCGCGGGCGAACTCGCCCTCCAGCGCCTGCTCCAGCACCTCGACCAGCTCGGTCTGCATGGCCTGGAGGTTCCCGCTGTTGACCAGGTGCAGGGCCGGCTCCTGCTCCATCACCTGCTTCTTCAGCTCGCGCAGTCCCTGATCGACGGGGATGTTCGCGATCGCCTCGCGCATCATCGCGCGCATCGCGTCCCGCACGGGCATCACCTCGAGCTTGTCCCGCAGCGAGGTGACGGCGCGCTTTCCCTCGTCGCCGATCACCCCGAGGATCGCGGACTCCTTGGTGGCCCAGTGGTTGAAGAAGGTGCGGGTGGAGACCCCGGCACGCTCGGCGATCATCTGCGCCGTCACGGCCGAGAGCCCGTGCTCGACCACCAGCTCGAGGGCGGCGCGGTGCATCGCCATGCGGGTCTGGCGCTTCTTCTGCTCCCGCAGGCCGAGCTCCTCCGAGCCCGCGGGGTCATGGCCATCGGTCGTCTGCGCGGAAGTCACGCCCCCATCCTAGGTCCGACACATCACAAAATCTGCACTCGATGCAATAGTGCAGTCAATGCAACAGTTCTGTAGTGTGTGCGAGTCACAGCCCGACGGGGTGCTGCGGCCGTCTCCCCACCGCTCACTCCCGAGGACCTCATGACTGCATCCACCACCCGGGCACCGCAGCCGGCCGCTGCGGAGCCCGCCGCCTTCACCGGCCTCGACCGCCAGGGCAAGCTCGTCTTCGTCGGGCTCATGCTCGGCATGTTCGTCGCCTCCCTCTCCCAGACCGTCGTCGGCCCCGCGATGCCGCGCATCGTCGCCGAGCTCGGCGGCGTCGAGCACTACAACTGGATCGCGACCGCCGCGATGCTCGTCTCCGCCGTCGCGGTCCCCGTCGTCGGCAAGCTCTCCGACCTCTACGGCCGACGCTGGTTCTACCTCGGCGGCCTCGCCGTGTTCATGATCGGCTCCGTGCTCGCCGGCCTCGCCCAGGGCTTCTGGTTCCTGGTCTTCGCCCGCGCCGTGCAGGGCCTGGGCATGGGCACCCTGATGCCCCTGAGCCAGACGATCATCGGCGACATCATCCCGCCCCGTCAGCGCGGCAAGTACCAGGGCATCATGGGCGCCGTCTTCGGCGTCACCTCGGTCGCCGGCCCGCTGATCGGCGGCACCATCACCGACCACGTCGGCTGGCGCTGGCTGTTCTTCCTCACCCTGCCGCTGGGCGTGGTCGCCTTCGGCTTCATCCTGCGCTTCCTCCACCTGGAGAAGTCCCAGCAGCACGGCAAGGTCGACTTCTGGGGCATCCTCACCCTCACCCCGGGCCTCGTGCTCGCGCTGCTGGCCACCACGTGGGGCGGCGGCGGCTACGAGTGGACCTCCCCCGTGATCATCGGGATGTACGCGGTGGCCGCACTCTTCCTCGTCGCCTTCGTGGTGATCGAGACCCGGGTCGAGGAGCCGCTGCTGCCCCTGCACCTGCTGCTGCGCCCGATCGTGGCGCTGTCGGTCGCGGCCTCCTTCGCGATCGCGGTGGCGATGTTCGGCGCGATCATCTACATCCCCGTCTACGCGCAGGGCGTCATGGGCGTCTCCGCCACCAATTCCGGCATGATCCTCGTCCCGCAGTCGGTCGCGATGATCCTCACCTCGATCCTGGTGGGCCTGCTCATCTCCCGCACCGGCCGCTACCGCCCGTTCCTGATCCTGGGCGGCGTGGTGATGGTCGCCGGCTACCTGCTGCTGGCGAACCTCTCCTACGGCGACACGCAGTGGCACCTGACCCTCGCGATGATCGTGATCGGCCTGGGGCTCGGCCTGTCGATGCAGGTCTACACGCTGGTCGTGCAGAACGCCGTCTCCCGCCGCGAGCTCGGCACCGCGACCGCCGCGATCCAGTTCTTCCGCAACATCGGCTCGACGGTGGGCACCGCCGTGCTCGGCACCGTGATGACCGCCTCGATGTCCACCGCGATCCCCGAGAAGATCGCGGCCCTGCCGCCCGAGCAGCTCGCCGCGCTGCAGAGCACGGGCGGTGAGGTCGACACCAGCACCCTCGAGAACGCGGTGCTGGACCCCTCCGCCCTGGCGAAGCTGCCCGAGTTCCTCGTGGACCCGGTGCGCGGCGGGCTGAGCGATGCGATGCACGACGTGTTCCTCACCGCGGTGCCCTTCGCGGTCCTCGCGCTGGTGCTCTCGCTGTTCATCAAGCACGTGCCGCTGCGCGAGACCGTCGAGACCGCCGATGAGCAGGTCGCACAGCCCGGCCTCGACGCGGCCGCGGAGCTCAGCGGCACCGGCTCCGAGCCGGAGGACCTCCACCCCCGCACCGGGCCGATCCCGGTCGTGGACCCCGAGGCCGACGCCGACGCCGACGCGGGACAGCGCCCCGCCGACGACGGACGCGATCCGGTGGGCACCGCCCGCTGACCCGGCCCGTCGGCCCGTCGGCCGTCGACCCACTCCGGCGACGCACCTCGCCGAGACGCCGAGAGCTCCGTTCCACCCGCTCCACCCGGGAGGAACGGAGCTCTCGGCACTTCGGTCAGGGCGTCTCGACGGGCGGGGCCGCGACACGGGCCGGTGCCCGATGCGCCCGGACGAACGCCCAGGCGCCCCGTGCCCGTCGTGAAAAGATGGGCGGATGCTGCTCGTGGATCACTTCCCGCCCGCCCTCCCCGCATCGCTCGAGGGGAGGGTCACCACGCGCCTGCCGATCCCGGCGGACGTCGCCCCGGTGTCCGCGCTGATCACCGCCTCGATGCGCCGCTACGACCCCGAGGCCACACCCGACGAGGCCGGCCTGCGCTCGCGCATGGTGGGGCTGAAGTCGTGGGCCCGACGCCAGGTGGTCGTGGTCCCCGTCGCCGCCGACGGCGCCCCCTCCCTCGACCTGCCGCCGCTGGCCTGGATCTCGCTCGAGGACCGCGCCACCGGCCGCACCAACGTCCAGTTCACGATCGCGTCGGAGGCCCCGGAGCGGGATGCGCTCGCCGCCTCCCTGCTGGACTGGGCCGTCGAGGTCGGCGGGTCGTTCGCCCGCGCCCGCGGCGTGGAGACCTCCAAGCTCACCACCGATGCGAACGAGCTCGACACCGACAAGGAGCGCCTGCTCGCGGCGGCCGGCTACGCACAGGTCCGCACCTGGCTGCACATGCGCCGCCATGTCGAGGCGGAGGAGGCGACGTCGACGCCCGCCCCGCGCGAGGGCACCCGGGTGCGAAGGGTCAACCTCCACGACACGGGCCTGCCGGTCGCCCAGGACGTCCGCACCGTGCACCGGATGCTCGAGGAGTCCTTCGCCGACCACTTCAACTCCTACCGCGAGTCCTTCGCCGAGTTCGCCCAGCGCCTCATCGAGAACCCGGAGCAGGCGGACTGGGACCACTGGTGGATCGCCGAGATCGAGCGGGATGGACGCTGGCTGCCCGCCGGCGGCCTCGTCGCCGCGCCGATGAAGGCCACGGCCACCCGCGGCGAGGGCACCTACCTCGAGTACCTCGGCGTGCACCGCAGCGCCCGCGGCCACGGGGTGGCGAAGTCCCTGCTGCGCGCCGCGATCCGCGATGCCGCCGAGCGAGGACGGGAGTTCGTGGACCTCGAGGTCGACGACGACTCCCCCACCGGCGCCGACGGGATCTACGCCGCGATGGGCTGGGAGACCTTCGAGAGGACCCACTCCTGGCACGCCGTCGCCCCCTCGCACCCCTCGCGCCTGCTCGAGCCGCCGACGGAGGTCTGACGGGAAACCTGGCATTCATCGAGCACAGGTATACGAATGGCGTATGCTCACGCTCAGTGAAAGGGGCGAGATGAAGGATCTGGCGCTCGTGAGGACGATCGCCAGCGCCCCCTTGCGCACGATGCGGTTCCGCGATCTGCAGACCGCCGGGACCAACACGTGGCGTCAGCTGGATTCCCTCGTGTCCGGCGGTGCGCTGCTGCGTCTGGCACATGGCATCTACACCGTCCCTCCCGATGGCCGAGATGCACGGCGCTGGCAGCCCGGGCTGGAGAGCGCTGGATTGGCGATCGCGACGGCGCGGCACGGCGAGCGCCGCACGATCCTCATGGGGATCGGCGCAGCCCGCCACTGGGGTGCCATCCCGCGGGCGATCGGCACCACGGTCATCGCGGTCCCGACCGCAGGCCATCATCCTCTGACGATCGGATCCGGAACCGTCCACTTCGTGCAGCGCGACCTCGACCTCGTCGACGCCGCCCTGGAGGAGACCGAGTTGGGTCGAGCACTGGTCACGACTCCGGAGCAGACACACGTCGACCTGCTCATGCGCCCCGCCCAGGGCGGCGACCGCGACACCTCGCTGACCGCCGCCGAAACTCTCCGCCCGCAGCTGGATCCCGACGAGTACGCGCAGATCATCCGCACGGCGCCCCGGACGAATACCGCGATCCGTCGCACACTCGACGAACTGCGCGCATCACGGTGATCTCTCGAGCACCAGGAGTACTCGATACAGGCGAGATGCACGAGATCGCCGAGCTCTTCGGTGTCGGCGAGGCCCAGGTGCGCCGCGACCACGTCATCTCCCACGCACTTGCCGCACTGTCGACTCTCGGGACCGACGACCTCGTCTTCTTCGGCGGCACGGCCCTGTCACGAACTCATCTGCCCGCTCTGCGCCTCTCCGAGGACATCGATCTGATCGCACTCGGCCCTCGGGCCGCCACCGCATCTGCTGTGGGGAAGACGCTCTCACGCCTGTTGCGGAGGAGTCTCGGGCGCCCGCGCTTCGCGCCACCCCTCGAGGAGACGCGAGACGCCGATCCGTCGACGATGACGATCGGATCAGTGCGGGTCCAGATTCAGCTGCTCAGCGCATCGCATCTGCCCCATGGCCGACCGAGGTCGTCGACCTCGAACAGCGGTACAGCGACCCCCGCCCGCCACGATGCGCGTTCTCACACCGGCATCCTTCGCCGCCGCCAAACTTGCCGCCTGGCATGACCGAGCCGCGCCGCGCGATCTCTATGACCTCTGGGCTCTGGCCTCCGCCGGGATGATCGATCAGGACGCAGCGACCCTGTTCTCACGCTCCGGTCCACTGACGTCACCGGAGGCGGTCTCGTTCGCACGGCTCCCCACGCCAGAGGAATGGGAGGCCGCGCTCGGTCACCAATGCCGGCCGGCGGTCACCGCCGACGAAGCCGCCGATGCCGTCCGCAGGGCCTGGGTGCGCTGAGCGACCTCGACCCGACGACGGAAGGGCCGGGGCCCGAGCCCGCTGTGCAGCGGCTCGGGCCCCGGCCCGTTCGCGGAGGTCGCGGCTCAGGCCGCGACGCTCACTCCCACTCGATGGTGCCCGGGGGCTTCGAGGTGATGTCGAGGGTGACGCGGTTGATCTCGGAGACCTCGTTGGTGATGCGGGTCGAGATCCGGGAGAGCACCTCGTAGGGCACCTTGGCCCAGTCCGCGGTCATCGCGTCGTCGCTGGTGACGGGGCGCAGCACGACGGGGTGGCCGTAGGTGCGGCCGTCGCCCTGGACGCCCACGGAGCGCACGTCGGCCAGGAGCACGACGGGGCACTGCCAGATGGTGCGGTCCAGGCCCGCGGCGGTCAGCTCGGCGCGGGCGATCGCGTCGGCCGCGCGCAGGATGTCCAGGCGCTCCTTGGTGACCTCGCCGATGATGCGGATGCCGAGGCCGGGGCCCGGGAAGGGCTGGCGCCAGACGATCTCGTCGGGCAGGCCCAGCTCGGTGCCGACGGCGCGCACCTCGTCCTTGAACAGGGTGCGCAGCGGCTCGACCAGCTCGAAGGAGAGGTCCTCGGGCAGGCCGCCGACGTTGTGGTGGCTCTTGATGTTCGCCGCGCCCTCGCCGCCGCCGGACTCGACGACGTCGGGGTAGAGCGTGCCCTGGACGAGAAAGGCGGTGGACGCCTTCCCGACATTCGCCGTGTCGCCCTCGCCCTCGACGACGCCCTGCTCGCGCAGGATCTCCGCCTGGGCCTTCTCGAAGGTGCGGATGAACTCGCGCCCGATGATCTTGCGCTTGGTCTCGGGGTCGGTGACGCCGGCGAGCGCGGTGAGGAACTGCTCCTCGGCGTCGACCATGACGAGCTTCGCCCCGCCGGTGGAGGCGCCGAAGGCCTTCTCGATCTGCTCGGACTCGTCCTGGCGCATCAGGCCGTGGTTCACGTACACGCAGGTGAGGCGGTCGCCGATGGCGCGCTGCACGAGCGCCGCGGCGACGGCGGAGTCCACGCCGCCGGAGAGTCCGCAGATCGCGGTGCCCTCGCCCACCTGGGCGCGGATCCGCTCGACCTGCTCCTCGATGACGTTGCCGGTGGTCCAGGACGGCTCGATGCCCGCGCCGCGGTGGAGGAAGTTCTCCAGCACCTCCTGGCCGCGGTCGGAGTGGCCCACCTCGGGGTGCCACTGCACGCCGTAGAGCCGCTTCTCGCGGTTCTCGAAGGCGGCGACGGGGCTGGCGGAGGAGGTCGCGACGACCTCGAAGCCCTCGGGTGCCGCGGTGACGGAGTCGCCGTGGCTCATCCACACGTTCTGGTCGACGTCCTGGCCGGAGAGCAGCTCGGAGGAGGCGTCGAGGGCCTCGAGGCGGGTTGCGCCATACTCACGCACGCCCGTCGGGGAGACGGTGCCGCCGGCCGCCGCGGCCATCGACTGGAAGCCATAGCAGAGCCCGAGCACCGGCACGCCGGCCTCGAGCAGGGCCGGGTCCAGGCGGGGTGCGCCCTCGGCGTAGACGGAGCTCGGCCCGCCGGAGAGGATGATCGCGCGGGGATCCTTCGCGAGCATCTTCTCGACGGCCATCGAGTGCGGGACGATCTCGGAGTAGACCCGGGCCTCGCGCACGCGACGAGCGATGAGCTGTGCGTACTGGGCGCCGAAGTCGACGACGAGGACGGGGCGCTGGTCGGTGTCGGTCACAGGCGCGAGTCTACGTCGCGCCCGGGCCCCGGGGAGCCGCGGTCCGGCTCCCCCGAGGGCGAGCCTGCTCACGCCGGGCCCGCTCCTCGGGCGCGGGCCCGACACCGCTGCCCCGGTCGGGAAGGGCCCGTTCGGGAAGGGCCCGGTCATCCAGCGGTCAGACCCGCTCCTGGTCCTGGATCGTGGGGCGTCGCGCGAGATCGGACTCGACGCGCTGGTGGGTCCAGCGCTCGCCGAAGAACGACAGCACCGGGACGACGCCGAAGAACATCAGCAGCAGCATCCGCGGCAGGCCCCAGCGCATCTTCATCCACAGGTCGAAGCCGAGCACCACGTAGACCATGTAGATCAGGCCGTGGATCGGGGACCACACCGAGGAGACCTGCTCCCAGAACGGGGAGGTCGAGGTGAACCAGGCGTCGCCGCCGAAGACGACATAGCGCATGGTCATGATGCCCACGAGCACCAGCAGCGCGATGCCCTCCACGATGGAGGCCACGCGGAAGCGGGCGAAGGAGGTCCTGGCGGCGACTTCGTCGAGGGGGCGTTCTGCGGGCACGGTCACACGTCCTTGTCGGGGTTCTGCTGGAGGGCGGGGCGGGAGCTCGGGGCGACGCCCGAGGGGGCGAGTCCGGCGGCGTGGTCCGCGCCGGCAGAGCGGTCGGCGGCAGGGTCGGCACTCGGGGCGGAATCGGCACCGTCGGAGGGGCCGGCACCGGCCGACGGCCCGGGGCGGGGCCCGTCGCCGGAGGACTCGGCGAGCAGCCTCTCGACCTCCTCGCGGCGGTCGTCGAGCTCGTCGCGATAGGCAGTGCGCACCGAGCGCCACCACAGGTACAGGAAGAACACGCCGAAGGCCACCCACTGGAAGGAGTAGCCGATGTTCTGCCAGTCCAGGCCGCGGGAGAACTGGGACTCCGCGGCGGGCAGCGCCGTGAGCGGGGCCTCGGTCTCGTCGAGTGCGAGATAGCCGGCGTACATGGGCGAGCCCCACTCGTTGACCAGCAGCGGGGTCGCGATCTCCCGCGCCACCCCGTCGACGACGCCGCCGGAGGCGGACTCGCTCGCCTCGAGGCGTCCGGAGAGGCGGACCTCCCCCTCGGGCGCGGCGGGGGCGAGGGAGGGATCGAGCGCGCCGTCCTCGCCGGTCACGTCCTCGGCAGGCAGCCAGCCGCGGGCCACGGGCAGGCGGGCCTCGGTGCCGTCCTCGAGCTCGACGAGGAAGGCGGTCACCACGATCACGGCGTCCTGCCCCTCGATCCGGCGGCCGGGGACGAGCACCTGCTCGCCGGCGGCGAAGCGTCCGTCGACCGCGACGATGTCGCCGACGATCTCGTTGGTGACGGCGTCGCCGACGCCGACCACCTCGCGGATGTCGCCGATCTGCTGAGGGCCGTCGGCCTTGTCGGTCAGCGCGCGGTGGGCGCGGTCCCACTGCCATCCGGCGAGGAGACCGCACACGATCGTCGCCACGATCATCAGGGCGAGCAGCCCGAGGAATCGGGGGCGGAGGGCGACGCGGAGCATGGCCACCATGGTACGAGCCGGTGCCCGGACGGGACTTGGAGAGGGACCTCGATCACGTCGGGAACCCATCTCGCCCGGGGCCGGGCCGCCCCACCTGCACCGATGGGATCGCACTCGTCCCGGCGCGGTGCGCGCCGGCCCGTCAGCGGCTCCCCGTACCCGAGCCGACGGCTCCCGGCCGGGACTCCCGGCCCCATGCCACGGGAGGGCCGCGCGCCTATGCTGGGGTCGTGTCGCAGAGTGTCTATATCGCCAGCCCGGAGGGGATGACCGGCAAGTCGATGGTGGCTTTCGGTCTGCTCGAAGCCCTCGCCTCCCGATCCGATCGCGTCGGGGTCTTCCGCCCCGTCGTGCGCTCGACGTCCACGCGCGACTACGCGGTGGACCTGCTCATCCGCCATCCCGCCGTCGACCAGGCCTACGAGGACGCGATCGGGGTGGACCACCAGCTGGTGCTGTCCGATCCGGATGCCGCGCACGAGCGGATCCTCGCCCGCCATCGCGAGCTCGCCGAGCGCTACAGCGTGCTGGTCGTGCTCGGCTCGGACTACGACGACCTCGCCAACCCCACCGAGCTCGCCTTCAACGCCGAGGTCGCCGCCAACATGGGCGCGCCGGTGGTGGTGGTGCTCTCGGGGCTGGACCGCAGCCCGGACCAGATCGGGGCGCTCGCGGCGGTCGCCGTCGGCGAGTTCGGCGGTCACCATGCGATGCCGCTGGCCGTCATCGTCAACCGCGCCGAGGCCGCGTCCCTCGACGCCGTGCGCGAGGCCGTCTCGGCGAAGGTGCCCGGCGCGCTGGTCTCCGCGATCCCGGAGAACCCGGTGATCCTGGCGCCGACGGTGCAGGAGCTGAAGGACGCGGTGGACGGCTCGCTGCTGATGGGCAATCCCGAGTGGCTCGAGCGCGTCTCCGTGGGCACGGTCATCGCGGCGATGAGCCTGCCCAACGTGCTCACCCGTCTCACCGAGAACTGCACCGTGATCGCCCCCGGCGACCGCTACGACCTGCTTCCCGGACTCGTCATGGCGCAGCAGTCGGGCACCTTCCCCGCGCTCTCCTCGATCGTGCTCACGGGCGGCTACGAGGTGCCCGAGGAGGTCGACCGCCTCATCTCCGGCGTGCAGCAGGACCTGCCGATCATCACCTCGGAGCTGTCCACCTTCGACACCGCGGTGCGGATCGCCCGCTCCCGCGGCCGGCTCAGCGCCGCGAGCGCGCAGAAGCTCGACGCGGCGCGCCGCGCGGTCGCCGAGCACCTGCCCACCGAGGAGCTGCTCTCCGCCCTGGAGGTGACCCGCAGCGAGGTGGTCACCCCGATGATGTTCGAGTTCGAGCTGCTGGCCCGCGCCCGCGGCGAGAAGAAGACGATCGTCCTGCCCGAGGGCGAGGACGAGCGGATCCTCGCCGCGGCGGAGTCGATCCTCGCCCGCGGTGTCGCGGACCTGGTGCTGCTCGGCGAGGAGAACACGATCCGCGCCAAGGCCTCCCAGCTCGGCCACGACATCTCCGAGGCGCGCGTGGTCTCCCCGCACGACCCGGAGCACGTCGAGCGCTACGCAGAGGAGTACGCGCGGCTGCGCGCCAAGAAGGGCGTGACCCTCGAGCAGGCCCGCTCGACGGTCCAGGACGTCTCCTACTTCGGCACGATGATGGTGCAGATGGGCGAGGCCGACGGGATGGTCTCCGGCGCGGTCCACTCCACCGCCCACACGATCCGCCCGTCCTTCGAGATCATCAAGACCAGGCCCGGCGCGAAGATCGTCTCCTCGGTGTTCCTGATGGCGCTCGAGGACCGGGTGCTGGTCTACGGCGACTGCGCCGTGAACCCCGACCCCACCGCCGAGCAGCTCGCGGACATCGCGGTGCAGTCCGCGACCACCGCCGCGCAGTTCGGCGTGGACCCGCGGATCGCGATGCTGTCCTACTCCACCGGCACCTCGGGCAGCGGCGCCGACGTGGACAAGGTGCGCGAGGCGACCGAGCTGGTGCGCTCCGCCAACGCGTCGCTCGACGTGGAGGGTCCGATCCAGTACGACGCCGCGGTGGACGCCTCGGTCGCCAAGACCAAGCTGCCGGACTCCTCGGTCGCGGGCCGAGCGACGGTGTTCGTCTTCCCCGACCTCAACACCGGCAACAACACCTACAAGGCCGTGCAGCGCTCGGCCGGCGCGATCGCGATCGGCCCCGTCCTGCAGGGGCTGAACAAGCCGGTCAACGACCTCTCCCGCGGAGCGCTCGTGGACGACATCATCAACACCGTCGTGATCACCGCGATCCAGGCCCAGGCGGCCGACGCGGAGAACGCCTCGACGGAGCCGACGAAGGAGAAGGCATGACCACGTCCGCCCCTGCCTCCTCCGACAGCGCCGAGCATCCCCGGACGATCCCGGACGCCGCCACGGTGCTCGTGCTGAACTCGGGCTCCTCCTCGCTGAAGTTCCAGCTGCTGGACCCGATCGCGGAGGAGGTGTTCGCCTCCGGGATCGTCGAGCGGATCGGCCTGGACAACGGCGTCGCGCGTCTGGAGACAGGCTCGGTCACCCAGCCCTTCTCGGGCGAGGTGCCGAACCACGTCGTGGCCATGGAGGTGGTCATGCGGCTGTTCGAGCAGGCGGGGCTCTCCCTCGAGGAAGCGAACGTGGTCGCGGTCGGCCACCGCGTGGTGCAGGGCGGGGCGCGCTTCTCGGCCCCGAAGCTCATCGACTCCTGGGTGCGGGACCAGATCGCGGACCTCGGCGCGCTCGCGCCGCTGCACAACCCCGCGGCGGTCGACGGGATCGACGCGGCCCGCAAGCTGTTCCCCGCGATCCCGCATGTGGCCGTGTTCGACACCGCCTTCTTCACCTCCCTGCCGGAGGCGGCGCGCACCTATGCGCTGAACAAGCAGGTCGCCGACGAGTACCGGATCCGCCGCTACGGAGCCCACGGCACCAGCCACCGCTACGTCTCCGAGCAGGTCACCGCGTACTTCGCCGCGCAGGGGAAGGACACCTCCGCGCTGCGCCAGATCGTGCTCCACCTCGGCAACGGTGCCTCCGCCTCGGCGGTGCGCGGCGGCGAGCCGATGGACACCTCCATGGGGCTCACCCCGCTCGAAGGCCTCGTGATGGGCACCCGCACCGGGGACATCGACCCGGCCGTGTACGCCCACCTCTCCCGCAGCGCAGGGATGGGCATCGACGAGATCGACACCCTGCTGAACAAGCGCTCCGGCATGCAGGGGCTGTGCGGGATGAGCGACTTCAGAGACATCACCGCCGCGATCCGCGACGGGAACCAGGGCGCGGAGCTGGCGATGCAGGTGTACGTGCACCGGCTGCGCAAGTACGTCGGCTCCTACGCCTTCGTGCTCGGCGGCCTCGACGCGATCGCGTTCACCGCCGGGATCGGCGAGAACGTGCCGGAGGTGCGCGAGCGGGTGCTCTCCGGGCTCGAGGGCTTCGGGATCCGCCTGGACCCCGCCCGCAACGCCGAGCGTGCCAAGGGCGTCCGGGTCATCTCGGCCGACGACTCGCCCGTGACGGTGCTGATCGTCCCCACCGACGAGGAGCTCGCGATCGCGCAGCAGGCGCTGGAGGTCGCGCGCGCGAAGCGCTGAGCAGGTCGAAGCACTGAGCAGGGCCGCGCGGGCGCCGGGAACGGCGCCTGCGCCTGCGCACGCCGGGCACGTCCGCGCCGCCCTTCTCGCGGTAGGCGGCGGCGTCCAGGAGCCTCCTGGCCTCCGACTATCCTGACCTCGCACCGCATTGCGTCGTGAGGGGGAACCGATGACCTATCCGCCTGCCTACGGCCCTGCCCACAGCTACGCCCCGGCCCCGCGCCGTCGCCGTCGTGGGGTGAAGCGCACTGTCTTCGGCGCGCTCGGGCTCGTCGCCAACGCCGTCGGGCTCGTCGTGATGCCGATCGTCGCGGCGCTCATCGGCAGTGCGATGGTCATCGCCGGCAACACCGAGATGACGCCGCTGGACCCCTCCGGGGACACCTTCCAGGCCTCCTCCTGGTCGATGTACACGATCGCCGCGCCTGCGGACGACCACGGCACGACGAGCTGCGAGATCGAGGGCGCGGACATCTCCGTCTCGCCGTCGGAGGCCCAGGACGTCTCAGTGGGGAGCGTGGACGGCGAGCCCTATTACGACCTCTACGACGTGCAGGTCTACGGCGATCAGGAGGTGAGCGTGACCTGCACGGGCGCCGAGGCCATCGCCCTCTGGGACGCGGGGATGGGAGGCATCCTGGTGAGCCTCGGGATCGGCGTGCTCCTGCCCGTGGTGCTCGGCCTCATCGCGCTGGTGATGACGATCTGGGGGATCATCGCGCTGGTGCGCTCCGCCTGAGCTCCTGCGCCGAGGAGCCTGCAGCTCGAGATCTCGCAGGGATCCCGACGCGAGGAGCTCGCGTCGCGCAACGGCGCGGCAGGCCGTCGCAGGTGTGCCTCCTCGCCGCTCAGCCGAGGGGGTCCGCGGCCCGTCGCTGCGCGGCCTCGAGGCAGGCGACGGCCCAGCCCTGATGGTCGTGGACGAACTCGTCGCGCCAGGTGATGTGGAGCGCCTCCGCCATCTCCCAGCGGTGCTGCGCGCCGAGCTCGCGGAAGGTCCCGCCGGGGATCCGCAGACGCTCCCGTTCCCTGTCGGCCTCCCCGTCGTGCACCGCACCCGGGAGATCCGTCGCGGCGGCGATGCGCTCGGAGCCCTCGGACCGTCCCGCTCCCTCGCCGTCCCGTGCGCGGGAGCGAGCACGGCCCTTCCTGCTCCGCGTCGCCTCCGTCGCGTGCGCGCGGCGGGGCCGGCGCAGCAGGAGCAGGGGCACCTGGACCACGAGCCCCAGGGCGAGGGTGAGCGGGATCAGCCCGGAGCCGAGGTCGACCACCCAGCGGATCGAGAACCCCAGCAGGCCCGGCCGCAGCGCCCAGTGGTCCTGTGAGGTGAGGATCCACAGCGCGAGGAAGAACGCGGCCGCGAACAGGTAGTAGGAGCGCCGCAGCTTCGCCTCGAGGCGCTTGTCCTCCTCGGTCATCTCCTCGTCGCTCATCGCCCCTCCTCCCGGTCGCCGTCATCATCGGAGAGGTCGTCCGACGCGTCCTCACCACCCTGTCCGGAGCTGTACAGGGTGGTGGGGGTGTAGACCGAGCCGATGTCGCCGGGGCTCCACAGCGCGTGATCGGATGCTGCCGGATCCGAGGAGACCGTCGCCTCCCCGCCGACAGGGGCGGACGTCTCGGGATCGGAAGGCGCCGCGTCGGAGCGCTCGACGGGCGCGGACTCCCCCGCCTCGGTCACCGTCGCTGCCGTCGCCGTCGCAGCCGCCGCCGCGGTCCCCGCCGCCCGGCGGACCTTCGTCGGCCCGTCCTGGAGTGCGCGCAGGATCTCGAGGAAGCCCCGCGCCCCGCCCTCGGTCTCGTAGCGGCTGTGCCAGGGCAGTCCGGCCTCGTCCGCGAGGCCTCGCAGCTCGGCGATCCCGAGCTCGAGCCCTTCCCCCGGCGCGGCACCTGCCGCGCCGATGCTGCCGTCGTCGGAGAAGACGAGGGAGCCGAGCCGGTCACGGTCTCGTATCCCGGTGCGCGGCCTCCGGCCCCGGGCACCGCCGTCACGCGCGCGGCCCGTCCGGGAGTCCGTCGTGCCGGGGCGCGTCGCCCGGGCGGCATCTGCGCGGGGATCGTCCTGCTGCCGCTCGCCACCGGCGGCATCGTCGTGCCGGGACCGCCGACCGAGCGCGACGGCGGCGGGCAGCACGGCCATGACCAGCACGAGCACCACGATCAGCAGCGGCACGAAGTCGTACATCACCCAGGAGGCGAGCCGATGGAGCACGCCGAGGTCGGAGGCCCGCGCGCCGCTGCTCATCAGGGATGCGAGGAACCGGTGCAGGTACCAGCCCGGTGCATCGTAGTCCGCGCCGTGGAACGGCCCGTACAGCAGCAGCATCACGACGGCGACGCCGAGGAGCCCGAGGCCGAGCACGATGAGCGGACGGCGACCCCTCCTCGCCGCGGGAGCTGTCATCCCCGTGGTCGTCTCAGACGGTGGTGACGACCTCGACCCGCTGGAACTCCTTGAGGTCGAGGTAGCCGGTGGTCGCCATCGCGTGGCGCAGCGCGCCGACGAGGTTGGTGGTGCCGTCGGCGGAGATCGACGGGCCGAAGAGGATCTGCTCGAGCGGGGCGACGGTCCCGACGGGGACGCGGTGGCCGCGGGTGAGCGTGGGGTGGTGCGCCTCGCTGCCCCAGTGGTGGCCGCGGCCGGGCGCCTCCTCGGCGCGGGCCAGGGCCGCACCGACCATCAGGCCGTCGGCGCCGCAGGCGATCGCCTTGATCAGGTCGCCGCTGCGGCCCAGGCCGCCGTCGGCGATGACGTGCACGTAGCGGCCGCCGGACTCGTCCATGTAGTCGCGGCGGGCGGCGGCGACGTCGGCGACGGCGCTGGCCAGCGGGACCTGGATGCCGAGGGTCTCGCGGGTGGTCTGCGAGGCGCCGCCGCCGAAGCCGACGAGCACGCCCGCGGCGCCGGTGCGCATCAGGTGCAGGGCCGCGGTGTAGGTCGCGCAGCCACCGACGATGACGGGGACGTCGAGCTCGTAGATGAACCGCTTGAGGTTCAGCGGCTCGCGGCCGGTGGAGACGTGCTCGGCGGAGACGGTGGTGCCGCGGATGAAGAACAGGTCCACGCCCGCGTCCACGACCGTCTTCCAGTGCTCCTGGGTGCGCTGCGGGGAGAGGGAGCCGGCCGCGGTCACGCCCGCGTCGCGCAGCTGCTGGATGCGGTCGCGGATCAGCTCGGGCTTGATCGGCTCCTCGTAGACGCTGCGCATCACCTCGACCACGCCCTCCTCGGAGGCGGCGGCGATCCGGTCGAACTGCGCGGAGGGGTCCTCGTAGCGGGTCCACAGGCCCTCGAGGTCCAGCACGCCGAGTCCGCCGTGCTCGCCGAGCGCGATCGCGGTCTCCGGGGACATCAGGGAGTCCATCGGGGCGGCGAAGATCGGGATGTCGAAGTGGTAGGCGTCCACCTGCCAGGCGGTGGAGACGTCCTCCGGGTCCCGGGTGCGTCGGGAGGGGACCACCGCCACGTCGTCGAAGCTGTAGCTGCGGCGTCCCCGCTTGTTGCGGCCGATCTCGATCTCGCTCATCACACCGGGGAGTCTACCGATCCCGGGGACCGCGGCGGGCCCGCCGCCGGGGAGGGACGCCGTCCCGGGTCGTCACAGCGGCCAGGCGGTGTTCACGTCCGGGGTCTTGCCCTTCTTCGTGAGCCACTCGTTCATGCCCTCGGCCCAGCGCCGGTGCCAGCCCACCTGCTCGCGGTGGAGCTCCTCGAGGGTGGAGGATGCGACCTGCGGGTACTTCGCGGCGATCGCGCGGACCACGTCCAGCGTGGCGGAGACGTCGACGTCAGCGGTGTGGAGGCGGCCGTCCTGCTCGAGGCCGTAGTGGGCGAGGACGTCGGTGAGGGTGCGCTTGCCCTTGCGGTAGCGGTCCACGCCGCGGTCGATGACGAGCCCGTCGATCACGGGCGCGATGTCGTGGCCGAGCCGCTGGACGAGCGTGGGCAGGCCCAGGCGGGTCAGCTCGTTCTCGAGGATCGCCAGGTCGAAGCCGATGTTGAAGGCGACCAGCGGCACGTCGTTCCCGAGCGCCTCGACGATCATGCCCGCGACCTCGTCGAGCGCCTCGGCGGGCTGCATGCCGTGCTCGCGGGCGTGCTCGGTGCTGATCCCATGCACGCGCTGGGCGGGCTCGGGGATCTCCACCCCCGGGTCGATCAGCCAGGTCGCGACGGTCTCGTTCTCGCGGCCGGGGCCGACGGAGTGCACGAGCGCGACCGTGACGATCCGGTCCCGCTCGACGTTCGTGCCGGTGGTCTCGGTGTCGAAGCCCAGCAGCGGGGCGTCGATCCAGGAGGGGGTGCTCATGCCCTCAAGACTAGAGCCCGGCGCCCGTGGTCCGTCCCGCACGGCGAGCGCTGTGGACGTGAGGGCCGTGGGGAGGAATGATCACGGGGCACGCCCCGCTTCCCGACCTCGAGGAGACCCGATGACCGCTCCCGCCCTGTACCTGCACCTGCCCGGCACCGCCGCCGAGGCGCTCGAGTTCTACCAGGGGGTCTTCGGCGGGGAGACCTCGACCGCGACCTATGCCGAGTTCGGTCGGACCGACGGCCCCGGCTCCGCGGTCGCCCACGGCACGCTGAGCGGTGCGGTGGACCTGTACGTCTCCGACGCGGGCGAGCACGACGAGCCGTTCTCCGCCCGCGGGCTCATGGTCGCGCTGCTCGGCGCGGCCGAGCCCACCACGCTGCGCACCTGGTTCGCGGCGCTCGCCGAGGGAGGCGACGTGGTCGACCCGCTGCAGCGGCGCGACTGGGGCGCTTCCGACGGCCAGGTCCGCGACCGCTACGGGGTGCTGTGGCTGATCGGCTACGAGCACGGCACGGACCCGACGGCCGACGCCACCAGCACGCAGGGGGACACCACCATCACGCAGGAGTGACCGGGCCGTCGGCCGACGGAGCGCAGCACCGCCGGGTGCCCGATGACGTCGGCGCGACGAGCCCGGCGGCCTCGCTCAGCGCGAGGAGTAGTTCGGGGCCTCCATGATCGCGGCCATGTCGTGGGGGTGGGACTCCTTGAGCCCCGCCGCGGTGATGCGCACGAACTTGCCGCGCTCCTTCAGCTCCGGAACGGTGTTCGCGCCGACGTAGAACATCGACTGGTGCAGCCCGCCGATGAGCTGGTGGACGACGGAGCCGAGCTGCCCCTTGTAGGAGACGCGGCCCTCGATGCCCTCGGGGACGATCTTGTCGTCGCTGGGGACGTCGGCCTGGAAGTAGCGGTCCTTGGAGAAGGACTTCTTGCCGCGCGAGGACATCGCGCCGAGCGAGCCCATGCCGCGATAGGCCTTGTACTGCTTGCCGCCGACGAGCACGACCTCTCCCGGGGACTCCTCGGTGCCGGCCAGCAGGGAGCCGACCATGACGGTGTCGGCGCCGGCGACGAGCGCCTTGGCGATGTCGCCGGAGTACTGCAGGCCGCCGTCGCCGATCAGCGGAACGCCTGCGGGGCCGCACGCCTTGGCGGCCTCGTGGATCGCGGTGACCTGCGGGACGCCGACGCCGGCGACCACGCGGGTGGTGCAGATGGAGCCGGGGCCCACGCCGACCTTGACCGCGTCGGCACCTGCGTCGACGAGCGCCTGTGCGCCCTCGCGGGTGGCGACGTTGCCGCCGATGATCTGGACGTCGGCGAAGCAGGGGTCGTTCTTCAGGGTGCGGATCATCTCCAGCGCCAGGCGGGCGTGGCCGTTGGCGGTGTCGACGACGAGCACGTCGGCGCCGGCGTCGCGCAGCTGGCCGGCGCGCTCGAGGGAGTCGCCGAAGAAGCCGACGCCTGCGCCGACAAGGAGGCGGCCCTGGCTGTCCTTGGAGGCGTCGGGGAACTGTTCGGACTTCACGAAGTCCTTCACGGTGATCAGCCCGGTCAGGCGGCCCTCGGCGTCGATCAGCGGGAGGCGCTCGCGCTTGTTCTTGCGCAGCAGGGCGGTGGCCTGCTCGGGGGTGACGTCCTCCGGTGCGGTGAACAGCTCGGTGGTCATCACGTCGGCGACGCGGGTGGTCGACCACTCGGCGACGGGGATGAAGCGCAGGTCGCGGTTGGTGCAGATGCCCAGCAGGCGCTGGCCCTGGTCGACGACCGGGAGGCCGGAGACCCGGAACTGGCCGCACAGGGCGTCGAAGTCCTCGAGGGTCGCCTCGGGGCCGATCGTGACGGGGTTCGTGATGCGGCCGGTCTGGGTGCGCTTGACCAGGTCGACCTGGTGGGCCTGGTCCTCGATGGAGAGGTTGCGGTGGAGGATGCCGATGCCGCCGTGGCGGGCCATCGCGATCGCCATCCGCGACTCGGTCACGGTGTCCATCGCGGCGCTGGCAAGGGGAAGCTTGAGGGTGATCTCCCTGGTGAGCCGGGAGGAGGTGTCCGCTTCGGAGGGGATCACGTCGGTCTCCCCGGGAAGCAGCAGGACGTCGTCGTAGGTCAGGCCGATGAAACCGAAGGGATCCGCGCTCGTCATGCAGAAATGCTACGTCCCGGAGAACCGGGGCGGGCAGGCCGTCCGACGTGGGAACGGCCACGTCCGCGACCCGGCCCCACCCCGGGAGTTCACCCCGATGTCACCACGAGGACACTTCTGGGCCTAGAGTGGCCGCGGCGCGCGAGGGCCGTCCGGCTCCCGCGTCCCCTCCCCGTACCTCCTCACCCCGGGAACGCGACGATGGCACGCACCTCCGCCCAGGACTCGACCGACGCCCCCGTGACCCAGGGCTTCCTCGGTCCCGATCGCAGCTGGCACCTCGGTGCCGGGCTGATGACCCTCGCGACCGTGGTCGCGTTCACGATCTGGGCCTTCACCCACACCGGCACCGACGTCAACGCCTTCCTGCTGATCCTCGCGATCGCGTTCGGGCTGTTCATGGCGTTCAACATCGGCGGCAACGACGTCGCGAACTCCTTCGGCACGAGCGTCGGCGCCGGCACCCTGACCATGAAGCAGGCCCTCGTCGTCGCGGCGGTCTTCGAGGTCTCCGGCGCCGTGCTCGCCGGCGGCTCCGTCACCGAGACCGTGCGCAGCGGCATCGTGGACCTCGGCGGGATGGCGATCGACCCGCTCGCCTTCGCGCTGATCATGATGTCGGCCCTGCTGGGCGCCGCGGTGTGGCTGCTGCTGGCGACGAGGATGGGCTGGCCCGTCTCCACCACGCACGCGATCATCGGCGGCATCGTCGGCGCGGCGGTGACCACCGGCCTGGTCACGGGCACCGGCGGCTTCGCCATGGTGCAGTGGGGTGAGATCGGGAAGATCGCCGTGTCCTGGATCCTCTCCCCGCTGCTGGGCGGCATCGCCTCCTTCCTCCTGTTCGGGGCGATCAAGCGCCGGATCCTCGCCCCCGCCGCCCGCGCGATCGCGCTCGGGTCCCGCGGCTACGACGACGCGGAGGACGACGATGACGACGATGACGACGATGAGGAAGACGACGCGGACGAGTCGTGGCAGCGTCACGTGCCCGCCTCCGAGCGCATGACCGAGCTGCAGCAGTCCGCCTTCGCCGAGTCCGCGGCGCTGGACCTCACCCCGGGCGGCCCCGGCGCCGAGCTCATCGAGGCCTCCGCGGACCTGACCAAGAAGGAGCGCAAGGCGGCCCGCAAGGTGGAGCGCAAGGCCGCTTACCACGCCCTGGAGAAGCGGGTCCCGCCGCTGGCCGCCGGCGCCGCGATGCTGCTGGCCGCGATGCTGGTGTTCAAGGGCCTGGACAACGTGGGACTGAACATCTCCGTCGGCGGCGGCGTGCTGATGCTGGTCATGCTCGCGCTCGGGGTGTGGATGGCGACGACGATCTTCGCGCGCGCCCTGAAGAAGCAGTCGATCTCGCGCGCCACCTTCATCATGTTCAGCTGGATGCAGGTGTTCACCGCCTGCGCCTTCGCCTTCTCCCATGGCGCCAACGACATCGCCAACGCGATCGGCCCCTTCGTGGCGGTCCTCGACGTGCTGAAGACCGGGCAGATCGGCGCTGAGGCCGCGGTGCCCACCGCCGCCCTGATCGCCTTCGGCATCGCCCTGGTCTCGGGGCTGTGGTTCGTGGGCCGCAAGGTGATCCACACCGTCGGCACCGGCCTGACCGCGATGCACCCCTCCTCCGGCTTCGCCGCGGAGCTGGCGGCGGCGACGATCGTGCTGCTCGCCTCGGTGCTGGGCCTGCCCGTCTCCTCCACGCACATCCTGATCGGCGCGGTGCTCGGCGTCGGCATCGTCAACCACGCCGCGAACTGGCGGCTCATGCGGCCGATCTTCCTCGCCTGGATCATCACCCTGCCCGCCGCCGCGGGCATCGGCGCGGCGGTCGTGCTGGTGCTGCGTGCGATGTTCTGAGCCCCCGGCTCCCGCGACGCACGGCTCCACAGCCCGCCGTCGCACACGCGCCCCGGCCGCCTCCGCAAGAAGGCCGCCGGGGTGCGGCCGTCTCAGGGGCGCGGATCGCCGTCCCGGGGCCCCTCCCGCCCGCCGAGCACCCGGCGCACCCGGTCGAACTCGGCCTGGAAGGCGTCCTCGTCGTGCGCATACTCCTCCCGCCAGGGCATGCCGAGGCGGGCGGCGAGCTCACGATGCGCCGCCTCGACGCGGCCGCGCCGCTCCTCGCGCACGAGCACCTCGCGCGGCGGCGCCGGACGGAATCCCGCCGCGGCCTGCAGGACGCGCAGCCCGTCGAAGGAGGCGGCGTCCCAGCCGATCCCCGGCACGACCCACTGCCGCACCTCCTGCTGCTCCGGCGCGCGCACGCCGATCAGCCCGAGGCTGCCGCGCACCGCCTCCCCCACCGCGTACTCGACCTCGCCGAGCGCGGCCCGGTCACGGGTGCGCAGCCCCTTGCGCAGGCGCAGAGTGCGCGCCTGCTCGTCCAGGAGCACGACGGTGCGGGTCAGCAGCAGCGGCACCAGCGCCCACAGCGCGAACAGGGCCCAGAGGGCGAGGGCGCCCAGCAGCAGCTGGGCCCAGGCCGGGGTGAGCAGCTGCTCGAGCAGCCCGTCGTGCCCGTCCCGGAGCCGGGAGATCCGCCACTGCTGGAATCCCGCACCGGCGAAGGGGCTCAGCAGCAGGGAGACCAGCGGCAGTCCGATCAGCGCGCCGGGCAGGTAGCGGCCACGGACCGAGGGGCCGACGAGCACCTCGCCGGTGCGGGTGCGCCGCGGGGCGGGGACGGTCGCGGCGGGGTCCGCGGGCGGGGTCGTGCTCACGATGACCAGCGTACGGTCAGATGCCGGGGGCCTCGCCCCGGGCGAGGCCCCCGAGCACCCGCCCGCTGCGGAACTCCCTCGCCCGCCCGGTCACCGGATCGGTGAAGGCGAGCGAGCGGGCCAGCAGCTGGAGCGGCCCGGCCGGCTCCGGGGAGGGGTCGGGGTAGAGGTCCTCGCCGGCGATCGGGGCGCCGCGGGAGGAGAGCTGGAGGCGCAGCTGATGCGTCCGTCCGGTGCGGGGACGCAGCCCCAGCAGCAGCGCCCTGCCCTCCGCGGGGCCCTCCCCCTCGGAGTCGCCCGCCGCGAGCACCTCGAGCTCGGTGTGCGCGTTCGGCGCGCCGGGCACGATCCTCGCAGTGAGCTCCCCGCGGCGCTTCTCCATCCGGTCCGCGAGCTCAGCCCGCTCCCCGATTTCCTGCGGCAGCGTGCACCCGGGCCCGGGCAGGACGAGCGCCGCGTAGCGCTTGTCGACCTCTCGCCTCGCGAAGAGCTGCTGATAGGCGCTGCGCTCCTCGGGACGCACCCCGAAGGCGAGCACCCCGGCGGTGCGACGGTCCAGGCGGTGCAGCGGCACCAGCTGCTCGATCCCCGTGTCGCGGCGCAGGCGGACCAGGGCGCTGGCGAGCACATGGGCACCGCGTGGCATGGTCGCCACGTCATGGGGCTTGTCGATCACCAGCAGGTGCTCGTCGCGGAAGAGGATCGGCAGCGGCTCGGCCGGCACCTCCTCCGGGCGCAGCTCACGGTGGAACCACAGCTCGTCGCCGGCGCCGACGGCATCGTCGGCCGCCCACGCGCGCCCGCGGGCGTCGACCACCTCCCCGGCGGCGAAGCGCTCGGCCAGCGGCGTGGCGGCCGGGTCCGCAAGGGCGGGGAAACGTGCGAGGAGCATCGAGGCCGCCGGTCCGACGGGAGCGTCCCTCGGCACGAGCCAGCGCACCGCGTCCAGACCGTCCCGCTGCGGCAGCGGGGGCGGGAGCCGGCGGGCGCGGCGGCGGGCGGCGAGGCCGGGCCCGCGCCCCTCCCCCGGCCCGCCCGTCCGCGCCCCGCCCGTCGGCCCTGCGCCCGACGGCGCCCCGCCCGACGGACCCTCCTTCGGCAAGCCAGCCGCCGGCCGCCCGGACGACGTCGGGCCCTGCGGCGTCACAGCCCCCACACGGCGAAGGTCAGCACGTTGTGCCCGATGTAGAACGCCAGCAGCGCGAGCAGCAGCAGCGTGGGGTGGCGGTCCACGAAGGTCAGAGCCTGCGGGGCCTCGCGTCGAAGCTCGGCGGGGGTGATCGCATCGATGTGCTCGATGCGGATCCCCGCCTCGCGGGCCCGCTGCAGCGCCATCCGCTGCGCTCTCTCGCCGAAGAAGCGGCTCGAGACGGCGAGGAGCCGTCGGCCGTGATGATCCAGCACGTAGACGCCGTCGTAGGCGGTCTCCGGTGGGTCGAGCGCCTCCGCGGAACCGGAGGCGCGGGCGAGGTCCCGCACCGCGATCACGGAGCCGACCTCGGTCCAGCGGGCCCTGTGCGTGGGCCGGAAGAGACTGCGCAGCTCGAAGCCGTCCTCGTCCAGCTGCAGCCACAGCGTCACCACCCGCAGGGTCATCACGCTCGAGACGACGGCGACCAGCACCCACAGCACCAGCGGGAGGGTGAACAGGGCATCGTGCATGAGCTCCGGATGGCGCCAGAGCCGCTGCCCGACGAAGCTGATGATCACGAGGAACTCGAGCACGACCGCGAACACGAGGCCGATGATCAGCGCCCCGATCACCACAGCCGCGGGCGGCCCGTAGGTCCGCGTGGGGAGGTCCCCTCCGGCGGCCGGGGGCAGCGTGTCCGGCGTGCTCGTCACCACTGCTCCTCCGACTCTCGTTCCCAGGACGGTCCCGGCGCATCCCGGCCGGGTCCGCTCATCTTAGGACTCGCACCGGACCGGCGAGGGGATTGACCCGAGGAACGGACGTGTCCGTCGGCCCTGGTGGGACCAGGGCCGACGGACACGTCATGGGAGGGCCGTGCGGCCGGGCCCCTCGCGCTCCTCGCGCCTGTCGCGGGCAGGTCGGTCTCCTCGGGCGCGGGCCGGCCGAAGGGCGTGGCCCCGCGCGCACGACGACGGGGCGGGCGGCGCGGGTCTGCCCGCACCGCCCGCCCCGTCGGGTCGGACGCGATCGGCGGATGCCGGTCGTCGACTCGGAGGATCAGGCCTCCTCGTCCTCGTCCTTCTTCTCGATGACCAGCGTCTCGGTGGTCAGCACCAGGCCCGCGATCGAGGCCGCGTTCCGCAGGGCGGAACGAGTGACCTTGACCGGGTCGATGATGCCGGCGGAGACCAGGTCGACGTACTCGCCGGTCGCGGCGTTCAGGCCGGTGCCGACCTGCGCCTCCTTGACCTTCTCCACGACGACGTAGCCCTCGAGGCCCGCGTTCTCGGAGATCCAGCGCAGCGGCTCGACGACCGCACGGGCCACGGCGCGCACGCCCACGGCCTCGTCACCGGTCAGGCCGAGGTCGTCGACCAGCACGGAGGACGCCTGCACGATGGCGGAGCCGCCGCCGGCGACGATCCCCTCCTCGATGGCAGCGCGGGTCGCGGAGACCGCGTCCTCGATGCGCATCTTCTTCTCCTTGAGCTCCACCTCGGTGTGAGCCCCGACCTTGATCACGGACACGCCGCCGGCCAGCTTCGCGAGGCGCTCCTGGAGCTTCTCGCGATCCCAGTCGGAGTCGGTGTTCTCGATCTCGGCACGGATCTGCGCGACGCGATCGGCCACGGCCTGGTCGTCGCCGGCCCCGCCCACGATGGTGGTCGAATCCTTGGTGACGACGACGCGGCCGGCGTGGCCGAGCACGTCGGTGTCGACGGTCTTGAGATCCAGGCCGAGGTCGGAGGTGACGACCTGGGCGCCGGTGAGCACGGCGATGTCCTGGAGCATGGCCTTGCGGCGGTCGCCGAAGGCGGGAGCCTTGACGGCCGCTCCCTTGAAGGCGCCGCGGATCTTGTTGACGACCAGCGTGGACAGGGCCTCGCCGTCGACGTCCTCGGCGATGATGAACAGCGGCTTACCGCTCTCCACCACCTTCTCGAGCAGCGGGAGGATGTCGGCCACGGCCGAGATCTTGCCCTGGTGCAGCAGCACCTGCGCGTCCTCGAGGACGACCTCCTGGCGGTCCGCATCGGTGACGAAGTGCGGGGAGATGAAGCCCTTGTCGAACTGCATGCCCTCGGTGAAGTCGAGCTCCATCGCGGTGGTGGAGGACTCCTCCACCGTGATGACGCCGTCCTTGCCGACCTTGTCGAAGGCCTCGGCGAGCAGGTCGCCGATCTCGCGGTCCTGGCTGGAGACCGAGGCGACCGACGCGATCTGGGCCTTGCCGTCGACCGGGGTCGAGATCTCCCCGAGCTTCTCGGAGAGCGCCTCGACGGCCTTCTCGATGCCGCGCT